>Ga0075418_10001692_pt1 | contig 25108 bp, 18 predicted proteins | sample SoiMetdeltSBSDD2_FD_81776 | JGI IMG/M metagenome (GOLD analysis project Ga0075418, IMG submission 81776) | Bulk soil microbial communities from a Populus tree surrounding site in Tennessee, USA - Soil MetaG P. deltoides SBSDD2 | ecosystem: Environmental > Terrestrial > Soil > Tree plantation...
CAGCGGACGAGCGCAAGTCGAAAGGCGGCCATCTCTTCGCCGTTGCGAACCAGGAGAATGTCGCCAACGAGGACTGGATGGTTCCAGGTCTTGCCCGAGAGCGCAGGAACCCGGGCGATCTCGGTAAATGCGTCTGGCACCGCCTTCACCAGCGCCAAATCGCCGTCCTCCGTTACTACGAGCAGCACATCCTGATCGGGCAGCAGCACGAGCTGCCCCTGACCGTAGCGGCCCCCCTTCCACGTCCGCTCGCCGTTCGCCAGATCGACCGCCGCGAGGATAGCGCCATCGAACCCATAGGCGTGGCCGCGATGAACGATGAAGTCGTTGAAGTACGGTTTGAGGCGGTTCGAGACCCACCGCTCGTCGACGATCCACGCGGTGTCGCGGCGACTGACGGCGAGCCGGCGCAGCCCGGAACTGTTGTCGCCGATCAACACAGTGCCGCCATCGAGCACGGCGGGCTGGACGATCGGCAACAAAGGCAGACGCGTATTCCACGGGTGCGTCCACAGCGCCTCGCCGGTCGCCGGCGCGACGCTGGTCGTCCCGGTGGTGGTCGGAAGCAGCACCTGCGAAACGCCGTCAATAGTGGCCGGCTGCGGCGAACTGTAGCTGTCGCCACCTGCTGGACCAACCCAGCGTGGCTGCCCGTCACCGAGGGCGAACGCAGCCAACGTTCCGCCGACTGCGACCACGACGAGGTCGTCGACGATCAGTGGTGAGCTCGAGTAGCCCCAGGTTGGGATGGTCGTACCGAGATCCATTCGCAGATCGCGCGACCACACGACCGAGCCGCTCTCCGCGCTGAGCGCGTTGAGAATCCCGGTCGAACCCACCGTGTACACACGATCGCCGGCGAGGGTCGGCGTTCCCCGTGGGCCTGGGCCGCCCATCGGGTCGTTCAGCCTCACGCGATCGCGATGCCGCCACACCGGTTCACCGGTGGAGAGGCTATAGGCGCTGACGATCTCCTCTTCGCCCCGCTGCTCCTGCGTATAGAAGACGTTGCCCCTCACCGCGAAGGACGCCCACGCCGGTCCGACTGGCCGCCGCCAGAGTGAGACCGGCGGCGAGACGGCCCAATCCGGGTCTATCCGTACGCCTGGAAGTGTTCCATTCCGATCGGCACCTCGAAACCCGGCCCAGCGAATCAGTCGCACTGCGTTCTCCGCCGGGGTCACTGCCGGCGGTTGTGCCGGAGTGGCTGCCGATGGCTGTGCCGGAGCGGCGGCGTCCACCAACGAATCCGGCTTCGGAGCTGAGGTCACGGCGGCTGGTGGCGCATCCCCCACCACCGGTTCGCGAACGGTCGCATCCGGTGGTTCATCCGAACGTCCCAGCAGACGCTGCTCGGCAGTCTCGGTCCATCGCCACGCGAACGCCGCGACGCCTTGACCGGCAACCCCCGGGATGCGAAGGACCAGCGCGGCCACACCCGGGAGGACAATGGCCACCGCCATCACCACGAGCCTCTTCCGGTCGTTCTGCGAGCGGCCGACCAGCGCTCCGACGACCAGGGCGAGACTCAGGACCGGAGCCGCGTACCACAGCACCCACACGAACATTGACGGGTGGCCGAGCGCCAGCGTGACCGCCAGCACACCGACGATCACGGCGACGACTGCCACGCGCTCCAACCACGACGCACGGCTGAAGCCCAGCCACCAGATCAGGACGGCCAGTGCGCCCGCGAAGCCGCCGAGGACTCTGAGCAGGAACTCCGTCCACGGATCGACGCCCACGAGTGGAGCGGCAACCCTGGTCAGCCACACCAGCGCCACGATGGCGATGCCGGGCCAGAGGCGCATCGGCCGTCGAGTCGGGACGGCTGTGACCGTCATGTTTCCCTGGATACGCGCGACTCGGGCAGGTTGTTCCGATCCGGCGCCACAAAGCGGCTCGCCGATGACCTACTCCAAGCGTGAGTTCCAGCGAAACTATGATCTATCGTTCTGGGTGAGTTGCAGTTTCGAGACGGCACTCGCAATAGCGGTCGCTCGCGCACAAGAAGGGTTGACGCCAGCCGAGAAGGTGAAGGCCTACAGAACCATCTACTGTCCTGCCCAGGAAATCCATTTGCAGTCGCGTGAGTGTCAGTCGGGTTTTGTGCCAAGTCCTTCGGCCAGCCGGCGCGCAAAGTCGATCGAAGAGGTCTTGGGGTGGCTCGTGCGGTGAACCTCCAGCGCCCATCGCGCACGTTCCACACGGCGAATCAGGTTGCGGGTCTCGTGATAGGACGATGGCCTATGGGCAAAGTCGAGTGCATCCGAGCGAACCCGCCCCAGGCGCTCCGCAGCCGACACCAGACGGTGACAGGCACAGGCGGCGCTGTCTGAGGCGAGTCCACAGTACGTCCGCGTAAACGACTCGCTCGCCGCACGGGCATGCTGTAACCGTTTGCGGAACAGTTCGGGTGAGATATCCAGCGCCTCGGCCGCGTCGGGTCCGGCGAGATCGAAAATTTCGGCCAGAACGTAGGCGAGACGATGAGAACGGTCGAGGCACTGGAGCATGCCGAGTGTGCATCCGATCTTCACTTCCTCGACGAGAAGCGATCGCTCGGCGTCGGCAGGCCCAGTCGATGACAGGCCGTCGGCAAGGTCGTCGGCGAACTGCTCGAACGTCAGGTGCATTCGCTCGATGGCGCTCTTCTTCACATCGAGGATGTAATTGACGGCAATGCGGTAGACCCACGTCTTGAGTTTGCTACGGAAGTCGAATTGCGAAAGCCGGGTTACCGTGCGAACGAGTATTTCTTGTGTCGCATCCTCTGCATCCTCAGGGAACACTAGGGAGTGTGACGGGCGACGAATCGCGGGCCGACGAACGCACCGTTGTGATTCAATGCATGATCGAGAAGCAGAGCGAAGTATTCGAATTCGACGGGAAGAAGCTCACGCGCAAGGCCTGCTATCCAGATGTCAGGTGGCCCCGCCTCCATCCGCACAGTGTGGCGTCCGCCGAACGGGCAGCGATAGGGGCAGGAGAAAGCGACATGATCCTGAAACCCACCATCGGCGCGGGTGTGCTCATCATCTGCTGCGGCCTGGCGGTGCACGCCCGGCAGACGCCTGCGGCCGAGACGCCGCGGCCGGACGTCACTAAAGCCCAGGTCCAGCGCTGGATGACCGAGCTGTCGAACTGGGGACGCTGGGGGAAGGACGATCAGCTCGGGACGCTGAACCTGATCACTCCTGAGAAGCGCCGGCAGGCGCAGTCGCTGGCACGACGCGGCCTCGTCGTCTCGCTCGCGCAGCCGGTGGCGCTCGTGCCCATGCCAGAGGCCACCAAACGCGACGGCCGTTCCCACGCGTCTTCGTTCTACGAGATCCGCTTCCGGACCTTTCCCGACCCCGATCTCGAGACGGGCAATCCCGGCTTCAGCAGTGACATCAAGGAGTACCACGTCCACGGCCCGATGACGCATCTCGACGCCTTGTGCCACGCCAGCTACCAGGGCAAGTGGTACAACGGGTTCGTGCTCGCCGAGGGGTTCAGCGACCAGGCGGGCTGCTCGAAGCTGGGCACCGAAGCGGTGAAGCAGGGCATCGTGACGCGAGGCATCCTCGTCGACATGACCCGTCTAAAAAACCCGTCGCGGTCGCGTGGAGCGCGCGCCTACGTCGAAGACCTCGAAGCCTGGGAACGGCAGACCGGCCTGAAGGTGTCTCCTGGCGACGCGCTGTTCGTCTACAACGCGCCGGCGCCGCAGGGCAACCGGCCTGGGCTCGGAGGCTCGATGGACATCTCGGTCCTGCCGTGGATGAAAGAGCGCGGCGTGTCCATCACCAGCGCCATCCGTTCGATCCCTGAGGACCCGCGCGCCAACCACGTCGTCTCGCTCGTGGCCATGGGGCTGCATCTGCTGGATGGCCCGCGGCTCGACGAGCTCGCCCAGACCGCCGCGCGGCTCAACCAGTGGGAGTTCCTGCTGGTCATCGCGCCGCCGAACGTGCCAGGCAGCACCGGCGAGCTGGTCAATCCTCTGGCGATGTTCTGAGCGCGAGGCCCGACACGACACACACCTGTCAAGCGCGCGCGGATGAAGCGCGCGCGCAAACAGGTACCGGGCTTTGTATACGGTCCGATGAGGTGGACCTACTTGGACGACGGTCGCGGCTCCTCGGCGTTCCGCGGCGAACACGGAAGGCGTGCGCAGTATTCCCTCAATAGGATCAGTCAGGTCACGCATCGTTTGCCCGTTGTCAGGGCCGTGCCTCAGCACACCCAGGGAACGATGCGCTTTGTCGTCCGCGCGTATTGTGCGTAGGCTGGTCCGAACGTCTCCTGAAGGACGGCCTCCTCAACGTGGATCCGATAGCCGATCGCGAGTAGATAGGGCAGAACGCTGCATGCCAGGGTCCACCAGTTCGAGAACACCAGTCCGAGACCGAAGTAAGCGAGCAGAGAGCCGGCATACGCAGGATGACGAAGTCGCGAATAGAGCCCGGTCCGTATGAGTGTGTGACCTTCTCGAATCTGGACGCGACCCGTGAAAAAGACCCCCAAGGTGTGAATCGCCGTCCAGCGAACAGCGATGCCGGCGACCATGAGTCCCAAACCGGACAACTGGAGAGGAGCATCGGCACCATCGATGCGTCCTACGCCCAGAAAGCCGACCAGCATGCCGACCAACTGAAAGCCGTGCGCCACATTCAACGCCAACAACGATCCCTTGTCCCAATCGCGTGACGGAATCGCCCGATGTCGGGGAAAGGCGTCAATGGCCCACCAGACACCCAAGACGGCAGTAGCAGCGCCAGCGCTGAGCACGTTGTCGCTAGGCATGCTGATCTTTGCCTTTCGTTTCGATTCCTGAAGGTAACGTCGCCGCGTGAGCCACGAGCCGCGGGTGACACTATCGCATAGTCGGCTGTGCGCGGTTCCAAGCGGCTGCTGTGCCGCTTGCTGTGAAGTGAACTGCGCTCAGAACACGCCGCTCCTCGAACTCCTTGAATGAACCGTTCTTCGGGTGCTTCCGGCGGTCGGCCCTGAGTAACTCGCAGTGGTTCTCTGAGCGACGGCCAGCTCCGGTCCTACGACGCGTCGCCTCTCGCGACCGGCGGGCGCACCTGTACGCGAACAGCGCGTTCGACGAACGGGTGGAACCAACGACGAGCGGCGAAGCAGTGAGGCGTGAGCCCGCTGAACTCTTTGAATTCCGCGATCCAGTGAGATTGATCGGCATAGCCGAGTGCGAGCGCGGCGTGAGCCCCATCCGCCTGCCCGCCGGCGGCCGCGTAGGCAAGGCTCGATTGAAATCGGGCCAGTCTCGCGTAGAGCTTGGGCGTAACACCCACGCGCTCTCGAAACAAACGAGTCAGGTGCTGCCGCGAGATCCCGGCCTTGTGGGCCAACTGCTCCACAGTGACTTGACCTGCGCTCTGCTCGATCGACGCGGCAAGGCCCGCCACATCCACTGATGCGGTCGCGCGGCGTTGCCCTCGAAGACGCTCGATCAACAGCGATTCCAACGCGTCGATGCGCACCGCCTCACTTGCCTCTGCCAGGCGGGCCTCAACGTTCGCCGCCGCTGGGCCTAACACGTCCTGGACAGGAACGACCCGATCGGTGAGTTCATCAACCGGCACGCTCGTGAAGGCCGCGAGCCCTCCCGCGCGGAAGTACGCGCCGATCATCGACGGCCTCTCCACTTCTGACAAATCCGCGTGGGTCACTGCACCCACGATGTGACCGGAGTATCGAGCGGGAGCCGCGCGCCACCGACCATCCGCATGGCACACCTCGCCGAGGGTGAATGACAAGGAGGCGTGACCGTCCGCCAGAACCGGAGGGCAGGTGGCATCCCCTCCGAAGGCCAGGAACTCACTGGTTCGCGTCCGCGATAGTAGACCGTCCTCAGCTCCGGGAATGAACGAAAAGACGGCACGGATGTACGGCTGCAACGCCGCATGCGGTGCGAACTCGCGATAGACGGCAATTACCGGGTTCATCGACCGGAGTATGTTCCAATTTTCCTATCCGCGCACACACCCGAATGGGCACACTCGCAAGCCTGGAGGCACTGATGCCGAGATGGGCTTTTGTGATCGTGCTCGCGATTGGAGCGTTCCTTGTTTCGGCATGCGACGGGTTTGTCGGGACCTCTTCTCAGATCACCGCGGAGGAATCGCGCGTCCGAGAGGTATTGGACAGATACCTCAGTTCGATCGACGCTGCGGACGTCGCGCTGGCAGCCGAGGTGTGGGCGCACGGCCCGACGGTCGAGGCCGTGACGCCAATCGGTCGATTCAAGGGGTGGGACAGTGTGCGGAACGGGCTGTACATCAACTTCCTCCAGAAGCTGTTCAGCGAACGGCGCCTCACGTCGAGCGACGTCTCGGTACAGGTTGTCGGCGACACGGCATGGGCCGTGTTCGACTGGTCGTTCGCGGCAAAGCGAGCGGATGGGCAGCCCTTCGCGTCGAAGGGCTGGGAGAGCCACGTGTATCAGAAAGTGAACGGCCGTTGGGTCATCGTGCAGGTGCACTACTCGGCGCCGGCCCAGCCTCAGTAACAGTCAGCTCCAAGTCAATCTGACTGACGCGTTGGCGGCGGAGCGCGTCGTCTCTTGCCTCGCGGAGGAAGGACAGAGTCGCGAGGTCGATTACGCTGGCGATGCTGAACCGATTCCGCTGAAAGGACTCGCACTGGACGAGGCGCGGTCAGTCCCGCAAAACGATATGACTCTATCGGGAGTGACCCGGCGCACGCGCGCATGCCTTCAGCCCGGTCGCTCATCGCCGGGTCACTTTCGATAGAGCCGTTTGGACCAAGCCGCTGGCGTTTTGCGGCGGACGCGGCCCATCAGCTATGCACGTTGAATCGTGTGGACGTGTATCGTCGGGGCGTGTAGCCTGTGAGCGGTAGACGATCAAGACCGGCAGGACGCTGTGGACCTGCGACGTAGCGAGGTGTGCGCGTCACGACGAGGCGCCGAATCTCTCCGAGCGCGCTCGGTCGCCCCGGTCGCCGCCGGGCATAGGTCCATTTCCGAACAATCAGTTCACGATGCCATCGAAGAATCGTGTCCGGCGTGACGAGCGTCGCCACCTCTTGCAAGACCGCGCACCCAAGTCGATGCACGAGTACCGAGAGTCGTCGGCGTTGTGCATCGTCTAACTGCAGCCGGCGTCTAGACAGTTGGGTTTTCAGCGTGCGGTTTTCCTCGCGAAGAAACGCGATCACATCGCGCTGCTCGCGCTCACGCATCCGAGCACCGCCGCGAGGAGCATCTGTAACGGAATCACCGAGTCAGTCTACGCCAAGGTGTCGCCCGACTTTTCAGACACTACGCGGACAAATGATCGCCGGTGCGCGCAATATGCCAACGCGGCTAACGTTCGCCCGATAGATGCCGTACTGGGATGAAGTGCGCCCACCACTGCGCCCACCAGGTGCGCCGCGACCTGATCAAACCGGGGCTGGATCCCGCCACATGGCGACCACACAGGAGTAATCGGGCGAACTGACAAGACTTGCCCAGCCTCACTGGTCAGACGTTGACCGGCCGAATCTGAAGTTCGTGGCCGATGGCGTCGGCTGAACTCGATTCAGCGCTACGCGTCGTGCTTCCAGTCCTCCTTCTCGAAGCGCATCCCATTGCTTTCGGCGATGCTGCGGACGTCCCTCATCGAGGCGGGGTTGCCGCAGTTCAGCACGACGGTCTCGCCCGGAGTCATGCGCTCGAGGAGCCGCTTGCTCTCGACGCCTTCGGGAAGCCGGGGCCGCACGACCCGCTCAAGGGCCGCACGCACGGTGGCCTCACCCTCCGATCCGGCAGAACGCAGGTCCTCCTCTTCCTTGAGGGGCATCCCGAGAAGGTGGCGAAGCACGTTGTTGGCGCGCCCGGTGCCGAGGCCCGGGCCGGGCGACTCGGGAGCCCTGGGGCGGCTCACCAAAGGAACGTAGGCGAAGTCGAACGAGCCCGCGGCCTGAATAGAGAGGAGTTCCTTGTGGTAGGCCAACTCCTCCGGAGTGCGGTTGGCATGGAACAGCGTGTAGCGCACGGCGTCCCGTTTGCCCTCTCCGGCTTCGTGGTGGAGCTGCTTGATCATGGCCGCGAACGGCGCGAGGCCCGTGCCCGTGCCCACCATGACCACGTTGCGAAAGCCCCGTGCGCGCTTGTCGAGGGTGAAGTCGCCGACGATCCGGTCGACGTATCCCACCTTGTCGTCCACAAGGGTGCGGATCTGGAACAGCGAATCGGTGAGGCGCCCCGCATAGCCCCACTCGTCCTCCTCGAGCACGACGTACAGCTCCAGGTGGCCGTCCCGCCGCGTCTCGAAAGGCGCCGAGGAGATTGAGTAGGAGTGCGTCACGGGCCCGCGCTTCTGCACACCACGCTCGTCCAGGTCCGGGATGAAGTGGGCTTTCTCGTCGTGCCCGACTACGCGCTTGGTCAGGCGACAGCTCTCGCGGCGGAGGGCGATGTACTGCCCCGGCTTGTAATCTGGGAAGCGCGCACCCTCCTGCGGCATGAGGCGGAAGATCGCGAGCAGCGGGGAGATCTGCTGCCAATGGGTCACAGTTCCTACCCGGGGCTCGGCCCGGCGGGGCCGGCTGCGCAGTAACGACGCGATCAGCTCAAGGAGGGCCTTGGTCGCATCTCCGGGGAGCATGACGGTGTTCGGGGCGGCCAGGAGCGGGTTCGGCATCCCTGAGAATCCGGCTGCCGTGCTGCGCTTGACGACCAGCACGCGGCGGGCTTTCCCGACCTCGAGGACCGGCATGCCCGCGAGCGGACACTCAGGCGCCGTCGGTGCGAGCGGGTTGATGACATCGCTCGCTCCCACGGCGACGACGACGTCGATCTCGGCGAAGGTGGGGTTGATGTCCTCGAGCTGCTTCACGCTGTCGTCGCGGATGTCGGCCTCCGCCAGGAGTATGTTCATCTGCCCCGCCATGCGCCCCGCGAGGGGGTGGATCCCGAACGTCACCTCAACCTTGCGGGCTTCGAGAACGTGGGCGAAGTCCCGGACTGTGTGCTGGGCGTGGGACAGCGCCATCCCGTACCCCGGCACGATGACGACGCGTTGGGCGCCCGTGAACATTGTTGCCGCCTCGTCGGGCGAAACCCTTTTGATCGTGTCCGGGCCCACGCCCTGCGCCGAAGCGGCGCCCTGGGGCGCGTCCTTCGTGGTCTGCGTCATGTTCGCACCTCCTGGCTCAGCGTCCTTCGACGCCTTCGCTGCGCAAGTGGTCGCTCACACGCAATGCTGCGTCCGAGCTGGTGTTGAGATCTCGAAAGTCTTCTGACAATCACGACAGGCGAATTCATAGACCGGCATGGCAAACTCCTGTGCCACCGAGGTGTATTGTGGGTCATACGCTCACGAGCAGCATCCGTCGTCGCAGGCGCGGGTGCGGGCGGCGGATGTCCAGACGCTGCAGCCCGAGGTCGCTCGCGATGCGCCATGCCTCGCGAAACTCCGCAGAGGTCAACGTCCGGTTAATTTCGGGATACGCCGATTCACCCACCTTGCCGGCGGGATGGTACTGGTCCATCAGGTTGACGTAGGTGTCGGAGCCGAGCGTCGTGGCAATCCATTCGAGAATGGCTCTCGTCTCGTCCAGACAGCCGGGCATGACCAGATGCCGGATGAGCAGACCTCGCCGGGCCAGCCCGTCCTCATCAACGACGAGCGGGCCCACCTGGGCGTGCATCGCCTGTATCGCAGCACGGGCGGCGCGTGGGTAGTCCGCCGCTTTCAGATAGACCTTGCTCCGCTCGGCCGACCAGTACTTGAAGTCCGGCATGAAGATGTCAACGATGCCCTCGAGGAGGGCGACGCTCTCGAGCGCGTCGTACGCGCTCGTGTTGTACACAATCGGCAGGTGGAGGCCGAGCTCGGCGGCGATGCTGACGGCTTCGATGACGTGCGGCGCCACGTGCTCGGGTGTGACGAAGTTGATGTTGTGACACCCCTGGGCCTGGAGCCACAGCATCATGTCGGCGATCTCGCGCGGCGTCGATCCGCGCTCGGCTGCCGGCTTGATGTCCTGACTGATGTCGAAGTTTTGGCAGAAGACGCAGCGCAGATTGCAGTGCCCGAAGAAGATCGTGCCCGAGCCATTCCATCCTCTCAGGCAGTCCTCCTCCCCAAAATGCGGGAAGAAGCTCGAGACCACTGCGTAACGGCCAGTCTTGCACGCCGCCCAGCGATCCTCGAGACGGTTCACGCCGCAATCGCGCGGGCAGGCACGACAGTCCCCAAGGGTGGCCACGGCGCGACGCGCGCGGCTGGCGAGCGCGTCACCGCCGAGCCGAAGGTAGGCCGGGAGGGTACCGGACGGGTCAGTCAGCATGTGACGTGAAGGACCGCGTTTGTCTTCTTCGGGTGCTTCTGCAGCACCTTGATGGCTTCTGTCGTCGGCAGCACAACCAACGTGACCCCGCGGTCCTTGGCCTCCCGTTTCACGTCATCCATGACAGGCAATCGGCCATACGCCCCGGTGCCGATGACCAGGCACGTGCACTTCCACGGAATCTCTTCTTCCACCGACAGCGGCGTATGTCCAAACGTCTCGCGGAACTTCTTGGACGCCTTTTTCTTCCGGCGATGGATCACGCCTCGATCGATGACGAGGTCGTGTTCGTAGGTTACTCCGTCGATATCGATGACACCGAACTCGAAGTGCTCGAATTGCACTGTTCACCTCACATATACCGATCCTTCTCTAGACGAGCGGCGGGTGCTGTGAAAGCAGACCCTCTGTAATGGCACGCCCGATGTTCGTCATCAGATCATGCCGGCTGTTCACGATGTAGAGATCCCGGCCGAGCGCCCACAATTCCCTCTCGACGCGGGAGGGCGGTGGCACCGTTTCAGAACGGCGAGCCAGTTCGTCGGTCAACATCGGAACGACCTTGTCGGAGAGCCGCAGCGCCGTATCGACCACGAAGAGGTCCAGGCCTGGCCTCACCAGCCGGACGCGATCGAAGAACGCGCCGCCAATGTGCCGCCCGAGTTTTCAGACACTACGACATCGACAAGACGGTGCGATTCATCGCCGCGCATGACGTCAAATGACTCTGATCTGAACGCGACGATCAATGAGAGGTCGCCAGTGCGGCCTCTCGCCTACCCAGTCGCTCTCCTTGGTGCCTCAGTTCGTTGATGTCGCCGTGCCGCGCATGTACCGCCCGACGAGGTTCGCCGGGTTCGCGCCCTTCTTGGGACTGAACTTCTGCGGCCGGCCGACATGCACATCGGCCGTGTAGAGATTGCCCTCGCTGTCGGTGTGGAACTGGTGCACACCCCAGAAGCCGCCCGGGAACGCGCCAAACGTGCCCCATGAGTACAGCAACTTCCCAGTCAGATCGAACTTGAGGAACTTCTGCGTCGTACCATCGGCGACCCATAGATGCTGGTCTTCGGTCAGCATGATGGAGTACGGCCGACGGACTCGCGGCCACGCGTCGAGGAACTTGCCGTTTTCGTCGAACACCTGGATTCGCGAGTTCGCCCTGTCGCTGATATACACGCGCCGGTTCCTGTCCACCGCAATCGCGTGGACCGTATTCATGAAGCCTGGACGCGTCTCGTTGGGCTCGTTCCCCTTTTGTCCCCAGGTGAGCAGGAATTTGCCGTTCCGGTCGAACTTGACTACGCGGCTATTCGTGTAGCCATCGCTCACGAAAAACGTGCCGTCGGGTAACCACGCAATGTCGGTGGGCCGCCCGAAGTGCTTCTCGTCGTTGCCTGCGACTCTGAACTCCCCGAGCTGCATCACCAGCTTCTTCCCATCGCGAGTGAACTTGTAGATCATCTGCGCGCCATCGTCCACCAGCCAGATATGCCCCTCAGGATCGTAAGGGCTCACCAGCACGCGATGCGGCCGCACGAAAAGCTTGTTGTGCTGCTCCCACGATTCAATCAGCCGGCCATTGCGATCGACGAAGTTGACGATGTGGTCCCAACGGGGTTGCCGTGAGGGATCCTTCTGAGATAGGTCGTAGCCAGAGGCGTTGCGCTCCGGGATGAAGTTCTCGGCTGCGCCTCGGCCTTCTTTGAGCTCGGGCAGGCAGCCTCGGCTGAAAATAAGCACGCGATCGGGGCTCTCTGCCCAGATGCCTCCGGTCGAGCCGATGACGTACCCAGGACCGCAGTAGTTCGCAGGCCAACCTGGCACGACGTCATACGGGCCGGTCTCGTCGCCGCCGCCCTTCTCCTGCGGCGCTTGCGCCAGACCACCACCCGTCAAGAGGAAAGCGAGTGCCGCAACCGCGGCCACGGTGTTTTTCGTCACGATGTCCCCCTATCGCTGCTAAAACGTCAGGCGTAGCCCGAGCTGCACCGTCCGAGGATTGCCCGCGAGCGTCCTGACCAGGTAGTTCGCGGAGTTGCGATTTCCCGTTGGATTGCCGTAGTTCACTTGATCGGTCAAGTTGTAGATTTCCAGGAACAGCCCTGTTTCGTAGCCCTGGGCGCGCCACAGATACTGGAATCGCGCGTCGAGCAGCACCTGCTTCTCGCCATCGATTCCATTTCGGATCGCGCGCCCGTTGCTGTCGAGTGGAGAAAGAATAGGCCTGGTGAGATCGTTGATGCCCTGGATGGGGCGATCGTTGGCGTCTCCGTCTCCATTGAAGTCCGTCCCGACGGTCTCGTTGATTGGATAGCCCGAGTAATAGCGGAAGACGAATCCGGCGCCCAGCCCTCGCCACACGTCGACGTTTCCGGCCATTGCGAGCGCGTGCCGGTTGTCGAAGGCCGTACGGCCGTAATCCGCGCGCAGGTCAGTGTCATACCAAATGGCGCCCACGTCGCGGGCGCGGGCGAGCGTGTAACTGACCCGGCCGGACCATCGATTCGACAGCCGCTTCTCCAGCGCCATTTCCAGCGCGTTGTAGTCGGTATTGAATTCGCTGCGCGACTGGTACTGAAGCACGCGGATGAAGTTGGTGCTTCGCGCCTCGGGTGGGATGATCTCGCCATTCGGGTCAAATCCGTTCACGCCGAGTCTGGTAATCCGACCATCGACAGTTGGCGCGCCCTCGTTGATGTCGACGAGTTGAACCTGGTCGCGGCCCACGTTCCCGACATAGTCGATCGAAACAGCCAGAGACGGCGTCAACTCGCGTTTCACACCGCCACTGAACGCCCACAGATACGGCATCCGGCGATTGCCGTCGACTGTCGGCTGGTTGTTCACGAACCCGCCGGCGTTGACCTGGTCCCTGCGCGTGCTCAGGTACGCGCGGCACGCGGGACCAATCAGGGCCAAGCCATTGCTGCCCACAGGAGACTGGAGGCATCCCGAATTGAAAGGATCGGTCGGAATCACCCCGGTTTGATCCGGGCGCGCGACCTGACCAGTGTCGAAGACGAACGTCGGCCCGATCACCGCCGCCGTCAAGAGCGTCTGGAGGACATTCAGCTGGTGCAGCTGGTAGAACTTGCCGAAGCCGGCTCGCACGAGCGTCCTGCCGTTCCCATTCACGTCGTACGCGATGCCGAATCGTGGGGCGAAGGCATCCTTCGTCAGCGGCGTCAGATCCTGATAGTTGTAGCGCAGGCCGAGATTCAACGTCAGCTGCCTGTGAATCTGCCACTTGTCCTGCACGTAAAACTGCGTCCGCCAGTCCTTCTGCGTGTAGTCGATCTGGCCGAGGCGGATCTGAAAGCGAAACGGATACGTGCGCGGGTCGGCGGGATTGAAGGCGGTGTTGGAGGGAAAGGTGAAAAGCCCAATCAAGTTGGCGGCGGTGCCCTGCGGTAGGGCGGCGTTGCGGCTCCAACCAGCTCCCACCTTGAACGTGTGGTCGCCAACCCAGCCCGACTTCAGGTACGTGAACGAGTCATCGATCGTCAACGAGCGAATGAGATCCTGCTGGTAGTTGTTTCGGTTCCCGGTGTTGTAATCGGGATGCGTATTCATCGAGCCGATGTCGAACTGCTCCCTGCCATTGAGGCCGATGAAGTTCCAACCGTCATCGAAGAACAGCCGTGGCCCCTGGAGGAGATTCTCACGGACGTGGCCCACCTTGAACTCGTTGGTCGCCCGGTTCCCCAACACTGACGTCGCGGCGAAGCTGAAGACCTGGTCGCCGCTGTCGTTCTCGAAGGTGGCATTGTCGGGCGTGCTGTTGTTGCCCTCCAGCTCGTCGTTCTCGGTGAGCACGGCTTCTCGCACCCACCGGAAGCTCAGGTGGTTGTTGCCGGTCAACTGGAAGTCGGCCCGAACGAACGTGTTCCACCCTGTGAAGTCGGTCGTGTCCGAGTACGAGACGGCCAGAGGCGCTGCGTTTGCCGGGAAGTTGAGGTTCGCGGCCTGCTGCTGAAGGTTGCGCTCCACGTTGACGAACCAGAACGCCTTGTTCCTGACGAATGGTCCGCCCGCACTTCCGCCGAACACGTTGCTGCTGGACTCCGGATTCTGCTTCCCAGCCTGTTTCAGAAAATAGTTGGTCGCGTTGAGGTCGTCGTTCTGGAGGTAGTAGAAGGCCCGCCCACGAAGTCGATTGCTGCCGCTCCTCGTGACGGTGTTGACGATTGCGCCGGAGGAGCCTCCGTACTCGGCAGAGTAGTGGTGCGTCAGGACCTCGTATTCGGCCATCGTATCGAGCGTGACCCGGGCCTGCGTGCCCTGGGACCCCCCTCGCCGATCGTCGTTGTCGTAGGCCCCGTCCACGAGAAACACGTTGGCGGTCGTGGCCTGACCGTTGGCGTTGTACTGCCCGCCCTCGAACGAGCCTGGAACGAGGCTCGGCGTGAGCCCCGGCACGAGCTGCATGAGACTGAGCTGATTCCGTCCCGCAGCAGGCAAGGCATCGATCTCGTTATTCGTAATGTTGGTGCCGATCCTGCTCGACGTCACTTCGACGATGGGTGATTCGCCGGTCACGGTGACCTCCTCGGCGAGGCCACCGATCTGGAGTGTCAGCTGCACCGTCAGCTCTTGCCCCACCAACAACACGAGGCCGGTCTGTGTCGCTGTCCGGAAGCCTTGGAGTTCAGCCTTTATCGTGTACGTGCCCGGGAGCAGCGTAGGTACCACGTACCTCCCGTCCGAGCTAGAGATCGTGGTCCGCTGGAGTCCGGTGTTCTCTTCGGTGACCGTAATCGTCGCGCCGGGCACGACAGCGTTCCCCGCGTCTATGACCGTCCCGTTGATCTCGGCTCTGCCGCCCTGCGCGATCGCGGAGACGGCGAAGGCAAAAACGATGAGCGACCCGGTCAGCAGCTCAGAGACTCGTCTGACCATGGAGTCCTCCAATCCTTTCGATTGCTTCTGGTGAGCGGGTTCGAGATGAGGTGGAGAAATTGAGAGGCAGAGGGGTATCGGGAGAGCTTGCACTACAACCGCCAGTGACGCGCCACATCATGGTGGGCCCCACAGGGAAATCAGGCGGTGATCGCACGCCGCGTCCGCTTCCCAAAGAGCGTCCAGCGGGTGCGGCTGGAAGCTAGGTCATTTCCCACGTTCAGTCAAGAAGGAAGGTAGAGCGTGTCAAAGGCAGAGCGTAGTCAGCGAGGTAGGTCCGCTGAGCTTGCCGAACAAGTCGAAGGACGCGCCAGCGAACGCCAATCGGTACCTTTAGCGAGGGTGTCCTACAACTTCAGCGAGGTCTCTTGGACTGTGCGGCACGGTAGTAGTAATTCAACATGCCACCCATCGTTGGCGGCGAACAGGTCCTTGGTCATCTGATCTCGCGAGCGGCTGAATTAACTCGTTCGAGAGGCCTTGATGGTTCCGCTCGCGGTGATAGTAGGCGACGAACTCGGCGATCGTGCGGCGAAGATGTCCCTCGCCCAGTGAAATCACGAGATCAAGACATTCCTCTTTGAACGAACGAACCGCTCCGCATATGCGTTGCAGTTCGGTGCCCGGAACGGCGTCCGAATAATGTGAATGCCTTCGCGTTCGAGGAACTCCAGCACCGCACGACTCCTGTGCTGCAAAAACTCCGCGAAAACTCAGGCCGCGATAGGCTCCAAGTCGTAGTGATGATGCAGGCCACCGAGACGCGCGTTAGCCACAACGCGATGCGTCGATGGTAATTGATGCATGGTTGCCATCGTACTAGTTGTTGGCCCGTCGGAAGTCCAGGGCCAAGCGCCGAATGCGGTCGTTCACGGTTGTAGTGCGGGATCCATTCCGCGAAGAGGCGCCGGAGATGACGCTCGTTGAGCGGAATCATCCAATCGAGACACTCGCGCCTGGCCGTGCCAATGAAGCGCTCGCAGTACGCGTTCGCTTGCGGCGCCCGTAGCGGCGTCTTCAGCACCTGAAGTGACATGGAACGAAGCGTCTAGTCCACGGCCGGCGCGAAGATAGCGTCACGATCATGGACGAGAAAGCGAAAAGCGCCATCCAGAGGAAGGCCGTTGCGGAACTGCTGGATCGTCCATTCTGCCGTGGGGTGGTCGGTGAGGCACCCCGTATTGTTGCTGCGAGCACGGCGAGCAGAGTCTGTGATGTCGGGCTCCTTCGAACCAGAGGGAGAGGACCATGGAGCTCGTGATTGCGCGGTGTGCGGGGTTAGACGTGCATCAAGCGACCGTGGTGGCGACGGTGCGCACGCCCGATGGTCGCGGTGGGCGGCGACGCACGACCGAGACGTTCGGCACGATGACCGCCGACCTGCTGGCGCTGCGTGAGTGGCTACAGGCGCATGGGGTGACGCATGTGGCGCTCGAGAGCACCGGCGTGTACTGGAAGCCAGTCTATTACGTGTTGGAAGACGCGTTTACGCTGCTCCGGATCAACATGCCGGACCTGAAGCGCGTCCCCGGCCGCAAGACCGACGTCCGCGACAGCGAGTGGCTGGCACAGTTGCTCGAATGTGGGTTACTGAAATCGAGCTTCGTGCCGCCTCCGGCGATTCGGGAGTTGCGGGACCTCACCCGCTACCGGCTGCAGCAGGTGCGGGATCACAGCCAGGAGGTGAATCGGCTCTGTAAGGTGTTACAGGACGCCGGGCTGAAGCTGACAACCGTCATCACCGATGTGATGGGCGTCAGCGGGCGCGCGATGCTCCGGGCGCTCGTCGAGGGTACCACTGACCCGGTGGTCTTGGCCGACTTGGCGCGAGGACGGCTGCGTCAGAAGCTCCCTGCCCTGCAGCGCGCCCTGCAGGGGCGCTTTCGCGCGCACCATGCGTATCTCCTCCAGCAGATCCTGATGAAGATCGACTTCCTGGACGAGACCATCGAACGCGTGACGGCAGAAATCGACCGCCGATTGGCGCCGTTCGAAGCGACGTTGGCGGCGCTGGATACGATTCCCGGTATCGATCGGGTCGGTGCGATTAGCATCGTCGCCGAAACGGGTGGGGATATGAGCCGCTTCCCGTCGGCCGAACACTTATGTAGTTGGGCCGCAATCTGTCCGGGCCAGAATGAGAGTGCCGGGAAGCGGCACAGCGGGAAGACACGCCAAGGCAACCGCTATTTACGTGGCACGTTGGTCCAAGCCGGCCTGGCCGCGAGCCGCAGCAACGGCACCGCACTTCAAGCCCGATATCATCGGCTCAAGCGACATCGTGGCCACAAGAAAGCGGTGATCGCCGTCGGGCACCACATCCTCGCCATCGCGTACTACATCATGCGCGACGGTCGCACGTATCACGAACTCGGGGCTGACTATTTTGACAAACGCCATGCCGAACGCGCCGTCCGTCGGCATGTCCGGCAACTCGAGGCCTTAGGGTTCCAGGTCACCATCGAAAAAGCGGCGTAGCTGATTCGCGGCAGATTTTCTGAGCAGTACAGGTAGCGCGAGTGAAGGCGTATACTGAGTCGCGCCTGTGAACCGCGATCCTCGGAAAGCAGGAATCACCGCGATTGTTGCGGGACTCCTGGTTCCTAGTTGATGAGTGCTTCCTCAGGTCCTGGCAGGACTTGGCGTCGTGTCTGTGCTGAGCGCCGGGTGCGTGCTCGTGCTCCAGGTGCTTCAGCCGTTGTTCATCTCGGTGGCCGTCCTCGCGCTCGCGTACCAAGGGTGGCTCGTCTCGAGGCGCCCGCCGCAGCGCCGGACTCGAACGGTTCTCGCAATTCTATGGTCCAGCGTTGCCCTGAACGTGCTCTTGTTCGCGGCGTGGGCCGCTCTGTGGCTGCGCTATCGGTGATCGGGCTGTGCTGCATGTTGCTGCTCGCGGCGGCTTGCTCCGAACCAGATTCATCGATATCCACGCCTCGCATCGCAAGAGTCTTCGCGCACGTACGCGGTGTGACATGACCGTTGTGCGCCGCAACCATGGAGGTTGCGTTGCGCCGGCGCCTGGAAGGCGTCGCTGAGGTCTCGATCAGCCAACGCGAACAGACGGCCGAAGTGACATTCGCGAAGGGCGACTACGCGTTCTCGTCAGACGCGTTTCGAAAGGCTGTCGCCGAGGCCGGTGTCGTCGTTCTCAGTTTCCAGATCGATGCCTGCGGATCGATCGAGCGGGAGCAAGAGCAGCGATGGCTCGTCACCGACAGGAACCGGTTTCTCCTGACCGCTGGCGACACACTTCCATCCGATCAACCGATCTGCGTGTCGGGCCGTCTCGACGATCGGGCACCACCTCTGCGATTGCACATCACGGACGTACAGAAAGGCACCGAATGACACTGAGTGCGCGACCGCTGGCCGCAGTCGGAGCGTTCACGATCGCCGCCGTGTGCATGGCCGATGGCAACGGTTCCCGCTATGGGCGTCTCATTGCATACGACCAGTACGAAGAAGCAGGCGACATGTGCGTCATGCCGGCGGCGTGGCAGCGCGAAGCGATACGCGCCGCGTACCAGGAAAGCACTGCCGGGTCCAGACGGGCATTGCCATCAAATCTGCCGGCGGCGAGTTACAAGGAGTATCTGCGGCGGATCCGCGACGAGTACCCGACCTTTGCCTCGGTCTCTGTCGACACGGTGCGCGATGAGGTGGTGCTCACCGACGAAAGCACTTTCAAGATCCTTGTCTATGCTCGGACGGAGAACACACCGGCCGGAGCCGAAGCCAGCACACCGAAGCGCACGATCGCGGGTGACAAGACGGACATCGAATTCCAGTCTGGTGTCTACGTCGACTCGAAGACGGGCGAGATCTGGGCAGCCAACAACGACACACGCGATCGCTACGTCGTCTTCGGTGCAGGCGCCGACGGCAACGTGGCGCCACTCCGCACGACGGAGACTCCGCATGGCACCTTCGGCATCGTCATCGACGAAGCCCATGGCGAGGCGCTGTTCACGGTCCAGCATGACAGCGGCCTCGTCACGTACCGGCGAAGCGCCAATGGCGAGGAGTCACCTATCCGGATGGTGCAAGGCGACCGCACCGGCCTCCAGGACCCGCACGGTATCGCGCTCGATCCCAGAGACGATGTCGTGTTCATCGCCAACTTTGGTTCGACGCATGATGTGAGCGGTTCAATCAAGCCGCGGCAGGGCGTCGGCTCGGCCGATAACAAAGAGGGAAAGACCAACTGGCCGCTTGGGCGCGAGTTCGCGATCCCGGGCTCGGGCACGATCAACGACCCATCGATCGTCGTCCATCGGCGCGGGGCATCAGGCAACGTTCCGCCTGTACGAGTGATCAAGGGATCCAAGACGCAGCTCAACTGGCCGACGGGCGTCTCGTTCGATCCGCAAGCCCGCGAGTTGTTCGTGGCCAACGATGCCGCCAATTCCGTGCTGGTGTTCGATGCGGCGGCGAGTGGAGACGTTGCACCGAAACGCGTCATCAAGGGACCGAAGACGAAGCTGGCAAATCCCACCGGCATTTTCGCGGACGTGAAGAATCGTGAGCTCTGGATCACCAACTTCGGTGGGCATTCCGCGACGGTCTACGATCTCGCCGCATCGGGGGACGTGACGCCGAAACGAATCATCCGCAACGCGCCCGAAGGCACGCCGTCGCTGATGATCGGCAACCCCGGGACGCTCGGATACGACACCAAGCGCGAGCGAATCCTCGTCCCGAATTGAGTAGCGCACCCGCAGATTGCGGTGTTCGCCAGGTTGGCGAACGGACAAGCACAGCGGCTCGCGGCGATTGAAGGACAAAAGACGCTGCTCGGACGCACCATGCACGGGATGGGCTACGACGCTGTGCGCGACGAGATCGTCGTCCCGCATCAGTTCGGTCAGGGCATCCTCGTATTCCGCGCGACTGCCAACGGGGAGGAGCCACCGGTCCGCGTCATCCGCGGTCCGAGGACGAGGCTCATTGCGCCGGATCGTGTGGCGGTGGACGATGTCAACGGCGAGTACTACGTGCCGGAGGGCGAAGAAGTCCTCGCCTTCCAGCGGGAGGCAGATGGGAATGTCGCGCCGTCGAGGATTCTGAGCGGCCCCAATACTGGGTTCGTCGCGTCGCGAGCCATCGCCGTGGACACGAAGCGCAACCTTCTGATCGTTGTCGCGAGCGGGCGCCGAAGCGACACCGAGATTCTGATCTTTGATCGGAAGGCGAGCGGCGACGCGAAGCCGTTGCGGGTCATTACAGGGCTCAACGCATCGCAGAATGTGACCGTTGAACCCGAGCGCGGATTGATCTTCGTGGTGCAGCTAGGTGAGAACACCGGCTACATCGGCGTCTGGAGCGTCGCGGACTCCGGCAACGTGCCGCCGCGGCACGTGATCGGCGGTCCGAACGGAACGCTGTTCGATCCGCGAGGCGTGGTCCTCGACGTGAAGAACCAGGCGGTGCTCGTCTCCGACAAGCAGTTGAATGCCGTCCTTACGTACCAGGTGCCGGCAGTCTTCGATCCAGCGGCTCGACCTTGACGATCGACGCCAGGCCGCCAAATCGCTGGATCCTTCCTGGCGTGGCCACCCTCCGCCTGGCGCGCCTCGAGACCTGTTCGATCCGGCTGCTGACGATGCTGGTCCTGATTTCAGCGTCGTCTATTGCGGTTGCCACACAGGCCGGTCAGGTCGATGAACTCTCCGCCAGGATGCGTCGACTCCACGAACGCGCCATCGTCATCGATACGCACGCCGACACGACTCAACGGATGCTCTTCGAGAAGGGATTCGATATCGGCCGCCGCAACGAGAACGGGAGCATTGACATCCCTCGGATGCGCGAAGGGGGCCTCGACGCAGTGTTCTTCTCGATCTGGATGCCCGGTGATGTGACCGGACCGCTCGCCGTCAAGCGCGCCATGCAGCAGATCGACCGGGTTCGCGAGAGCGTACGCATCCATTCAAAGGATTTGGTTTTCGCCACATCCGTTGCCGATATCCGGCGCGCTGAATCCGAGCGAAAGATCGCCGTGCTCATGGGCTTGGAAGGCGGTCATATGCTCGACGACGATCTCGGGCTTCTGCGTCTGTATGCAGCGCTCGGCGTGCGGTATCTGACCTTGACCCACTCCCTCAATACCGCGTGGGCGGATTCCTCGGGCGACAAGCCAGTGCACAATGGGCTCACGCCATTCGGGAAGGATGTGGTCCGCGAGCTCAACCGCCTCGGCATCATGGTGGATGTCTCGCACGTCGCCGACAAGACCTTCTACGACACGCTCGACGTGAGCAAGGCGCCCGTTGTCGCGTCGCATTCATCGTGCCGGGCCATCTCGAACAGTCCTCGCAACATGAGCGACGAGATGCTGCGCGCGCTTGCGAAGAATCGTGGCGTCATCATGATTAATTACAACTCCGCGTTCCTCAGCGAAGAGCTTCGAATCGCGGCTGGAGGCCCTGAGATGACGGCGCGGTTACAAGCCGCGACGAAAGGATGCGGCGAGAACCAGGCATGTTCGATTCTCGAGGGGCAGCGTGTGACCCAAGAGGCCATGAGATCCGGTCAGGCACCGAGCGTCACATTGGACAAGATCGTCGAACACATCGATCATGCCGTGAAGGTCGCAGGGATCGATCACGTCGGCCTCGGATCCGATTTCGACGGTGCGGTGATGCCGTTGGGCATGGAGGATGCTTCGAAGCTGCCCAGGATCACCGACGCTCTGCTCAAGCGGGGATACACTGAGCCGGACATCATCAAGATTCTCGGTGGTAACTTGCTGCGTGTGATGGGACAAGTCGAGGCAGCGAAGAGCCAGTAGACGCACATGCAAAGGTCGCTTGTCGTTCTTATTCTGATCGCAACGTGTTCGCTCAGCTTCCTTCACGCCGCAGTACCGCCGGTTCGCAGTAAGACCGGCCTTGTGATTTCGGCCAGCGACATCGCCTCGCGTATCGGAGCAGCGGTCCTTACTGATGGTGGCAATGCCGTTGACGCCACGGTAGCCACCGCATTCGCGTTGGCCGTCACTCATCCAACTGCCGGAAACATTGGCGGTGGTGGATTCCTTCTACATCGGGCGGCAACTGGAGATACCGCGGCCTATGACTTCCGTGAGGCAGCGCCGGCCGGTGCCTCGCCAACGATGTTTCTGAAGGACGGCCAGTACGACGCAGAAATTCACCACAACAGTTATCGGTCGGTGGGCGTACCCGGTACTGTGGCGGGCCTGCACCTTGCGTGGAAAGAGAAGGGCAGATTGCCGTGGAAGCGACTCGTGGAGCCGGCGGTCGCTCTGGCTCGAAATGGCTTCCCGGTCTCAGATGGCTTGGCGAGATCCCTCGCCGCTGTTCTGCCTCAGATGCAGAAATACCCATCATCGGTCACGCAGTTTTCGAACAACGGTGTGCCGTACTCCGCGGGCGAAGTACTCAAGCAACCCGTGCTGGCGTCGACCTTAGAGCGGATCGCGAGTGAAGGACCAGCAGGCTTCTATGACGGGCCGACCGCGGCCGCGTTTGAACGAGACATGCGCGCGCATGGTGGCCTGATCACGCGCGAAGATCTGAAACGGTACACAGCAGTGCGGCGCACGCCGATCCGCGGCACATATCGCGGACTCGACGTCATCGCCATGCCACCGCCGACGTCCGGGGGGGTTGCACTCATACAGATGCTGAACATCCTGGAGGCGTACGATCTTTCATCTATGGGTGCCGGGTCGGCGGCCGCTGTCCATCTCATGGCGGAGTCGATGAAGCGAGCCTTCGCCGATCGAGCTGCCTGGCTTGGCGATCCGGACTTCAACCAGGACATGCCGATCACACGTTTGCTGTCCAAATCCTACGCCCGTGATCTGCAGAAAACGATCAACCGCGAACGTGCCGCGAAGTCATCGCCGGCGACATTCGAGTGGCCAAGGGAGAGTGACGAGACGACTCACTTGTCTATCGTCGATTCTGAGCGCAATGCAGTGTCGATGACCTATACACTCGAGCAGGCCTACGGCGTGAAGATTGTCCTTCCCGGAGGCGGGTTTCTTCTCAACAACGAGATGGGAGACTTCAACGCGCGCCCAGGATTGACTACGTCAGAGGGCCTCATCGGAACCTCGCCAAATCTCGCTCAGCCTGGCAAACGCATGCTATCGAGCATGTCGCCAACCATCGTGGTCAAAGATGGGCGGCTGTTCATGGTGACGGGCAGTCCTGGCGGGCGGACGATTATCAACACCGTGCTCGAGACAATCGTGAACGTCGTCGACTTCGGAATGAATGCGCAGGAAGCCGTTGATGCCGGCCGCTTTCATCACCAATGGCTTCCCGATCGCATTACGTACGAACGGTTCTCCTTGTCACCTGATACCGTTGCCGCCCTTCGGGCGAAAGGGCACGAAGTCGTTCAAGGTGGAAATCAGGGCGTCGCAGAGGTCATCGTATACAACGCTGCCGAAGACGTGTTCGAAGGCGGTGTCGATCGACGACAACCGGACGGCGGCGCGGCCATTCCAGGACAGGAAAGGTTCATGCCTGCGACACGCGGGGCGCGTCTTCCTCGCTGACTCGCCGCACGTCTCAGTCCAGCGGCTCGACCTTGATAATCGACGCCCCGAGATTGTTGCCGACCCAGAAGGTCGGCGGATTCGTCGAGTTGTCGACATTCACACGGCGGATGTTCGTCGCTCTCGGCAGGAGGTATTCGACCGTCTCGCCGGTCCTGGTGTTGACGCGCACGACGTGATCGTTGTTCATGCCGCCCGCCCAGGCGAATCCTGCCTTGTCGACGATCGCATCGTAGACATTGGTCCAGGGTGTCGGCACAGCCCATTCGCGGAATGTTCCGGTGCTCGTATCGAACATCGCGATCTTGTTGGCGCGAAATTCCGCAAACCAGAGCCGGTCCTGCCCGTCCATGTGCCCGCGGCGGGGTCCCGCGTTCGGCGTCGGTGTTGAATAGGGCGTCACATGCCTGGTCTTCGCGTCGACCTTGATGATGTACGTGCCGTTGAGATTCATCCCGTAGAAGTTGTTCTTCGAGTCCGACGCGACGCCATATGAGCTGAGCTCTTTCGCAAGCCCTGAGTCCTTGAGACCCACTGAATAGTCGATGGTGCGCCAGGCTCCTGTCTTGACCTCCACTTGATACTCGTTGTCGCCGCCAATCCAGACCTGCCCATCGACCTGGTGGTTGACCGGCATGACCATCGCAATGCGCGCTTCATCTCGGTCCTTGAACGTTGGAGAGCCCCACGTCTGGAATGTCTTCGTCTTGCGATCGAACTTCGCGAGACTGCCCTGATACATCGTGCCCATCCAGATGTTGCCTTGATGGTCGAACACCAGATCGAGCGAGCCGACAGGGGCTCCGGGCTTCGTGATCGGCAATGGATACTCGACGACCTTGCCGTTTTTCGGATCCAGCATGCCAAGGACATGCGATCCGAAATCGCCATACCAGATCATGCCGTCGGAATCGGCGGCCGCGTCATGCGGCAGCGTCTCGGGACGCGGCAGATCGTATTCAGTAATGATGACGCGCGCGGCTTTCCCAGTTGGCCGGGGGAGCGTCTTCAACGGATATGGCGTGTGGGAGGCGCTCTGATTGATCGTCGCGAGGTATTCCGCTGCCCTCGCCACGCGATTTTGTGGCACCGGCCGATCGCCTTTGCGCCCGCCCATGCTTTGTGCCAGGATCGGATTTGAGACCCCGCCTCCGTGCTCGTTCGGCCTCAGCTGCGGACGTGTCCGCGTGCTGCCCTGAGCGTAACGCCCCATGCGCTCGAGGACCTTCTCCCACTCACTCGCGGTGTAACGCGAACGCGCGACGGGTTCCAGACCGTGGCACCCTGTGCAATTCAGCAGACCGTTCTTTATCTCGTCGCTGCCCGGCCAGCTCATGAACCATTCCCCGTTCGAGAGCTGAGAGG
>Ga0075418_10001700_pt1 | contig 25061 bp, 26 predicted proteins | sample SoiMetdeltSBSDD2_FD_81776 | JGI IMG/M metagenome (GOLD analysis project Ga0075418, IMG submission 81776) | Bulk soil microbial communities from a Populus tree surrounding site in Tennessee, USA - Soil MetaG P. deltoides SBSDD2 | ecosystem: Environmental > Terrestrial > Soil > Tree plantation...
CGGTCATAGATCGCGAGCGAAGCGAGCGCGATCTTCTTACGTCTCAAGAGACGAACCCGCACCGGTCATAGATCGCGAGCGAAGCGAGCGCGATCTTCTTACGTCTCAAGAGACGAACCCGCAACGAGAAAGTGATCACGCGAGCGAAGCGAAGCGTGATCGGGTGTCCCGAAGGGAACCCGCAACGAGAGAGTGATCACGCGAGCGAGCGATGATCCGGTTCCCGTAAGGGAACCCCTGCCGAACAAGTCGATCTGAAGCCACGAAAGGCTCAAGGTAATCTCCGGATCTGCCGCGGGCAGGCAAGTGCGGTGGTGCACATGAGAGGGCAGGGTCAGCGATGCGGCCCAAGGTGGCCACTGTTCGCGAGGTCAGCGAACAGGGCGCTGTTGTAGGCGTTCATCCTGGGCATCGACGAAGGCTCGAAGAACCTGAGATCTACGGTTTCGAGGTCTTCGATAGACAGCTCTCCGGACCATGATTCGGCGCGATAGGTGAGGCAGATTACCTGGCACTGGTCGCCGTTGGGATACACCAGCAAGCACTCCGGGCCTGACCTTGCCAACAGCAACGTCAGCTCTCCGGCCACAAGACCGGTCTCCTCGGCCAGCTCACGGCGTGCCGCCGCCGCCAAGTGTTCACCCGGCTCGACTGCTCCCCCGGGGATGCACCACGTCCGATCGTCGGACCGCTGCTGGAGCAGGACCCGTCCTTGTTCGTCCCACACGAGCACGCCCGCAGCCGCTACGACCAAGGGCTCCACTCCCACCAGGGGTCGCATCCGCTCGACATAGGACCGGGTGTCACCGTGCCGCACCACCTAAGGGTAACCCGCAAGCATGCCAACCCAGCTTCCTGCTCGCCGCGCTCCTCACGCCAGCTACGTGGGCCTCGTCGCTCTTCCGGAGCCGCGATCCGCACGTTGACCTCCCCAAGCCGCTTACACATAAGGGATAACTGGAGGCATCGCCAGATTCGATCATCTCAATGAGGGGTCCTTGTCCGACTGGCGGGTTGCGGCGTTAGTCGGGCGCAAATAGCACGTGCTGCGGGACGTCATCGTCAGGCCGTCCGATCTTCAGCACCATCTGATAGTCACGACAGAGCATGACCAGTCCGATCTTGTATGCCTGGCTGGGTATCTGGCTCATACAGTCACGGATCACCTTCATGTAGCCAATTCGCGTGGCCGGATCGGCGGCGGGTGGCGTGTTCGGCGTCTTCTCCAAGGAATAGACCAGCGAGCTGGGAAAGTTCGGGGCGATGTTGGGCGGTTGCGCGACGATCAACATGGTCCGTTTCTGCCAAAGGCTGATCAAGACTTCGACGTCGCCGATGCTGAATACGTTGCCGTTGCCGACGAGATGCTCGAACATCCCCGGCCTATGGGCACAGCTGGCCGCGAACAAGGCGACTTCGGTGGGAGTTGCCGGTCGGCCCAATTCTTGCGCAAGGTACTTGTTGACCAATGCTGCGTTGAGGAACTCGATGCCTTCGGGAAGCGCTACGTCGCCGCGCAGAAAGCCATGTACCAGGAATATGTTGTCTGGGTTCGTTGCGTTCAGGCTGGCCGGTCCAAACCCCGCCGCCAGTGTGGTGAGCAGCACTTTGAGCATCGGGCCTGACCGGTCGAGCACAACGAATCCGAGATCGGCGCTTGTCTGAGGGGTCACCAGGACGCACGTTCCTCGACGTCTGCCCGGGCTTGGCCCGAAGAACTTCGCCAACTGACGAATGCCTTCGTCCTGGCTGGTTGCCGGCTCCCATGCAGGCCAGTCCCGGGGACCGGTCATCTGCACGGCTGTTCCGCCGGGAATCGCGACCGAGACGACGTTAGCCCGGCCGGTGTCGGACATGCGTGCGGCCACGAAGGTGTCTTGGGCGGTGTGGTAGATCCCTACATCGGCGAAGCCTGCCATTACAACCCCGCTTCGCCGCATCGGCACAGCTGTCGGACTCCCAACTTTGCTAGCAGCACCGAAATCACGGTCACCGGAACACCGAGGTTGAGTCCGGCGATCAACATCGCGTCGAACAGCGCCGCCGCCAGATCCTTCGAGTCGTTGAATGCGCTGGATTCGATCTTCTCGCAGCCACGCCACGACTCGCAGACGAAACCGCGCAGCGCCTTAACCACCGACTCAAACCACTCACGACCAGCGCGTTCTTGACCGTAAGGGGAGAAGATTGTCGTTTCCTGCCGGGAATCGGCTAGGTACAAAGGGATCAGTGCGAAGATGTCCGCTGGTTCAAGCGAATCAAGCGACTCAATCTCCTCCAACTCGGCAGCGCTAGGCATAGACGGAAGTCTCCTCCAGGCGGCATCTGCCACACAAGCAACAGATGGCGACACAATGCTGCAACGCCGCCCAGGGCCGGATGGGACGCGCATATGCGGGCGCCCCACCACCACGGGTGTAGACAACGGAGAAGTTGGTCTTGTCCATCCGCCTCCGCAGCGTCCAGCGCCACCAGCGCGTTGACAGGGAAAGCTTGAAGTTTCCGTGGTCGCCGTCGGGCAGTGCGTCCTCCATGCGAAGCGAGCCGTGATCACTTGCGTCTCAATTCCGAATCCTTGCCGGTCATGGGCAAACGCCCGAAGTCCCGCTCGGTTTTCACCTGTGCCGCATCGATGCCGTGCTCACCCAGGAACGTGGCGTAGGCCGGCGCCGTCCGCGCAAGGAGGCTGGAAAGGCCAGGCCGTGAAGGCCAGGCCGTGGCGGAGGCCTGCTTGCCTGCCACGAATCTGGCGAAAGCGCCGCTGACCTGAACCGGACGGTCGGTTTGCATCCCCACATCCCCACATCCTCACGGTGGCGCGCCGCCAGTCAAGGGCGGGGTGGTGCCAGGCGAGGTTCACCTGGCACCAGCAGCGTTGATGGTCAGAAGGGATTGGGGTATCGCTTGGTCTCGCCGCAATAGTCGGGCGCCGGGTTGCTGCTGAAGCGGCAGACCTGCACGGTCACGACGGCGATGCGGGCGGTGCTGGTGTTGGCGCCCAGCTGGAAGGCGAAGGACTGCTCGCTGTTGTCGGCCCGCTCGCCGTGGCGGTCCACCGCCACAGCGTTGAGGGTGTACGCGACGAACTGCGCCACGCTGATGCGCCCGTCATCGCGGCAGGCGGAGGTGCTGCTGACCGGGTTGTCGATGATGCTGCCCTGCACACCGACCACGGGAGCCGTCGCCGACCAGGTCATCAGGCCGCTGGTGAACCCGTACAGGCAGGCGTCGCCGGAGCTGGCCGCGAAGCGGTGCATGATGTCTTCCTTAGCCAGGGCCGCGCCGGGCATGAGCTGCCCGGTCAGGACCGCCACGCCGAGCGCGACCCCGAGAGCACGCAAAAGCTTAACCAGCATAAGAGTTTCCAATCTGTAGTGGACAGGTGTTGCTATCTGATCGGCGGCCGGTTGAGCCGCGGTTGCCATCGGGTTGCGCCCAGGCTGTGCCCAGGCTGTGCCCAGGCTGTGGGGTGTCTGACTTCGTTCGACATCCTTCGACATCGTTGGGCTCGCTGGCGCTAGGCGCGGGGAGCGCAACCGCCCGGTCATGCCGCGGTCCGCGCGTTGACGGACCTACCGAAGCCGCTTGCACGCAAGGGATCTTTGCAGGCATGGTCTGATCGGATCCTCTCACTGAGGGGTCAGTCAGCGGCTGGCCGGCTCCGAGCGCATGCACATGTGGCGATGATGATCGCATCGCCTCGGTTGGATCGATGAGCGATAACCATCGTGGTGCGTGGCATGGTGTCCTGCCATGGCATCGGCGGGGCTGGCGGTTAGCCCCTGCCGATGCCGGATGCGGCTATGGTCCCCAGCCGGGTGGGGGCAGTTTCTTGCCCGGGTACGGGCCCAGTGGTCCCGTGGTGGAGGTGTAGAGCCCACGTTCGCCCCACGCGCCGCCAAAGCCGTACCAGGGGGCCTGGAAGACGTTGACCATCTTGCGCCAGGTGCGCCACCGGGGGCCGGTGTTGGACAGATGGTCATCGCCGATTCCGCCGGGCGAGCAGTGCTCGCGCTGGCCGTCTCCGACCTCGGGCCAGGATCCGTGGGTGCCACGGGCGGCCCAGACCACGAGGTGGGTCCCTGTGGCCGAGGCGTTGCCGTTGTTGTCCACCTTGGGCATGAGGTTCCAGTCGCGGTCCAGGAATGGGCAGTTGTGGAAGTAGTAGGCGACCCGCTGCGCGGTGTTGGTGGGGCTGAGCTTGATGACGATCCGCTCCCAGTCGCCCTCATGGTCGGCGATGTTTGCTGGGAAGGCATTGTCGTTGGCGTAGAAGAAGTAGTACTGGATGTACTTGCCGGAGACGAACTCGTAGTAGACCGGCACGTTGCCCAGGTTGTCCCTTTCACCGGCTCGGAAGTCGTTGTCCAGATCGAGGAAGAACCCTTGCGGGCCACCACCGAGGTAGAGAGGGCCTTCCGCGCCACCACCAAGGCATCCGGCCCGGCCGCCCTCGTATGGACGGGTCAGCTCCCAGGCCCGGAAGACCCTCGAGGCGGTGCAGCCCAGCCCACGGTAGGACCGGGTCCCCGAGGCGATGCCCAGCCGCCAAGGCTCCGGCTTGAGGCCCGAGGTTGCGCTGAATCGACTCAGCGACCACCTGAGCCCGGAGTGGGCCAGGAAGTGCGCGCCGACGCGGGCGGGCCAGTTCTGCTCGTCCGGGTGGAGCCGGACCTCGGGGGCGTAGCGCGCCCAGACCGGCATCACCGCTTGCAGTCCGACGCCGGCCTGCGCGCCGGCCTGCGCGCCGGCCTGCGCGCCGAGTTCCGCGCCGAGTTCGGCGTCGGTGTAGTCCTCGACCGGCTCGTCATAGTTGGGTATACCGGGTGGCTCGTCCGGTGGCAGGTCAGGTGGAATATGGCGGTTGCGGGCATACCACGTCCCGCCTCGCCACACGCCGAAGGTGTCCACGTCGTCGTTGTCGAAGTCACCGACAAACGGTGTGTCGCCGGGGTTGCCATAGCTGAAGATGAAATCACCCGTGCCGCCGAAAAAGTTCGACAGGTACCAGGTCCCGTTGTAGTACGCGCCCGGTGAGTCCACCCCATCGGCATCCCAATCCCCAGCGGCGAACTTGCCCCCCGCCATGCCATGGTCATAGACGAACGTGTGAGCCGGGGTGCCGTGCAGGTCGTTGGAAATCGACCATACGTAGATCCAAAGCCGCGAGTCGACGCCTGCAGCCCCGCCCAGCCCGCCCAGCCCGCCCAGCCCGCCCAGCCCGCCGAGCCCGGCGGGTCCGGCTAGGCAGTCGTTGCAGAGACTGACTTGCTCGACGAGGGCCGGCGTATCCGTGCCGTTGCCATCCCAGTCGCCCACGACCGGCAGGTTCTCCAAGCCACTTGCGTAACTGAAGATGTAATCGCCTGCACCACCGAAAGTGTTCGACAGGTACCACATGCCCAAGCGGAAGACGCCGGGCGTGTCCAGGCCGTCACCGTTCCAGTCGCCTACCAGGGCCACGTCGCCGGCGATTCCGTAGGTGAAGCTCAGGTCGACACTGCCGTCATAGGTGTTGCTCAGGTACCAGCTATTGCCCCGCACGACGCCCGGCGTGTCGATACCGTCGCCGTTCCAGTCGCCCATCACCGGGTAGTCCGTCGGGGCGCCATAGACAAACGAGAACTCCTCGACGCTCTCGGCCGCCGCGGTGCACGGAACCAGTACCGACAAGCAAACAATGACTGCGCTAAACAGAGCCCGACGATCCATGTCAACCCTCCAAGGGGCCTGCACCCGGTCCGGCTTCGCGAGGCATGAGCGTAGGCCTCGAACCTGCGACATGCACATGCATCACTATTTGGCGCAATCAAAGCCTCCGACTGGCCCCATGTCAAGGCCGTATGTCAAGGCCGCACGTCAAGGCCGCACGTCAAGGCCATCTCAACGTGGCTCTGTGGCAATCTTGGTGAATGGGCCGCTCAGGCGTTGAGTAGGAGACGCCGGCGCAGTAGCTGGTAGTTGACGCGGCCGAACCCGCACCCCGGGCGCCGCCCAAGCCCCGAGATGAAGCAGCCGGGCTCGCGCTCTGATCGACGGCCGCGGCTCGGCCGCGTTTCTCAGGTAGCTCGAGGACTGATTCCCGTCCGGCAGATCACTTCGCTCGGGCACAAATGGATAAGACGACTGACAGACCTCTGCGAGTGATTCTTCTGGTGACGCTGCAGTGTCTCATTCGAGGGCCCGCCAGCGGTCGTGCGGGTCCCTGTCCATGCGTACGTTGCGATGTTGATGTCAACTTTCGCGCATCGGTGCGCTATACGGACGCCGTCGACCTGGTCTCACAGCCCAAGCGCTCGGCGTGCCCGCGCCCATCCGATCAACGCTACGGCGATGATCAGAATGCTGAGCGTTGGCACGATCGCGTCTTGGCCCCACCGGCTCTGCCATGTGTCTATTCGGGCCTGGTACGGGTCGTCGGCCGCGTAGAGCACCCTGACCGGCTGCCCGATCCGATAGTACGACCGATCATCGGCTGTTTCGGTGGATTGGAACTGCACTTGAGTTTCGTGGCTGGTGGTGAACCGCACGACCGGGGCGTACACCGGGCCATGGTCAAACTTGTCGACCTCGACGATCTCCACGATGGTGCCAGTGGCGTGCTGCGCCGTGGTCACGAACCGCAGCCCTACGACCAGATTAGGTAGACTGACCGCGAGCAACACGACGCCGCTCGCCAGGAACACCAACCACTGCGGCGCGTCGCCAAGTCGGCGAACATCCTTGACTCGTAACTGCCTCATACTCGAAACACAACTCGGGTGGGTGGTCCGGTTGTGTCGCGGCGCTCACGGTCTTGCACCGCCACAGGGTGAGCCGAATCGGCCACCAGATCGACACAAGACGCCGCTCACCAAGGGCTGATCAACTGCGAAGCAGCGAACGAAGACAAGGCACGCCACATCTCAGTCACGGTTGGCGGATTCTAACGATCATCGCAACAGGGGTCCGATCAGCTCGATCGGTTTACGGAATCCTAGCCGTTTACGGGGCCGGTCGTTGAGCTCGGCGGCGACCCGTTCGAGATCTTCCCCGCTGTGTACGCTCAGGTCGCTGCTCTTGGCAAAGTACTGGCGCAGCAGCCCGTTGGTGTTCTCGTTGCTGCCGCGCTGCCACGGCGAGTGCGGATCACAGAATAAGATCAAGCGTCGCGCAGCGACGCCGCGTCCGATGACCGTTCCCTTACGGGACACCGATCACGCTTCGCTTCGCTCGGGTGATCTTCTTCTGACCGCAGAACAGGGCGCGACCACGTCGCCTCGGCAGAGCCCTCGGCCGCCCATTCTCACGTCCACGTGGCGTCCGAAGAGACGGGATGACTCGGTGCGGGTTGGGTTTTGGACTCGGCGGCGCCCGCTCGCCCGCGTGATCTTCTTCTCGGTGCAGGTCCGTCTCTTGAGACGCATAGAGGTCGGGCTCGCTCGCGATCAATGTCTCGGGCGTTGGCGGACCGGGCTTGCCGTATTTGAGGTGTGTGCCACGAACAGGTACGGCACAGTGATCGGGTGGATGTCGCCCAAGACGCCAAGGCCTGGCGTGTTAGCCATCGTGGACAGCAGTGGGATATCGCCTGGTACCCGCCGCCACATCCGCTGGCGGGCACCGCGCATGGTTCTGCGGCGGTCTGCTGGGCACACGGCCAGGTCGTGCTCGTCTCCAGTGACGCTCAACTGTGGGGTCTACCCGGCGGGCGGCCCGAGCCGGGCGAGGACTGGCTCGATGTGCTGCACCGCGAGATCGCCGAGGAGGCATGCGCCCTCGTCACCGCGCAGCGGCTGTTGGGTTACAGCCGTGGGGTCTGCATCCGCGGGCATGAAGCCGGGCCGGTGCTGGTGCGCGCCTGGTGGGCCGCCACCGTCGACCTGCAGCCGTGGCAGCCACAACACGAGATCAGCCATCGCAAGCTGGTTGCCCCGCAGCATGTCTACGCCGCTATCTGGGTTGAAGACGGCTACGCACCGTTGTACCGGCGCATCCTTTCTGAGGCGGGCCAAGGCGGGCCACATTAGATCGCCACAAGTCTCGCAACGGCACCCCAATTGACCCGGTCCCTGGACACAACGGTCATCGGACGCGGCGTCGCTGCGCCACGGCCGGCTCATCGCGGTGCGCGTCGGACGGTGGCCCCGCGTTTCCTAGCCAGACAGCCGTCGCCGGGTCACGGCCGCTGGCGCATGCTCCGAACGTGGGCCGGCGTTTCCACATCCTGAACTTGGGTTGGCCGTCCCAGCGGCGGGGACCGTCGGGCTGGTGCGAATCGCTGTCTGCCTGCGATTTCATATTTGCCGAAGGTTCACCGAAACCCTGTTCGGCACCGTGGCTCGCATGAGCCGACACCGAACACGCTTGTCTGCCACGACCACAAGGGCTGGTGCCACGCGGATGATCCACCGACTCATCGTGTCTTTCATTGGGTACGGCTGGGCCGCTGTCCGGGTTCAGCGGCTTCGCGGCCGCCCCGATCTCGTGCCCGGAGTTCGGCTGGCGGCAACCACTGCGAACCGGTAAGGGAGAGATGATGGCAACCATTCGACGACTGACACTCATGGTTCTGGCCGCGGTTGGTGTGCTGGCGTCCTCCGTGGCCGCAGAGCACGCCCACGCGCTAGATGGCGTTGTTGCCAACCACTGTGAACCTGTGCGGGTGGGATGATGGCAGGAGCTCGGCTCGGCTGGCCCACCTTCCTGCGACGGCTGGCCGCCCGCAACTGCGCGGGCTAACGGTATTGCGCGGGCTAACGGTATTTGGCGTCGTCAACGATCTCTGGGCTGGACAGGTCGTTGTCCTGGGCGTACCGCTCAAAGTCAGGCTGGGTGCCGTCGGCGTCGGTGACGCCGTACTCGCGGGCCAGCGTTCCGACCGCGACGGCCTGCCCGGCGAACCGGCCGACCTGCGGGTCTGCTGCCAGCACGGCGATGGCCCGGCCGATGTATAGCGGCGTCTCCGACAGGCTGAAGTGTGGGTTGTCCGTCGACACCGCCTCACGCCAGTTCGCCTCGGTCACGCCGAAGTGGTCGAGCATCGCCTCCGACCGCAGGAAGCCTGGCGTCACCGCGACCGCCGTGCACCCCTTGGCCGCCAGGTCCCGCGAAAGTGATAGCGCCATCCGGTTGACCGACACCTTCGCAAGGTCGTAGTAGAAGTTGCCGCGGTAGTCGGCGTTGAACTCGTTGGTGCCATCGGTGATCTCCACGACCAGGCCGCCCGGCCGTTCAGTGAGCAGCCCGAGCGCGACGCTGCTGGTGATGATGTGCGTACGCACACCGTTGTCCAGCGCCCTCAGCCCCCGAGCAAGGTCGTGCTCCCAGATGGGCTTGTCCCAGTCGATGTTCGGGTCGCCAGGCCGCGGACACCGTCTCAATTGAAGGTCACCGAGCTGTTCCGGCCCTCCGATGATCCATACTGGATCGCCAGCGCCTTGTTCCCATACAGGTCCGCAATTTTGGACGGAGGTCGACTGATCTCAAAACCCAACGGTGAGCGAGACGATTCCGCGCCGGCGGTGCTTCGCACCGCGTACGTTGAACTCAGTAACGTATTGCTCTCTTCATCGCGTGGGCTTTCAGCAGGTGCTTGTGCGCCAGGTAGTTATAGGCCCGGTAGACGGACATCCAGCCGACAAAGCCAGAGGGCCTCAACCGCCTTAACCCGTGAGTGATCGAGGATGGGCGTCACGCCCGGCCGCGCTCCTAGGGGATATGACGTTGCAGCTGGAGTCCGAGGTGAGCCGCCACCGCGACAGGTGCATCGCGCTGGCGGCTCTTTGCGTGCCGTGCCTGGGTTCAGCAGGGCCTGAAGTACCACCACGGTCCGACATCTACCCAACCGGAACCTTTGGCAGTGTGGCTCCACACCTCCGTCGTTCCATCTTCGGCGTAGGCCCTGGCGACTGTTCCCCACGTCTGGTTGTTGTTGAACGGCGACCAGCCCCACCAGTTCGACAGAGCCCACGTTCGACACGTCAAGAAGTCGAACCTCGTACCCAGCACGTCGATGCAGAAGTAAAATTCCCTGCACGAGATCGCGTTGACCGCTTGAGACGACTCGTCGGAGAACAACGGGTCAACGGTGACGTTGAGGCCGTCGTACCTGACCTCGGTGGCTGAGACCTGCCTGCCGCCGGGAATGGCGGCAAGGACTTCGTTGACGCGCTTTTGCAGATCTGCAGATTGGGTGGCGGTCAGTCCAGAGGCGAGGGCCTGCGCGGTGAAGTCAATCGGATCAGCAGCGGCAGATGCCGGTGAGGGCATCGACATGAGTGTGGCGGTGATGGCAGCCGCCGCAACAACAATGGACACACGTGCCTTCATGATCATGTGCTCCCTTCCTCGAAGCTTTGCAGGAGATGCCTGCTTCCCCGTCATCACCGGGGGTGTTGTGTGGCTTTCAGCGTGGTGAATGCTTAGGCGGGTTACCAGGATGCGGGCAGGTAGTTGACCGGCACCTTTGCTGCCGCCGGTACTCTTATTGACAGCGGCCGATAGAAAGATCGCGCTGAGTGGTCGGCCGGTGGCAGTGGGAGGCGATGGTGTTCGGCGAGATCATGCGTGGACATCGCAGACGGCTGGGGTTGACCCAGGAGGAGCTAGCCGAGCGGACCGGGATCAGCGTGCGCGGTATCCGCAATCTTGAGGCTGGTCGTATCCATGCGCCGCGGGCGGGCACGCTTCGGGTGCTGGCCGACGCGTTCGAATTGGACGGTGCCGAGCGGGACCGGCTCTTTACGTTCGTGTTCGTCGAACAACGCCCCGACGGACAGACCGGGCCGCCTCAGGCACATACAGCCGGACTGGATCCTCGCCCTTCCCCGCAGGCTGGCGATGGCTGGCACATATCGCGTTTCTCGGTCCTGGTGCGGTTGGACACCCCAGGTGTGGAGACCTATCAGGATTGGCGGATCGTTGCCGACCGCGACGGACTCGACCAGATCACGCCGGGGGTGACCACACCGCTCATCTCCACCGCCTCTGCCGTCTCCGCGGTTTCCGCACCGGGCCTAATGGTGGATGTGCATTATGGCGCCAGGCTCATGCGCCACGAACGGCCTCTGCCGTACCGGTCCCAGTTCACTTTGGCGTTGCCGAGACCTTTGCAAGCCGGGCAGAGCCACAACTACGGGCTCATTGTCCGGCTCGACCCGGGCCAGCCGATGCGCCCGCACTACGTCTTGACCGCCACCCGCCCGTACGAGCATTTCATGCTGCGGGTGCGGTTTCATCCCGACCGGCTTCCCCGCTGGGTACGCCGAGTGTGCGGGGAACCCGTTCGCATGCTTGACATCGTGGCGCCCGGGGCCGAACCACTGGAAGTGGATGCGGTCGGGGAGATCTACACCGAATTCGACCAGCCGACGATGTATCTGGCCTACGGCGCCCAATGGCAACCCACCGACCCACCGGCCGGATAACATAACCAGACGGCACCACCGGAAGCAGAAAAACCAGCCGGCAAGGACACGGTGGCCAGGACGCCAACGCTTTGGTCGTCCCGGCCACCGAGATCTCCTTCCCGCCGATGACGGCGGGGCTATCGTGAATGTGACCGTGTTACCCGGTTGGGGCGGCGGGAGAACAGGATTGCACGCCAACTCCCGCCATCACCCCAGCAACAGCCACGGCAGCACGATCACCCAACCTGTGAGTCGGTCCCACTCCACCACCATCACCTCCACTCCACCAGACAGACGAAGGTCCGCGACACTGGTTTCGGCGTCCCCTTCGCGTGTGGTCTGGCGATACTGGCGTCGACTGTCCCCGGGACGGTGGTCGGTGTGGGGCTGGTATCAGCGGGCGCCGCAGCCGAAGAGAGCGCGAGGGCCACGCCAAGGACCGTGGAAGCGAAGTAGCGTCGTTGTTTCATAGTGACTCCAAGGGGTTTCGGACTTGCATGGTGCCGCAGGACGGTAATGGTTCGTTCCAAGAGGAACGCGAGTAGGCGTTCACGCGCGTCCCACGTTCGGTCGCTGTGTTGACCGCGAGGGTTGGCGTGATACGACGGATGCTGTCAGCGGACACGTTCGTGACCATCCGCGGACAGTTCGCCGCCACTCTGGCGGACATTAGGGGCCTCGGGTTCGCTCAAGGTGATCTGCCGCCTTCACGGTGATCACCCTTGTTGATCGTGGATGAACGGCCCGCTCTGGCAGTGGCCGACCCGGTTCCGATCATGGCTTCCTCCTCCTCTCATGTCGGGTTGTGATGACCACGCTGTCTCTCGGTTGTCCTTGAACGAGGGATGCACGTGGACGAATGTCTCTACGATCCGAGGCAACATCGTGACGCGGTATGCCCGATGGCAGACAGAAATCGAGTTAACCGCCAACCTGTCCACGAGATGCCAGAAAGCTGACGCATCGATCATGAACAACGAGGCGGAGCTGTTCAGACAAGAGATGCGCCTTGAGGAAGGGACGTGGAGTCCTGGCCGCCGATTTTGAAAGAGGCCAGGTCCGCGGCTGCGTCAGTTGACAGTCGACAGCGACGATCGCCCGGAGGTACGACGACGGGCGTTGGTGGCCGAGTTGAGCTTGCTGGCCTCACGCATGCCAGCCGACCTACTCCTCGCGGTCGAAGTCAGCCTCGGGCTGTGCGTGGATACCAAAGACATGGCGCTTCTAGAAGATCGTGTCACGTGGTTGACCAGCAGGCGTGGAACGCGCCCACCGAACCGCGCTACGCCGCATTGACAATGCTGAGACCTCTCTGGCGGAGGAGATCGTCGGCGAGCTGCACCGTCGCAGCGGACAACCGCAGGATGCGCTGCAGGGCTGGTTTCTTGACGAGCTGCGCACGATCCTGCGTCTGGACACGCCGGTACCCGAGGCGCACGAGCATCGGAGCATAATCGCGACTGTCGAGGGTCTTCGTGCATGACCCCGCGCGATCTGAACGCGGACTTCACTGCCGCCAGAACCAGCTGGTTGATCTTGTGTTTCGGTTGGGTGTGCCCACTGCCGGACGGTGTCGCCGCGACACGGCAAGGGAACCAGGACGCTACGCCCGACATAGGGCTGGACGCCGACGCACATTTCACCGGATGTTTGGGTCTGCCACGAGAAGCGACAGGCCCGACTGCCGTTTGGGTGGGTTACCCGCGGTCGTGTAGCCGAACGGGTTGACGGCCGTGGGTGGGGGCGCCGGTGATGGCGGTGAGGTCGTGGTCGTTGCACGGGAATGAGGCACTGACGGCGAGATCGTGGGTGTGGCCGTCACTGGTCCGGTAGACCACGCGGGCAATCAGCCTTGGCCGGGCAGGTTCGTGCTCTACCCGAACGGGCGCCGGTCGCGGATAGGCCAGCGGTGATGGCGGTGAGCTCGTGGTTCATCCATCCGGCGGTCTCGAAGAGTTCCGGACTAGAACCATCGACGGAGTCCCGCAGCTGTCCGCTCGATCGTCGTCGTCGCTGTCCGCGCCGGTCAATACCCCGCGAGATCATGGCTGCCAAACTTTTCGCGGATGCCGACCTGGCTGCCAACCTATCTGCCCACCTCCGCTCCGCATCCTCGACACCGTCCCTGGTACAGGGCATGGAGAGGAAGGAGGAGTCCCATGGTGGGACCGCGTCCGAGGTGGACGCCTGTGGTGGGAAGGGAGGTGACATTACCGGCATGGAGCCGTGCGGATTCCAGTCGTTGATCGCGATCGCGGACGTGGTCACGTGGCTGTTCCATCTCACGTTCTCGGTGCTGATTCGGTAATAGTGCCGCGACGGGAGCTGATAGGTAGCGAGCCCAATACTCCCGCCGCGACCCGTACCGCACCAGCAGGGCGATAACAGGATCCAGCGTAGCGACACCGGGCCACGATGGACAGGTTGCCCGCCGGAGGCTACGTCCCTGAACGCCTGTCAAATGGTGGGCCGGTTGAGACTCAGGACCGGCCCACCCTCGTTGGTGGTGCACATGTGTGCTTACGGCAACGGTGACCACTGGGCGCCGTACCCGAGGTACATGGTGGGACGCGGGAACTGAAGGTGGATCTCGCCCGACTCATCAGGGGACAGACGATCGCTAGGTGGTTGTGCGCTGTCAAACACCCGAACGGGCTCGCCGTCGACACGTCTGACCCAGTGGGGCAGTCGGTTCGGATCGAACCGGACCCTCAGGTCGAACATCCGGCAGTCGCACTCGGGAGTGAAGACATAGTGCGGACGCAGGCGTTGCCCCTGTGGTGGACGAAGGATCAAGCCGTATTCGTGGTGTTGGCCAGCTCGAAGTGGTTCAGGAAGCCGGACAACGAAGTGGAACCGGTTCTGTGATGGATGTTCACGCCGTAGCAGCCGCCCGCCGTAGAGAACTTCGCCGGTCACCGTTGTTCGAGGTTGTTCGGAGGTTCCCGGGACATTGTGCCAAGCTCTGACCTCGCTCAGACCGTCGTGAGTGGCGACAATACGGCGATGTTCATGGGACTCGGGTGTCGCGGTGTCGAGTCGGTAGACGGTGCGGAACTCCTCGATGTACCAACCGTCTGCCGTCGTCGGAGTACGGCTTCGGCGGCGGAACAGTTCGCGGGTTGTCTCCTCTGCGAGTAACTGCTCGGCTTCGTCGATGCGGCGCTGGGCGGTTCGCGGACCACACTGTAGATGACCAGCAAGCCAGGCGACCCGGTCGTCGAAGTGGGCCATTTGCTTGGTCTCAGGTGCCAGTCCCAGGCTCGAGGCGACCGCGGTACGTAGGTCGTCTGGGAGGTGGCCGGCGAGTACGCTCAGTTCTCGTGCGAGGGCGTGCCGGCCCACGTAGGCGTCGCCTGCGTGGGCGGCGAGCTCACGAAGGTAACGGCCCACTCGCTGGTCAAGGCTCGGGGCGTTGATACCACGGCCCTTGCGCAGTGATCGGATCTCGGCTTTGACCACCTCAACCGTGCCAGATACCTGACTGTCCCCAGTCGCTGTCATCATTTTTGCACCTCCGGTCGTGGGTGGCATCTTCCGCCGCCGCAGTCGTGCTTTGGGGGACCCCTGGCCTGTCGTCTCCTGGGACGCTCGAGTAACAACGGTCTCGCCTTCAGAGAGGACAAGAATCATGGAATCACCTACATTGTCACCCACGTTGCGGGTCATCCGTAGCTCGCCGGGGGCGGGCCTGATGAGTCGAAGGGGAGGAGCGCCCGGGTTGGGGACGACGCGGGATAGCTCGCTGGAAGTTGATGATGTCGTTCCCTTGAGCTCGTTCATCGTGACCGACGTCGATCCTCGACGTGTTGGATCACGGTGATGGTGGCCAGGATCGGGGTCGCCAGTCGGGGACAGCAGCGAGGCTTGGTCAGGATCTTCCGGCACGTGAGGGTGGCGGCGGCACGTTCGCCGAGCGCCGGGGCCTTGGCGATGCTGCGGTTGACCGCCTTCTGGTGGCTGACAGATGTCTGCCCTTGAACGGTACGGCCGTGGTGGGTCCGGGAGGCCTGGTACGCCTTATCGGCCAGGGCGGCTACGGCATGTCGAGTCAACAGGTCGGCGATGCCGTGGGGCGCGGGCAGCGGCCAGATCATGGATGGATCCGGTAGCGCTGCTCAATATTGGCGATGAAATAACGGTCTATGAGGCCGAACACTTTAACTACAAGTCCACTCCTTACTCCGATGAGGCATTTGTCGGCAGAATGGCCGGCGCACCAAACAATTTCCAGATGCACCTCGCTCGTCGGTTGGGATTTACTAGAATCGATCTAGTCGGTGGTGGGAAAATATGGCCCTCTGATGTCGGAGTCGGCCTGGAGAGGGGACCGGCGGTGGAGATTCGCGTGCTGGGTGAGGTCGCTCTGTATGGTCCGGACGGCAGCTCGGTGAAAATTCCGCGGGTCGGCGAGCGGATCATCCTCGCGAAGCTCGCCATCGACGCTCGCAAGTTCGTCCAAACGTCCACCCTGCTGCGGCTGGCGGGCGAGAACGAGGCCGGAATTGACAAGATTTCGCCAGACACATTGAAGGGATATGTATCTGGGGTTCGTAAGGCCCTAAAGGCCGCCGGCGCGCCCGGCGTCCTGTCAGATGGCCGTAAGCGCCCAGGCGGATTTTGCCTGGACATCGATCCTGACCTGGTCGACTACGGCCGGCTCCGGACCTGCGCACAAGAGGCGAACGCTCGCGCCAAGACCCGTGACTACCTGGCCGCCGTTGAACTATACCGTTGCGCTGTCAGCGAGTGGGCGGGTCGGCCTCTTGCCGGGATTGAGGGAGCGCACGTCGATGGAGTCCGCCAGGATCTGTGGCGCGAGTACCGCGCCGCCAGTGTCGGGCTGATCAAGAACCTGCTAGACCTCGGTGAACCCGGCGAGGCAGCCACGATCGCCTGGAATTTGATCAAGGAGGACGCGGGCACCGATATCGTCGCGCTCGGGCTCCATGCACTTTCTCGCAGCGGTCAGATGGGTGAGTTTACTGCCTTCTGCAATCTAGCCACGCAGCAGCACCGGCGCTTGACAGGCCGCTTGACTGCCGAGCTGCCCGACGGCATCTCGTTACTTTCTACCACCCTTATCGACAATCCGCAGGCGTCCTTTCGTCTGTTACCACCCGGACCCACGCCACCTGCCCGCCCCGATCCTGTTCACGGGGTGGGCAGGTCGTGGGACGGCTGTCCTTACCTCGGATTGCTGCCGTACGAGGAACGCCACGCCCGAGTCTTCTTTGGCCGGCAGGAACTGACCCGTCGACTACTCGACCGGCTGGAACATCGCCTCTTCGACGACTCCGGACTGCTCCTCGTGACCGGGCCATCCGGTGCAGGCAAGTCGTCCGTGCTCCGCGCTGGTCTTCTGGCCGCGCTGGCCAACGACCGCCTTGCCGCCGGCTGCGCCGCCTGGCCCCGCCGGGTGCTGACTCCGACTGCGAACCCGGTGGGGCAGTTAGCCGCCTGCCTGGCGGATCTGACCTTCACTGATGCGATTGACGTGCACCGGTCGCTGGCCGCCCGTCCTGAGGATGCTCATCTTCTCGTCCTGCAGGCGTTGCGTACCACATCGGACGCGGTCGGTGTGGATCGCCCGCGGCTCGTTCTGGTCGTCGATCAGTTGGAGGAGTTGTTCAGCCTCACCGACGACCCACATCAACGGTCTGTGTTTCTCACAGCGTTGCACGCCTTGGCGTCGACGCCGTTGTTGCCAGACGGTAGACCAGGGGCGCTGGTCGTGGCTGGTATCCGCGTAGACTTCATGAACCAGGCCTTGGACTACCAAGCGTTGCGAGCGGCATTTGAAGCCCGGCCGATCACGGTCGGGCCGATGCAGGAAGCCGAACTCCGCCAAGCGATCACCGCACCCGCCGCTCAAGCTGGCGTCGACCTTCCCCCAGACTTGGCCACTGCCATTCTGGACGATCTGCGTGACCGAAATCTTTCGCTCGGGTTCGATAGCGGCACGTTGCCGTTGCTGTCCCAGGTCATGTTCACCATGTGGCAGGAAGGACTCGACAACCTCACCGTGGCCGGATACCGGGCCACCGGCGGCGTCGCCAACATCGTCCGCGCCAGCGCTGACAAGGTCTACGGGGAACTAAACCCGACCGAGCAGGAGATCGCACGACGGGTCTTCCTCCAACTCACCGACGCCGCTGACGGCCGGCTCACTCGTCGCCCCGCGAAGCGAGCCATGCTGTGCACCGCCGCTGGCGCGACTGCCGAAGAAGTCAACGTCGTCCTAGACGCGTTCGCCGACCGCCGGCTGATCACCCTTTCCGACGAAGGCACCGTAGATATCGCTCATGAGGAGCTCTTGAAGGCCTGGACCCGCCTACGTGAGTGGCTACAACCAAGCCTCACCGATCAAGCGCTGCACCGTGCCCTCATCGATGACGCACACACGTGGCAGCAGCACAGCCACGAATCGTCCTATCTCTACCGGGGTGGACAACTCCATGCTGTAACCGCCGCTGCCAGACGCTGGGGAGCAGATCTGGGTACGAAGCAACTCGTTGTGGGCGGCGTGGCTGTCGAGTTCCTCACCGCCAGTCGCCGCCGCGACCGCCGGCGTCGCACCCTCTACCAAGCCATCGCCGTCGCCATGACGCTCCTCGTCATCCTTACGGGTACCGCCGCGGTGATCGCCTCCAGGAACGCCGCTCGGGCAGATCAACAACATGCCCTGGCGCTGTCCCGCCAGCTCGCCGCACAGAGCCGTGTGGTGGCGAGCACATCCCGGTGGACAGCGCAGAGACTGGCGGCCGCAGCCCTCCATTCCGCAGACACTGCCGAAGCGCGCGAGGCCGCCCAGATTCTTCTGACCGACTTTCGCAATGTTCTCCACCATCCCGCGGCAGTTACTGATTTGGTGTTCAGCCCGGACAGCAAGCTGCTGGCCACCACCAGCGCGGACGCCAAGGTGCGGTTGTGGGATCCGGCGACCGGTTATGCGATCGGCGCCCCCTTGAAAGGCCACATAGACTCAATAACATCGGCGACTTTCAGCCCACGTGGGGACCTCCTCGCCACCGCCAGCGAGGACGGAACAGTACTGTTGTGGAATCCAACAACCGGCCGTCCCGTCGGCGCATCATCGATCGGGCACGCCGACTCAGTGTCATCGGTAGCGTTTAGCTCGAATGGCAACCGGCTCGCCACCGCGAGCGCGGACAAGACCGTCCGGTTGTGGAATCCGGATACCGGTCAGAGAGTCGGCGAACCACTGACCGGACACACGGGCCCAGTGAATTCGGTGGCATTCAGCCCGGATGGCAACCGGCTCGCCACCGCGAGCGCGGACACGACGGTCCGGTTGTGGAATCCGGATACCGGTCAGGGAGTCGGCGAACCACTGACCGGGCACACCCGCCCGGTGCTGTCGGTGGCATTCAGCCCGGATGGCAACCTGCTCGCCACTGGGAGTGCCGACTTCACGGCGCGGCTATGGGATGCCCATACCGGCGAAGCGGTTGGCGACCCACTAAAAGCCCACTCAGACTCGGTATTCTCTGTGGCATTCAGCCCAGACGGCGACATGCTCGCTACAGCGAGCGCCGACGGTACGGTGCGACTGCGCAATCTGAAGACCGGTGAAGAGGTCACGTTGGGCGGCCATTCCAACCAAGTTACGTCAGCGACATTCAGCCGGGACGGCAAGATGCTCGCCACGGCAAGCACGGACGGCACGGCCCGATTGTGGGATCCGCAGACCCGCCGGGCGATCGGCGCACCACTGACCGGACACACGGGCCAAGTGAATTCGGTGGCCTTCAGCCGGGACGGCAAGCTGCTCGCTAGCGGATCCGACGACCAGACCATACAGTTATGGGATCCTATAACCGGTCATTCGGTCGGTGCGCCACTGCGCGGCCATAAAGCTGCTGTCTGGTCGGTGGCGTTCAGCCCGAGGGATAATCTGCTCGCCAGTGCGAGCTTCGACGGCACGGTGCGGTTATGGGATGACCCCGAAAACGGTGGCACGGTCCGTGAATTAACCGGCCACAACAACAGCATAGTATGGCAAGTGGCGTTCAGTCCGGATGGCGAGTGGGTCGCCAGCGCCGGGGTTGACGGCACAGCCCGGCTTTGGGACCCGAACACGGGCCGAGAGGTTCACAAATTGACCGCTCACAACGCCTCCGTGACCTCCGTGACGTTCAGTCCAGACGGTCGGCTCTTGGCCACCGCGAGCGCGGATGGCACGGTGCGGTTGTGGGATCCCCAGTCAGGCGAGGCGGTCGGCGACCCTTTAACGGGACCTATCGGCACTCCGGTATTGTTCAGCCCAGACGGCAGGCTGCTCGCGACTGGATGGCAGTTATGGGATTTGCGGACGCGCCATCCGCTCGCGACGGTGTCCGGCCGCACTGGCTCCCTTGACTCGTTAGCGTTCAGCCCAAACGGCAAACTATTCGCCAGCGCCCGCGTCGGCACGACAGTGCAACTCTGGGATCCGCAAACGGGGCGTGCGCTTAGCGGACCGTTAACCGGTCACACTGGCCGCGTTTTGAATGTGGCATTCAGCCCCGACGGCAGGCTGCTGGCCACCACGAGCGACGACCGTACTGTGCGCCTGTGGGATGTTTCTCTGCACCTTGATCCGCTACGGAGCCTCTGTGCGCAGGCAGGCGGTCCTACCGAGGATGAATGGGCGACGTACGCTCCAGGAGAGCCGTTCCAGGATGTCTGTCAATAAGCCGCCGCACGATCTCGCATCCTCTGATGGGGCTCTGGAATTGTCCTCAGAATTGCTCGCCGAAATTCCCCACTTTGGGCGGGTTGATTCTATCGGTGTGGTTCGGTTGTTATCGGATGTCGGAGGGCGTGTCGATGCTGGCGACTTGTGGCGTGGTCAGCAGCGCGATGATGGCGACGGGTTCGCCGCAGTGGGGGCAGTCGCGTAGCGTCATCGCCGGTGCCGCGGCTGGTGTTTTGCGTGGGATGGGTTGGCGGTCGCCCTCGTCGTGGTGCTCGCGTTTCCAGGCCGCGCTTTTGCAGACCGGGCTGCAGTAGGTGCGGCGCGAGCCTGCGGGCAGTGGTGTGTGGCAGGCGGCGCAGGTTCGTGTGGTGTCAACGGTTTCTGCCGTGTCCGTTGCTGTGTTCTTTGGTGTGTCCATTGTGGCTGCTCCTGTGGTTAGGCGGCGGTTCGGTTGGCGGCGCGGATGGTGTCGGCGTGGCGTTGGTGGGCGCGTAGCCGATACGAGGGGCCGTCGATGCCCACGACGGTGGCGCGGTGCAGGAGCCGGTCGAGCATGGCGGCGGCGACGGTGGCGTTGCCGAAAGCTGTTGCCCAGTCGGCGATCCCGACGTTGGTGGTCAGGATGGTGGAGGACCGCAGATACCTCTGGTTGATGACTTGGAACAGGGCGTTGGCGCCGCCTTCGGGCAGCGGCAGGTACCCAAGTTCATCAATTACCAGGAGACGGGGTCCGGCGAAGAAGCGCATGGTGGTGTTCCAGCGGCCTTCCATCGCGGCTTTGTGGCATTTGGCGGCCAGGTCGGCGGCGGTGATGAAGTAGACGCGGTGCCCGGCCTCGACCGCGGCGCGGGCCAGGGCGACCGAGAGCATGGTTTTGCCGACGCCGGGCGGGCCCAGGAGCAGGATGTTGGCGGCGTCGTCGAGGAAGCGCATGGTGGCCAGGTCGCGGATGAGTTTCTCGTCGACGCCGGGTTGGGCGGCGAAGTCGAAGTCGCCCAGGGTCCAGGGTTCGGGCAGACACGAGAAGCGCATCCGGCCGGCCAGACGGCGGGCTTCGACGGCTTCGACCTCGACTTCCAGCAGCCGCTCCAGGGCTGCGGTCAGGGAGAGCCGGTCGGTGCGCGCGGCGTCGAGGACCCGTGGCAGGGCTTCGGCGGCGTCGTCGAGTTTGAGGTAGGACAGGTGAGCGCGTAGCTGTTGGTAGCGGCGGGCTTCGCTCATCGCCGGCGCCGCGGTCGTTGCGGTCATGCGGGCTCCTTGATAGTGGTGTTGCGGTCGGTGTTGCGGTCGGTGTTGTGGTCGGTGTTGTGGTTGGTGTTGCTGCTGTCTGGGTCGGCCGGTGCGGTGGCCTCGGCGGTGGCCTGCGCGGTGTCGAGGGCGCGTTGCAGCGACCAGGCGTGCAGCCCGAGCTGGTCGAGTAGCGTGCCGGCGGCGGCCACCGGGTGCCAGCCCTGTGCGGCGCAGAAGGCGCGCAGTGCGGCGTGGACGGCGTGGTCGGCGTGCTGGCCGAAGAACTCGTCGAAACGCAGCAGGGTCTCGATCGTGCCGAGGGCTGCCTCGGCGCTCAGGTGCACCTGCGGGCCGGGCCGGGCATCACCGGCCACGGCGTCGCAGGCCGGGTCGACGACGTGCTCGGTGGCTTTGCCGCCGGCTTTGTCTGTGGCAGGGTTCATGCCATCTCCTTGTCGTTGTTGGTGTTTGCGTCGTTATCCGTGGTGGATAGCGGGCTTTTGTTGAGGCGGGCGGCGACGGCGGCGTAGGCGGCCAGGTCGATGACCACCCGGGCGGCCGGGTCGTCCTCGGGCATCCCGCGTAGCCGGGCCGCCTCGGCCTGCGCCGCGTCAGAGGGCGGGCGGCGGGTCTTGTGCTTGCACGGCTTTGCGTCGGAGAACGCTTTGAGGACAGCGGTTTCCAACGCGATCACGTGATGTTCGGCGCGGATGACGCTGCCCGCACCATCTCGGGCGCGCCGGTGCTCGGCGACCACGGCGCCGCCGGCGGTGGCGATCTGAATGCACTCGGCGCCGAGGCGGTGCCGCACCACTATCCGGGTGCCGGTCATGCCCGGCGGCACCGAGTACTGGTTGCCGCGGAAGGACACCAGCGCCTGCGCCGAGACCACCCGAACCTCTTCCAGCTGTGCTGGGTACGGTGTTGCCGGCGGCGGCCGCAGCCGCTCGCCGGCGGCAAGGTCGGCCACGCTCACCTTGACCCCGTCACGGGTGCGCCGCCGCTGATCCATCAACGCGGCGTGTTTGTCCACACCGGACTGCGCCGCCTCGATGCTGAGGCCATCGGGCAGGGTGCGCCACCAGCGTTGCGCCGCCGAGTGATTGGCCTTTTCCACCACACCTTTGCGGTTGCCGTGCCGCGGCGGGCAGATATCGACCGCGACGGCGTAGTACTTGGCGACCGCGGCGAACCCGGCCGTCAACCGCCCCGAGGCCGGCGAGCACACGGTGGCCATCCGATCGAAGCGCCACCGCCGCGTCAGGCCACCCAGACGGCGCACCACCGCGTCGATCGCCTCGACCAGGTGCGGTAGGTCCTCGGCGTCGGCGAGCACCCCGCGCCACCTGCCCGAGTGCGACAGCGCACCCACCAGCAGATGCGCCTGCGTCCCCACACCCCACCCTGCCGGTGGGTCGGGCAGCTCCAGCCAGTCCCACTGCGTTTCCTCGCCCGCAGGGTGGGCGATGATCGCGTGGTCGCGGCCCTTGGCTGCTTCGCACGGCTCGCAGTGCGGGCGCAGCTTGAGCTCGCGCACCGCCCGGGTGAACGTCGAGTAGCCACCCGGATAGCCCAGCTCCCGGACCTCATCATGCAACGTGACCGCCCACAGATGCGGGTCGTCGGCCAGCCGTACCCGGCAGTACTCCACGAACGGCGCGAAATCGTCCGGCGTATTACGTTGCCGCACACCGGGAACCCGGGTCCCGTTCAAGTACGCCCGAATGGTTTTCCGGTCTGCGTTGACATGCCGGGCGATCGCCGAGATCGTCCAGCCCTGCGCTCGAAGCGCGTGAATTTCCACATCAGCCTCCCACGACAGCAACCCGAGACCCTTTCGCCTCACCCACGGCCACACACGGCCGGAACGAGACAACGAGCCTCACCAGGCGGCCCGACACGGGACCGCCCGCAAGGTCACCCAAAGTGGGGAGCTAAACCAAGCAAGACTGGGGATTTTCGAAGAGCGCCATCACCTCAGGGCGACGTCAATTCGGTTGATCTTCTGTGTATCCGCGCGTCGATGCGTTTCGGCGGTTCTCGCACGCGATGATTTGAGTTCTCATGCTTACATCGCCGACACAACATGGGCCGCCTTGCTTATTTGTGTGCTCTGACATGATTGACTGCCGTTCGCTGGAGAGGAGATCGACCAGGTGCCGGGGTCGCCGGGGCCGGCGAGTCAGTCGCCGGGCCACTGATCATCGCGACCGGCATAGAGTGCGTCATCACGTGACGACGGTGTTGAAGGTTACGGTGTTCGCGGCTCCTGCCTAATCTAAGCTTATCGTTTAACCTCGGGTGGCGGTCTATGGGTGAATGCTGTCCTTGAATTATTCGTCCTATGTGGACATCAAGCAGCCTCGGTCTGATCATAGATGTTGCTGAGACACCATCTGATCAACCGAGGCTGTGAGGTGAGCATGCTGCATGATGCCTGCGATGTCGAGTCCCTGGGCGTACTTTGTGGCTTCCGGTCGGCTTTCTACGACTGCTTGACGGCGCGTAGCGATGCCTTGTTCGAGTTGGCCGATGCGGTGTTGTGCGCCGAAGGGCCGGTCAAGACCCTGGTCGGGTTGTCGCTGGCGCCTGAACACCGACGTGGACACGGCGCACTCTACGACGCGGTCAACCATGGGCGCATCGACCTCGAACGGTTACGGGTCGCCTTGAGCCGCTTGCCATTACCACGTTGGGCCGATGGCCGGCTGGTGTTGGCCGTCGATGTGACCCCGTGGCTGCGCCCGGACGCGAACACCAGCGACGCCCGCTCGTTTTGCCACACCTACGGGCGAGGCAACGACCAGGCACAGATGATCCCGGGCTGGCCGTACTCGATCGTGGCGGCGCTGGAGCCGGGACGTACCTCGTGGACGGCGACGCTGGACGCGCAACGGCTGGCACCCGGCGTCGACGTGGCCGCCCTGACCGCCACGCAGGTCCGTGACGTGGTCGGGCGTCTGCTCGATGTCGGGCAGCAGCCGCCGACCGCGCCCGACATCCTCATCGTGCTGGATGCCGGCTATGACGTGCCGCGCATCGCGTTCCTACTCAAGGATCTGCCCGTGCAGGTGCTGGGACGGATGCGCTCGGACCGGGTGCTGTGCCGCCCGGCACCAGCCCGGGTGCCCGGCACCACCGGCCGGCCACCCAAACACGGCGGCGAGTTCGTCTTCGCCGACCCCGCGACCTGGGGTGAACCCGACGCGGCCACCACCACCGACACCCAGCGGTACGGCACCGTGCACGCCCAGGCGTTCGACCGGCTGCACCCCACCCTGACCCGACGGGCAGCCTGGCGCGAGCACACCGGCGCGCTGCCGGTCATCGAAGGCACCGTCATCCGCCTTCAGGTGGACCGGCTCCCCCACGGGGGCGAGGCGAAACCGTTGTGGCTGTGGTACTCCGGCATCGGGATCACACCAGCCGGCGTGGACCGGTTGTGGCAGGCATTCCTGCGCCGCTTCGACCTGGAACACACCTTCCGCCTGTTCAAGCAGACGTTGGGCTGGACCGCGCCCAAGCTCCGTGATCCCGCCTCGGCCGACCGTTGGACCTGGATCATCCTGGCCGTCCACACGCAGCTGCGGCTGGCCCGGCCCATGGCCCTCGACCTGCGCCGGCCATGGGAGAAACCCTTACCCACCCACAAACTCACCCCAGCCCGAGTCCGACGCGGATTTCGCCACCTACGCCACAAGACCGGTTCACCAGCCAGTGCACCAAAACCCGCACGGCCC
>Ga0075418_10001701_pt1 | contig 25050 bp, 25 predicted proteins | sample SoiMetdeltSBSDD2_FD_81776 | JGI IMG/M metagenome (GOLD analysis project Ga0075418, IMG submission 81776) | Bulk soil microbial communities from a Populus tree surrounding site in Tennessee, USA - Soil MetaG P. deltoides SBSDD2 | ecosystem: Environmental > Terrestrial > Soil > Tree plantation...
CTGGATCAGGCCTTCCTTCGTGAACGGCTTGGTGAGATAGCGGTCCGAGCCGGCGAGCCGGCCGCGCGCACGGTCGAACACGCCGTCCTTCGAGGACAGCATGATCACCGGCGTGGATTTAAGCTGCGGATGCTGCTTGATCAGCGCGCAGGTCTGATAGCCGTCGAGGCGCGGCATCATGATGTCGACGAAGATCACCCGCGGCTGGTGGTCGCTGATCTTCGCGAGCGCGTCGAATCCATCCTCGGCGAGGATGACTTCGAAGCCGGCCTGGCGCAGAAACATCTCCGCGCTGCGCCGGATCGTATTGCTATCGTCGATGACCAGGACCTTGATCGGTCCCTGGATCGCCTCTGGCATTGCTACCGCCCCCATTTGCCGCACCCGGCTGCGCCCTTGTTATTGCGGATCAGGCCGTTAGTGCGTTTATTTGAAGTGGCAGGATACCCACCTATGAAGTGGAGGCAAGAACAAATGTCACGCGTGCGGCGACAAAGTTTGTTATCGCGCCATCCAGTTTCGCGATTCACTTCAAGTGAAGTCGCAGGCGCTCGCGCGCGGTGGAGCGAGGAATTCCTCACGCCGCCGGACACGTCGATGTGATTTTCCGCACGCATCGCAGGCCGCTCTGCAGGGCGGTAGCGCGTGCGCATATGCGTGCGCTCGTCGAGCGACCGCGCGTCGCGACGCAAGTCCGCGTGGTTCAGTGTCGAGTACGGCCACTGCGTTTTCACGACGCCTCCCTGTAGCTAGGTGGTTTCATGAAACAGCCGCGCCACACTACATGCTCGCAACACGCACGTGCGCAAGCGTTCGTCAGCAGAGTGCAAGCAGTGATGAATCCGGCTCTTTGTCACGCGCTGCGCGCGCGCGCCGGACATAGTGCGCAGCGCTGAACCTTCATGACAGCGAAGCGCGGTTAAGGCCTGTCAAGTCTCTTGTACCCGCGAGCGACGATTGAGACGATGAGCACCGTGTTTCAACCCCAACCCAACACAGGGAGCTCGACAATGAAACTGATCAACGCGATGGCGCTGGTGGTTCTGGTGGCGGCGGCGGGCTGCGACAACTCCGCCAATCAAGTGGCGATGGTTGCGTCGGCGAACGCCGCGCAGGTGGAAGTGCGCTACTGGTACTCGGGCGCGAACATTCCGGACAGCGCCCCGCGCGGCCAAGTCTTCGAATACTGAGCCGCGGCAGGACGAATTCCCGAACGGCGCCCGGCCGAAAGGCCGAGCGCCGTTTTCTTTTCTAGGACGCGCCGAGCGCGGCCTTCACGCGCTCCGGGCTGAGCGGCGCCTTGCGCATGCGCACGCCGGTCGCGTCGTACACCGCGTTGGCGAGCGCCGACGGAATGACGCGGATGGAGGGCTCGCCCGCGCCGCTCGGCGCGACGTCGGGCCGGTCGATGAGCACGATCTCGATCGACTCGGGCGCGTCGGGCATCTCGAGGATCGGATAGCTCGCCCAATCGACGCTCTTCACCGAGTCGCGATCGAAGCGCACTTCCTCGAACAGCGTGCGCGACGTGCCCTGCACCACGTTGCCTTCGATGGTCTGGCGCAGCCCCATCGGGTTGATGATGAGACCGCAATCGTGCGCGATGAAGAAGCGCCGCGCCCACACCCGGCCCGTGGCGCGATCGACCTCGACCTCCGCCACCGCCGCGACCGAAGTGCCGTTGCGCTCCGCAAAGGCGAGCCCGCGGCCCCTGCCGTCCTTGGACGGGGAGTTCCGCGGCTTCCAGTTCGCCTTCTCCGCGACCGCCTTCACCACCGCGGCGTGGCGCGGATTGCTGAGGTACTTGAGGCGGAAGGCGACCGGATCCTCGCCCGCCGCGGCGGCGAGCTCGTCCATGAACGACTCGCTCGCGAAATGCAGCTCCGGCCCGACGGGATCACGCAGGTGCGCGGTGCGAAGCGGCGAGTAGTTGTCCGCGAGCGGCGCGATCGTCTCCCACGCGAGGAGCTTGTTGTCGAAGGCGTAGGACTCGGCCGGCGCGCCGAAGATCCAGGTCGGCTTCGAAGGGATGCCGAGCGCCTGCCCGATCAGGCTGTCGGCGGCCTTCGACTCGTTGGTCGCGATGTGCTGCCGCGAGAAGCCTTTGGCGAAGAACTCGTAGGCTACGACGCGCCCCGAGGCATCGAGCGCGGCGCGCGCGTGGTGCAGGCTCGCCGGACCCTTCGGGTCCCAGCCCGTGCCGTCGGCGCGCATGCCCTGCACGCGCACGGGCTTGCCGACGGCCTTGGCGAGATACGCCGCCTCGAGCGCGGCGTCGCCGGCGTCGTTGCGCCCGTACGAGCCGGGGCCAGTCACCCAGATGGTGCGCACCTTCTCCTGCGGCATGCCGAGCAGCTCGGCGACGCCATTACGTACGTAGTGCGGTTTCTGCGAGCCGGACCACACGGTGCACGAGTCGCCTTTGACTTCCGCCACCGCGCAGGCCGGCCCCATGCAGGCGTGCGACTGGAACGGCCACTCGTACTCGGCCTCGACGATGCGCAGGCCCGGCTGCTTGAACGCCGCGGCCACGTCGCCCACCTTGACCGGCTCCTCACGCTTCACCGCCTTGGCGCTGCGGATGTAATCGTGCAGCTTCGTCATCTCCGGGAACGCGTTGTCGGGCCCCTGCCAGTCCACCTTCAATTCCTGCGCCGCGCGCACCGCGTCCCACTCGCGCGGCGCGAGCACCGCGACGAAATCGCGCTCGCGGTACACGCGCACGCCGGGAATGCCCTTGACCGAAGCCTCGTCCAGGCCCCGCACCGTACACGCGGCACGCGGCGGACGGATCACGCGCGCGTGCAGCATCCCGGGCAGGCGCAGGTCGGTGACGTAGTCTCCGGTGCCGTAGACCTTCCAGGCGACGTCGCGCCGCGCGAACGACTTGCCGACCACCTTGTAGGCGCCGGGCGCCTTGGGCTTCGCCTGGACCTTGATGTCCATGGCGTTGCCGGTCTGCTTGTTCCACTCGACCTGCCGGTTGAACCGCTTGCCGCCGATGAGCTGCGCGTACGTGACCGACTTGCCGCCGCCCGACACCACGCCGTCGGCGACCGTCAGGTCGGACTCGGGCACACCGAGCCGCTTCGACGCCTCCTCCACGAGCACGCGCCGCGCTTCCGCGGCCGCGTTGCGCAAAGGCCGCGCGCCGAGCTGAATGCCGGTGCTCCCGGAGGCGCCGCCCTGGTTGCAGGAGGTGCCGGTGTCGCCCATCAGCACGTCGACGCGCTCGAAGGCCACGTCGAGCTCCTCGGCCACGATCTGCGCGATCGCCGGCTCCAGGCTCTGCCCCATGTCCATCTTGCCGAAGAAGGCCTGCACGCGGCCGTTGGGCAGCACGGCGATCCAGGAATCGAGCTCGGTCGGCACCAGGTTTTGCCTCGCGGCAGGAACCCCCGCGGCGATCGATTCTTCAAGAGGAAGGAGAACCGTAACGACCAGCGCGCCGCTTGCTTGCAGGAACTCACGACGGGAAATCGGTGCGTTCATGATCGCCTCCTCACGCCATGCTCTGTTGAGCACGCTTGATAGCGCGCAGGATCGACACGTGGGTGCCGCAGCGGCACTTGAGGCCGGCAAGCGCATCGCGCAGCTCCGCGTCGGTCGCCTTCGGATTCTTCTTCAGGACCGCGGCGGCGGTCATGATCCAGCCGTTGACACAGTAGCCGCATTGCGGCACCTGCTCCTCGACATACGCGGCCTGCAGCGGGTGGGGCTTCTTGGGCGTGCCGAGGCCCCTGATGGTGGTGACGCGCTTCCCGCTCGCCGCGGACACTGGCAGCACGCACGAGCGCACCGGCTCGCCGTCGAGGTGGACGGTGCAGGCGCCGCACTGCGCCAGGCCGCAGCCGAAATGCGGGTTGTTGAGGCCGAGATCGTTGCGCAACGCGTAAAGCAGCGGCATCTCGGGCTCGGCGTTCACCGAAACGCGCTTGCCGTCGACGGTCATTCGAAACGTGGCCATGGGGTCTCCTTCTGCGGGGTCGGGAAATCTTACGCTCAATGGCTGACGGCGGGGAGCCAGGTCGCCAGCGGCGGAATGTAGATGACCAGCAGGATCAGCAGCACCACGCAGGCGATGAACGGCATCCCGGCGAGATAGATGTCGCGCATGCGCGTGCCGGGCGGCGAGACGCCCTTCATCACGAACAGCAGCAGCCCGAACGGCGGCATGGTGTAGCCCATCTCGAGCGAGAGCAGCATGATCAGGCCGAACCAGGTCAGGTCGAAGCCGAGCGACTTGGCGAGCGGGAAGAAGATCGGCGCGGTGAGCAGCATCTTGGACAGCGGGTCCATGAAGCTGCCGAGGAAGATGATGACGCCGATCATGATGTAGAGCATCTCGACCGGCGTCACCTGGAAGCTGATCGCCCAGTTCAGCAGCCCGCTCGAGGCGCCCGAGAAGGCCAGCACCTGGCCGAAGGTGGCCGAGCCAAAGATCACCAGGAAGGCCATCACGGTCACACGCAGCGCGCCATCCAGCGATTTCCTGAACGCCTGCCAGGTCATCTCGCCGTAGCACGCGGCGAGCACGATCACCGACACCGCGCCGAGCGCCGCCGCCTCGGTGGGCGTGCACCAGCCGACCAGCATGATCAGAACCGAGAAGACGATGATCGCCACCATCGGGATCACGTCGACAAGGAAGATGCGCAGCTTCTCCCGCATCGGAATCGACTGGACCTCGTACGGCGGCGCCGCCGATGGGTCGACCACCGTCCAACCCCAGATCAGCACGCCGTACATTGCCGCGAGGACGAGGCCGGGAATCACGCCGGCGATGAGCAGCGCACCGACGTCGGTCTGGCCGAGGGTCGCCAGCAGCACGGTGAGGGCCGAGGGCGGAATGATCACCGCCAGGCCGCCGATGCCCATGATCGGCCCGATCGAAAGGTATTTGCTGTAGCCGCGCCGCATCATCTCCGGCGCCATCAGGCGGCCGAGCAGTGCGCAGGCGCCCATCGACGACCCGGCCGGCCCGGCGTAGGCGGTGCCGCCGATCAGGGTCACGTAGGCGAGGCGGCCGCGGATGTTGCCGAGCAGCTTGTCGGCGGCGTTGAAGCAGCGGCCGGCGAGCCCGGTGTGATAGAAGAGCTCGCCCATCAGCAGGAACATCGGGATCGGCACCAGCGGGAAGTTGGTGAGCGCGCCGAAGCCGTTGTTGATCACCTGCTGGATGCCGACGCCGCCGCCCATGAAGATCATCGCCGCGAGCAGGTTGGTGGCGAGGAAGCCGAGCGCCACCGGAACGCCGAACATCATCAGCCCGAGGGCCGTGCCGAACAGCAGCGTCGCCGCCAGGTACCAGGACATCCTGTTACACCCAGGCCATCTTGCTTAGGTGGTGATGTCCGAGAGCGGCGCGAGGAAGTTCTCGCGCCGCCAGAGGAAACGCGCGAACTCGATCGCCATCGTGAAGAAGGACAGCGGGATGAAGCCGACCACCATCCAGCGCGGAAAATCCATCGAACGGACGTCTTTCTCGTTCTGCAGGTAGTCGCGCAGCGTCACGTCGAAGCCGTACCACGCGATCACCAGGCATACCGTGATGCACAGCAGGCCGATCAGCACCGTCATCGCCGCCCGCAGCCGCGGGCGCAGCGAGACGAGCAGGATCTCGACGTAGATGTGGCCCTTCTCGCGCGCCAGCCAGGGCGCGCCGAGGCAGGGCACGATCAGCAGGGCGTACTCGGTGAAGGTGAAGAAATGCGCCGAGCTCTGGTAGCCGAGGTTGCGCAGGATCACGTCGAGCGTGATCACCACCATCATCGCCGCCATCAGGAAGGCGGCGATGTAGGCCATGCCGTACACCAGCCCGTCATGCAGTCTGGCGACGGTCCTCAATTTTCCTCAGTTGGGTGTGAACAGCTTCACGACCTGGTCGTAGTTCTCCATGCCGCCGGCCTTCTCCATGCGCTCCTTCATGCGCTGCAGGCTGGCGGCGCGCGCGCCGGCGATGAATCGCTTGGAGGCATCGCCCGACTGCGCGACCGTCTTGATCCCGCGCTTGGCGAGCTCGGCCTCCTCCTTCTTCCACAGCGCCTGCAGGTCCCTCAGGCTGGAGACCTCGTGCTCGATCGCGACGCGCTGCAGGATCTCGCGGGTCTTTGGCGCCAGCGACTGCCACTTCTTCTGGTTAACCAGGATCATGAGGTCGGTCTCGAAGAAGTCGGGCAGCACGCGGTACTTGATGTAGCGGTCCCAGTTCAGGTCCATCAGGCCGATCTGGGTCCAGGCCGTGAGGTCGACCGTGCCGCGCTCGAGCGCGGTGTAGAGCTCGGTCGATGGCAGGTTGATCACCTGCGCGCCGAGGTAGTTGGTGAGGAACGCGTTGTAGATCGGGTTGCCGCGCACCTTGAAGCCCTTGATGTCGATGTGCCCGCTCGAGTCGAGCTTCGGCTCCTTGGTCGACCACAGGTTGAAGCGGATGCCGCTGTCCACCCAGCCGAGCAGCACCACGCCGGCGCGCTTCTGGTGGATCTGGCTCAGGAGATCGATGCCGCCGTTCTTGCGCGCGGTCGGCCCGTCGACCGTGCTCGCGCTGACCGCGTCGCACTCGGGCACCGCGGCGGCGTAGAACGCGCACGGGCTGTAGACCATGTCGACCACGCCGCTGCGCACCGCGCCGGGCTGCTCCATCATGCCGATCGCCTCCGGCCCGCCGCGCACCTGGATCGAGAACACGCCCTTGCCGGCGTCGTTCGCCTTCTTCACGAACTCGAGGAAGCTGCGCGAGTAGACCAGCGAGGCCGGGAACACGTGCGTGGCGCTGAGGGTGTCCGCAGCCATGACTGCCGGTCCAATACAGGCAAGCGCCAGCGCGGCGGCCAAGAAGCGTGCTCTCACGGACCCTCCTCCGGTTGTCCAGACGGCGCGGGGCATCTTACCATCCGTCGAGTGACGACGGTCTTCTCCGCCTTCGAGCGCACCGCCCGCACGCACGGCGCGAAGCCCTTTCTTCAAGTGCCGTCCGAAGGGATCGAGTACCGGTACAGCGATGCCTTGAGCCTCGTCGAATCCATTTCCCGCCGGTATCGCGAGGCGGGATATGGCGCAGGCCACCGGGTGGCGCTGCGGCTGCCGAACTGTTCGGAGTTCCTCCTGCACTTCCTGGCGCTCAATTCGCTCGGCGCAGCGGTCGTTCCGGTCAATCCCGACTATCGCGCTGCCGAGCTCGATTACGTGCTCGCGCACAGCGAGGCGAGCGCGGTGATCACGCGCGACACCCTCGAGCGCCCTCCGGCCGCGGGTCCGCGCGGCAACGCCACTGAATGCGCGCTGCTCTACACCTCGGGGACTACCGGCAAGCCAAAGGGGTGCCTGCTCGACAACTTCTACTTCCTCAACGTCGGCAGGCGCTATCTGGAATTGGGCGGGCTGTGTGCCTTGCGAGAGGGCGAGGAACGGCTGATCACGCCGCTGCCGCTCTTCCACATGAACGCACTCGCGGTGTCGACCACGGCGATGATCCTGGCGGCGGGCTGCGTGGTACAGCTCGACCGCTTTCATCCGAAGACCTGGTGGCGCGACGTCGCCGCCTCGCGCGCGACCATCGTGCACTATCTCGGGGTCATGCCGGCGATCCTTCTGTCCCAGGAACCCTCGGCCCTGGACCGCTCGCACCGGGTGCGCTTCGGCTTCGGCGCCAACGCGAACCCGCGCGACCACGCCGCGTTCGAGGCGCGCTTCGGCTTCCCGCTGGCCGAGGCCTGGGCCATGACCGAGACCGGCGGCGGCGCCATGGTCGTTGCGAGCCGCGAGCCGCGCCACGTCGGGACGCGCTGCTTTGGCCGTCCACCAGAAGATCTTGAAATCAGAATTGACGAACAAACCTCGGAGCTGCTGGTTCGTCAACGGGGAGACGACCCCAGGCGCGGCTTCTTTTCGGGCTATCTCAAGGATGCGGCGGCCACCGAGGAGGCCTGGCGCGGCGGCTGGTTCCACACCGGCGACGCGGTGCGCCGCGCCGAGGACGGCCAACTGCACTTCGTCGACCGGATCAAGAACATCATCCGCCGTGCCGGAGAAAACATCGCCGCGCTGGAGGTGGAGGCCGCGCTCGCCGAGCACCCCGCGGTCGCCCAGGTGGCGGTCATCGCCGCGCCCGACCCAGTACGCGACGAAGAAGTCCTTGCTTGTATCGTTTTGCAACAGCAAGGGACCGCGGGCCTCGAGCTTGCACGCTCGATTCAAGACCATTGCCTCGCGCGGCTCGCCTACTTCAAGGCGCCGGGCTACGTCGCCTTCATCGACGCCCTGCCGACGACCTCGACCAACAAGGTGCAGAAGGCGAAGCTGGCCGATTTCGCTTTCGACCCGGACAAGCGCTTCGACCTGCGCGGCCGGAAACGCCGGCCGCAATGAGGCAGCCTTATCACGGCGTGGTCCTCGCGGCGCCGGTCACGGTGCCGTACGTGCGCTACTCCATCCGCTCGGCCCACTGGTGGCTCGCAAGAGCCTTCTCCTCTCTTCTTGAGAAGTCGAAGCTGAAAAAGGAAGAAATCGACGGCCTTACGGTGTCGAGCTTTACGCTGGCGCCCGACACCGCCATCGGCTTCACCCAGCACATCGGCCTTTCGCCGCGCTGGCTGGACCACGTGCCGCTCGGCGGCGCGAGCGCCGTCGTCGCTCTCAGGCGCGCCGCGCGCGCGGTGCAGGCCGGCGATGCCGGGGTCGTCGCCTGCCTCGCCGGCGACACCAACCACGTCGATTCCTTCCGCCTGACGCTCGCGAACTTCAGCCAGTTCGCGCGCGACGCGGTCTATCCCTACGGCGCCGGCGGCCCGAACGCGAGCTTCGCCTTCCTGACCGCGCACTACATGCAGCGGTACGGCGCGAAGCGCGAGGACTTCGGCAAGCTTTGCGTGGCTCAGCGCGCCAACGCCCTCAAGTACTCGCACGCGCTGTTCAAAAAGCCGCTGACCCTCGACGAATACCTGAGCGCGCGCCCGATCGCCGAGCCGCTGCATCTATTCGACTGCGTCATGCCTTGCGCAGGCGCAGAAGCTTTTCTGGTCTTGTCCGAAGAGAAAGCAAGAACCATCGGTCTTCCCTATGTTCGCCTGCTGGGAACCATCGAACGGCACAACGCCTTCAGCTCCGATCCGGTCCAGCTGCGCGCGGGCTGGGCGCTCGACCGCGAGGAGCTCTACGCCCAAGCGGGGCGCTCGCCGAACGAAATCCATTTCGTGCAGGTCTACGACGACTACCCGGTCATCACGCTGATGCAGCTCGAGGACCTCGGCTTCTGCGGCAAGGGCGAGGGGCCGGCGTTCGTGCGCGAGCACCGCTTCACCTGGGACGGCGACTTCCCGCTCAACACGAGCGGCGGCCAGCTTTCCGCCGGACAGGCCGGCGCCGCGGGCGGCTTCCTCGGCATGGTCGAGGCGATCCGCCAGCTCACCGGCGAGGCAGCGGAACGCCAGGTGCCCCATGCGAAGATCGGGCTGGTGAGCGGATTCGGCATGATCAACTACGACCGTGGTCTTGGCAGCGGCGCCGCGATTCTGTCATCCAATGAGTGAATCCATTTCCGGGTCAAAGAGAAAAAATCCAATCCTTCGCACGAGGTTGCCCACCCTGCCACCGGCGGCGCGCAGCCGCGTCGCGCTCGGCCTCACGGCGGCGGCCGCGCTCGGCAGGTTCGAGCTGCAGCAGTGCCGCGATTGCGGCATGGTGCAATACCCGCCTCGCGAGGCATGCCAGAAATGCCTCTCGGTCCGCCTTTCCTGGACCCGCCAAGATGACAAGGGCGAGCTGCTGGCCGCCACCGTCCTGCATCACAGCAACGACCTTTTCTTCCGCGAGCGGCTGCCATGGCGCCTGGGCCTGGTCAAGCTGGCGTGCGGTCCCACCGTCGTCGCCCATCTGCATTCCGCCGCGCCCCCCGCGCCGGCGAAGCTGCGGGTCGCGGTGCGCCTCGATCGCGCCGGGCAGGCAGTGCTCGTCGGCTTGCCCGACAAGGAGAACGTGAACATGGCCGATGACCGCCAGTTGCGTGAGTTCACCTGCGACCCGAAGCATCGCAAGGTGCTGGTGACCGACGGCAAGAGCGCCGTCGGCCAGGCGCTCGTCAAGGCGCTGGCCGCGGCCGGCGCGGAGCTGATCTGGGTCGGCCACGCCGAACCGTGGAAGCGCTTGCCGGGGTTCGACGAGTTGCAGAAGCTCCCCCAGGTCACGGCCGTGCCGCTCGACGTCACCGATTCGAAGAACGTGCGGGAAGTCGCCGCCGAGATCGGCGCCAAGGTCGACATCCTGGTCAGCAACGCCGAGCTCCACCGCACGCACGGCATCGCCGCTCGACAGGGCGTCGAGGCGGCACGAGCGGAGATGGACGTCAATTACTTCGGCCTGCTGCGGCTGGCCCAGGAGTTCGGGCCGGCGATGCGCGCGCGCGGCGCCGACGGCCTGGCGAGCGCGGTCGCCTGGGTCAACCTGCTCTCGATCTACGCGCTCGCCAACTTCCCGCCGCACGGCACCTTCTCGGCGTCGAAGGCCGCCGCTCAATCGCTCGCGCAGTGCCTGCGGGCGGAGATGCGTCCCGCCGGCGTGCGAGTGGTGAACGTCTTCCCCGGACCGATTGACGACGAGTGGAACCAGCTCCTTCCACCGCCCAAGCTCGCACCCGCATCGCTCGCGGCCGCGATCGTAAAGGCGCTGCGCGAAGGGGTCGAGGACCTCTACCCCGGCGACGTGGCGCAGGAGTGGCTCGAGCGCTGGCGCGACAATCCGAAGGCCCTCGAAAGAGAGTTGTCCTCGTGAGCGCGCTGGCAGGCTTCACGCGGGCCCTTTCCGCCGGGAAGATCCGCGTGGTCGACCTGACGCAGACGCTCTCGCCCGAGTTCCCGCACATCAGCCTGCCCCCCGAGATGGGCCAGGCGTGGCCGTTCCGGATCGAGGAGGTGTCACGCTACGATGAGCGCGGGCCCGCCTGGTACTGGAACAACTTCTCCTGCGGCGAGCACACCGGCACGCACTTCGACGCCCCGATCCACTGGATCTCGGGCAAGGACCTGCCGCAGAACGCCACCGACAGCATCCCGCCCGAGCGCTTCATCGGCCCGGCATCGGTCTTGAATTGCAGCGAAGAAGCGCAGAAGGATGCCGACTTCCTTCTCAGCGTCGACTGGATCAGGGGCTGGGAGAAAAAGCACGGCCGCATCCCGCCCAGGGCCTGGGTGCTGATGCGCACCGACTGGTCCAGGCGCGGCCACGATCCGGTCGCCTACCAGAATTACGACGACACCGGCCAGCACACCCCGGGGCCGGACGTCGACGCGGTGAAGTTCCTGGTCGCGGAGCGCGACATCCTCGGCTTCGGCACCGAGTCCATCGGCACCGACGCGGGCCAGGCCCAGCATCTTCGTCCCCCCTACCCCTGCCACTACTTCATGCACGGCGCCGGGCGCTACGGGCTGCAGTGCCTCGCCAACCTCGACCTGCTTCCGCCGACCGGCGCGGTCGTGATCGCCGCGCCCCTCAAGATCCGCAACGGCAGCGGCAGTCCCTTACGCGCCATCGCGCTGGTGGAGACCGCATGAGCAAACAAAAGATCTGGTTTCAAGGCGCCACGGACAAAGTCCACATGGCGCCCTACATCGCCAAGGTCGAGGCGCATCTCAAGTCGATCCTCGAGCCCGACTTCGAGGCCACATTCCATACCACGTCCCCGCCGGCAACGACGACGCACGCGATCACCGAGTTCCGCATCGCCCGCAACCTCATTCGCAACGCAGTCGAGGCCGAGAAGCAGGGCTACGCCGCGATGGCGATCACGCATTTCCAGGACGCCGGCCTCGCCGAGGTCAAGTCGGTGGTCGACATCCCGGTGCTCGGGCTGGGCGAAACCACGCTCTTCCATGCCTGCACGCTCGGGCGCAAGCTCGGCCTCGTCACCATCAACCCGGTATTCGTCCCGTGGCACGAGGACCAGGTGATCCGGTACGGATTGCAGCAGCGCGTGGTCGGAGTGCGCGCGGTCGATGCCAGCGTCAAGGACTTCATCGACGCCTTCGCCGACAAGCAGGCCTTCGACTCCCTGTACCCGAAATGGGAGCGCGAATGCCGCATCCTTCTCGATGCCGGCGCCGACGTCGTCGTTCCCGCGGGCGGGCTGCCGATGATGCTCTTCGGCGGCACGGAAATGGACGGCGCGCCGGTCGTGAACGGCGTGACGCTCATCGCCAAGAGCGCCGAGCTGGCGATCAAGCTGCGGCGGCTCGGCATGGCGAAGGTGAGCCGGCGCTCGAACTACGTGAAACCGCCGGAGAAGGCGCTCAGGGAGTTCCTGGAACAAGGATGAGGCAGACTCTTGCGCAGAAACTCATCGCGCGCGCCGCCGGCCGCAGCGCCGTGACGCCGGGCGAGATCGTCACCTGCAAGGTGGACCTGGCGATGATCCACGACTCGGGCGGTCCGCGCCGAGTGAAGCCGATGCTCGAGCGCCTCGGCGCCAGGGTGTGGGACCCATCGAAGGTGGTCCTGGTCACCGACCACTACGTGCCGGCGTACGACGAGGAAAGCCGCAAGATCATCCGGATCACGCGCGACTGGGCGCGCGAGGCCGGCATCGACCACTTCCACGACGAGCAGGGAATCTGCCACGTCGTCCTTCCCGAGCGCGGCCACCTGAGGCCCGGCATGTTCGCCGTCGGCGGCGACAGCCACTCCCCGACCGGCGGCGCCTTTGCCGCCTATATGTTCGGCGTCGGCGCGACCGAGATGCTCGGGGTTCTCGTCACCGGCGAGATCTGGCTCAAGGTGCCGCAGACCATCGCCATGGAGTTCGACGGCGCCTTCGCGCCCGGCGTCTCGGCAAAGGACGCGATGCTCTTCCTGATCGGGCGCTTCGGCCTCGACGGCGGGGAGTACCAGGCGGTCGAGTACCGCGGCGCGGCGATCCGGGCGCTGCCGATGCAGGAGCGCATGACCCTGTGCAACATGGCCGCAGAGCTCGGTGCGCAGACGGGTTTGATTTCCTCCGACACGGTGACGCAGGAGTTTCTCAAGCTCAAGGATCTCGATGTTTGGGAAAGCGACCAGGACGCCCCGCTGCTCGCTCACCACCGCTTCAACGGCAGCGATCTCGCGCCGCAGGTCGCCGCCCCGCACAGCCCGGCCAATACGCGGCCGGTGACCGAGTTCAAGGAGGTCAAGCCGCGGCTTGCCTACATTGGCGCCTGCACCGGTGCCAAGCTCGAAGACCTGCGCATGGCGGCCCGGGTATTGAAGGGAAGAAAATCAGTGCTGCGGCTTCTGGTCGCGCCCGCGAGCCTGCGCGACCAGAACGCGGCCAAGGATGAAGGAACCCTGCAAATCCTTCTGGACGCGGGAGCGGAGCTTCTTCCGAACGCCTGCGGCATCTGCGCCGGCTACGGCGAGCACCTGCTGCCGGAGAACATGGTCGCGATCTCGAGCACCGCGCGCAACTTCAAGGGCCGCATGGGGGCGGCGTCTTCGCAGGTGTATCTCGCTTCGCCCTACACGGTGGCCGCCTCGGCGGTGGCGGGTCGCATCTGCGATCCGCGCGGGCTTTTGCAATGAGGGCCTGGGTCCTCGGCGACAACGTCGACACCGACGCCATCGCGCCGGGGCGCTACATGAAGTTCGGCATCGCCGAGATCGCGCCGCATTGCCTCGAAGCGGCGCTGCCAGAGTTCGCGCGCAGCGTAAGGCCGGGCGACGTCGTGGTCGGGGGCCGCAACTTCGGCGCCGGCTCCTCGCGCGAGCAGGCGCCGGCGGCGCTCAAGCACCTCGGCGTGGCGGCGCTGGTCGCCGAATCCTTCGCCGGCCTCTTCTACCGCAACGCGCTCAACCTCGGCCTGCCCGCGGTGGTCTGCGCCGAAGCGCGGCGCATCCGTGACGGCGACCTGCTTCGGGTTTCCTTCGAGGAAGGCAAGATCGCGAATCTCACGAGCGGTGAAACGTTGCAGTGCGAGCCGATTCCGGCGCACCTGATGCAGATGGTGCGCGACGGCGGGCTGCTCGCCCACCTGGAGAAGCGCCTTGGCCGAGGCCGCTAAGAAGTACGACCTGATCATCAAGAACGTACGCGTCGTGCGGCCCGACGCGAAGGCGGTCGAGGACTCCGATATCGCCGTCGCAGCCGGAAAATTCGCCAGTGTGCGTCCGGGGATTTCGGTGGGAGACGCAAAATCGGTCTACGACGGGAAAGGCCGGCTCGCGTTCCCGGGCGTGGTCGACGCGCACATGCACACCGGCATCTACGCCCCGCTCGCCGAGGACGCGGCGAGCGAGAGCCGAGCCGCGGCGCAGGGCGGCGTGACCACGAGCCTCAACTACTTCAGGACCGGCCAGTACTACCTGAACCGCGGCGGTCCTTATGCCGAGTGCTTCCCGGAAGTGCTGAAGCTCTCGGAGGGCCGCTTCCACGTCGACTACGGCTATCACCTCGCGCCGATGGATCGGATCCAGATTTCCGAAATCGGGGACCTGGTCGAGAAGCACGGCGTGAGCTCGTTCAAGATCTTCATGTTCTACGGCTCGCACGGCCTGCACGGGCGCTCCGACAGCCAGCGCGATTTCCTCATGATCGGCGACGGCGAGCGCTACGACTACGCGCACTTCGAGTTCGTGATGCGCGGGGTGCAGGCGGCGCGCGAGCGCTTTCCGCAGAAGGCGGCGCAGATCAGCCTGTCGCTGCATTGCGAGACCGCCGAGATCATGACCGCATACAGCAAGATCGTCGAGAACGAGGGCAAGCTCTCGGGCCTCGCCGCCTACCATGCCGCGCGCCCGCCGCACTCCGAGGGCCTCGCGGTGTTCATCGCCTCCTACCTCGCCGCCGAGACCGCGCTGCCGAACATCAATCTGCTTCATCTGAGCTCGAAAAAGGCAGTCCAGGCCGCGCTGCAGATGGCGGCGCTCTTTCCGCACATCGATTTCCGCCGCGAGGTGACCATCGGGCACCTCATGCTCGACACGAGCGCGCAGGCCGGCGTTCTCGCCAAGGTGAATCCGCCGATCCGGCCGCGCGAGGACGTGGAGTACCTCTGGCAGAAGCTCGCCGAAGGCGCGATCGACTGGGTGGTGAGCGACCATGCCTGCTGCCGCCACGAGACCAAGGCGGCGAAAAACGCCCTCGGCAACGTCTGGCTCGCCAAGTCGGGCTTCGGCGGCACCGAATATCTCCTCGCCTCTCTTGTTTCAGAGGGGACAAGACGCGGTGTGCCGCTGAATCGGCTGGCGGCGCTAACGAGCGCCAACCCCGCGCGCCGCTTCGGCGCGAACGCGAAAGGCGACATCGCCGAGGGCTTGGACGCCGACCTCGCGCTGGTCGACCCGCGCGAGACGTGGACCATCCGCGCCGCCGGTTCCGAATCGACGCAGGGCTATACGCCGTTCGAAGGCCTCGAGCTCTCCGCTCGGGTGAAGGCCACCTTCCTGCGCGGCGAGCTGGTGTGCGAGAACGGCAGGGTGCTCGGCCCGCCCCGCGGCCGCTACCTGCACCGCCCCACCCCCTAGGCGGGGTGCGGCAGCGTAAGGATCGCGGCGAGCCCGCCTTCGGCCCGGTTCTTCAGGACCAGGTCGCCGCCGTGCGCACGCGCGATGTTGCGCGCGATGCCGAGGCCCAGGCCGAAGCCGCCGGTCTCGCGGCTGCGCGACGCATCGCCGCGGAAGAACGGCTCGAAGGCGCGCTCGAGCTCGGCTTCGGGAATGCCAGGCCCCTCGTCCAGCACGCGCACGACGACGCGGCCGGCTTCCTCGGCGACGTCGATCGTCGCGCGCACACCGTAGCGGATGCCGTTATCGACCAGGTTCGTCAGGCAGCGGCGCAGCGCCACCGGCCGCGCGGCGAGGGGCCGCGAAACCCGGCCCGAAATCCGGACTGCCTTGCCCATGTCCTCGTAATCTCCCTGCAGGCTCTCGAGCAGCGCCATGACATCGACGCGCTGGACCGGCTCGGTGTCCGTCGCGTCGCGCATGAACTCCAGCGTCTGCGTCACCATCTGCTCCATCTCGGCGAGGTCGCGCTCGAACTTCTCGCGCACGGCCTCGTCCTCGAGCATGTCGGTGCGCAGGCGCATGCGGGTGATCGGCGTCTTCAGGTCATGCGACATCGCGGTGAGAACGCGGCTGCGCTCGGCCATCGACCGCGACAGCCGTTGCTGCATCGCGTTGAACGACCGTGCGGCGCGCTGCACCTCGGCCGGGCCGGCTTCCGGAATGGGCGGCCGGTTGATGTTCTCGCCCAGCTTCTCGGCCGCGTCGGCGAGCACGGACAGCGGACCGGTCACCCAGCGCACCGCGACCAGGGAGATCGCGATCACCGTCGCGAGGAGCACGGCAAGGGTGAGCGCGAGGCGCAAGGTGGTCGTCCCGACCGGCGGCAGCACGCTCGAGTCGAACGTCACCAGGCTGCCGTCGTGCAGGGGCACCTGCACGGTGAAGGCGGGCGGACCGAAGCCGCCCCTGCGCGGCCCGAAGCCCCTCTCGCCATGCTCGTGAGGCCGATGCGTCCGGCCCACCGAGATCTTCGTGTCCACCGAGATCTTCGCGTCCTCGCCGAGCGCATAGCGCAGCACCGAGGCAAAGACCGAGAGCTGGAAATCCGCGTCCTCTTCGTCTGCAGGCAAGGCGAGCGGTGGCCGGTCGAGCGACACGGCGAGCGGCGGCCGGTTGAAGACCGCGACGACGCGACGGCGCTCGGCGCCCGGCAGCGAGTCGAGCAGCTTGACGATGTCGGAGATCTGCTGTGCCAGGCGCATGCCGCCGGCGCGGTAGAGGAGACGGTCGCGCTCGGTCTGGTTGATGTACAGCGTGGCGAGCTGCGAGAGCGCGAGCCCGGCGAGCAGCACCAGCACGAAGCGCCCGAACAGGCTTTTCGGCGCCAGGCGCATCAGCGCTCCATCGTCACCGGCGCAGCGAGCACATAGCCCTGCCCGCGCACCGTCTTGATGATCCTCGGCTCCGCGCCGTCGTCGCCGAGCCGCTGCCGCAGGCGGCTCACCCGCAGGTCGATGGTGCGCTCGAAGGGCTCGCTCTCGCGGCCCTTGGCGAAGCTCATCAGCTGGTCGCGCGACAGCACCTGCCCCGGATGGCTGAGGAAGACCCGCAGCAGCTGAAATTCCGCGCCGCTCAGCGGGGTCACCACGCCGTCCGCGGAGACGAGGTGTCGCGAGCGCACATCGAGGGTCCAGCCGGAGAAGCGGATCGAGGTCGCATCGTCGGCGCGCAGGTGCATCGGCAGCGCGCGGTAGCGGCGCAGCACGGTCTTCACCCGCGCCAGCAGCTCGCGTGCGCTGAAAGGCTTCGCGAGATAGTCGTCGGCGCCCATCTCCAGCCCGACCACGCGGTCGGTCTCCTCGCCGCGCGCGGTGAGCATGATGACCGGCGTATCGGACTCGGCGCGCAGCTTGCGGCACAGCGAAAGTCCATCCTGCCCCGGCAGCATCAGATCGAGCACGATGAGGTCGATCTTGCCGCGCGCGAGGGCGGCCCACATTGCACTGCCGTCGGCGACCGTGGTCGCCCGGTAGCCGTTCTTCCTCAGGTAGTCGCCGAGCAGCCTGCGGATCTCGGCGTCGTCGTCGACGACCAGGACGTGGTCGCTACTCTCCATGAGCGCTTTCTAGCCCATGCCTGTAAACATGGGAGCGAGATTTGTAACCCAGTGTATCAACCGCCTGCGGTGCAACGGGCGCTTACAAAGGCGCACCGGCCGGCTTGCGCCCGGATGCTGTAATGAGCCGTCGCTTTCGACAACATCCAAGGAGAGACAGATGAACGGCTGGAGAAGCATTGCAATCGGACTGGCGACGACCCTCGCCCTCGGCGGCGGCGGTGCCGTCCTCGCGCACGACGCGAGCTCGGGCGCGAGCGCCGGGCATGGACACTCGCGCGACCCGGTCGCGTCCGCCGACCAGAGGCTCGCCCGACTGAAGGCCGACCTGAAGATCACCGCGGCGCAGGAGCCGGCTTGGAACGCCTATGCCGAGCAGATCAAGCAGCACGCGGGCGAAATGCAGGCTTTGCACAGCACAATGCACGACGGCACGTCCGGAAACACACGCCCAAGCGCACCGGATCGCGCCGAGCGGCAGGCGCAATTCGCCAAGAAGCAGCAGGAGCATCTGGAAAGGCTGGCGGTCCTGACGAAGGACCTCTACGCCGTACTGACGCCCGAGCAGAAGACGCTCGCGGACCAGCGGCTCGGCGGCGGACGCCGCTTCGCCATGGGGCATGGCGGCGGCCAGCATCGCTAGCAACCGCGGCCGGCATGATGCCCGCAATTCCGGGTAGCATGCCGGCCCAACAGGAGGTCATGGAGATGATGCGGACCAAAACCGTTTTTTGCGGCCTTTTCACGGCCGCCGCTTTCAGTTTCATTCCCCTTGCCGCCGAGGCGACGGGATTCGCGACCTGCGATTCCGGGCCGCGCGAAGGCTGGCAGCCGCAGGACAAGCTCTCGGCGATGCTGAAGGAGAGAGGCTGGCAGGTGCGGCGGATCAAGGAAGACGGCGGCTGCTACGAGGTGTACGCCGTCGACGACAAGGGCCAGCGCACGGAGTCGTACTTCCATCCGCGCACGCTGGCGCCGGTGCCGCGCGGCGCGAAGGACCACAAGGGCTAGGCCGCGGTGAAGGTCTGGGACCGGTTCGTGCGCATCGCGCACTGGTCCCTTGCCGGCTGCGTGCTCGCAGCCTGGATCACGGCTGAATCGAAGCTCAAGTCGGCCGAGGCGCTCCACGAGTGGCTCGGCTACGCGGCGCTCGCCGTGATCGCGCTGCGTTTCGGCTGGGGCTGGATCGGCCCTCGCCATGCCCGCTTCCTCCAGTTCGTCGCCGGACCGGCACGCACGCTGGCCTATGCGAAAGCCGTGCTGCGCGGCAACGAGCCGCGCTACCTGGGCCACAACCCGCTCGGCGGCTGGATGATCGTCGCTCTCCTCGCGAGCGCCGCGCTCGCGGCGCTCTCCGGCTGGCTCTCCGTCACCGATCGCTTCTGGGGCGTCGAGTGGGTCCAGGAAACACACGAGGTGCTCGGCAATGCGGTGATCGCGCTCGCCGCCCTCCACGTGGCAGGCGTCCTCTACACGAGCTGGCGCCAGCGCGAGAACCTCGCGGCCGCCATGCTGAGCGGCGTCAAGCGCCCGCCCGAACCGGGGGACGTTGCGTAGTTTGTCGGTTACGATTTGAGGCTCTATGGCCGTTACCCGGAGGAGGTTCCTGGAGGCGGGCGTGGCCGGCGCCGTACTCGCTGGCGGCGCCGCGTTCGCGCAGCAGGCATCCAGGCCGAAGGGACCCGCGGTGTGGCTCGACATGGACCAGGCCGAGCTCGACGCCGCCTACGACCAGATCAAGTACGCGCCGAACCTGCCGCAGATCACGAAGCGCTACGCGACCAACAGCGACGCGGTGCGCGCGCGCCTGGGCGCGCCGCGGCGCTACAGCTACGGCTCAAGCGCGATCGAAGCGCTGGACGTTTACACGACCAAACGCGCGAACGCGCCGATCAACATCTTCATCCACGGCGGCGCCTGGCGCGGCGGGCTCGCGCGGGATTCCGGCTACGCGGCGGAGCTTTTCGTGCACGCCGGCGCGCATTACGTGGTGCCCGACTTCATCAACGTCGTGGAGGCGGGCGGCAACCTCATGGCGATGGCCGAGCAGGTGCGCCGCGCGGTCGCATGGGTCCACGGCAACGCCCAGAGCTTCGGCGGCGACGCGAACCGCATCTACGTCTCGGGCCACTCCTCGGGCGCTCATCTTGCCGGCGTAGTGCTAACGACCGATTGGCGCAAGGAGCTCGGCCTGGCCGCGGATCCCGTCAAGGGCGGGCTGTGCTGTAGCGGCCTCTTCGACCTGAAGCCGGTGCGGCTGTCGTTTCGCAGCTCGTACGTCAAGTTCACCGACGAGATCGAGCAGGCGCTGAGCCCGCAGCGGCACCTCGACAAGCTGAACGCTCCGCTCGTGCTCGCCTACGGGACGCTTGAGACGCCCGAATTCCAGCGCCAGTCGCGCGACTTCGCCGCCGCGGTAAAGGAGGCGGGCAAGCCGGTCGAGCTTCTCGTGGGCGAAGGCTACAACCATTTCGAGATGCCGGAGACCCTCGCCAATCCGTACGGGCTGCTGGGCCGGGCGGCATTGGCGCAGATGAAGCTTTCTCCGGCGTGACGGAAATCCGCGACGGCTTCGTCGGCGCGATCGGCAACACGCCGCTCATCCGCCTGCGCGGACCCTCCGAGCTCACCGGCTGCGAGATCCTCGGCAAGGCGGAGTTCCTCAATCCGGGCGGCTCGGTCAAGGACCGCGCCGCCCTTTACATCATCCTCGACGCCGAGAAGCGCGGGCTCCTCAAGCCCGGCGGCACGATCGTGGAAGGCACCGCCGGCAACACCGGCATCGGGCTCGCGCTGGTCGGCAATGCGCGCGGCTACCGGACGGTGATCGTGATCCCGGAAACGCAGAGCCAGGAGAAGAAGGACGTGCTGCGCCTCTGCGGCGCCGAGCTGCGCGAAGTGCCGGCGGTGCCCTACAAGGACCCGAACAACTACGTCCACGTGTCGGAGCGCCTGGCGAAGGAGCTCAACGCGTTCTGGGCGAACCAGTGGGACAACACCGCGAATCGCGAAGGCCACTTCCGGAGCACCGGGCCCGAGATCTGGGCGCAGACCGGCGGCAAGGTCGACGGCTTCACCTGCGCCATCGGCACAGGCGGAACCCTCGCCGGGGTTTCGATCTTCCTGAAGCAGAAAAACAAGAAGGTGAGGATTGCCGTCGCGGACCCGCTGGGGGCCGCGATGTACAGCTGGTTCAAGCACGGCGAGTTGAAGAGTGAAGGCTCGTCGATCACCGAGGGCATCGGCCAAGGCCGCGCGACGAAGAACCTCGAAGGCGTGCCGGTCGACGACGCTTATCAGGTCCCCGATTCCGAGGCGTTGCCGATCGTCTTCGAGCTGCTGAAGAACGAAGGACTGTGTTTAGGCGGCTCGAGCGGCATCAACGTCGCCGGCGCCATCCGCCTCGCGAAAGACCTCGGTCCAGGCCATACCGTGGTCACCATCCTCGCCGACTCGGGTACGCGCTACCGGTCGAAGCTTTTCAACCCTGCGTTTCTCAGGGAAAAAGGACTTCCTTGCCCGGATTGGCTGTTGAGCGTCAGGTAAAGAGCTTCGCCCAGCCCGGAATTTCCGGCGGCGGATCGAACGCGCCCTTCGACTGCCGGAACGAACGCACGAGCTTCGCATAGTCGGCGTAGTCGCGGTCGTAGTAGTAGAGGACCGGGGCGCGATAGTTGATCGTGTAGAAGCCGGTCTTGTCGACGAAGCCGTTCGAGACGATGCGGATGCGCAAGCCGTCGTCGTTCTTGAATTCCATGGTCAGCTCGAAGCCTTGCTTGCCGTTGATCTGCGACGGCTTGTTGCTCAATACCCGGAGGCGTTCGAGGCCGTAGCGCTTGCGCAGCTCGGAGACGTAGAGATCGGCAACCTCGAGCGGCTGCATGCTGGCGTTGGTCTTCTTCTTGAGCGTCGGGAACGCGGTATCGGGATAGCGGCGAGTGACCGTGATCGCGTGGAGGCTGACGCCGTCCCGGCTGGCGGTCACCTGCTCGAGCAGCAGGGTCTGGGGCTTGTCGTCGACCTTGACTTGCTCCCAGGTGTCGGCCGTCGTCGTCCGGGTCCATCCCGCCGGCACGGTCATTTCGAAGCTGGTGGACTTGAGCACGCGGTTATCGTTGTCCGTCAGCGTCCAATAGGGCGCCTGCGCGCAACCGCCGACGAGCGCCAGCAACAGCGGCAATGCGAAAGTCTTCGTCATCATCCTTGTCTCCGCTATTTCAGCGAACTGATGTATTGCTGCACGTAGGCCCGGTCGCCGGCATCTTTGGACGCGAGCGTCAGATACTTGCTGAAGTACTCGCGCGCCCGAACCTTGTTGCCGGCCTTCATGTAATGCATGCCGAGTCCCTTGTAGGTCGGCGCGTAGTTGGGCGCGAGCTTCTCGGCCGTTTGAAAAGCCTGCAGCGCCTTCTGCGAGTCGTTCTTCTCGTCGCGGCGGATATAGGCTTCGCCCAGGTAGTAATAACCGGCGGCGGGGTAGTAGCGGCGCAGGTTGGCGTCTTCCATCACCAGGATGACGCTCTTGTAGCGATCCTGGCCGAGATCCTTCCGCAGGGCCTCGAGGCGGATCGGCTGCACCACCGCGTTGTACTCTTCCGCGCCCACGCGCCCGCCGCTCTTCTGCCTGGCGGCAAGCTCCTTGAACGTGTCAATGCGTTCGACGAGCTGCGGATGGGATGAGAAGAAATACGGCTCCTGGATCCCGAGCGCCTTCACCTCCTTGGCGAGCTGCTCGAACGCCTTGTGAGCCTCATGCGGGTCGTAGCCCGCTTTGACGAGCCGCGCGTAACCCTTCATGTCGGCCTCGCGCTCGAGATCGCGCGAGAAGCCGCTGATGGACGACACCGCCGCGAGACTCGCGAAGGGAATCCCGGAGACCGCGAAGGCCGAGGCGTTCTTGGCCGACACGCGTTGGCGGAAGCTGTGCTTCTCGACGAAGTGCGCCGCCTCATGGCCCAGCACCGCGGCGAGCTGCGCCTCGCTCCCGATCCGCGCGAGCAAGCCGATATTGAAATAGATGCTGCCGTTCGGCAGCGCGAAGGCGTTGAGCTGCGTGGAATCGTAGAGGTGGACGTGGATCTTGCCTTTGAACTCCGGATACAGGCGGTCCATCACGCCCTGCAAATAGGCGGTCGCACGCCGGTCCTCGTAGATCTGGCCGCTGCGCTCGATGGTCGTGTCGTAGCCGCTGGCCTCATGCCAAAGACGGCCTTCGCCCTCCTGGATCTTCGACGTGTCGTTCGCGTCCTTGAAGGCCGTGACGTCCCCGGTCGTGGCGCAGCCGCTGACAAGAAGCGACAGGAAGAAAAGCCCCAGTAATCTCTTCATCGCGGTTACTCCCCTCAGGATCGAGCTCGCTATTTCACGTACGCGGCGCGGTACTTCTCGATGCCCGGATACCATGCGAAGACGGCGTTGACCATCTTGGCGGCATCGTCCGGATCGCGCAGATTGGTGCTGCCCTCGCGGTACTCGCTGTTCATCCACAGCAGATCGCCGGTGCGAAGATCGACCACGCCGACGCGGATGAAGGAATGTCCCAGCTGCGGCGCCGGACCGGTGAAGATGTTGACGATCGGTATGTTCCCGGCGACGGCGCGCGCCTTGCGCCCGGCGGTGGAGGCATAGTCGCGCCCGTAGACCATGATGGCGGCATCGGCGTCCGTCTGCTCGGCCACCGCCCGCAGGCCGGGACCGATTCCATAGTCGAAGCGCTGCGCCTTGTGCTGCCACGGAATCTTCCCGGCAGTGTTCACCACGAGCTTGTACAGTGCGAGATGCTCGTCGAAGTTGGCGGCCGAAGCGCCCGAAAAGCGCGGCGCCGCGATCTCTCTCATTCCCGCCTGCTTGATCGCGGCCGACACCGCCTTGAAGACGCTTTGGCTGGCCTCTTTGCTCCAGTCCGGCACTTGCTCCTCGACCCCGCCGGCCGTGACCTCCACCGTCTTGATGTCGATCGGGAGTACCACGACTTTCTTCGGTAGCGTAGGGTTGCTCGTCAGCCACTTGTAATGCACCCAATGGGGTGTCCCGCCGGCCTGCACCGCGAGCGGGACAACGGCAACAAGTAGTGAAAGGGCGACCCCGGCAGACCTGCCGAGACCGGTGAGCCAATCCCTGCCCATGGCGAACCCCCTGGTTCCCTTGCTTTTATTGTGCGGGGAACTCTATGGGTCGCGCCCGGCCACCGGCAATGGACTAATGCACAGGCCCAAAGCAAAAAGACCCAGGCGTGCGCCGCAACGCCTGGACCAGCTGCCTGTCTGGACGTTCAGATAAGAACTTCTACAACGGCTTCTTGAGGTAGTGGGCGATCTCGCCGACCACGCCGCGGCGGAAGGTGAGCACGCAGACCACGAAGATCGCGCCCTGCACGATGGTCACCCAGGCGCCGAGCTGCGCGAGGTAGTTCTCCATCGCGATGATGATGAAGGCGCCGACCACCGGGCCGAAGATGGTGCCCAGGCCCCCGAGGAGCGTCATCAGCACCACCTCGCCCGACATGGTCCAGTGCACGTCGGTGAGCGAGGCGAGCTGGAACACCAGCGCCTTGACCGCGCCGGCGAGCCCGGCGAGGGTTCCCGAGAGCACGAACGCCATGAACTTGTAGCGCACGCTGTCGTAGCCGAGCGAGACGGCGCGCGCCTCGTTCTCGCGGATCGACTTCAGCACCTGGCCGAAGGGCGAGTGGATCACGCGGTAGATGAGGAGGAACCCGGCGATGAACACCACGAATACCGTGTAGTACATCGCCCAGATGTTGGCCAGGTCGATGAAGCCGAACAGGCGCCCGCGCGGCACCGACTGGATGCCGTCCTCGCCGCCGGTGAAGGACGACTGGAGGTAGAAGAAGAAGATCATCTGGGCGAGCGCGAGGGTGATCATCGCGAAGTAGATGCCCAGGCGCCGGATCGCCAGCAGCCCCGTCACGAGCGAGAGCGCGAAGGCGCACGCGGTGCCGAACAGAATGGCGAGCTCGGGCGAAAGGCCCCAGACCTTGGCGGCATGCGCCGCGGCGTAGCCCGCGGTGCCGAGGAACATGGCGTGGCCGAAGGAGAGCAGCCCGCCGAACCCGAGCAGCAGGTTGAAGGCGCAGGCGAAGAGCGCGAAGCACATCGCCTTCATCATGAACACCGGGTAGACGACCAGCGGCGCTATCGCGAAAAGTGCCGCCATGACGCCGATACCGATATATTGATGTCTCATCTCTGGGTGCCGAAAAGCCCGGCTGGCTTGATCAGCAGCACGATCGCCATGATGATGAAGATGACCGTGTTGGACGCCTCGGGGTAGAACACCTTGGTCAGGCCTTCGATGATGCCCAGGCCGAATCCGGTCACGATCGAGCCCATGATCGAGCCCATGCCGCCGATCACCACCACCGCGAACACCACGATGATCAGGTCGGCGCCCATCTGCGGGCTCACCTGGTAGATCGGCGCCGCCATCACGCCGGCGAGCGCGGC
>Ga0075418_10001702_pt1 | contig 25048 bp, 22 predicted proteins | sample SoiMetdeltSBSDD2_FD_81776 | JGI IMG/M metagenome (GOLD analysis project Ga0075418, IMG submission 81776) | Bulk soil microbial communities from a Populus tree surrounding site in Tennessee, USA - Soil MetaG P. deltoides SBSDD2 | ecosystem: Environmental > Terrestrial > Soil > Tree plantation...
AGCGCCGGCAGCAGCAGGTCGCGCCGCGATCGCGCCTCGTGCCCGCCGCGGGCGATGTGGCCCTCGATCGCCGAGTCACGGCGCCCGCCGAGCCAGCCGGACGCCGGCGGGCCGAGGACGGCATCGACGGCCGAACGTTCGGCCGGCGTGGCCAGCGGGCCGATGACGTGGAGGTCCATCGATCGCCAGTCTAGACAGTCGAGGCTGGCGCGACCTCCGCGTTGCCGATCGGCCCGGCCGGCTCGGCGGGTTCCGGCCCATCGCGCAGTTCGCGCCACACGCCGAGCGCGACAACGCCCACGGCGACGAACTGGGCGACGGCCATCAGCCGCAGGACGATGCCGCCGTCGGTGATCGACTGGAGGCCCATGTACTGGGCGAGCGTGCCCATGACCAGCAGGTACAGCACCGACAGGGCCGGGAAGCGCCAGCCTCTCTGAACGGCGCCGCTTCGAGCGGCAACCTCCCAGATCACGAGGAAGACGAGCGCCTCGGCGTAGTAGTACGGCCAGGTCCGCTTGCCGAGCAGCGTGACGAGCATCAGCGCGATCGCCATCACGCCCCACGCGCCGACACCGTTGGCCGTGACGCCGCGCCAGCGCGCGGCGGCGTAGGCGACGACAAGCGTGGCAGCGAGGACGATCCAGCGGTCGTAGGCCTTCACGAGCTCACCGATGAAGCTGCCGCGCACGAAGGCCCAGATCGAGTTGCCAACGGAGATCTCGCTGCGGTAGGTGAAGAGCGCGGTGAGCGTCTGCTGCCCGTCGGCGACGAGGTAGGGCAGCATCCCGAGCCCGACGACAACCGCAGCGCTGATCCCCACGGTCAGCAGCCGCCGCCACGACCGTTCGAGCAGCACGAGCATCAGCAGCGCCGCGATCGGGCCAAGGGCGGTCGGACGCGTCAGGAGCGCGAGTCCGAAGAGCACGCCCGCGACCAGCGAGTTGCGGGACTGAAGCTGCCACGCCCCGGCGACGACGAGCACGAGCATGAGGACCTGCTCGGGGTGCCACCACTCCGTGTACGCGAGCCAGAGCAGCGGCGAGAGCAGGATCAGGGCGCCGGCGAGCAGCGCGTCATCGCGGCGAAGCGCCGGGTTGACCATCCGCGCGGCCAGGACGCCGGCAGCGCCGAGGAGCAGCACGAACGGCAGGAACGCGAGCCCGACCATCCAGACGACCGTCCGGCAGTCAAGCGTGCCGAATGCCGCCGCGACACACGATTCGACCTGCCCGATCCCGAGAGACTGGCCAATGCCCAACGGGATCGCCATCCACCAGAAGGACAAGGGCGTGACCTCGAGCAGGGCGCCGTTCGAGGCGTGCACGTCGTACACGTGGAACGGCGTGCCCTCGACGATTCGCTGGGCAGCCGGCAGGAAGAACACGAGCAGGTCGCTGTCCGTCGGCGCGACAACGATGTTCGCCGTGCCCTGGACGATGGTGACGACGCCCACGAGGACGGCGAGGAGCCCGATGCCGACAACGCGCTGCGCGGTCCCTGGACCCCAGTCCCTCATCGGCTCGATTGTGCCAGAGCCGCGATGGCCGGACTTGACACCACTTGACGGGGTGCTAGGATGCGCGAACCACGACACCACTGCTAGAGGTGTCACGTGGAACCTGGGTCCGCAAGAGGAGAGATCACGATGGCGTCCTCGATCAAACGGCGAGGTGGGCGAATGCCGGTTGGCATCGCCGTAGCCGTGCTTGCCGCAGTCCTCGCGACACCCCTCGGCAGCCGGCCGGCGCGTGCGCTGGACCTCGGCCTGCCGACTGGCCTCAGCCAGCTCGTCGCGTCAACGGTCAGCGCGACCGCGTCGATCCGCGGCATCGCAGAGTTCGCTGCCGTCCCGACCGCCGGCCAGGTGGCCGGCCTCGAGGCCCTCGGGCTCGTCGTCCAGCCGATGCGCCACGTCCCCCTGGCGCTCGTCGAGGGCACGATCGCCCAGATGCAGGCCGCTGTGTCCGGAGGCGTCGCGCAGGACGTCTACCCGGACATGCCGCTGCAGCTGTTCGACACCGCCTCCTCGGACGCGATGGGCTCCGCCCTTCCGCGAGCCGCGGGGTTCACCGGCCTCGGCGTGACCGTCGCGATCGTTGACAGCGGCTGTGACGCCACCCACCCCGACCTCGCGGATCACGTCATCCACAACGTCAAGCTCTACAGCGCCGAGTACGCGAACATCCCGCCGGACGCGAGCAACCGCATCGTCGTACCGATCGAGATGGGCCCGTACCAGAACTCCGACCTCGGCAGCGGCCACGGCACCCACGTGTCGGGCATCGTCGCCGCCGACAGCACGACGGATCCCAGCGGCGGCCGCTACGGCGTCGCACCGGACGCCAGCCTGATCTGCTACTCGATCGGCGAGATCCTCTTCACGACCGCCGTCGTCACCGCCTACGACCACATGCTCGACCAGCCCGACCTGTGGGGCATCGACGTCGTCAACAACTCGTGGGGCAACTCGTTCCGCCAGTTCGACCCGCGCGATCCGGTCGCGGTCGTGACGAAGGCCGTTGCCGATCAGGGCGTCGTCGTCGTCTTCGCCGCCGGCAACAGCGGTAACGAAGAGGTCGAGATGAGCCTGAACCCGTTCTCGGAGGCGCCCTGGGTGATCTCCGTGGCGGCCGCCTCGCTCGACCACCATCGCGGCTATTTCAGCTCGAACGGTCTCACCTTTGACAACTCACAGGGAACACAGATCGGTGGCGGTGGCCACACGGTTTGGACCGGCGATCGCGTCGGTGTCTACCACCCGGACGTGACCGCGCCCGGCGTCGCGATCTCCTCGACCTGCGACTCGGCCGGCACACCCGTTGTCATCGGGCCCTGCCCGCCGCCGAACTACGACAACGCCGAGGCCGACGGCACCAGCATGGCCTCGCCGCACGTCGCCGGTGCCGCAGCGGTCCTGCTGCAGGCAAATCCCGCGCTCACGCCCGACCAGGTCCGGCTCGCCCTTCAGGCCACCGCGACCCCGGTCATGTGGGACAACAGCAATGCCACGGCTCCGTTCTGGCAGATCGGCTACGGCTACGTCGACCTCAATGCGGCGGTGAACCTCGTCCGCTCAGGCAAGAACTGGTCGAAGAACCTCACCAGGGCCGCGGCTGCCGCGGACGCCCGTGTCCTGGCCGATGGCTACGCGGTGACCCGCTCTGACATGTGGCAGTACGACGCGCCGCGCGCCACCGTCGCCGGCACGGACAGCCACACCTATAGCGCGCTCGTGCCCCTCGGCACGAACAGCCTGAAGGTCACGCTCTCGCATCCGTCGCTCGCCGTCGTCGGCATCAACGGCACGAGCTACACGGTCACGGTCCGCGACGCCGCGGGCCGGGCGCTCGGGACGACGACCGAGTCGATCACCGCAGGCGCCGGCACCGCGAGCGTCTTCATCGACCTCACGGTTGCGGGCCCGGTCGTCTACGGCAACTTCACGTTCGAGGTCAGCGGCGACTACGCGGCCTCGGATCCGGACTCGCTCGACAGCGACTCGCTCCTTGGACGGGTCGTCGCTCTCCAGGTCGCTCAGCTCGTCCGCAACTAGCCCTCTGTCACGGGTCGGCCGCGCCTCTCCCCAGGGGGCGCGGCCGACGTTCGTTTGTCAGCGATCGGATCAGGCGCCCGGCGGGCGGTAGGCCGCCTTGAGCTTGCGTGCCTTGTCGACCTCGGATGCCGTCAGCAGGACGGTCGTCGATACGCCCGCGACACCGGCCGCGGCGACACGCGTGGAGAGCGCTGCGGCGGCGCTGTTGTCGGGGAGGTCGGCGAGCAGCACGACATCCTCATCCCCGAACGACCAGTACATCGCCTCGAGCTTGCCGCCGACGCTTTCGACCGCTTCGGTGAGCGCCTTCACGCGCGATTTCGCGCCCTCCTTCATCAGGCCCTGGATGCCCTCCTGGGTGTAGGACGCGCGGAAGAGAAAGTGGGCCACGGACTGTCCTCCTCACATTCGACGTGAAGCGCCATCGTGGCCCGCGCGGGACCGGCCGTCAACGGGCCTACACTCGCCGAATGGCCACTGCCTCCGAGCCGATCGCGTCGACGGCCGTCACCCCGGCCACTCAGGCGGGCGGGTCGTGGATCGACCGGCTGATCGCCTGGCTGGAAGCCCGACCGGGTCCGGCCTGGATGACGTACGTGGGCCTCGCTGTGATCGGCCTGACCGCCGGGAACGCCATTCCGTGGCTGGACGGCAAGCCACTGCAGCTCGACGCCTACTACTCGGTGTTCGGCGTTTTCCCCGTGCTCGAGCTCCTGATCATCCGGCACCTCGACCGCGTCGCCGCAGACGCCCTGATTGCGTTCAGGCCACTGCTCCAGCGGGACGATGACAGCTTCCGGGACCTGCTCCGGCGCATCACGACCGTCCCTGCGATGCAAGCCGCCGTGGCGGGGGCCTTGTGGGTGACCGGCGGCCTGTGGGCGACGCTTACGGATCTCGAGGCCCACCGGATGTCCGGAGTCAGTACGGGAGCGGCGGCGCTGACCCTGGCGATCGAGGTGCCGATCAACCTGTTGCTCGCGATGTTCCTGCTGAAGGCGACGCGCCACTTCCTGGATGTTGAACGCGTCCATCGCGAGGCACCGCGAATCGACCTGCTCGAGCCGGCGCCGCTCTACGGCTTCGCGCGGCTGACGTCGCAGACGGCACTCGGCCTGCTGCTCATCACGGCCGTCCTGATCCCCTCGCTGGCACCCACGTACTTCGTCGATGCGTTGGAGTTCACGCGCCTGAACTTCGTGGTCATGATCGCCACGCTCGTGTCGGGCGCCGTCGCGATCTTCGTTCTGCCGCTCTACGGCATGCACCGGCGGATCGTTGCCGAGAAGGAGCGCCTCCAGGGGGCCAATGGAACACGCCTTACGGCCGTCCTTGGCGAGCTCGAGCAAGACGTTCGAACGGGTGAGCTCGGGCGGGCGGACGGGCTGAACAAGCAGCTCGCGAGCGTGCTTGCGGAGCGCGACCTCCTTGCGAAGCTGCCGACCTGGCCGTGGCAGGCGGCGACGCTTCGCGCCTTCGTCTCGGCGCTGCTCCTGCCGGTCCTTGTCTACGTCCTCGCCCGCGCCGCGGAGCGAGTCGTCCTCTAGCGACCAGGCACCGGGAACAGCGCCGAGTGGCGGCCGGGGTCGAGGCCGTCGGTCTCGTCGCCGAACACCCCGAGCTGCTCGAGCAGCCCAAGCTCATCCTGCTCGAAGAAGCCATCCGCGAACCGGTCGCCGTCGAGGCGGCGGACGGCGATGCGCGACCAGCGGACGGTTCGGCCGGTTGGTGGGATTGGCCCGAGCCGTGATGCGAGGACCCCGTCATGCGTTCCGGTCAGCGCAGACACTGTGATCACCCGGTCGCCATCGTGGTAGGCGGCCGTGACCTCTTCGTTGAAGTCCGAGAACGCGGTCCGCCAACGCGCGACCAGCTCCCGGACGCCGGTCATGAACTCCTCACCGGCGAGGTACTGATCCAAGGCCGCGAGGTTCCCGTGGCTAAAGACGTCGTCGAGGTAGCGCCTGACGAGGTCCGTGCCGTCGACCGTCACGCTGGGATCGAATGCCCGAGCTTCTCGACGCGAATCGCCGTCGCCTTGAACTCGGCCGTGCCCGACTTGGGATCCGTGGCGTCGATCGTGAGGAGGTTCGTTGCGACGTCGTCCTGGAAATGGAGCGTCATGAACGTGAGACCCGGGCGCAAGCCGGCGTCCATCCGCACAGGGACCTCCACCTGGCCACGCCGCGAGATCACGCGGACGCGCTCGCCTTCCGCGAGACCCCACGACTCGAGGTCTTCGGGCGAGACGTCCAGCGACTCGCCGCGGCGGAGCGGCGAGGTGTACGCGCCCGTTTGGACGCCGGTGTTGTACGAGTCGAGCCGGCGGCCGGTCGTGAGGCGGATCGGGTAGTCCGCGTCGAGCTTGTCCACGGGCGGGTCGTGGTCGACGGGCACGAACGGGACGCGCATCCCCGGGACGGGGTCCTCCCACAGCCGCGAGTGGAGGAACAGCTCGCCGGGGTGGTTCTCGTCGTAGCAGGGCCATTGGATCCCGCCGAGCTCCTCGAGGCGCTGATACGACATCCCGGCGTGGACCGGCGACAGGGAGCGGACCTCGTTCCACGTCTTCTCTGCACTCGCCTCGCCCCAGTCGTGGCCCATTCGACGCGCGAGCTCGTAGATGATCCAGAGGTCGTCGCGCGCCTCGCCCGGCGGCGCGATCGCGCGCCGGACCCGCTGGACGCGCCGCTCGGAGTTCGTGACCGTGCCCTCGGACTCGGCCCACGAGGCGGCAGCGGGCAGGACGACGTCGGCGAGCTCGGCAGTGGCCGTGAGGAAGAGGTCCTGGACGACCATGAACTCGAGGTTCCCGAGGAGGTCCTTGGCGCGCTTCTGGTCCGCCTCGGACTGGACCGGGTTCTCACCGATGACGTAGACGGCCCGCAGGTCGCCGCGCTCCATCGCGTCGAACATCTGCGAGAGGTGCCAGCCGCGCTTCGGCGGCACCGGCACGCCCCACTTCGCATCGAACTTCGAACGAAGCTCGTCGTTCTCGACGTGCTGGAAGCCCGGCAGCCGATCCGGCAGGGCGCCCATGTCGCCGCCGCCCTGGACGTTGTTCTGGCCGCGCAGCGGGTTGAGGCCGCTGCCGTACCGGCCGACATGGCCGGTCAGCACGGCGATGTTGATGAGCGCGAGGACGTTGTCGACCGCGTTGTGATGCTCGGTGATCCCGAGCGTCCAGCAGATCATCGCCCGGTCGGCCTTCGCGAAGGCGTGGGCGAGCTCGCGGATCGCCTCGGCCGGGACGCCGGTCTCTCGCTCCGCATAGTCGAGCGTGTACGACTCGACCTTCGCCTTGTAGGCCTCGAAGTCGGTCGTCGCGCGGCCGATGAACTCGTGATGCTGGAGGTCGTTCGCGATGATCTCGCGGCCGATCGCGTTCGCGAGCGCGATGTCCGAACCAACGTCGATGCCGAGCCACACGTCCGCCCATTCGGCCGAGCTCGTCCGGCGCGGGTCGACCGCGTACAGCCGCGCGCCGTTGCGGACGCCGCGGAGGAGGTGGTGGAAGAAGATCGGATGCGTCTCCCGGGCATTCGAGCCCCAGAGGACGATCAGGTCGGTCTCTTCCGCCTCACGGTATGAGCTGGTTCCGCCTCCGGCTCCGAACACGGTCGCCAGACCGGCGACAGAGGGAGCGTGTCAGGTGCGGTTGCAGCTATCGATGTTGTTGCTGCCCAGCACGGTTCGGGAGAACTTCTGGGCCGCGAAGTTGACCTCGTTGGTCGACTTGCTACAGCTGAAGATCCCGAACGTCTGCGGGCCGTGGGCGGCGCCCGCGGCTCGCAGTCCCGCGACGGTCCGGTCGAGAGCCTCGTCCCAGGTCGCGGGTCGAAGCTCCCCGCCGCGCCGATCGCGGACGAGTGGCTGGGTCAGTCGGACGTACTCCTTCGGCAAGACCTGCCTCCGAGCTGGAACGCTGACGCGGCCAGTGTAATCCGGGGCAGTCTGTTGTCTTGACGCCGGCGACGACTCCATTACCCTCCCGACGGACAGCCGGAGCAACGGGGGATTCGATGACGGCGGAAGGACTCGCGACGGACACCGACGGCGCTGACGTCCTGCACTGCTATCGCCATCCCGACCGCGAGACGTACATCAGCTGCGGCCGCTGCGACCGCCCGATCTGCACGAGCTGCGCGATGCTCGGGCCCGTTGGCGCGCGCTGCAAGGAATGCGGCAAGCTCGCCTTCGACCCGATGACCTCGTTCACGCCGGCGCAGCTCGTTGGTGGCTCGCTGGTCGCCGTCGGTGGCGGGCTCGTCGGCGGGTTCATCGGACTGCAGGTCGGGTTCTTCTTCGCGCTGTGTCTCGGGCCGCTTGCTGGGGGCTTCCTCGCCCAGGCCGTGATGCGCGTGACAGGCTTCAAGACCGGGCCGCTGATGCGCGCCATCGTGATCGGCGGAATGGCGATTGGAGCGGCGGCCGCACTCCTCTATCAGGCGTCGGTGTTTACCGGCGGGGCCGGCGGGCTGCCGGTCAACCTGTTCCTGTCCGCGTACGTGCCGAGCATGCTCGTCTGGCTCATCGCCGCGGCGATCGGCGCATCGTGGAGGCTGCGCTAGCCGCTCCTTCGTTCGACCGTGGCCGCTACGCGAGGGCCACAGAGCCGCGGTCTGCGCCCGCTGGACTTGCCTCGACGGCTCCGACCCGCCAGTGCGAGACGCCGCGCTCGTCCAGCGCCGCCTCGACGGCTCCGAGCTTGCCTGCGGGGACTGCCGTGAGCAGGCCGCCGCTCGTCTGCGGATCGTGCGCCAGCGTCACGAGATCGGAGCTGATTCCCTGGGTCAGGTTCAGCGAGGCCGCGACAAAACGCCGGTTGTGCGCCGCCCCACCGGTCTCGACACCCGCGCGGGCGAGGTCCAGGGCACCGTCGAGGGCGGGCAGCGCGGCCGCGTGGAAGACGAAGCGGGCGTTCGAGGCGCGCGCCATCTCGAGGCCGTGGCCGAGCAGGCCAAAGCCCGTCACATCGGTCGCGGACTTGATCTCGTGCTCGACGAGGACCTCCGAGGCGGCCCTGTTCAGCTGGCGCATCTGCGTGACGGCGGCATCCAGATCCGCGTCGGACGTCTTTCCCTGGCGGCGGCCGGAGACGAGGAGGCCGGTCCCGAGGCGCTTCGTGAGGATGAGCGTGTCGCCTGGTTCGGCGCCGCCCTTGCGCAGCAGTCGGTCCGGGTGGGCAACGCCGATGACCGCGAGCCCGTACTTCGGCTCCGCGTCGCGGATCGTGTGGCCGCCGGCAAGGGTGGCGCCCGCTTCGCGGACCTTCGCCGCCGCGCCGTCGAGGATCGCGCCCAGGGCCTCTCGGGGCAGGTCCTCGGGGAGAGCGGCGATCGAAAGCGCAAAGAGGACCCGGCCGCCCATCGCGTAGATGTCCGACAAGGCGTTCGCGGCGGCGATCTCGCCGTAGGTTCGCGGGTCGTCGACGAGCGGTGGGAAGAAGTCGAGCGTGCCGAGGACGGCGAGGTCGGGCGAGACGACGTACGCCGCGGCGTCGTCCGGTGGGTCGAGGCCGGCCACGAGCTCATCCGGGACCGCGCCGCTCCGGACGCCGAGGCCCGCGAGCGCCTCCTCGAGCACGTCGGCACCGAGCTTCGCGGCGCAGCCGCCGCACTCGGTCAGCTCGGTGAGCCGCAGCCGGGGTCCGAGATCGAGCGTCGTCACAGCTCGATCATAGGGGCCGTCCGGTTCGATCGGCCGCAAGGCCGTTTGGACGTTCTACCATCGGCCGTGGGAGCGGTTCTGGGCCGGTGCCTGGCTCGGTCTTCAAAATCGGTGACGCTGCGCTCGGCGTGGCGTGGTGGGTTCGACTCCCATGCGCTCCCGCCAACCGGGCGAGGTGGACTTCGATGCCTGACGATCCGAGAGCCGAAGGTGGCAGCCCACCGGTCGAGCAGCGCGGATCCGATTGGGCCGCCTTTTATCGATCAACGCTGGGCCGCGAGCCACGGCCGCTGTTCGTCAAGGGCATGGCCGCCGTGGAGGCCGCCGGCGCCGTGCCGGGCCAGGCTGTCGAGATCGGATTCGGCGACGGGCGGGAGACCCTCGCCCTGCTCGACGCCGGGTGGCGGGTCCTGGCCATCGATTCGGCGCCCGCGGCTGCCGAGGTCCTCCGATCACAGGTGCCGGCGCCAGCCACGGATCGCCTTGCGATCGAGTCCGCACCCGCAGAGAGCGTGGAGCTGCCGCCCTTCGACCTGCTGTACGCGGGCTTTTCGCTGCCGTTCCTCGATCCGGCCGCGTTCGACAGTTTCTGGGCCGGGGTCCGGCGGCAGATCCGCCCCGGTGGCTTCCTCGTCGTCAACTTCTTCGGCCCGCACGACTCGTGGGCGGGCCGCGAAGGCCTGAGCTTCATCGACCTCGCGGCGGTCCGCGAGCTCGTTGACGGCCTCGAGGTGCTGGCGATCGACGAGCAGGACCATGACGGGGAGTCATTCCTCGGGCCGAAGCACTGGCATGTGTTCGACGTGATCGCGCGACAGCCGACGCTCACGGGCGGATGACCACCAGCCCTGCCTCCCGACCGCGGCCCCCTAGCGTCGAGCGCGTGCTGGCACGCCTCCGGGCGGACGGGCACGGCGTGCGCTCGCATGACTCGCTCGTTGGCGCCGTGCAGGAGGTCGTCGTTGACGAACGGGCGCGACTGAGTGGCGGCGCGGCGCCCCGATCGATCGACGAGCTCGCCGGCGCGGCGACCAAGCGGCTGGAGGGGCTCGAGGCCTGGCTGCCGCCGCTCGCGATCAACGCGACCGGTGTGATCGTCCATACCAACCTTGGCCGAGCGCCGTGGCCGTGGCTCGCCCTCGAGGCTGCCGTCACGGCGATGGGCTCGCTGCTCCTCGAGCTCGACCCGGAGACCGGCCGCCGCGGCGCCCGCTACCGACTGGCCGAGGACCACCTCGTTGCGCTGACGGGCGCTGAAGACGCCCTCATCACGAACAACAACGCCGCGGCCGTGGCGCTCGCCGTCGGACTGGCCGGCCGTGGGGGCGGGGTCGTCGTGAGTCGCGGCGAGCTGGTGGAGATCGGGGGCGGGGTGCGCATTCCGGAGATCATCCGGCGGGCTGGAGCGAAGCTCATCGACGTCGGGACGACGAACCGGACGCGAGCAGCGGACTATGAGGAGGCGCTCGTCGGCGGTCGCGCGAAGCTCGTGCTTCGTGTCCACCCCTCGAACTTCGTGCAGTCCGGCTTCACGGAAGCCCCGGACGCCGGCGCGGTTGCGCAGCTTGCGCATCGCCACGGCGCAATCGTCGTGGACGACCTCGGTTCAGGGGCGCTGCTCCCGACCGAGCGCTACGGCCTGGCCCATGAACCGACGCCATCCGAGCGACTCGAGCTCGGTTCAGACGTCGTGACGTTCAGCGGAGACAAGCTCGTGGGCGGGCCGCAGGCCGGCCTGATCGTGGGCCGGGCCGACCTCATCACCCGAATGCGGCGGGATCCGCTCGCTCGAGCGATGCGCCCGGACAAGGTCACGCTGGCCGCCGTCGCTGCCACGCTGAGCCTCTACCGCTCGGGGCTCGCGGAAGCGGAGATACCGGTCTGGCGCGCGATCGCCACGCCTCTGGACGCGCTGCAGGCGCGCGCAGCGATCCTGCTGTCCCGGATCGGCGACGCGGCCGAGACGGTCGCCCTCGAATCGACGATCGGCGGCGGCTCACTACCCGGCGAGACCCTGCCGTCATTCGGCCTTGCGCTGCGCGCCCGTTCGGCGAACGGACTTCTTGCGGACCTTCGCGCTGGCACGCCGTCGGTTGTTGCGCGGATCGCGGGCGGTCGGGTCGTGCTTGACCTTCGAACCGTCGAACCGGACGCCGACGACGGCGTCGGCGACGCAATCGTTCGGGCACTCGAAGGCCAGCCGTCGAACGGATGACGACTGTCGTCATCGGCACGGCCGGGCACATCGATCACGGCAAGACGACGCTGCTGCGCGCGCTCACGGGGATCGATGCCGATCGCCTGCCCGAAGAGCGACGGCGCGGGATGACGATCGACGTCGGCTATGCCCATCTCGATCTCGATGACGGCAGCTCGATCGACTTCGTCGACGTCCCCGGTCATGACGGGCTCGTCGGCAACATGCTCGTCGGCGCCGGCGAGATCGATGCCGCCCTCCTCGTGGTCGCCGCGGACGACGGCCCGCGAGCGCAGACGCTCGAGCACCTCGAGCTCCTCGATGCCCTCGCGATCCGCGATGGGCTCGCGGTTATCACGAAGACGGACCTCGTGCCCGCAGAGCGGGTTGGGGCCGTGCGTTCCGAGGTCGTCGCCCGGCTCGCTCGGACGAGCCTCGCTGGATGTGAGGTCATCGAGTTCGCGGCGACCAGCAGCGCATCCGTCGGCCCGCTTCGGGATGCCGTTCTGCGCCTGTGTGACCGCGTCCTGCCGTCGCTCCATGCCCCCGAGGATGGGCCGCGCCTCGCGATCGATCGCGTGTTCGCGGTTCGCGGCCGCGGCGGCGTTGTGACAGGGACGCTTCGAGGCACGCTCTCAACGGGCGACGCCGTCCGGATCGAACCCGGCGGGCGCTCCGCGCGGGTGCGCGAGGTCCAGGTCCACGGCCGCGTGGTCGAACGGTCCACGGGCGGTCGAACGGCGCTCAATCTCGCAGGCGTCGATACCGCCGAGCTCTCGCGCGGCGACGTCATCGTCGCCAGCGGCGGATCGGCCATTGCCGCGACCGACCGGCTTTTCGTTGCCGTTCGAGCGCCAGTGACGTGGTCCGCCTCGGATCTCGCGTGGAAGCCGCCCCGGCCCGGAGCGCGGCTGCGGCTCCATCTCGGCACGTCGGCGGTCGAAGCGCGGGTTGCCCGAGGCGCCCGTGCGGATGACGCTGAGAGCATCGAGCTCGCGCGCGTCCTGCGGCTGGCTTCGCCGATTGCGGCGGCGCCAGGCGATCGGTTCGCGCTTCGTGCGCCGGCGCCCGTCGGCACGGTTGCCGCCGGGCGGGTGCTGGACGTCACCCCGCCCCGTGGTCCGGCGCGCCGCCGTGCGACCGCGGATCGCCTCGCCGCTGTCCTGGCGGCAGCGGACGGCGCGGCTCGCGATCGAGCGTTGCTCAACCTGCACGGCCATCGCTCGGGGACTCCTCCGGAGCTGGCGGCCGACGTCGCGACGAGCCTGTCCTCGGCCGCCGCCGCCGCCGTGCGAGCCCACCATGCCGCCGAACCGGACTCGGCCGGGATCACGCTCCCGCAGCTCCGAGGGGCCGTTGCCCTGGCCGCGCAGCGCCTCGTCGCGATCGAAGCAAGCGAGGCCGCGGCCGTCGCTGCCGACGTCATCGCGAGCCTCGTCGCGGAGGGCCGTTTGGTCCGCGTAGGTGACCGGGTCGCGGACGCCGAAGCCGGAGCCGCCGCGCCGTCCGAGCTCGCCGCGGCCATGGCCCGGCTCGAAGCTGCGCTTGCGGTGCCGGCGCCGCCGGCCCTCGCCGAGGCGGCTCGAGCCGCCGGCTGTCCCGCGGAAGGCGTCGCCGAGCTCGCCCGCTCCGGCCGGATCGTCCGTCTGGAGGCGGATCTCGCGTGGGCCGCCTCGGAGTTTCAGCGCCTCGCGGCGGTCGCGCTCGCGCAGGCCCGGCGCGAACCGCTGACCCCCGCCGCGTTTCGCGATGCCAGCGGGACGTCTCGCAAGTACGTCCTCGCGATCCTCGAGGACCTCGATCGGCGCGGGATTCTCCGCCGCACACCCGCCGGCCACGTTCCCGGTCCGCGGGCGCCAGGATGATCAGGTCGCGGAGCGTGGCGATCGTCCTCGCCGGTGGACGGTCGGAACGGTTCGGCCGGGACAAGCGCCTCGAGATCGTGGACGGTCAGCAGCTGCTGGAACGAGTCATCACCGCGGTCGGGAGCGTCGCCGACGAGATCGTGCTCGTCCTCGCGCCCGGCGACCCGCCGCCGGAGCTGCTCCGGAATCTCGGCGCGTCGGTTCGGCAAGCCCATGACACGGTCGCCTACGCCGGGCCGCTCGCAGGCCTCGCCGCCGGTCTCAGCGCCGCGGACGGCGCGGACATCGCCCTCGCCGTCGGCGCGGACATGCCGACGCTCCAGCCGGCCGTCCTGCGGCTCCTCCTGGAGCGCGCGGCGGCGCCGGGCGGGCCGGGCGCCTGGACCCTCGAGGGCCCCGACCCCTCGATCGTCGGTCCGCTCCCGCTCGCCGGCCGAGTCGCCGACCTCAAGACGGCCGCCGGAACCCTGCTGGACGCCGGGCAACGCTCACTGCGCAGCCTCGTCCGCGAGCTCGATGCCGGACGCATCCCGGCGGCAGATTGGCGCGGGCTCGATCCGGATGGGCTGACCCTCCGGGACATCGATCGCCCGGAGGACCTGGTCCGCTAGAGCGCGGCGTCCTCGAAGACGAACGTCCCGCCGACCACCGTCGCGAGGACCTTCGCGTCGCTGAGGTTGGCGGCACCGAGGTCGTCGATGTCGCGATCGAGGACGGCGAGATCGGCGAGCATCCCGGGCGCCAGGACGCCCGTCTCGTCGAGGTGGTTCGCATACGCCGAGCCGCGCGTGAACGCGGTGAGCGCCTCGTCCAGCGTCAGCGCTTCGTGGGGCAGGAACGGCGTCTCATCGAAGCCATGCGGGTCGACGCGCCGGATCGCGACATCCATCTCCTCGAGCGCATTCGGCGTCGAAACGGCCCAGTCGGAACCCATCGCCATGCGCGCGCCGGTTCGAAGCAGCGAGCGGAAGGGGTACTGCCAGGTCGTCCGTTCCGGACCGAGGACCGTGTTGTTGAGCTTCACCATCTGCTCGCTGCTGCAGGCCCACAGCGGCTGCGCGTTCGCGATCACGCCGAGGGCGCCGAAGCGCGGCACGTCGTCCGGGTGGACGACCTGGATGTGCGACACGTGGTGCCGCCCGTCGGTGCGCCCGTTCGCCGCCAGGGCCGCTTCACAGGCGTCGAGCGCCAGGCGCGACGCTCCGTCGCCGATCGCGTGGAAATGGCACTGGAAGCCGAGTGCGTCGAGGCGGGTCACGGCCGCCTTGAGCCGCTCCGGCTCGACGAAGTCGAGGCCGCTCTTGTCGGTTGGCTGTCCGTCGCTGTCGAGATACGGTGCCGTCAGCTTCGCCGAGCCGTTCTCGATGATGCCATCGAGCATGAGCTTCACCGACGTCGGCGAGAAGCGCCCGACAGGCCCGCGGGCCCGCCGCTCGACGAGCTCGTCGATCTGTTCGAGGCCCTCCTCGCGCTTCCACCACAGCGCGCCGACGACGCGCCCGGTGAGCGCATCCCGACCGGCGACCGCGCGATAGGCGAGCTCCTCGCGCGGCCCCACGATCGCGTCCTGCCAGGCCGTGATCCCGAGCTTGTGCAGGTACTCCTGGGCGATGAGAAGCGCCTGCTCGTTCTGGGCGTCCGTGACCTCGGGCAGCAGCTTCGTCACGAGCTTCATCGCGCCTTCGTGGAGCGCCCCGGTCGGGACGCCCGCGGCGTCCCGCTCGATGCGGCCGTCGACCGGGTCCGGCGTGTCGCGATCGATGCCCGCGAGAGCCAGGGCGGCGGTGTTGACCCAGGCATCGTGGCCGTCGCGGTTGTCGAAGAACGCCGGCCGGCCGCCGGTGACCCGGTCCAGCAGCTCGCGATTCGGGTAGCCGCCCTCGAACGAGCCCATCGACCAGCCGCCGCCGAGGATCCACGGCTCTTCGGGGTGGGCCGTCGCGTATGCCTGGATCGCGTCGAGGTACTCGTCCTCGCGATAGAAGCTGTGCAGAGCGCAGCGCATCAGGTCGATGCCAGCGAACACGGGGTGGCAGTGCGCATCCTGGAAGCCCGGCGTGACGGTCCGCCCGCGGAGCTCGACGACCCGCGTCTTCGGCGCGCGCCAGCGCTCGATCTCGGCCGCGCTGCCGACCGCGGCAACGCGATCGCCGGCGATGGCGATCGCCTCCACGATCCGGTTGGCGTCGTCGATTGTTCGAACCCGCCCGCCGGTCAGGATCAGGTCCGCGGCAGGAGAAGCAAGGCTCATCGCCGCCGAGGATGCCACAGCCGGCGGTCCGGCCTGTCTACCATCTCGACATGCGAACCGTTGAGCCTTCGACCGCGTCCGTCCACCTCCTCCATGCCGGCTACGCCCGAGACGACGGCCACGTCGGGAGCTCGATCGTCCTCGTCCGCGACGGCGATTCGCGGATCGTCACCGATCCCGGCATGGTCGCCAGCCGTGGCCACATCCTCGACCCGCTCGCGGCCCTCGGCATGCACCCGAACGACGTCTCGCACGTCTTCATCAGCCACCACCACCCCGACCACACGGTCAACATCGCGCTGTTCCCGAACGCCGAAGTCGTGGACTTCTGGGCGCGCTACAAGGACGACCTGTGGCTCGACCCACCCGGTGACGGCTTCGAGCTGGGCCCGAATTCGCGCCTCTGGCTGACGCCGGGGCACACCGAGCAGGACGCGACGCTCGTGGTCACGGCCGCGGACGCCGTGTACGCGATGACGCACCTGTGGTGGTTCAGCGACCGAACGCCGGAGATCGACCCGTATTCGCCGGACCAGGCCGAGCTCGAGCGGAACCGGGCGCGGGTGCTCGAAGCGGTCGATGTCGTCGTGCCCGGTCATGGGGCGCCGTTCCGCGTTCGCTAGGCCTTGACGGCGTCGATGTTCAGGCGGACGTAGTCGAGGAGCGGTTCCGGCATCGCCTCGGCGACGGCCCGGGCGAGGGCCGCCTTCGCCGCAGGCTCGAGACCCTCGACGTGGTCCCGCAGGCAGACCGTCTCGAGGAACGCCTCGAACGCGGCGCCCGCCTCGAACCTCGTCGGCTCCGCGGACAGCCAGCAGCGGATCTCGCTGAAGCCGGCCGCCACGAGGCGCCGCTTTGTGGCCTCGGGCGTCGCGAAGGTGCGCTCGATGCCGCGGTCGCCAGTGACCTGGGCGACGACCGCTGAGAACCGCGCGACGTTGCCGGCGCCGCCGCACTGCGCGACGAGGCGGCCGCCCGGTCGGAGCACGGCGGCGAGGTTGCGGAAGAGGGCGTCGTGGTCGGGGATCCAGTGGAAGACCGCGGTCGAGAGGACGGCATCGAGCGGCGGCATCGGCGGCAGCGGCCGGCCGAGGTCGGCATGGACGAACGTCACCCGCGGCGCAAACCTCGCGAGGCGGCCGACGGCCTGCTCGAGCATCGCCGCTGAAGCGTCCAGCGCGACGACCTGGCCGTTCGGCAGCCGCTCCGCGAGGAGCTCGGTGACGCGGCCCGAACCGCAGCCCGCGTCCAGCACCGTCTCGTCGCCGTTGAGCGGCAGGCGCTCGAGGACCGCCGCGCCCCAGCGCGCCTGGGGATCCGCAACCCGGTCATAGCTGGTGGCGTCCCATTCGCGAGCTCCGGCCATGACGGCATCGTGACCCAGAATCGAAGACCCCGCCCGGTGTGGGGGCGGGGTCGTCGATGTGGTCGCTGGTTCGAAGGCAGCCGCTAGGCGACGCGGGCGGCCTTCACGACGACGGTGTTCGCGAAGACGTCGTGGAAGCCCTGCTTCGTGGGGCTCTTCGACGTGGAGTAGAGCAGGTAGATGCCGTAACCGAGGGAGATCAAGCTCAGGATGCCGCTGATGGCCGAGACGCCACTGAGGACGCTGGCCAACGTTCCGGGGCCCCAGAGCGCGAGCCAGCGCCGCACGCCCTGCTCCATCGTGATGGTCTTGCCGTCAAACGCGTTGCCGACTTGCATGCCGAGCACACGCATGCCAACCGTTGATCGTGACCGTGTCCAGCTGCCGATGAAGTACGCCGCACTGACAGCGATCGAGATCACCGAATAGACCAGCGTTCCGATTGCGTCGAACTTGCCCGCGGTGAAGCCGGCGCTCAAGCCGATGACGCCCAGGACGATCCCGACGAGGACCAGGAAGACCAGAAACACGACGGCGTCGATGATCAGCGCGATGATCCGGTTCGGCAGATCGCCGTAGACGAAGCCTGCGGCGCCTGGGACCGGCGTCGCGGCTTTGGCGGCCTCCCAGGCCACCGGTGCGGCCGGCGGCGGCGCTGCTGGCGGTGGGCTTTCAGGTGGCGGGCTCCCGCCCATCGGCTCCTGATCCATCTCGTTCCTCCCGTGGGCTGGTTGGGCCAACCCGCTGAGGATAGTCGTGTGCCGCGGCCGACGAGCGCCGAAATCCGCCGGGTCAGCCGTCCTGTGTCGTGCCTCCGGCGGGCCCGTTGCCGTGCAGCCCGAACCAGTTGACCGCACCACCAGCCGCGAGCAGCGCCGCTCCGACGAGCGCGGCGAGGTGATAGGCGTCCGTCGAGGCGATGCGGGCAGCGGCCGCGATGTCGGAACTCGTGCCATCGGTGGGTGGATTCAGCGGCTGGACGGTCGCGCGGAGCGACTCTGAGTTCGGATCCAGGCCCGGCACGAGGCTCGCGAGCGTCACGTAGAACGAGCCACTGACCACGATGAACACGATCGCCGAGAGCAGTGGCTGGCCAACGCGCGAGATGGCGTTGTTGATCGCCGAACCGAGGCCGGCGTTGCGGACGGGCACGCTCGACATCAGGGTGGTCGTCAGCGGCGCGACGACGAGCGAGATCCCGACCGCGAAGAGCAGGACGGCCGGCAGGACGTCGATGAACACGGACGCCGGCGGGACGGTCAAGCCCGCACCAACGCCGGCCGTCCACGGCGTGCTGTCGGCCGGGATGCGGGCCCACCACAGCATCCCCGCGGCCATGATCAGCGGCCCGATGGCCAGGAATCGTCGGGCGCCCATTCGACCAGCCAGGGCTCCGGCGCGCGCCGAGAACAGCGTGAGGATGATCCCGACCGGGAGCCCGGTCACCGCCGCGGCGAGCGGCGAGTAGCCGAGGATCCCCTGCAGGAACAGGCCCTGGAACCCGAAGTTCGCGTAGAGGGCGCCATAGATGAGCAGGGTCGAGAGGTTGACCACCGCGAAGTTCCGATTCTTGAACAGCGCCAGCGGCACGAGCGGGTTCGGCCGGCGGGCCATCAGGATGGGGAACGCGACCGTCGCGACGACGCCCAGCGCGATCGCGATCCATGCGGCCTGGTCCGCCCAGCGCTTCTCCTGGCCGCGGACGAGCCCGAAGGCAAGCCCACCGATCGCGACGGCTGCCACGAGCGAACCGAGCCAGTCGAATCCGCCCTTGGCCTCGTCATCGCGCGTTTCGGGCATGTAGCGAATGGCCAGCCAGATGGCCACCGCCACGAGCGGGACGTTGACGAGGAACGCCGATCGCCAGCTCAGCGCCTCAACGAGGATGCCGCCGATCGGCGGGCCGAGCGTCGTCGTCGCGGAGGTCGCCGCGGCCCAGATCCCGAACGCGCGCCCGCGCTCTGGCCCTTCGAACAAGGCCGTGATGATCGAGAGCGAGCCGGGGACGAGCAATGCGCCGGCGGCGCCCTGGAGGACGCGCGCCAATGCCAGGATCTCGAGCGTCGGCGAAAGGCCGCAGAGCACGGACGTGGCACCGAATCCGGCCAGCCCGATGAGGAACATCCGACGGCGGCCGTAGAAGTCGCCGAGCGCACCGGCGAGGATGAGCAGCGCCGCCAGCGTGGCGAGGTAGCCCGAGGTGACGTACGTCTGGCCCTCGAGGGTGCCGACGAGCGTCGCCGGTAGCTCGCGGCCGATCTGCGGCAGCGCGATGTTCACGATCGTGCCGTCGAGGAAGACGATCGACGATCCGAGGATCGCGGCGGCAAGGGTGCCGCGCTGGACGGGGGTCATCCGCCCGAGTGTAGGCCGCGGGCTAGACTCCGACCGTGCCCGGACCGGTGGCGCTCGTCGGCGCCGGAGAGTTCCTGCCGCAGATGGCCGAGGTGGACCGCGGGCTGCTCGCAGCCACGGGTCGGTCGCGGCCACGAGTGGCGATCCTGCCGACCGCGTCCGTGCCCGACGGCGAGGACGTCTTCCAGCGCTGGGCGGCGATGGGCGTCCAGCACTTCTCGGCGCTGGGCGCCGAGGTCGAGCCTGTCCTCGTTCGCGATCGCGGCGGCGCCGCGGACGAAGCGTTCGTCCAGGCCGTTGGCGAGGCGGATCTCATCTACCTCTCGGGCGGCAAGCCGGGGTTCCTGATGTCGACGATTGCGGGCACGCGGCTCGCCTCGATGATCCTCGAGGCGCACGCCCGCGGCGCGGTCGTCGCTGGTTGCTCGGCGGGCGCAATGGTCCTTGCCGCGCGGGTCCCGGGATTACGCGGCAGGGTCGTGCCGTGGCCGATTCGCTGGCGGCCTGGCCTCGGGCTCGTCCCTGGCGCGGCGGTCCTGCCGCACTACGACGCCTGGCCGGAGCCGTTCTCGGCGCTCATGGCCCTGCAGGCGCCGCGCGGCATTGCGATGATCGGGATCGACGAGGACACCGCGATCATCGGCCGCGACGGCTCATGGCAGGTCCAGGGTCGGGCGCGGGCCACCGTCTGGCGAGGCCGCCACCGCGAGCGCTTCCGGCGCGGCGAGGTGTTCCGCATTTAGTTGAGCCTCGGCCCCGTCGACGACTGTGCTGGGCCAGCACCACTGAGACGTGGTGCGCTCGAATTCGGTTCGTTTGGTGCTTCCAGCGCAAGCGTCAGCACGAAACTAGGCCACATGGCCGTCGAATCGGCAGCCGAAGTGCGATTCGGGTCGCAATGGTGTACCTGGAGCACATCCGAGATCTTCTAGACGCGGGCGAGCATGCCGCGCGGCCCGCGGGTCCACTCTCGCATGAAGCTCGCTTCATAAGCCGGCGCCCCGCCACCGGGCACCCCGCCACCGGCCGCTATGAACGGAGACTCATACCGATGAGGACGGTCAGCTGAGGTCGCGAGCCTCGAACACCGATAAGGACGGTCAGCTGAGGTCGCCAGCCGCGAACGAAGTCAGGCCGGGCGGATCTTGCGGAAGCAGTCCGAGCAGTAGACCGGCCGGTCCATCCGGGGCTTGAACGGGACCTGGGCCTGATTGCCGCACTCGGAGCAGAGGACGGCAAAGTACTCGCGGTCGGGTCGGTCGCCGCCACGCTCGTAGCCGCGCGGCCCGCCGATGTCGCGGGCGTCATAGCCGCCACCGTCGCGTGCTGCGCGCCGGCTGGCGCGGCAGCTGACGCAGCGCTTCGGGTCGGACACGAAGCCCTTTTCCGCGTAGTAGCGCTGATCGTCCGCGGAATGGATGAACTCGACGCCGCAGTCGACGCAGGCGACAGTCCGATCAACGTAGGTCACTTCATACCTCCCCGAGCGCGGTGCTCCGGCTGGCAACGACGGGGACGGTGGCGCCGGGTGGACGCGACGTCGGGAGGGGAGCCGGGGCCGCGCGAGCCTGGTGCCGATATGGAGTCCCAGTCGGGGCCGACCGGTGAGAACGATTGGCCGTCAGGGTACAACGGCTCGCCGGAACCCGCCGCCGACGGACTCTGCGCCAGGACCCGGGAGCGGCCGACCGGCGTGACAGGCGACCTGTCACAATTGCGCCCGACGATCGCGGCCGGCGAACGGGGAGCAATGGGGGCGCCCCAGCCGCCAGGACCGGCGGGCCGCGTCCGAGCCGTCTTCACGGATGGCGCGGGCAGGCCCGGCGGACCACCACTGAACCGGCCGCGGCAAACGAACGAACGAGGGACTGCCAGGCCGGATGCTGCGACTCCTGCACACCGCGGACGTTCACCTCGGCGCCCGCCACGCCGACCTCGGGACGCAGGCTGCGGCACAGCGCGAACGTCAGTTCGATGCCTTCCGCGCGACGGTCGATCTCGCCCTCACCGAGAAGGTCGACGCCGTCCTGATCGCCGGCGACCTGTTCGATTCGAACACCCAGCCGAAGCGCTCGGTCGAGCGCGTCGCTGCGGAGCTCAAGCGGCTCGTCGACGCCCGCATTCGGACGTTCATCGTCCCCGGAACGCACGACGTCTACGACCGCGCCTCCGTGTATCGGGCGTACGACATCGCCGCGATGGCCGGCGCCGTGGGTACGGACCTCGTCACCGTCCTGACGCCGGACGCGCCGAGGGTCGTCGTCAAGCCGCTCAACGCGGTCATCTACGGCCGCTGCTTCGAAACAAAGCGGGCGCCGACCTCGCCGTTCGCCGGCTTCGACGCCGCAGCGGACGAGGACTGGACCTGGCAGATCGGGCTCATCCACGGCGCGCTCGCGATCCCCGAGAAGACCGACGGCGACGACGTCGTGTTCACGAGGGACGAGATTCGCGCAAGCGGCCTCGACTACCTGGCGCTCGGCCACTGGCACTCAACGCAGCAGGGCACGGCCGGCGAAACGACGTACGCGTACTCAGGGGCGCCCGAACCGGTCGCGATCGACCAGGACAAGGCCGGCTCCGTGCTGCTCGTCACCCTCGACGAGCGTGACGGCAAGAAGACCGTCACGATCGAGCCGAAGACGGTCGGCCGGACGCGCTTCGAGCATCTCGACGTCGATGCGGCACGGGCGGCGACCCAGCCGGCGCTCGTCGACATGATCAACAAGAAGGCCGACAAGGACCTCGTCCTCGACGTCCGCCTGACGGGCGTCCGACCGGATTCGCTCGATCTCGACGTCGACGAGGTCGTCGCTGCCATGTCGCCGAAGTTCCTCAAGCTCCGCCTCCGTGACCAGTCGACGCCGCCGCTCACCGAGGGCCCGATTCCCTCCGCGGAGACGATCCTCGGCTCGTTCATCCGCGATACCGAGGCGAAGATCGCGGAGCTCGAGGCGACCGACGATCCCGCGGCGGCCGAGTGGCGCGACGTCCTCCGCCTCGGCCGCCTCCTCCTGTCCGGCGCGGAAGTGACGCTGTGAAGATCAAGCGGCTCCAGCTCCGCGACGTCCGCCGCTACGTCGAGCTCGACATCGACCTGTCGCCCGGCCTGACGGTCGTGCGCGGTCCGAACGAGGCCGGCAAGTCGACGATCCAGCGGGCGATCGAGCTCGCGCTCACCCGTCGCGCAACGTCGGCGTCAGGCGACCTCGATGCCCTCAAGCGCTGGGACGCCGGGGCCGACGCACGACCCGAGATCCAGATCGAGTTCGACCAGGAGGACGACGACGGCGTTCGGCCGGGCAAGCTCACGAAGGCATTCCGCGGCGCTCGTGGCAGCGTTGACCTCGACTACGACGGCCAGGCGATCAACGATCCGGCGCTCGCCGACCAGGTCCTCGCCGAGCTGACGGGCATTCCCAGCGAGGGCTTCTTCCGCTCGACCGCGTCGGTCCGCCACCACGAGGTTGCCGTGGTCGACCGCGACGAGGCGGCGCTCCGCGACCGGCTCCAGGCGTCGCTCAGCGGCGCGGATCGCGGCACGAGCCGGGCGAAGCGAAAGCTCGACCGGGCGCTTCACGATCTGAACACGCGCGGCGACAAGAACCCCGGGCAGCTCAAGCAGGCCGAGTACACCGTCGCCCTCGAGACCGAGGCGGTCAACAACGGCGAAGTCGGCCTCGTTGCGCTGGAGCGCGACCGTGACACGCTCGTCGTCGCGCGGACCACGCGTGCCACGGCGGAGTCGCATCGCGACGAGACGCGTTCGCTGCTCGAGAAGGCGCGCCAGGCCGAGCGGCTGATCACGGAGCGCGACGCCGCACAGGAACGCTTCGAGCGGTATCGCACGGCCGTCCAGGTGCGCGACGAGCTCGAAGAGCTCCGCGGCAGCCACCCGTCGCGCAACCCATTGAGCGTCCTCCGCAAGACCGTCGAACGGCTGCGCGAGCTCGACGGCCGGATGCGTGAGCTGCGGGCGATGCTGTCAGGCGAGATCGAGGTCCGCTACGAGGTCGCGGCGCCGGAACCCGCGGCCTGGCGACCCACGGCGATCGCGGCGGTTGCGGCGATCCTGATCGGGCTCATCATCGCCGGCGCGTCCGCGATCAACGCCATCAGCATCCCGTTCGGCGTCTACATCGGCCTCGTCTTCGCGGCCGTCGGCGCCCTGCTCGGGTTCGTCGGTCGCCGCCAGCGCCAGAGCGCCCAGGGCTTCGAGAACCAGAAGTCGCTCCAGGAGTCCGAGGTCGACCGGCGCCTTCGCGGCCGCTCGCTCCTCGAGCAGGAGCTGACCGAGCGTGAGCTCGTCTTCGCGAACGAGCTGTCCGGCCTCGAGCTGCCCGACATGGTTTCGGCCGAGGAGCTGCTCCGGGCCGAGGAGGAGCACGTCGGCAAGATCGACCGGCTGACCGCACAGCTCGAGGGGCTCGTGGGCCGCGAGCCGCCCGAGACGCTCGCCGACATCCGCGATGCCGCCGCGCTCGAGGAACACCAGAAGTCGAGCGCCATCGAGGCGCTCGGGCCGATCGCGAAGGAGCCACGGGCCCGCGAACGGCTCGAAGGCGAGGTCACCGAGGCCGAGCGGACGCTCGAGGCCGCGCGCGACGACGAGGCTGCCGCCCGGGCGCGAGTCGAGGCAAATACCGTCGACGCCGAGGAGGTCGCCGGGCATGTCGAACGCCTTGCCGAGGCTCGCGAGACGCTGGCCGCGGCCGAGCGCCGGGCCCGTGTCTACGCGGCCACGCTGCGCGGGATCGACGAGGCGGAGCGGGCGACGATGCGCCGGGCCACGCGCTACCTCGAGCGGACGATGGTCCGCGACATCGAGCGGGTGACCGAGGGCCGCTACCGGCGCGTCCGGGTCAACGACCAGACGCTCGGGATCGAGCTGTTCGCGCCAGAGCGCGGCGACTGGGTCGACGTCTCGTCGCTGAGCCAGGGCACGCTGGACCTCGTCTACCTCGCCGCCCGGCTCGGCCTCGTCCGGCTCGTCACCGGCGACCGCCGCCCGCCGCTCATCTTCGACGACCCGTTCGTGACGCTCGACGATGAGCGCGCCGCGCGGGCCCTGATCCTCCTGCGCGAGATCAGCCGCGACTTCCAGGTCATCTACCTGACGACCTCGGATCGCTACGACTCGGCCGCGGACTCGGTGGTCGTCCTCGACGGCCCGACGCTCCGCGACGATGCCGCCCCCGTCGAGGAGGTCGCGGCCGGCTGATCGCCGCCGTCTTCACGATCCGCTGATGCCCGAGGTCCTGCCGGCCGCGCCCGTCGTTGTTCTGGGCCTCGCGGCCGCGCTGGCCTGGGGCGCCGGCGACTTCGCCGGCGGGTTGGCAAGCCGAACGGCGCCGCTGCTCGGCGTGACGCTGTTCGTGCAGGGCATCGGGATCGTGCTTGCCTTCGGCCTCTGGGTCTGGCAGGGCGAGGCCGTGCCCGGTCCGAGCGACATTGCCTGGGCCACGCTCGCCGGGATCACGGCGGCGGCCGGTATCGCCGGCTTGTACGGCGCGCTGGCCGCCGGCTCGATGAGCGTGGTCGCGCCGCTCGTCGGCGTCCTCGGCGCGAGCGTGCCCGTTGCGGTTGGCCTGGCGCTCGAAGGACTGCCGTCATGGCTCGCCCTTGCCGGCATCGCGCTTGCACTCCTGGCCGTGGTCCTCGTGGGCGGCGCGGCGTCGGCCGGTGGCGGGGGCGGACGCCGCGGCCTCTGGCTCGGGCTGATGGGCGGCGCCGGGATCGGTGTCTACTCGGTCGCGGTGTCGCGCTTCGCCGACGACCTCGTGTTCGG
>Ga0075418_10001703_pt1 | contig 25045 bp, 16 predicted proteins | sample SoiMetdeltSBSDD2_FD_81776 | JGI IMG/M metagenome (GOLD analysis project Ga0075418, IMG submission 81776) | Bulk soil microbial communities from a Populus tree surrounding site in Tennessee, USA - Soil MetaG P. deltoides SBSDD2 | ecosystem: Environmental > Terrestrial > Soil > Tree plantation...
AACATGCTCGCCACCACGAACGCCGACTTCGGCAGCTTCAGCCCCGAGGTGGCACGCGCTTGGGAGTGGAGTCCGGACCGCAAGCAGCTGCTCATGCATCTGCGCGAGGACGTCGTGTGGTCCGACGGCGTGCCGCTCGGCGCCGAGGACGTGGCCTTCAGCTATGAAGTGGCGCGCGACTCGTTGGTGGGCTGGTCGACGCGCGCGTGGAAACGCCACGTCACCGCTTGCGAGGTCGTCGATCGCCACACCGTGCGCTTTCAATTCGACACCGTGTCCTTCGATCAGTTTCGCTTCGCCAAGGAAGGTTGGCTGGTGCCGAAGCACTTGCTGGCGACGGTGCCTCGAGCGGAGTGGCGCAAGCACGCCTTCGGGCGCGCGCCCGTCGGCTGCGGTCCTTTCGTGCTCGAACGCTGGGAAGCAGGCCAACGCATCGTGCTCGTGCGCAACGAGCACTACTTCGGCCACCCCAAGCCCTGGCTCGACCGCGTCGTCTTCGAGATCGTGCCGGAAGCTTCGACTCGGGTCGAGCGGCTCCGCGCCGGCAGCGTCGATCTCGTCGCGCTCGAACCCCGGCAGGCAGCGGATCTGCGGCACGACGCGTCCCAGGGCAAGACGCAGGTGCGGGTGCTGAACGTGCGCGGGCGTGGGTGTGACTTCATCGGCTACAACCCGGCGGAACCGTTGTTCAGAAGCCGCGTGGTGCGCGAGGCGTTGACTCGCGCCATCGACCGCCGCGCCATCATCGACGCCTTGTGCTTCGGGTTCGCCGACATCTTCGAAGGGCCGTTCGCCCCCATGCTGTGGGCATACGACGCGAGCCACTCGCCGACGCCGTACGATCCCGAAGGCGCCAAACGCTTGTTGGCGAGCGAAGGCTGGCAGGACAGCGACGGCGACGGCTGGCTCGATCGCGACGGGCACGCCTTCGAATTCACCCTCACCACGAACGCGGACAATGCGCTGCGCATGCAAGCGATCGTGCCCGTGCAGGCCTATTGGAAAGCGATCGGCGTCAAGGCCGAGATCCAGGCGCTGGAGATGCAGACCGCGCTCGGGCTGCGCACCGAACGTCGCTATCAAGCCTACTTCGGCGGCTGGAACGCCGGACTGTCCCCGAGCGGGACGATCGAGAGCTTGTGGAGTTGCACGAGCCGCGGCGGACGCAGCAATTTCGTCGACTTCTGCGACCCGGCGGTGGACAGCCTCAATGTGCTGATGGCTGCGGCCGTCTCGCCTGATGCGGCGGCGCCGTTCGCGCATCGCATCCAGGCGTTGATCGTCGCCGAGCATCCATACACCTGGCTGTACAACGAGCACACGCTCGTCGGCATCGCTGCGCGCGTCCAAGGTGTCGCCGCCGATCCCCGCGGCGCCTACGTCGACATGGACAACTGGTCGGTGCAGGAAACACCGCACTGAACAGAGTGGCTTGGATCCATTCGCCGCCGCATCAGTGCGTGGCGGCGAGCACGGCATCGCCGCGCACCGACGCCAGCTCGTACGCGGCGGCGAACAAGAGCCGCGCGACGCGAGCGACCTTGCCCGCGTCCACCGCCTCCCAATCGTCCTCTGGCTGGCCGTAGAGCTGGGGATCCAGCCCGTCGTTCAGCTGCAATGTCGGCACTCCGGACCGGCGCAACAGCGCCGCAGTGGAGGTGTGCGGCCAGGTGAGCGTGGTGGCCGCGACCGCGTCCGGCGCCGTGGAATGCGGTGGTACTGTGAGCAACAGCGAAGGCGCGAGCAACGTCGCATGGCGGTTGTGGCGCTCGAGCACGGCCAAGAGCTCGGGATGCTCGGCGGCGCCGTGAATGGCGAGATGATCGCGATCGTTGCCACCCACTGCATCGAGGATGAAACAGGCGCGCAGGCGCACGTGGCCGACGAGGAGCGGCAGGTCCTGCAGCAATGTCTCCAGCCCCTGGCCGCCCTGGAGCTCGGCCGAAACGAAGGCGAGGAGCACGCTGCGGTGCAGCGTGTCATGCACGCGAGCGAAGGCGCGCGCGATCTCGAGCAGCGCGGCCACGCCGCTCGCGTTGTCGTCGGCGCCGTTCAGCACCTCGCCCACACTATTGACGCCGCTGTGATCGTAGTGTGCGACGAGGAGGATGCACTCGTCGCGGCCGGCGGCCCCGCCGAAGCCGGCGAGAACGTTGCGTCCGAGCGACACCTCTTCTTGGAACTCGACCTGCACGCGTGCTTCCGTCGGCGCTTCGCATCGCTGCATCCATCCCGGGCGCAACACTAATGCGGGGATCGTGCGCTCCGGCGCCACACGCCAAGCTGCGGCTTGCAACGCCGCGCCCAGTCGCGCCGGGTGGAGATTGCTGCGCACACCACGCGGCGAACGCAAGCCGGGGAGGAGTTCGGGGGGCAGCTGGGCGGGATAGCTGGCGCCGGGGAGCCGGGCCCAGTCGGGGCTCTCGGTGAAGACGACGGCAGATGCGCCGCGAGCGGTCAGATGGTGCGCGGCACGGTAATAGGGCGCGTCGGGTGCATCACCGGCCCGCGGGACGAGCGCGCTCCATGGCACGAACACCACGCGGCCTCGCACCGAGGCCGCGGCCTCTTGCGTCAAGTCCTCGGCGCCGGACGCGAGCGTCACCGGGTGCGCGAGGACGTCGTCTTCGCTCGAGAACACCAGCGGTCGAAAGTCGGCGCCGACCGCGGCCTCGCGCGTCGCTCTGCCGTCCGTGAGCGCGAAGCGCGTGGCCGGTGCGAGGCGTTGCAGCAGCACGCTGAAGTGATGGTCGAACGTCGTGGCACGCGGGCCGAGGAGCGCCTCGGCGCGGGTGCTCGCGACGAGGCCCTCCGCCGCCAGCTGCGCGTGCAAGTAGGTGGCCACCGAATCGACTTCGGGGGAGGCGTGATGGCGGCCGGCCCGCGCATCGGCCGCGAGGTAGCGTCCGGTGGCGGCCGCGTGTTCGGCGCTGATGGCAGAAGCTCCCCGCGCGGCGGGATCTCGCGGCGACTGGGCGCATCCGCCGAGGAACATGCACACGATCACGGCGATCGTGCGAACTGCCCCGGATGGGGCCAGTCGCGATTCTCTGGTCTTTGGATCGGTCCTGGGTCCGAACATGGGCGAGAGTATAGCGGGCGCAAGAGCGCAGAGGTTTGCGCTCCTTGCCTCTTGCGTTACCATGCGCTCCGACTCGTTTGCGACGAGGCGGCATCCATGACTGTCATGCGCTGGTCCCTCGCAGCTGCCGCCATCTTCGGCGGCCTCGGCCTCCTCGCGGCCGGGTGCTTCTTCCTGCTCGTCCTGAGCGGTGTGATGTCACCCGGCGGCTCGGGCGCCGGGCTCTATTGGCTCATGTCTCTCGTTGCCGTTTTCGCCGTCGGCGCTTGGCTGTTGCTCGTGGTCTGGTGCGGTGTGGACGCCTCCCGCCGGGAAATGAGCGGACCCTTGTGGGCGGTTCTGGTCTTCGTCCTCGGCTTTCCAGTCGGGCCCCTGGTGTACTTGGTGCTGCGCCGCAGCCCGGAGCCTCCACGCGCCGTCAATCCATGACTCGAGAGGGACCGAGCCAGGCGAGCGCCCACTGGCGTCCGGTGCGATGGCCCTGCTTGCGATGTGAAAAGAAGTGGGTGCCGTCGCAGCCGGTGCAAGGTGGATCCGGCGCGATCTGGCTCGCCGGCACGCCGCTCGCGAGCGCAAACTGGCGGTTCGCTTGCCGCAGGTCCAGGTGTGCCTGCCCGTCCAAGAAGAGGAGCGCCGCGGGAAGTCGGCTCGCGACTTCGGGGCCGACGGCGTAGCAACAAGGTCCGATGCTCGGTCCCATCGCCAGGTGCAAGTCGCGCGCCTGCGATCCCGTTGCGACCAAGCCTTCGACCGCACGGGAGACGATCGCGGCCGCCGTTCCACGCCAGCCGGCGTGCACGAGCGCCACGCGCCGTCGAGCCGCATCCCAGAGGAAAACTGGAACGCAGTCGGCCACTCCCACGACCAAGACCTCCCCCGGCGTCTCGGTCCATTGACCATCCGCTTCGGGTTCGGAGGCGCTGCCGGCACGCAGCACGCTGTCGCCGTGCACTTGGCGCAAACGATGCCATTTCTTGTCCGCGAGCCCCAGGCTCTGTGCGAGCAGGGTGCGATTGGCGTCGACGTGCTCGGGGTCGTCCCCGGTGGACAAGCCGAGGTTGAGGGTGTCGTAGGGCGGGGCGCTCGTGCCTCCGAGCCGCGTCGTGACCAGCATCCCGAGCCAAGGCCAACGTGGATCGAGCGCCGGTTGCCACACCGTGATCGGCCCGTGCCGCAGGAAGGCGCCGGAATTGGCTGACACTTTAAATCTCCAGCCGTTCGCGCCCTGGGGAATCAACCATCGATGACGAAGGTGAACACCGCTTTGGAGGCTTCCGCCGGATCGAGAGCGGGCTCCAAGGTGACGCTTGCGGTGCAGGTGTCGCCGCGCGCGAAACCATAACGGTAGCCATTGACGACGCTGGTGTTCCAGCTGAACTGAATGCGGTCTTGCGACGAGAACTCGGTGGTGTAGAGCGGCGGGTCCATCTGGCCGTGCCAACGGGGGTCGTCCGGATCCGCCGGCTTGGCCTCGAGCCGAAAGCGCCAGCGTGCACGCAAATTGGCTCGTGCAAGGAAGGTGCCCTCGTTTCCGAATCCCACACCCAGCTCTTTGCCAGCCCATTCCAGGGTGAGTGGCACGGGGAGCAGCAGGCCGTTGGAAACGTTGGTCTGGGTGTTGTCGTCGCAGGCCAGAAGAGAAATCGCCCCGCAGGCGATGACCGCGACCACCCAGGCACGACGTCGAGACGAGGCCATGGTTGCTCCTTGGTTCGGGCTCTGCATGATCGAATGATGCATGCGCGAGCGAGCGCGCGCAACCGCTGGGGTTTCTGCCCCAGACACCTTGGCCCCATTCGTGCGATTGGCGCGCCTGGGCGGGTCATGGTATGCTGACGGCGCTTCAGAAAGCGCCCGAGCAGTCCGCGAGGTTCCGCGTTGAGAGTCGCCGTCGCTTCGATGGAAGGGGCCTACATCAACCACGGACTGCAGGCCGCCGAGCAGTTCTTCGTCTTCGATGTCTTTCTTTCCGGCATCTCCTACGTGGAAAAGCGCGAGAACACTTTCCGCGAGCACACCAACAGCCGCAAGGCGATGCACGGGGTGGCGGAGCTGCTGCGGGACTGCAAGGTCGTCTGCTGCACTCAAGCGGGTGCGGATGCCGTCGAGTTCTTCGCCCGCCGCGGCGTTGAGCTCGACATGTCCGATGGTCCCATCGACGAGAAGCTCAAGGCCTTCATCGAGTCCGTGTTCTGAATCGTGCCCGTCGCCGCGAAGGCGGCGCGGTTCAGCGCTCGAACATCTCTTGCACCGGGACCACCCGGATGGCATCGGCAGCAATGCCGAGCGCCAAGCTCGCGATCTCCTGGTCCTCGGACTGCACCGCCGCTGACTGCGGCGAGCGATACTGGATCGGTGTCGGCTCGCCACCGGCGAGCTGCGCGCGCAGCTGCTCCGCCTGGCCGCTCACGATGGCGATCTTCATGCGCTCGACCTGCAAGTGCTTGGTGATCGCGGCGTTCACCTCGGCCAAGGTCAAGGTGGCGAGCGTGCTGCGGAAATGCTCGAGGTGGCTGGTCTCGAGGGCGTAGAAGCGGTCGTCGACGGCGTAGCCGAGTCGCTGCTGCGTCGTCTCGGCGAAGTGCAGGATGTACTTGGCGAGGAAGTTGCGCGTCAGGTCGAACTCTTCCTGCGTCATGCCGTGCTGCACCAGGTCCTGAATTTCGCGCAGCGCCGCGCGCAAGGCGAACACCGCCTTGTCGTTGGGCAAGGTGCGGATCCAGACCTCGAAGCATTGCTGCCGGCGCGGCACGTTCGTCGGCGGCTTCTGCCGCTGCCCGCCTTCGGGATACGCCTCGATGTACGAGTAATCGCCGTAATTGAGACCGCGTTCGGATCGGATCACCTGGTACAGGTGGCTCGAGCTGTTGCGGTGCTCGCCGAGCCAGGAGTTCGCCACCCACAGCGCGTAGTACTCGCGCTCGCCGCGCACGAGATCGATGGGGAAGCCGAAGCTGATCGAAGCGTCGGCACCGGGCTTGTCGATCAGCAGCACTTCGCGGCCGGCGAATGGGGCAACTTGCGGCTTGGCGAGCGGCGCCGGCGCGCTCGGCGGCAGGGTGGCGAGGTCGCGCTCGAGACGGGCGGGGAGATCGGCGGGATAACCCCCGGCGAGCGCCACCACGGCGTTGCCGGCGGTGAAGTGTGTGGCGTAGAACTGCCGCACGTCGTCCAAAGTGAGCGCGCGCAACCCCTGCACCGTGCCGACCTCGGGATGGCGGTAGGAAGTTCCCGCGAACACCATGTCATAGAACGCCGCCTTGCCGAGATCTTCGTCGGAGGCGTAGCGCAGCGTGTTCTCGATGGTGTTGAGCGCGTTGCTGCGCAGCCGCTCGAAGTCGGCGGTGGCGAACGCGGGGCGGAGCACCGCGTCGGTGAACAGGGCGTAGAACTTCTCCAGGTTGTCGCGATGCGTGCGTCCGGTGAAAGTCGTCATCTCGCGGTCGACGCGCACCTGGTACGACGAGGCCAGGGGATACAGCTTGGCGAGGATCGTCTCGTAGCTGTTGGCGGTCGTGGCGCCCTCGGCCAGGAGATCGCCGGTGAGCGCGGCCAGACCTTCCTTGCCGGCGGGATCGTTCTGCGACCCGACCTTGAACCAGACCGAAAAGCTCACGGTGGCATCGTCCGGGACGGGCAGCAGAATGGCCTCCTGTCCTTCCGGTCCGGAACCTTTGCCGCAGGCGAGGCCGATGAGACACGACGCGACCAGCGCCAGGCAGAGCCGCGTCCCGCGACCATGGAGATGCATGCTTCGATCGTGCATCAGCTCTGACCTCCGCGCAGCACGGCGACGGTGCGCCGTGTCGGTTGCAGGTATTTCTGCGCCGCCTCCTGCACCTGGGCGGCGGTCACCTTGCCGTAGGCTTCGTACAGCGGTTCCACGACCTCGATGCCGCCGGTCACGGCGATCACACGCGACAGCGCCCGTGCCACGTTCATCGGCGTGTCGAGTCCCATCAGGAACTCGTAACGCAGGCGCGACTTGAGGTCGGCGAGGCGCGCCGCGTCCGGCGCCGTGTCCCGGTAGTGGGCGATCGTCGCGTCGATCTCCGCCAGGACGTAATCGATCTTGGCCGGATCCTTGATGCGCGTGATGATGTCGAGCAGCCCGGGGTCGCGGTTCAGATTGACCTCGGCCTCGATGAACTCCACCACTTGCTCGTCGAGCACCAGCTTCTTGTGAATTTCGCTCGTCTCACCGAAGGCGAGCGCGGTCAACAGCTGGGCCGCGACGAGCGTCGGGTTGGCCGGATCGAAGGCGTCGACCTTGTACGCCAGCCAGGCGAGCGGCAGCGACTGGCCGTCGTAGGCGACGTCGAGGCGCTTCTCGCGCGTCTGCTCGGGTTCCTGCCGCACCTGCGGCGCCACATACCCCGGCTTCCAGGTGCCGTAGTACTGCCGGAGCAGCGCCATGGTCCGCGGCACTTCGACGTCCCCGGTCACCAGGATGACGACGTTCTCGGGGCGGTAGAAGCGCTGGAAGAAGGACTTGGAGTACTCGTACATCGTCGGCATGGCCTCGATGTCCTCGACGAAGCCCATGGCGGTGTGGCCATAGGTGTGCACGTCGAAGGCCGCGCGGTGCACGGCCTCGTAGAGGGTGAAGAACGGGCTCGTGCGGTTCTTGCGGTACTCGCCGAACACGGCGCCGGCCTCGGTCTTGAACTCGTCCTCCGGATATTGCAGGTTCTGGAACCGATCGCTCTCGAGATCGATCACCTTCTCCAGATCCTCGGCCGCGATGTTGAAGTAGTAACCGGTGAGATCGTCCGAGGTGAAGGCGTTGGTGTCGGCTCCCATGCCGGTCACGATCTGCTCGCGCACGTCGCGCGGATATTTCTCCGAGCCCCGGAACATCATGTGTTCGAAGAAGTGCGCGAAGCCGGTGTGTCCGGCTTCGACCTCGTCGCGGGCGCCGGTGCGGACGACGCTCCAGTAAGCCACCAGCCCTCCCGATTGCATGGGGATGACGATGGCCTTGAGGCCGTTGTCGAGAGTTTCCAAGTGCGCCGGGTAGGGGAAGATCCCCGCCCCGAGCACTGGTGTCGCGGTGGCGTGAGCAGAGGCGAGCGCGAGGAGCAGCGCGGCGTGCCGGCGCCATCCACGGGGCAGGTCGAGCACGGTCGTCTCCTTCAGGAATGGAGTCTTGGGCAGTGAACTCGCCGACTATAGCGAAAGGACGTCGGTCTCGTACATCCTGATTCGTGCGGCGGTGCGCGAGATTCAGCGGGCGACCTTGGAGGGTCGGAAGAGCTGTTTGACCTGCTGCCAGCTCTGGGCTCGCACCGCCGTCGGGTTGTAGGTGTAATGCATGATCTGGCCCTCGTCCGTCCTGAAGTCGGTGACGTAGAGATTCCCCTCGCTGTCGATCGCCAGATCGTGCGGCCCGATCAACGCGTCGGCATCGAAGTTGCGCCGGCCCCAGGCGGCGACGAATTCGCCGTCGGCGGTGAATTTCTGCAGGCGAAAATTGTGATGATCGACGACGTAGACGTTGCCGGCCGAATCCGTCGTGAGGCCGAGCGGCGTGCGGAATTGATTTGTGCCCTCGCCGAAAGTCCCCCAGCGCCGCACGAACACGCCTTCGGTGGTGAACTGGTGCACGCACTGGCAACAGCCTTCGAGGAGATTGCCGATTTCGCTCACGTACACGTACGATGCGGTGACGGCGATCCCGAGGGCCGAATGAAACGTGCCGTCGCCGTTGAAGGGCGAGCCCCAAGCGCCGAGCGGCGCGCCATCGGTGCTCAGCTTCTGCACGTCGCCACGCCCGGTGTCGGAGACGTAGACGTTGCCGGCCGGATCGACCGCGACGGCGAAGGGATTGATGAATTGGCCGGGGTCGCTGCCATTCTGATCCCAGATCGCGACCAATCCGCCGTCGAGATCGAATTTCTGCAGGCGCGCGTTGCGCGAATCGGCGACGAGGACGAAGCCGGCCGGATCCACCGCCACTCGCGTCGGGCGGTCGAACTGCCCAGGAGCGCTGCCCGAATCTCCCCAAGCGACGACGAATTGTCGCGCTGCATCGAACTTCTGGATCCGGGGGTTGCGCGTGTCGGCGACGTAGATCGTCCCGGCCGCATCCACGGCAATGCCCTGCGGGTATTGCACGAAACCCGGCGCCGTTCCCAAGCGTGCGAAGCGGCGAAGGAACGTCGGTGGCTCGACCGCAGCGGACGGGGCAGCGAACAGGAGCAAACTGGCGCAGAGGACGGCCGGGGCGAAGCGCCGCAGGATCCCGGCACGGCGCAGCGAGGCCATGGGTGGCAGTGGCACTCTCCTGGCGAGGAAGGCTACGGCGACACTTGCAAGCTAGGAACGTCGCCGTCCAAAGTCAAATGACGTGGCGCGAGCGCGAATCTTGCTAAACGCGCGGCCCGCGACGGTCCTCGATCTTGGCTGCGGAGCGTAGCTCCGCCGCCCAGGCTTGCAACAGCTCGCTCACTCGCCGGTCCATGAGGCTGCGATAGTGCGTGTCGCGTGCCTGCTGGTACTGGCCGGCATCGAACGTGTCGCTCGCGAGCAGCTGGACGACATAGGCACCTTGCGAGGTTTCCACCACGCCGCTGGTTTGTCCCGGCACGAGAGCGCTCGAGACGGCGGTGAACTCGTTGGCACCGCCGACATCGGCCACGGTGTCGTAGAACGTAAACGGCTCGGGTGTGCGGACCTCCAGGCCCGCGGCCCGCGCCGCGTCGTCGAGGCTCGCACCCGCTTGCATGCGTTGCACGACGGCGTCGAGGCGAGTGCGCGCCGCGTCCTTGCGCCGCTGTTCCTGGAAGGCTGCCAGCACGCGTTCGCGCACGGTCTCGAACGCTTCGGTGGCGGGTGGCCGGCGTTCGGCGACGCGCGCCACCAGGATGGTGTCGTCGTTGCCGAACGGCCCGCCGACGTCTCCCACCTTGGCGGCGAACGCCCAGTCGTGCATGCGTTGCGAGAAGCCGAAGCCGGGAATGAAGCTGCTCTCGGAGATGGGCTGCAAGGTCTCGCGCACGAGGCTGTGCTTGGTGGCCGCGGCCTCGAACCCATCACGTGCGTCGGCGGCGACGCGGAAGGCGAACGTGCGCAAGCTGTCGAGCGTGGTCGCGCTCGGCTGCAGCCGCAGCACGATCTGCCGCACGTAGAGCTCACGCTGGCCGTCGGCGGTGGTGCGCTGGCTGTCTACCTGCGCGACGTACAGCCCGCGCTCGGTCATGAGCGGATCGGTGCGTGTGCCGACGGCGAGCGTCCACACCGCATCGTCGACCGTCTCCGGCAGGAAGCCACGGCGCACCCAACCGACGGCACCGCCCTGGCTCGCCGTCGGATCCTCGGAATAGATGGTGGCCAAAGCGGCGAAATCCTTGGTCACGCCGCGAGCCAGCTCGTCGAGCATCTCCAACGCGTCGCGCCGCAATTCCTCTTGGTCCTCGGCACTCGACTTCTTGTCGATGCGCAGTACCTCGACGACGACTTGTTCGCCGCGGCTCCAACGCTCCGATTGTTCCTGATGGAAACGGCGCAGCTCGTCCTCGCTCGGCGGCGTGGCGTCGACTGGCAGGTCGCTCCAGCGCTGGCCGACGTAGCGCACGGTGTGGCGCAAGCTACGGCGGGCGACTTCCTCGCGCACCTCGGCGTCGCTCACGGTGGCGCGGGCAGCCACCATTTGCTGCATCTTGAGCGAGGGCAGCAGGCCGCGCACGTACTGTTCGGCGGCGCGCCAATCGGTGTTCGGATCGGCGAGCGCGGCACGGAACGCTTGGACGTCGAAATTGCCCTGCTCGTCGAGGAAGCTCTGGCGCACGAAGGGCGGCGGATTGCCTTCCAAGTAGGCGATCACCTCGGAGTCCTCGGCGCGCAATCCCATGCGTTGCGCTTCCTGCTGCACCAGGATTTCGGTGATGATCCCGTCCCAAGCCTGGGACTCGATGCGCTCGTAATCGGCGCTGGTCAAGTCGTCGCGGCTGCTGCGCGCGCGCTCCATTTCGGCCAGTTGCGACACGCGGCCGCTGTAGGTCTCGTACGGGATCTCGGTGCCGTTCACCACCGCAGCGAGGTTGCTCTGCACGTCACCGCCGCCGCTGCCGACGTTCATGCCCTGGCCGAGGAAGAGGAAGCCGACGGCGAATGCAGCGGCCACGATCCACATGATGGTCTTCATCGTGCGCTGCGAGCGCATTTGTCTCAGCATGGTTCTGGCTCCAGGAACGTTCCGCGGCCGCGGCGTCCACTCCGGACTCGGAGCGCGCTCGGGCGAGCGGGGAACGGTGTCGAGACGAAGTTTTGGGCCGTGCAGGTGGGCCCTCGAGTCACCCGAACGAAGGACGCTAACACAGCGTTCTGCCGCTCGCAAGCGTCGAGACTTGACGTCGAGGCGAAGCGGTGCTATCTCCCGCACGTCGCGGCGCGCGGTGCCGCACGCCTCTTCGAGTCCATCGCAGTGCTGTGCGCGCAGGGGTCGAGGTGCCGGGATGGGTTGGCGTTGGGCAGGTGTTTGGGTGGTGGGCGTCGGGCTGCACGCGGGGCCGGCGACGGCGGATCACGTCTGGCCCCTCGACTCGCCTCCGGTTCTCACCAGCAGCTTCGGCGAGCCGCGTCGCACGCATCTTCACGCGGGCATCGACCTGGGAACGGAAGGTCGCACCGGCATCGCCTGCCGCGCCGTCGACGATGGCTGGATCTCGCGGCTGCGCATGTCACCGTTCGGCTATGGCAAGGCCGTGTACCTCGAGCTCGACACTGGAGAGCTCGTGGTCTATGCGCACCTGTCGCGTTTCGCCGAGCCGATGGCGGCGCGGGCATGGCAGGAGCAAGTGCGCCGCGGCCGCTACACCTTCGACGTCAATCTCGAACGCGGCGAGATCCGCGTGCAGCGCGGTGACATCGTGGCCTGGAGCGGCGACACGGGCATCGGCTCACCGCACCTGCACTTCGAAGTGCGCGACGGGGACGTGGCCACCAACCCGCAGACACGCGGCTGGGCGCTCGAGGATCGCGTGCCGCCCACGATCCACGCCATCGAGATTCTGCCTCTCGACGCGCAAGCGCACGTCGAGGGAGGAACCGAACCGCTGATCCTCACCGACCGCGCCAGGAAAGTGCCGGTGCGCGCGGCCGGCCGCCTGGGATTCGCCGTGCGCGCCATCGATCGCGCCGCCGTCGGATCTTCCGTGCAGGTGCCGTATCGTTACGAGGCGCGCATCGATGGCCGGCCGCTGTTTCGTGCCGTGCACGAACGCTTCGACTACGCCGACAATCATCACATCGTGCTCGATTACGATCAGGAGCAGCTGCACGCGCACGATCAGCGCTTCTTCCTGCTGTTCGCGCGCGCCACCAGCCGCCTGCCGGGGCGCGAGGCGGCGGCCGCCGCCGGGCGCGGCCAGATCATCGCCGGGATCCCGGAGGCCCAAGGCCTCGACGATCCATCTCTGCTCGCGCCCGGCGCGCACGAGCTGGAGGTCGAGGTGGCCGATGTCGGTGGCCAGACCGAGCGATGGCGCATTCCGTTCCTCGCCAGCCACGTGCCGCGTCTCGATAAGGTGCTCGCCACGCGCACGGCGGATTCGGTGACGGTGGACATCGCGGCCAGCGACGCCGATGGCGACAGTTTGACCCTGGTGCTGCACGTGTCGCGCGACCACGGCAAGACCTGGAGCGCGCTCCCGGCGCGCGGTGCCAGGACGCGCCATCATTGGCAGGCACGTTGCGCCGCAAGCGGAGCACTGGTGTTTCGCGCCCGCGTGCGCGATGTCTCGGGGCTCGAAGGGTTCGCCACCTGTGCGCCGGCAGCAGAGGCGAACCCGGCGCGCCTGCCGCTGCGTGTCCAGAGCGAGTGGCGTCACGGGCGACTCGAGATCGGGCTCACCGCCGACGCAGCCTTGGCGGGGCCGCCGCGCTTGGCGCTCCACCGCGGTGGGAACGCGTTGCGCTTTGCGGCAATCGGATTTCAGACCGACGCCGAGCGCTACGATTGGCTCCTGGACGTCGAGGATCTCGACGACCTCGATGCGCTCGAGATCGAGGCCAGCACCTGCGATGGCCGGCGTGCGATACTGCACGTCGAACTCCCGGCGCGGATCGTGCGGCGCGGACGCGCGCGCCGGATCGACGACCTGAACCCACGGCTGCGGCTCGAGTTCGAGTCGCGCACGGTGCTCGAGCCGATCGCATTGCGCATGCGCGAGGTCGATCCCGTCGCACTCGGGCTCGGCAGCGAGCTCGAGCCCGCAGGGCCGTGCGTGCAGGTGGAGCCGCGCACCGCGGCCCTCGATGAGGGCGTGCGCGTGCGGGTGGACCCGAATGAGGCGGCCGAGCGGCGTGGCGCGCACTTGGGATTGTTCCTCTTCGAGCGCGGCCAGCTGAGCTTCGTCTCGGCCGAGCGCAACGACCAGGGCGAGCTGGTGGGCGAGACACGCAATCTGGGGACGTTCGTGGTCCTGCAAGACGAAACTCCGCCCGTGCTGCGCGACTTCCGCGCCGTGCCGCGCCGCGGGACGGCGCCGCGCTTGCAGTTCGTCGCCCACGACGCCGGTGCCGATCTCGGCGATGCGGGCATCCGCGTCCGCATCGACGACGCCGTCGCCATCCCGGAGTGGGATCCGGAAACCGGCCGCGTGCTGGTGCATCCCACGGCGCCGCTCGGACGCGGTGTGCATCACTTGCACGCGCAGGCCGAGGATCGTCTCGGCAACCGCAGCGAGCGCCAGTTCGAGTTCACCGTGCCCTGAGCTTGGACGGAGAGCCATGTCACGCTTCGTGCACCTGCACACGCACTCCGACTTCAGCCTGCTCGATGGCGCGCAGCGTATCCCGGCGCTGGTGGCGCGCGCGCGCGAGCTCGGCATGCCGGCGCTGGCGCTCACCGATCATGGCAACCTCTTCGGGGCCATCGAGTTCTACAAGACCGCGCGCGCTGCAGGCGTGCAGCCGATCCTCGGCTGCGAAGTCTACGTGGCGCCCGGCTCTCGCCGCGACAAACCCCGCAACTGGTCCGATTACTTTCACCTGGTGTTGCTGGCTCGCAACCAGACGGGGTACCGCAATCTGATGCGGCTGTCGTCGGAAGGCTACTTGAGCGGGTTCCACTTCCGGCCGCGCATCGATCGCGAGCTGCTCGGCGCGTACGGTGACGGCTTGCTGGCGCTCTCCGCTTGCCTCAAGGGCGAGGTGCCGCAGCTGCTGCTCGCCGATCGCTTCGACGCCGCCGTGCAGTGCGTGCGCGAGCATCAGGAGATCTTCGGCCGCGACAATTACTTCCTCGAGATGCAGCGCCACGGCATCCCCGAGGAGGACCGGGTGTCCGGCGGCCTGCCGGCGCTCGCGCAGGCCACCGGTGCACCGATCCTCATCACCAACGACAGCCACTATCTGCGCGCCGATCATGCCGAAGCGCACGATGTCCTGTTGTGCATCCAGACGGGCAAGGATCTCGACGACCCGCAGCGCTTCCGTTTCCAGAGCGAGCAGCTGTACTTCAAGGACGCCGACGAGATGCTGCAACTCTGCCCCGAACACCCCGAATATCTCGAGCAGACACTGGTTGCGGCCGAGCGCTGCAAGCTCGAGCTCGACCTCGGGCGCTTCCTGTTACCCAATTTCCCCATTCCAGAGGGCTACGCGAGCCCCGAAGCCTTCCTGGAAGCCGAAACGCGGCGCGGCTTCGCCACGCGCTACGCGCGCGGGGGAGAAGCGCTCGAGACGCGCTTGCGCTACGAGCTCGACGTCATCGGGCGCATGGGCTTCGCCGGCTATTTCCTCATCGTGGCGGATTTCGTCCGCGCCGCGCGCGAACGTTCCATCGCCGTCGGTCCGGGACGCGGCTCGGCCGCCGGCAGCCTGGTGTGCTTTTGCCTCGGCATCACCGATGTCGACCCGATCGAGCACGGCCTGCTCTTCGAGCGCTTCTTGAACCCCGAGCGCATCTCGATGCCGGACATCGACATCGATTTCGACGAGCGCCGCGGCGAGGTGATCGAATACGTCAAGCAGAAGTACGGGCGCGACAACGTCTGCCAGATCATCACCTTCGGCACCATGGCAGCGCGCGCCGTGGTGCGCGATGTCGGGCGCGTGCAGCACCTGTCGTATGCCGAAACCGACCGTCTGGCCAAGATGATCCCGACGATGCCGGGGATGACCTTGTCGAAGGCGCTGGACTCGGTGCCGGAGCTCGGCGAAATGCGTCGTCCCGAGCACCCGCAGCACAAGCTGGCGCGGATCTGCCTGCACCTCGAAGGCATGGTGCGGCACGCCTCGATCCATGCCGCCGGCATCGTCATCACGCCCACCGAGCTCGTGCACCACGTGCCGCTCTATCGCTCGCAGAAGGACGAAGTCACCACCCAGTACGGCATGACCGCGCTCGAGGATGTCGGCTTGTTGAAGATGGACTTCCTCGGCCTGCGCACGCTCACGGTGCTCAACGCCGCGGTGCAGCGCGTGCGCGAGACCCAAGGCGTTGACATCGACTGGAGGAGCATCCCGCTCGACGATCCCGCCACCTATGCGCTGTTGCAAAAGGCGGATACGGTCGGCGTCTTCCAGCTCGAATCGGCCGGGATGCGCGACCTGTTGCGCAAGATCGCCCCCGATCGTTTCGAGGACATCGCCGCCATCAACGCGCTGTTCCGGCCGGGGCCACTCAAGAGCGGCATGGTGCAGGATTTCATCGAGCGCAAGCACGGCCGGCGCGCCATCGAGTCGTTGCATCCGGTGCTCGGGCCGCTGCTCGACGAGACCTACGGCGTCATCCTCTATCAGGAGCAGGTGATGCGCATCGCCAGCGATCTGGCCGGATTCAGCCTCGGCGAAGCCGACCTGCTGCGCAAGGCGATGGGCAAGAAGAAGCGCGATGTCATGGACGCGCAGCGCTCGAAGTTCGTGCAAGGCGCGACAGCGCGCGGGGTCGGCCGCGACGCCGCCGAGAAGATCTGGGAGCAGATCGTCCACTTCGCCGGCTACGGATTCAACAAGTCCCACTCCGTCGCCTACGCCGTGATCTCGGTGCAGACCGCGTACTTGAAGGCTCACTACCCGGCGGAATACCTGGCGGCGTCGATGTCGTCGGAAATGAGCGACACGAGCCGCATCGTCGTGCTGATCGAGGACTGCCGGAAGCACGGGGTGCCGCTGCTCGCACCCGACGTCAACACGTGCTGCGCCGATTTCCGCGTGCGCGATGGCGCCATCCTCCCCGGCCTCGGAGCGGTGAAGAACGTCGGGCTGGGTGCGATCGAGGCCATCGTGCGCGCGCGCGACGAAGGCGGCGCGTTCCGCTCGCTGTTCGATTTCTGCGCCCGCGTCGATGCGAGAAGCTGGAACAAGCGCATGCTGGAGAGCCTGGTCGCCGCCGGCGCCATGGACTCGTTGCCCGGCAACCGGGCGCAGAAGTTGGCGGGGCTCGACCTGGCCTGTGACCATGGCCAGCGTTTGCAAGACGAGCGTGCACGAGGACAAGCCTCGCTGTTCGGCGAGGCGAACGGCGGCGCCGAGGCGCAGTACGAGCCGCCGTTGCCACCCATGCCGGATTGGGACGAGGCGACGCGTTTGGCGCAGGAGAAACAGGTCCTCGGCTTCTATTTGAGCGGCCACCCGCTGCTGGCGCAGAAGCAGCTCCTGCTCGACCTGGCGCCGTGCACCACCGTGGACCTGCAGGACAGCGACGAAAACGTGTTCACGGCGTTGGCGGGCACCGTGGTGAGCAGCCGGGTGATCGCCGACAAGAAGGGCAAGCCGATGGCGTTCGTCAAGCTGGAGGATTTCGTCGGCACCGCCGAGCTCCTGGTGTTCTCGAGCGTCTACGAGCGCTACGCCGCGCGGCTCGCCAACGATGCGGTGGTGGTGGTTTGCGGCCGCGCCAACGTGCGCGAAGAACAGGAGACGAAGCTGCTGTGCGAGCACGTCTTCACCCTCGACGAAGCGATCGAGCGCTTGGGCAAGTCGATCGATCTCGGCGTCGATGCGGGACGTCTCTCGCGCGAGGATCTCGAGCGCTTGCGCCACTTGCTCGCGACGCACCCGGGCCCTTGCGAGGTGCGGCTGCAGCTGCACGGAGCCGAACGACAGGTGAAGATGCGCGCGCGCAACGCGCGCGTGCTGCCGTCGCAAGCGTTGCTCGCGGCCTTGGGCCAGCTCCTGGGCGGCGACAACGTGCGCTTGCGCTGCGACCTGAGCGCGGTGCAGGCGCTGTCCGCCGGCGCCGCCGGTCGCGCGACCCGGGGCCCGAGACCTGGCGCGGCCGCAGCCGCCGTTGACACCCGTCCCCCCTGGGTGTAGCCGTTGCTCGGCGCGCGGGGAGGCAGCATGGGGAAGGGGTGGGGGCGAAGTGCAGCGGCCGGACTCGTGGTCGCGGCGTGGGCCGCAGGCGCCAGCGCCGATTCACGCATCATCGACAGTCCCAACGCCGATCCCCTCGGTCATGCGACCGCACGTTGGGAAATTGGTGCAGGTCCCGAGGGCAGTGTCCTGTCATTTTTCCACTTGGGCGTTTTCGATCGCGTGCACTTCGGGCTTTCCTATGGCCTGCAGGAAGTGCTCGGAAGCGGCCCCATCGACGCCAACCCGCATGTCGGGTTCCAGGCGCAGGTCCTCGTTCTCGACCAGCAGCCGCTGCCGACCCTGGCCCTCGGCTTCGACTCCCAAGGTCACGGGCGCTGGGACGAAGCGGCGGCACGCTACGAACGCAAGTCCCTCGGCTTCTACGGCGTCGCCTCGCATCACGTGGCGGCGTCGACTTGGCCGCTGCTTACCACGCTCTCCGGCGGCATCAATTATTCCCTCGAGGGCGAACGCGAATCGATGGACTTCTTCGCCGGCCTGGCGGAGGAGGTCGGCGGGCACTTCGGCTTGCTGCTGGACTACGACTTCGGTTTCGACGATCGCGAGGACGCGGACCGCGGCTGGCTCGACCTGGGCCTGCAGTGGCGCTTCGACGGCGGCAGCCACGTGCGCTTCCTGCTGCGCGACCTGCTGGGGAACGGCAGCGACGGCGGCGAGGTGGGCAGGGAGCTCAACTTCTTCTATCTTTTCCATCTGTGAGCGCGGCATTAGACTCGAGGGGGGCGCAGGAGCAGACCACCCAACGCTTCTCGCCCGAGAGGACACATGAACCGCGATTTCTTGGAATTCGAACGCCCCATCCTCGAGCTCGAAACGAAGATCAGCGAGCTGCGCGATCTCGCCGCCACCAAGGGCATGGACGTCGTGCGCGAGCTCGAATCGCTCGAGAAGCAAGCGGACCGGTTGCGCGAGGAGATCTACTCCAATCTGTCGGCGTGGCAACGCGTGCAGCTCGCCCGGCATCCGCGCCGGCCGTACACGCTCGATTACCTGCGTCTCGTCTGTGACGAGTTCACCGAGCTGCATGGCGATCGCTTGTTCGGTGACGACCGCGCCATCGTCGGCGGCATGGCGCTGTTGTGTGGCCGGCAGGTCATGGTCATCGGCCATCAGAAGGGCCGGGACACCAAAGAGAACCTGCTGCGCAACTTCGGCATGCCGCACCCCGAGGGCTACCGCAAGGCGCTGCGTCTCATGCAGATGGCGGGCAAGTTCGGCCGTCCCATCGTCACGTTCATCGACACTCCAGGCGCCTACCCCGGCGTCGATGCGGAGAAGCGCGGCCAGTTCGAAGCGATTGCGCGCAACCTGCGCGAGATGGTGCGTATCCCGGTGCCGATCGTCGTGGTCATCATCGGTGAAGGCGGCAGCGGCGGCGCGCTCGCGATGGCGGTCGGCGACCGCGTCCTCATGTTGGAGAACTCCATCTACTCGGTGATCTCGCCCGAGGGTTGCGCGGCGATCTTGTGGGGTGACCGGGCGCAGGCGCCGCGCGCCGCCGAAGCGCTGCGGCTCACGGCGCGCGACCTGGCGCAGCAGCACCTGATCGACCGCGTCGTCGACGAACCGAAGGGCGGTGCGCATCGCGATCCGGAGGCCATGGCCGTCATCCTGCGCCAAGTGCTGGCGGACGAGCTCGCGAGTCTGGATCCAGTTCCAGCCGCAGCCCGGCTCGAGGTACGCTTCCAAAAATATCTGGCGATGGGGGTGTTCTCCGACACCGAAGCCGTGGCGTGATGCGGAGGGGGATCCCCTGGCATGGCCGTTGCGCAGGCCCATTGGGATTGCCCCTAGCCCGGCGGAGGTGCCATGATCGAGCGCGATTTCTGCGAGGTCCTTGCCTGCCCACATTGCAAGGGTCCACTGGACGAGGATGTGAAGGGCAGCGCGGTGCGGTGTCGAAGTTGCCGCCTGCTCTTTCCCGTGCGCGACGGTTTCCCCATCCTCCTGGTGGACGAAGCCGTGCCAGAGAGTCCGATGCAGCCGCCAGCGCGCCGCAGGTCTCTCCCGCCGATTCCTTGAGGAAGTGCCCTTGCCCGCGAGAGGAGTTTCCATGCTGCACCCGGGGCAGCCCGCGGCGCAGAGGCGCACTCGTCCGCCGGTGTGGCTCGGCGCCCCGTTGCTCGTCGCATGCACGATCGCTGTGCTGCCTTGGATGAGCGGTGATGCGGCACCGATCGCGGACTCGAGCTGGATCGAAATCGTCCGCGACGACGACGAGGGCATGGAAATCGTGCTGCGTGCACCGCCGCTCGTGCGCAAAGGCCGCAAGGTAGACGTCCCCGGCTTCGCCTGGGGCGGCGAGCCGGGAATGCCCATCGAATTCGAGCGCGCCGCGCTGATCGCGGTGCCGGGATCGCGCGGCGCCACGCTCGACATCGCGAGCCAGGAAACGCAAGTGCATGGCGATGTCGAAGCGCCGCGTGTGGCCTCCGGCCGCGACGATTCGGCGCCGGCCGCGGATCGGCCGCAAGCCTGGACCACACAGGTTCCCACAGCCGCCGTGCGGCTCGAAAATGGCGGCATGGTGCGAGGGCGCGACGTCGTCACCTTGCGCTACACGCCGCTGCTCTTCGCTCTGCAGGGCGGGGCGACGTATGTGCACAGCATGCGTGTCCGCGTCCGTTTCGCCGACCGGGCGATGCCGCGCGCGGACGCCCCGGCGGACGAGCCGCTGCACGCGGCGTTTCTCAACACCCGCACCGCCGCAGGCTGGCAACTGCGCTTCGAGACCCAGAAGCCGGCGACGCCGGCCGCGACGTTGCTGCCGCAACGCCGCATCCGCGTCCGCATCCCGCGCACCGGACTCTATGCCCTGACCTACGCGCGCTTGCAGTCGCTCATCGGGTCCGAGGTCGACAACATCGACCCGACGCAGTTCCAGATCTTCATGGACACATGGGCGCCCATTCCGTTGCGTGCGGATTCGCTGCCCGCCAGCTGGCAACCGGACTATGCCTTGCGCGAAACCGCGATCTGGGTGCAAGGCGAAGCCGATCATTCCTTCGACACCCAGGATTCCATCGTCTTCTACGCGCTCGGAGCCGAGGACTACGTGGATCTGACCGGCACGCGAAGCGACTCGCTGCTGCACGCGCAGAATCCATACGATCGCTTTCAAGTCGCCTGGCTCGTGTGGGGCGAGGCCAGTGGTCAGAGGCTCGACTCGGTGCCGTCGAGCGCGCCGGGCACGCCGCCCGATCTGGTGCAAAGCAGCAGCGCGCGGCTGCACTTCGAGGAAGACCTGCAGTTCGACCAGGTGGACGACCTGTGGATGTGGGACGAGCTTCGCACCAACAATCCGGTTGTCGTCGCCTTCGATGCCGACCTGGCCGGCGTCGTCGATCCGGCCGCATTCCTCCGTATCGGGATCAGCGACGGGGATGCTTTCAGCTCCGGCTACCATGCGGTCCGTGTGCGGTTGAACACCTTCGAGATCGGCGAGATCCGCTGGATCAAGGAGAACTCCCGGCCGCAGAATCATTACGCCACCATTCCGGTCACATTGCGCCAGTCGAACGACTTGCGTTTGTTCCTCGTCGACTACTCTGCGACACTCGATTCCGATCCGACGGCATTCCTCAAGTTCGACTTGACCTGGGATCGCCCGCTCGTGCTGCCGACGCGCGGCTCCGAGGCGGGGCGCTTGCGCTGGAGCCGGCGGCCGGCGGCGCCCGACGAGGCGTACGAGCTCGGGGGATTCGGCACGCAGGAGCCCTGGATCCTGGACGTGACCGACGCGCAGCAGCCGGTGCGTCTCATCGAAGCGACTGCGACCGGCACGCCGGGCACGTGGCGCGTGCGCTACGGGCGCGGGCAGGGCATCCGCACCCACTTCTTCGCCGTCAACGCGCCGACGTTGGTGGATCCTGCCAACCTGAGCGTCGAAACCTTGCGGCCGTTGCGCGCGCCGACGAGCGTCCCGGACATGGTGATCGTGACCGAAACCTCGTTGCTGCAGGAGGCGCAGCGACTGGCGCAACACCGCGCTGCGCACTTTCCCGCTGCTTCCAGCCTCGGACATGTCCCGGAAGTGCGCGTGGTCGATGTCGCCGACATCTACGAGAACTTCTCCGGCGGCAGGGTCGACGCGCTGGCCGTGCGCAATTATTTGAAGCTTCTCTACACACAGCCGTTGCTGCCAGGGGAGACCTCGCCGCGCTTGCGCTACGTGCTGCTCTTCGGCGAGGCCACGCACGATCCACGCCGGCTGGATTCCGGCAGCCAGCCGACGCTCGTCCCGACCGTGCACGCCTGGTACGCGGACCCGATGGATGCGGGCATCGCGGGGCCGCAGCGTGCACCCGGTCACCTCCGGCGCTGGTACGCGGTGGACGACTGGCTGGGGGAGATGGATACGCCGCGGGCGGCTGGCTTGTCGAACATGCACCCGCTGCCGGATCTGGGCGTCGGCCGGCTCACACCGCGCTCGCTCGCCGATGCGGAACACCTGGTCGACAAGCTCATCGCCTACGACACGTCGACGGACTACGGCGCCTGGCGCACGCGTGTCGTCCTGTCCGCCGACGACGAGTGCAAGTTGGGCGCTTGCTTCGAGACCGATCACGTGAATGGGATGGAATCGCTCGTGCCGTGGACGCCGGAGGAGTGGGACATCGCCAAGACCTATCTGACCGAGTATCCCGCCGTTCTCAACCAGAAGCCGCAGGGACGCGCCGCTTTCATTCGCAGCTGGAGCGAAGGCTGTGCTCTCGTGTGCTATCAAGGCCACGGCGCGCCACGGCAGCTGGCGGACGAAGTGCTGTTCTTGTCCACCGACATTCCCGCGCTCACCAATGGCAGCCGCTTGCCGGTGTTCATGGCCTTCAGCTGCACCGTCGCCGAGTTCGACGCCCCGCAGCTGCAAACGATGTGCGAGGATCTGATCGCGAGCTCCACCGGCGGCGCCATCGCCACCATGGGCGCGTCGTTTGAGACTTTCGCCAGCCCGAACGCCGACTACAACATCGAGATTTGGCAGGCGATGTTCGCCTCGGGCGCGACCTCCCAAGTCGCCTTCGGCATCATGCATCAGCTGGCGAAGAACGCCTCGCCGATCTTCGACGGTTTCAACAACGAGAAGTACGTTCTCCTCGGCGATCCCGCCATGACCTTGCTCGCACCCGAAGCGCTGGTCGCGTTCACCGGCATCGATTCGCTGCAGGCGGGCCGCAGCACGCGCGTGGAGGGCACGGTGCACTTGCCCGGCGAGAGCACGGCGCTCGCCGGTTTCGCTGGTTTCGCCGACGTCGAAGTTCTCGGCAGCGCCGATGACAGCGGCTACCAGTCGTCGTCCGGAGTGCGCATCGCGTACGACTTGCCGGGGCCGCCGCTCTACCGCGGCAAGGTGGCAGTGCAAGACGGCCGGTTCGGCTTCCAGTTCGTCGTGCCGCTCGGGGCGAAGCTGGGCAACAAGGCGCGTGTGAGCTCGTATGCCTACGACCCGAGCACGGATCGCGACGCCAAGGGTGCCGACAACAGTGTGCGTGTCGTGACCGCGAGCACGCCCGACTCGTCGCTCGGCGCGCCGCGGATCACGCTCTACTTTCCCAACAACCTCACCAAGGTCAAGCCGGGAACGCCACTGGTCGCGGAGATCCGCGACGAAAACGGCATCAACATCCAAGGCACGACCTTGCCGAGCTCGATCCTGCTCGATTTCGACGCGCGCAACCAGCCGCTCAACGTCACGGCGCAATTCCGCTATGCGGATGGCAGCGACAGCGTCGGCACCGTGACCGTGCCGTTGCCGGAGGGACTCGAGCCGGGCCGGCATCAGGCGACGATGATCGCCTCGGACAATCTGCAGAATCGCAGCACCGAGAGTCTCGACTTCGAGGTCGTGCCCGTTTCGGCGACTTTGATGGCGAATGTCATCGCCTTCCCCAATCCGTTCCGCGATCGCACCTACTTCTTCCTCGAACTGACCGATCCGGCCGATGTCGTGGTGCGTGTCTACACCGCCTCGGGGCGCGAGGTCTGGCGAGCGCAGCAATCCGTCGACGAGCCGCAGCAGGTCTCGATCCTGTGGGAAGGCATCGACTTCGCCCACGACGAGCTGGCGAACGGCACGTACCTCTACCGCGTCGAAGCGCATCTCCGGCAGTCGAGCAACCAATCGGGGCCGGTGCTCAAGCACGTCGGCAAAGTCGTCATCATGCGCGAGTGAGGGTCCGCCGCCGCGGCGGGCCGCCGTCCCCGAAAGGGGACGTGGGTGCACTCTCCAGAGGACGGTCCCAGGCCGAAGGAACCGAGGTCGTGCAGCCCACGAGATTGCTCTCCCCGCGTTGAACAGGATGTCGGTCCCCGCCGCCGCTGCAACTGCTTGTGAACGGATGCACTGTGTCGGCTCGGCGCGAGCGCGCGGGGCGCGCACCTCCAGTGTGGCATCGAGCCTGTACACGGCCTAGAAGTTGCAAAGTCCAGGCACGGGCAGTCGCCTTGTACCGGTCGACGTATGCCCCCGCCGTCTGCTTGGAGGTCAACGTTCCACATGTATCGTTTCCTTCTTCCGCGTTCGCTCGCATTCGTCGTTCTTTGCGCCCTCGCCAGCGCGACATCGCCCGCCTGGGCCGTCGACGGTTCCGGAGCCATTAGCCTCACCATCGCGCCGAGCGTGCGTGGCGAAGCCATGGGCGGTCTCTACACCGCGTTGCCTCAGGACTACTCGGCGCGCTGGGGCAATCCAGCTCTGCTCGCGTTCATCGATCGCTCCACCTTCGGTCTCATGTATTCGAAGCTGGTGCCGGATCTGGCAGAGGACGTGTTCTATTTCTATGGCGGCTACGTGTGGCCCACGGGCAGCGTCGGCACGCTCCAGGTCGATCTCACTTACTTGAGCTATGGCGAGAGTGAAGCCGTGGACTCCGACGGCAACTCGCAAGGCGTTTTCAGCAGCTACGAAGTGTCCCCGGCCGCGGCGATCGGCTTCAAGTTTCTCCCGAACCTCGGCGTCGGTGTCGCCGTCAAGTACGTGCGCATCGATCTTGCGCCGGAAGAGAAGATTCCGGATGCGCTCGGTTCGGGAAGCGGCACGGGTTCGTCGTGGGGCTTCGATGTCGGCGCCATGTACGCGCAAGGCCCGGTGCGCGCCGGCGCCTTGATCGCCAATCTCGGGCCCGATGTCTCTTTCATCGATGCCGAGCAGAGCGATCCCATGCCACGCGTGCTGCGCGTCGGCGGCACCTACGACATCTACCGCAACGAAGCCGGCGAGGTGCGTGCGGGCTATGAATGGGAGCGCTCGCTGGTCGCTTGGGGCAGCAATCTGGGCGATTTCGACGTGCATCATTTCGGCGGCGAGTTCGTCTACGCCGGGATGTTCGCTGTGCGTGGCGGCTTCGTGCACGACTCGGATGGCGACGTCAGCTCCGCCACCGGAGGCCTGGGTCTGCGCTGGGGCGGAGCGGCGTTCGAGTACGCCAACGCACCGCAGGCCGATGGTCTCGATCGCGTCCATCGTTTCGCATTGTGGTATCGCTACTAGGGGCTCGCTTGCCACGACGGCGAGGGCGAGTTCCGTCACGCCTGCGACCACCGTCTTCCCCCTGCGAGTGTAGCTGAGGAGCGTCCGATGTCGATGGCGCGCTTCCACCGGGACTGCGTGCGCCGGGTGTGCTGGTCGCTGGTCCTGGGATG
>Ga0075418_10001705_pt1 | contig 25025 bp, 29 predicted proteins | sample SoiMetdeltSBSDD2_FD_81776 | JGI IMG/M metagenome (GOLD analysis project Ga0075418, IMG submission 81776) | Bulk soil microbial communities from a Populus tree surrounding site in Tennessee, USA - Soil MetaG P. deltoides SBSDD2 | ecosystem: Environmental > Terrestrial > Soil > Tree plantation...
CGGAACAAGTCGAGGGCCTGTTGGTTGTGGTGCAGGGCCTCGGCGGGGCGGCCCCGCCGCTCCCACAGGTAGCCCAGGCCGAGGTGGGTGCGGGCCTGCCCGACCAGGTCACCGGCCTGGGCATGCAGGTCCAGGGCATGGCGCAGCTGGGTGTCGGCGTCGTCGAGGCGGCCCAGCCGGGCGTAGACGTCGGCGATGCGGTTGTGGGCGCTGGCCTGTACGGGCGGGTCGGCCAGCCGCCCGGCGGCGGCCACCGCCGCCTGCTCGGTGGCGGCCCAGTCGTGCCACTGCCCCCGCCGGTAGAGGAAGTCGGTGAGGGTCCAGGCCAGCTGCCAGGTGTGGGTGTCGAACCCGGTGGTGGCGGCGTGGTCGACGGCGGCCAGCAGCACCGGATGCTCGACGGTGAACCAGTCCAGGGCCTGCTGATGGTCGCTGGGGTGTTCCCGGATGACGCCGGGCTGGGCTGGGATGAGCGTGATCGGATCCCGGGTTGGGTTCAGCAGCCGGGCGGCGGTGTACGCGGTGTGCAGATAATGGTCCAGGATCCGGTGCGTGGCGGCGTGGCGCTGCTGGTCGGGGTCGAGGTGGTGGGCCTGTTCGGTGGCGTAGGCGCGTAGCAGGTCGTGGAAGCTGTACCGGCCGGGGACCTGCTCCATGAGCAGGTTCGCCCGGGTCAACTCGCCCAGCAGCCCCCGCGCCTCGGGCAGGGACAGCGCGACGAGGCTGGCCGCAGCCGCGGCGGAGGTATCCGGGCCGGGGTGCAAACCCAACAGCCGAAACAACCGCGCCGCCGACGGGGTCAGGGCCTGGTAGGACCAGGAGAATACCGCCCGCACATCGGTAGCCGGATCATCCGTGCCCAATGCGTCGAGCCGCCAGCTAGTACCGCTGTCGCGTAGCCCGCCGGCCAGGCCGTGCAGGGGCAGGTGCGGTTCGGTGGCGGCGCGGGCGGCCACGATCGCCAACGCCAACGGCAGCCGGGCACACGCCGCAATGATCTCGGCGACCGCGTCGGGTTCGGCCGCGACACGGTCGGCGCCGAGACGGCGGGTCAGCAACTCGTGCGCCTCCACCTCGGTGAGCAAATCCAGGGTGATCGGGTGGGCGCCGTCGGCGGCCACCAACCCGGATAGCTGATTGCGGCTGGTCACCAGGACCAGGCAAGTCGCCGCGCCGGGCAACAGCGGGCGCACCTGCACGCTGTCATGGGCGTTGTCCAACACGATCAGCATCCGCCGCCCGACCAGCTGGGTGCGGTACAGCGCGGCCTGCGCGTCCAACTCCGGCGGGATCCGCTCGGGCGGCACTCCGAGGGCGTCCAGGAACCGGCGTACCGCTTCGGCCGGGTCCATCACCTGCCCGGCCGGGTCGAACCCGCGCAGGTTCACATACAACTGCCCGTCGCCGAACCGGTCAGCCACCTGATGCGCCCAGTACACCGCCAACGCGGTCTTGCCCACCCCAGCCGTACCGCCGATGGCGGAAATCACCACCGTGCCGCCGACCTCGGCCCGCCCGCGCAGCAGCCCGGTCAGCATGGCCAGATGACCGGCGCGGCCGGTGAAATGCGCCACCGCCGCAGGCAGCTGACGCGGCACCACCCTCCCGCCGGTTGCGGCCAGTTCCTTGAGCGCGTGAAAGACCGCCAACTCCAACGCTTCCGGGCTGCCAAACGTGGCGCAGATCAGCCCGGCCTCCTGCAGCCGCAGCCGGAACCCGCCAATCGCGGCCGGGTCGGGGTCGATCAGATCGGCGGGCAGCTGCGCGGTCTCGTCGAGCAGGAACACCAGCCGCGACTTATGCGCCGCGGTGGCTTCCAGGAACTCCAGCTCGGTATAGGACACCGTCTGGCCCGGGACCAGCGAACCGTAACGGAACCCCACCACCGCAAGGTAAATCTCGCAATCGCGGACCCGCTGCTGACAATAATCGGCAGGCCGACCCTCCCGGGCGGCGAAATAGCCCATGTCCACCGCCGCCAACCCGGCCCGGTTGATCGCGTCAAGCACCGCCTGCACAAACGAACGACCCAGCGGAAACCGTGCCATGTCAGAGGTGCGGCTCACGAACACCTGGCTCGTCGTCATACCCACTCCCAGCCGACCGCCACACCGAAGATCGTCCTACCCCGCTGCTGTGCCAAGCGTACCAAGCGTTATCAGCGACATTCGCTCGTTAGTGTCAACCGTCGGTGACGCCTGCGTCCCGGGTGATCGCGCCATACTCGACGATGATTGCCGACACCGATGCGAGATCCGGCTCGGCACGGCGCTGGCCATCAGGTTCGGCGGCGCACTTCGGCCGGTGCAGGTCAGAACGTTTCCAGATGCCCTCTCAGAGGACAAACTCGTGCGAGATCACGGATCTTACATAATTGGCGCCGAGCGCCTCGGGTGGGGTTGGGAAACTGAGACCAGTCAGGGGTGTCCGATGAGGACCCGGCGAATGAGATGTTATGCGATCAAAGGATGATCCTACGAATCATTGCGTCGCAACGAGCGCGGCCGGACCCCTCTGCGGACAACTCGAACGCGCGAGTCGCGGCAGATCCGCACGGCCGCACGCGGAGGCGACCAACCCCGGCGAGACCAGCAGCCACGGTGGCCAACACGACCATTCAGGCTGTACCAACAAGAACCGCTACCGCCGTCGGCTCTGGCAGGATCGCAATCATGGCTGTACTTCCCGCTCGACTGTCCATCGTCACGCTGGGCGCACGCGACATGGACACTCTCCGCCAGTTCTACCGGGCACTTGGCTGGCAGGAACTGCCCACCGGTGACGACACTTGGACCGGGTTCCACCTCGGCGGCGTGCTACTGGCGCTGTTCCCGGTAGGTGACCTGACCGCCGAGGCCGCACCCGGCAACTCGCCCCCCATCGGATGGGCGGGCATCACCCTGGCCTGCACCGTCGACAGCCGCGACGAGGTCGACCGGGCCTTCACCGCGGCTGTCACCGCTGGCGCGACACCGGTGGCCGCAGCCACCGACCGACCATGGGGCGGGCGCTCCGCGTTCATCGCCGACCCAGAGGGCAACCGCTGGGAGATCACCTGGGGACCCGCGGCGACCTTCAACGAGCGTGGCGCCCTACTGACCTGGGGCTGAGCCCGACCGAACCGCACTGTGTAGGCCTTGCGCGAAGCGCCGGCGAGTTGTCCAGCCATCGTTGGTTAGCAGGACAGAACATGAGATCGGCCTGCCCAGGAGGACCAGTGCGCGTCCATGTGCGCCAAGCGTGGGATGGCTCGCTAACGCTAGGGTTGTCGTTATGAAGATCAGATCCGCCACGCCTGAGGACCTGCCGGCCTTCCAGGAAATCGAGATCCAGGCGGGCAGGCTGTTCGCCGAGTACGGCATGCCGGAGATCGCCGGCGATGAGCCCGCTGCGCTTTCGGTGCTGGCCGAGTACCAGGCTGCCGGGTACGCGTGGACGGCGATCGCCGATGGCGTGCCCGCCGGGTACTTGGTGGCCGAGCCCGTCGACGGTTGCCTGCACATCGAACAGGTTTCGGTCCTTCCCTCTCATGGACGGCAAGGCATCGGCCGGGCCCTCCTGGATGAAGCGGCCCTCGCCGCGCGGGCAAAGGGCCTTGCGGCGCTCACCTTGACCACCTTTGCTCAGGTGCCCTGGAACGGTCCCTTCTACCGGCGCGCAGGCTTTCGCTTGCTCGCCGAGGACGAGCTGACGCCCGGGCTGCGCACGATACGCCAACGCGAAGCGGCCCGAGGCTTGGACAAATGGCCCCGCTTTAGCATGCGCCGCGAACTGTGAATCATGCCGCGAAGCCCGTGGCTTTTCGCCTTACGGCAAACCATCTCGTGCGGATCGTGTCCGGTGCGGGTTGGGCGGATGAGACGCTATTGGGATCATCGGATGATTCGCCGAATAGGCACCCGGCCTAATTCGCTGGCGGATGCGCGAGTACTGACGTTCGCAGGCGGATCTGCTATGCCTCCAAGGTCGTCCGCAGCCGCAGGCCGCTGCCTTGGTTGACGAACGTGCGCAGCGCGACCCTGGTGCCCGCGTCGAAACCGACCACCTGGACCACATTTGGCGTTGCTTGGAGCGGGACCGATATCGGACCGGGATTGTCGTCAAGGTCGACGGTCAGACGCGGCTGGCCGTCCACGACGACATCGGCACGGTCGACGCCCAGCGTCGTGAATGACGCCGTCAGTTGCCCATCAGCCGCGGAAAGCTCGACGTCAAACCGGCGTGGCTTTCCCCTGCCCAGCATCTGGGCGACCTTGGCCATAAGATCCGTCTCGCCGTGGAGTACGTCGTTGCGGGTGATGCGATGGTGCTCGTTGGGCAGGAGGCCGTAGTCCTCCAGCGGCGTTCCCGCGTGTGGACCGACGCGTAACATTCGCCGGATCACGAAAGTCAGATCGGCGCCGCCGGGCAGGCGGTCAAACGGGAAGTCCGCCGTGTCGAGCAATTGCTGCGGCACGGTGGCCGACATCTGCCACTCGTGCCTGCGCCCGCACCGATGTTGTTGTCGGTGCCGAGTACCAGCCCAATGTCGTTGTCTTGGAAGCCGGCGGCGAATATGTCGGCCGCCCAATAGCACCGGGCGTCGGTCAACAGGACCGTCGGGCCGAAGTACGACTGTGGTACCCGCTCGATCAGCTTCGGACAGGTGAGGGGAATACCCGCCGAATGTGGCGCGCCCGATTCCAGGGCCTGCTGTACCGAATCCTTCCAGGCGTCAAAGGGACTGTACGCGCGGCAAATCCGAAGGTTCAAAGCTGTCGCGGCCAGCTGCGCCGGCTCCGGTTCGACGGGACGGCAGGCCAGAGCCTGCAGCGAAAGCTCGGACGCCGCGAGGTAACCGCCTGAGTTGCCTCGGATGTCGACCACGAGGCCGTCCTGGGGCAGTTCGCCGAGCAGCCGGATGAGCTCCTGGACGAACCCCACGATCCAGCCGATCGCCGCACGGACCCTCCCGGACTGTGATGGGCAGTGTGCGAACCTGGGTCGGGTTAGCGACGCGTCGCGTGTCGATCGCTTGGCTTACCCGCGTCGGGGTCCGTTTGGGTGCGGGAATCGGGTTGTCAGGCAACAGTTTCAGTTCCACCGTGTACCAGAGCGACGCGGAGAACACGTTGCTTTGGCGGTTGCCCACACGGCAGCGTCCGGCTTTGTGTCGAGCTTGAGCCTGATCGCCTTCAACAGCGGGTGGAGGGTCTGCGGGTGGGCCAGGCTCGAGACGTTACGCGTGTTCTTCTCGACCCGTTGCAGGACGCGGCGGACCTCAGCCGGACCCTCGGAGCTGTTGGGCCGCTTGGAGCTGAAGACCCACCGGTTGAGCGCGTGACGCAGCACCGTGCCATCTGGCTGGCCTCTGGTTCCCGAGATTATGGCAATGGTGACCTTCGCCAAGGCTTCCGCATTGGTAGGCCGGGTTGTCGCCGCAGCGCCAGGCCACTTGAGATCGGCGAAGGTACACGCGGACAGGTACACGCGGACAGGTACCAAGTCATGTCACGGTCAGACCGACTCGTGGAGACCGGCCCTGCGGTGTCCACATCGAACGCTTCGCCTCTGCTTGCTGCCCAGACAAGCTGGGACCTGAAGCTTTCCGCCAAGGCAGCCTTCTTGAACGGCTCGCGTCACGCTTTGCCCGCGACAGTCCATCGAAGGTAATAGCTGGTGGTGTGCTTACCGACGGCGATCGCGGCCAGGACGCCTGCGCCGCACGATCCGGTCCGGCGCAGGCTCTAATGTGGCGCAGGCTCTAATGTGGCGCAGGCTTTGGTCCGGGACGGCTCACCGGCGTGGTGGCTTCAGGACGCCGATTGCGTTCGCGCCGTATTCGGTGAACCACAGGCTACCGTCGCGATCGGTGACGACAAACGCTGGACTGTTGGGGACAGGGAAGGCGGTGACCACACCGGAGGGCGTGACCCTGGTGATGTGCCGACTGAATTGTTCAGCGACCCATAGATTGCCGTCGCGCCCGACCGTTATACCGGTGGAGCCGCCGTACGTTCCCGGTGGGTCCAGGGGCAGCACGGTCACCGTGCCGGCCGGGGTGACGCGGACGATGGAGCCAGCATCCTGCAGCGCCACCCACAGGTTGCCATCCGGTCCGACCGTGATGCCGATCGGCCCAAGGGGCACAGAGTACTCGGTGATCTGTCCGGAGGTGCTGATCCGGCCGACCTTGTTGCCGTTTCGTTCGGTGAACCACATGGCGTTGTCCGGTCCGGTGACTATCTGGCACGGCATGCTGTCCACCGACGGGGTCGGATACTCGGCGATTATCTGCCCGGTGGGGCTCATCCGGGCGATCCGGCCGGCCCCCGCCTGCGCGATCCACAGGTTGTGATCGGGTCCGAAGGCTAAGCCCATCGGGCCGTCGACGGGGTACTCCGTGATGGTCCCGTTGGTGTTCAACCGGCCGACCTTGTTGCCGTACAGTTCGCTGAACCACACGGTGCCCTCGGGTGCGACGGTGATTCCGTTAGGGAAGGCGCCCGCAGTAGGTATCGCGTACTCGCGAACATGTCCGGCCCTGTTGATCGTTGCGATTTTGTTCGCGAGGCCTTCGGTGAACCAGATTCCGCCGTTGCGGTCCACGGCGATGGCGGTTGGCCCGCTGTTGGCCGTCGGGAGCTTGAACTCTCGCAAGCGGACCGCAGACGGCGGCGACGCGGCGCTTGGCTTGGCGGCCGCAGCCGTCATGGGAGTTGTCGTGACCAGGACGGCCACCAGCATCACGATTCGCGTGGCCCGTCCAAGGCTGATACTAGGCATGCCAATGACACTGGCGACCGGCAGATCAGGTTTTGCGCCGTGCCTGACCGAGAAATGACTCAACCGGCCGGCGACATCCCAGGCGCTGCGGCAGCCGCCATGCCGGGCCACACAGCATGGGCACCTCACGCCCACAGCGCGCAGCCCACAGCCGTCAGGCCGCTGACCAACGTGCCCTCTGCGACCAGGCACGGGGTGACAAGTGGCGCGGCGCGGGTCTGACCGGTCCGTTCTGGCCGATCCGCCCGCCAGCAGCGGTGACTGGCCGCCGCGCTGGGATCCAGACACGGGATCGAGACACGGGATCGACACGTGTATGTCGGGCTGGCCGGCATTGGCTTTAGTCTGTAGATCTACGGGGCCGATGAGAAAGGGATGGCGCACATGGCTGAGCCGGATGAGGCGGGATTTGCCCCGCTGAAAACCATCAGAACGCTGGCGAAAGAGATGCCCTCGCAGTTTCTGGTCTGCCGTGACATGCAGCACAGTTGGCGGCCGCACACGGTCAAGCAGTTGAGCGCCGCGCAACGCAAGGACCACAAGGGTGCCTACTACGAGCAGGTGCTGCTGTGTATCTCGTGTGAGAAGGAACGGGTCCGGCTTTTGGCCAAGGACTGCACCGTGATCTCCGATCGTTCCACGTATCCTGCGGGCTACCTTATGCCTCGGGGCACAGGCCGCTTGTCGCGGGAAGGGCGTAGTGCGCTTCGCCGGGCCAGTGTGCTGCGGCAGATCAGCGGGCAGTAGCCGTGCGTGAGGTGATCATCCGCCGGTTTTGTGCCCACTGCTACCGCCACGGCAGGCGCACTGAGCTAGCGTCCGGGCACAGCGAATACCGGATCGTGGTCAACGAGTTCGGCGCGACAACCGATCTGTGCGACGACTGCGCCCACACCGTGCTGGTGCCACTGTTGGAGATGATGAGCGCTGGCGAAGACCTCACCGCGCTGAGCCGCCACGATTGGGCGCAGTTGGGCAGCGTGTTCCCCCGCACAGCCGCCATCCGCAAGCTCAACGGCCCGGCATCGATCAAACCCGCCGCAGCCCAACCCGCCGCACCCGAACCCGCCGCACCCCAACCCGCATCGGAGCCTGCCGCTGCCCAGCTTGTCCTCGGCGGCACTGGGGACATTGGCGGCACTGGGGACGCTGGGGGCGGGGTCGAACCCGCGAAAGCCAAGCCACCCAGAAAAACTGCGCCGGATGGAAAGACCGTGCCGGGCAGAAGGACCGTGCCGGGCAGGTCGAAGGCTGCGGCCGATAAGTCGCATGTGTGCCAGGGTTGCGGGCAGACGTTCACCCGCGCCGCCAATCTCGCGATACATGTGAACCGTTTCGGCACCCAACCACACCGGCGCCCAACCCGGCGTGGCGCGGCACTTATAGCCGACCCGGCACCGCAAGACGCGGCACCGCAAGACGGGGTACAGCAAGACGCGGCACAGCAAGACGGGGTACAGAAAACGGCATCCGCTCCGGCACAACAGGCACCGACAGCACCCACCAGCAGTGAGGACAGTTGACATGGCAGCTGACATGGCAGCCGGGGCGAGGGCGTCAGAGAGCGCTGGTGTCGGCGACGGTTGAAACAGCGCCGAGAAGATCACGCGGCGCGAAACGACGCCGGCTGCCATGTGTCCGCTCGGGGTGGGCCAAAAGATTGCACCGGATAGAGATCGCGGAGCGCGCGACGCCGACGCGAAACTGTCCGGTCACCGTTCGTTTCGTGAGGCGTCAGGTAGATCCCGCTCGCGATCGTATCGGCGCGGGTTAGGTGGGTTGACCGTGGAAGTGCGGCATAGCGATGTGTTCTTTAGGATCGGAGAACATGCGGCGTTGGATGGTTTGGTCCCTGGTCGCGGTGGTGCTCGCCGTTGCCGGTGTCTGGGGCGGAACGGCTCTGTATCAGCGGTTCAGTTACGGCATCAGGTATGGCGAGCAGGAGCAGAATATCAACGTGGGGGTGCAGGACATCTTCACGCTCGTGGTGCCGGACCGCGGTGCGTCGGTGGCGATCGTTGGACTGTGTCCATTTCCGACGATGCAATCGTATCCGAAGTGGGCTCGACCTTGGAGATGTCCAAGTTGAAGGATCGGCTGTTTGGCCCGGAGCCCGGTGGCGGGGAAGGGCAGCGCCTGATCACCTTCCGCGCCACTGCCCCCGGCGCTGCCACCGTCACCCTGAAGAATTGCTTCCAGGGGTGTTACAACGATCGGACCCGGGCCGAGTCCCGTGAGGTCAGGTGGACCGTGACTGTCGCGCGCTGAGCACCACACTGACGCCTTCGAGCCAACGGGCCATGGTGTCACCGCCCTCGAACTGGTCGCGCCAGTTCACCTCGGCCGCCGTGGTCAGCCACTGCCGCACCAGCTCCGTTGCCTGCGGGGTCGGTAGTGGCTCGGACAGTTGCAGGGCGAAGGCGAGCCCGCCGCGGCGCACGATCTCGGCGAGGAAAGTGACCGATCTGGCCACGATCCCTAGCCGGTCGAGGGTTATGCCGGCGGCGATCGCACCCTCGGCGAACACCCTCGGGTCGTGGGGCAGCCGGGTGCGAAGCAGCGCTGCGATGTCCAACTCGGCCAGGTCGGCGTCGGTGTGGGTCTGATGGCTGCGAATCATTGCTTGGTACCTCATTACTGGGGCATGCGGATGGATGTCGGGACTTTGGGCACCCCGCTGCCGACCGCATCCATTTTGCCGTTGATGAAGTCGTCCTCGTTGACCCAGACCGTGTACCCCACGGGTTATAGATCTGGATCTTGTCGCCGTCATGGCCGACGATGAGCATGCCGTGGCCACCGCTGTCATCACGCACCGAGATTGGTACCGGAATCCCTTGGTCGACCGATTCCTCCGCGCGGCGCAATGCCGCCCGCCGCTCGTCGGCCTTATTGAGGTCCTGGTTCTCATAACCCACGCCGGTATGCGGAGTGATGTTCCGGTCAGAGATTTCCTCTGATTGCTCCGGGGACATGCCATCATCGCCGAAGATAGGCAGATCGTCGGTCCAATCTCGACCATCGTCGTAGACCCGCTGCTGTTCCTCACGCAACCGCTGTGCGAAGGCGTCCGGGTTGTCGTACTTCGGGTCGCCCGGGTGGTTGCCGGTGGTCAGCTCCAACGCGTAGAGCGGATCGACCTGAGCCCGAGCCATTACATTGAGCTTCGCCCAACCTCTGTTGCGGCTGGTCGTGTGGGCTTGACTTCACGGTTGTCGATGTAGAGTTGCCGAGTTCAGGCTGATGGACGGGTTGCCCGCGAAATGTGTGTTCACCATCAACAGGGGTCGATCATGCCCGGTGTGGTAGGTAACGGTTTGGCCACAACCCATACCGATCCGGTGTGGCAGCTGGGGAACAGGCGCAAGCCCGCACCAGATCGAGTTTCGTGACAAAGCCTTCTCCGGCGCGGGTTTGCCCGCCGATTATCTACGGGCTGGGGCTGGACACGCCAGCCCAGGTCATCGATACCCTGACCGGGATGCTGCGCCGCTACCAGCAGCGCATCGGCAGCCGCTGGCGCGGCTACGACACCGGGCTGCAAGCCATCCTGACGTGTGCTTGGCTTTCCGGTGGGCACACCTACCAGCAGCTGGCCGACGGCAACGGCATTCCGCGGGAGACCTGCCGCTGCGGGTCGCGATTTACACCAGGCGCTCTTCCGATGACGAGCATCAGCCGTACACGATCGAAGCCCAGACCGTGAGACTCGGGGCGTACGTTGACTCACAGCCGGGGTGGCAGATCACGGCGAGGTTTACCGATGATGCGTCGGGCGCGACGTTGGAGCGGCCGGGCTTGACGCAGGCGTTGGCGGCGGCGCGGGCCGGCGAGTTCGACCTGCTGCTGGTGTATCGGCTCGACCGGTTCTCGCGACGGATTCGGGATCTGGCCTTGTTGATGGACGAGCTGGATAACGCTGGGGTGCATTTCAGGTCGGCGACGGAGCCGTTCGATACTTCAAGCCCGGCGGGGCGGTTGTTCGTGCAGATGCTTGGGGCGTTCGCCGAGTTTGAGCGTGAGGTCATCATCGATCGCGTCATCAACGGGATGGGACGTAAAGCGGCTAAAGGTGAGTGGACGCATGGGCCGCGGCCGTATGGCTATCTTGTGGATCCCGACAGTCATCGGCTGGTGCCGCATCCGGACGAGAAGCATCTGGTGCGAGAGATCTTCACCCTGTATGCGGGGACGAGGCTTGGGACCCGGGCGATCGCGGCGCGGCTCAACGAGGAGGGCAAGCGGACAAGGCAGGGCAGGCTCTGGTCGGGGCACGCGGTCGGCCGCATCTTGGGCAACCGGCTGTATCGAGGCGAGGTCGTCTTCCGCGACGTGACTGCTGAGAATTCGCATCCGGCGCTGGTGGAGGCGGAGTTGTTTGACCAGTGCCAGGCGATCCTGGATGCGCGTGGCGAGGCGGGGTCGCAGCGGGCGGCGTCCAACTCTGATTATCAGCTCACGGGTCGGATCACGTGTCCGAAGTGTGGCTGCAAGTACGTGGGCACGTCGGCCGCGGGCAAGCTGCGCCGCTATCGGTATTACACCTGCTTCACACGGGCGCGGTATGGGACCAAGGCCTGCAACGCCCCGCGCATCGACGCCGATCTGCTCGACCAGGCGATCATCGAAGCGCTCATCGACTTCCACGGAAACACCGACCTCATCCTCGCGGCGATCGGCAGGGAGCAGGCGATGCGGGATGAGGGAAGCGAGAAGGAGCGGGCAAAGCTGGCGGGGATCGGTCAGGAGATCAGGAACGTCGAGGCGAGCATCGACCGGTACCTGTGCGCGTTCGAGAACGGGAGCCTGGACGAGCGCAGCTGTGGGCACCGCATCCAGGATCTGAGCCTCAAGCTGGGGCAGCTGAAGGTCAGGCAGGAGGAGCTACGGCAGGCGGGTAGCGATGTGCCGAGGGCACCGAGCGTGAAGGCGATAGAGCGGCTGCGGCGAGACCTCGTGGAGGTGTTGAAGCAGGGAACAGCGGGGCAGCGGAAGGCGGTCATCGAGAGCCACGTGGCTGAGATCAAGATCGACGGGCAGACGCTGATACCGATCTACAAGATCTACGTAGACGAGAAAGAGGAGTCGTCTTCCGACTCCTCTTTTCGCAATGGTGCGGGTTGTGGGGCCTGACGCACCAGAATGCGAAAACGATCATCCATGTCAGCGGTGGCCCACTGCCGATCAACGTGGCGAGGTCGCTCGCGGTTCTCCCGCGCTAGACTCCGGCCAACCTCCCTGCTGTTATCCCATCAGGGGTTGTTCGAGTGCTTCTTGCCGGTGCCGCGAGACGATTGCTGCGAGGCTTGGCTCTTCCTCGAAGTACTCGGAGGTGTCGAAGACGATCTCGCCGTCGTGACAACGCATGATGATCTCTTCGCCGTTGAACAGCAGCACTGCCTCGGCTGGATACTTGCGGGCAAAGGCGATAACTGCGTTGAGCATCATCTCTAAGCCAGCCAGCTCCTGATCCGGATCAGCGCGGCCGTTGAGCGATCGGAAAGTACGAACAGTGACGGGTTCGAGCGTCCGCATGCTCTCATCCAACAACGCTGCGATCGGGAAGAGAACGAAGCCGCGCCAGAACTCGATCCGCTTCGCAATCGGTCGATCAGTGCAGACGATCACTCCACGTCCGGGGCTTGCGCTCAAGTGCGGTTGAGCTCCTACTGTCCCCAGCATGACCTACGTGATCGCGCTACCGTGCGTGGATGTGATGGACAAAGCATGCATCGATGAATGCCCGATCAACTGCATCTACGAGGGCAACCGGATGTGGTACATCCATCCTGACGAGTGCATATGCTGCGGCGCCTGCGAGCCGGCCTGCCCCGTCGAAGCCATCTACTTCGAGGACGACCTACCCGACGAGTTCACCGGGTACGCCGCCGTCAACGCCGCGTTCTTCACCGCGATCGGCTCTCCCGGTGGGGCCTCGAGGGTAGGACCCGTTGAGGGCGACCACCCGCTCGTGGCGGCCCTGCCGCCGCAGATCCATCACTCCGCCCAGGCTTGAGATCACGCCGGATCGTTGCGCTCGCTGGACTCGTGCAGGCGCACCGGTCCCTGGCCGCGCGTGCGAAGCCGGTCATCCGGGTTGAGCAGATCGCACAGTTTCATGGACAGGCAGCCGCATCCGATGCAGGCGGTGAGCTGTCGCTCGAGATTCACGAGGTACCGTCGCCTGTCCTCCAGCTGGCGCTTCCACACCCGCGACACCCGCACCCAGTCCCGGTGGCTGGGCGGTTCGTCGGCCGGCAGCGTGGTGAAGATCTCCGCGACGTCGGCGAGCGGGATGCCGAGCCGCCGGGCTGCGAGAATAAGCGAGATGCGCCGCAGCATGTACCGCCGGTACAGCCGCTGATTGCCGCGGTTGCGCTCGGCTGTGATGAGCCCTTGCGCCTCGTAGAACCGCAGCGCGGACGGCGCCACCCCGGTACGGGCGACAACCTCCCCGACAGTGAGCAGGTCGTTCGGCTGCGCGAACGGCTCCGATGACACCCGTGGAGCGTAGAACCTCAACTTGGGTTGAGATCAAGGCGAATCGTCCAACGTCGCATCCACTCACAAGTACGCAGCGAAGGCCTCTATATCGACGCAGTTGCATCGGTGTTCGCCGAGCAATTCCATCGCCTGGGCTACCTCGCCGTGGACAGGACGTTCAACCAAATTGGTTTTTCGCACAGGAGATGAAGCTCGGCCTGACGCACCAGAATGCGAAATCGATCATCGCCGTCGACGGCGACCCGCTGCCGGTCACCATGGCCAGATCGATCAAGGTTCTCTCACGCTAGATTCCAGCCGATCTCCCCGAGCCCCTGGCGTTCATGAATCGTTCGATCGTTGGCGGTTATCCCATCAGGGGTTGTTCTAGTGCTTCCTGCCGGTGCCGCGAGACGATTGCCATGAGGCTGGGCTCCTCGTCGAAGTACTCGGAGGTGTCGAACACGATCTCACCGTTGTGGCAGCGCATAAGGATCTCTTCGCCATTGAACAGCAGCACGGCTTCCGCCGGATACTTGCGGACGAAGACGATGACCGCGTTGAGCATCACTTCCCAGCCCGCCAACCGCTCGCCGTATTCGGCGGTGCCGCTGAATCGGAACGTCACCGAGATCTTGCGCCGAAAGCCGATCTTACCGGCGTGCCGCTCCTCCATCTCTTCCTGCTCCTCGTCCACCGGAGTGACGAGATAGGGCATGATATCCATCACCTGGGTGCGCAAGAACGGGTCGCGTGGATCGAGGTCGACCAACTCCGCATCACATTGCCCGGCAAAGAACGCGAACAGGTCCTGCTCGGCCAATTCCTGGGCCGACTCGAATCTGATCTCCAACGCCATTGGCGATCAACGTCCTTCCGGTCAGGGGAGCAACCACGTGGGTATCCCACCTTCGATCACGATAACCTCGCGCAACCCTTTGATTGGCTTGCGGCCCAGCACAGCCGTCACATCGGTCGCTGAAAGCGGACTGTCCTGCATGTCCAGCACAATCCGATCCGCTTGCAGAAAGCCACTCTTGGGATCACGCACCTTCCCGCTAACCTCGTCTCGAATATTGTCAATGTCCTTAGTGCTGGGCGCATAGCTGTCGAAGTATCGGCCCTCGATCTTGTAGTCGGGCTTCTTTCCGTTCCAGCGAGGGCCGGGGTTCTGTTCGACGTCATAGCCGTGTCGGCTGAGTACGTCGGCTGACTCGTTCTCGCGGCGCAGAGCACGATCGTTCTTCTTTGTGGGATGTGCCGGCGTGCGTGTGCCTCGGGGTGTGGCATGAGGATTCGGGGTCCGCGATGGCGGCGTCCGTGAAGGCGTTGCGGTCGCCCTACGCACGTCGTCGACTTTTCGTTTGAAGCGAATCGTTTGAACAGGCCCTGCACCGCCCGGGCGGCCCCGCTCGGGATCCTGCGCCTGCTCACCCGAGCACCTTGGAGATCGCCATGTCCTGCAGCCGGTCCAGAATCAGCTTGGTGATCGCCCTAAACACCGGTATCTCCAGCAGGGACGCACCGGCTGTCGGTACTGAGGTGGCGATGGCCTGGGCGATCTGCACGATCAGGATGATCAGCTGGGTGATGGCGCTGAGCTTCAAAGCCAGGACGATGCCGGCGCAGACCATCAATCCCACGCCCACCAGCTCCACCGTGGTAGCAGCATCACGGAGATTGCTGGCCGGGCCGTCGACCGCCATCCACGCCTGCTCAAACGCCGAAGTCGTCTCGGAGACATTGACCTGCCACACGTTCTGCGCATGGGTCGTGGTGGCCTCGGTACCACCGCGCAGCGTACCGGCGAACCGGACCCACGCCTGGCCCATCTCGAATAGCTTGTCCTCATCGCCGCGCGGCCAGTCGAACCCGACCGCGTTCATTGCCGACACGAGTTCCCCAGATAGTTGCATTCCCATCAGCGCTACCCCCGTGTCTACAGCTGCAGATCTGGATTAGCCGTCCGCACTTGGTCCAACACCTCGGTCTGCTGAGCGTCCGTGCGGTCGATCTCGTCGGCCGCCGCGCCCAACCGTTCGGCGTATTCGTCAATCAGGTCCAGATTGGAGGCGAAGCAATCCATCGCCACCTCGAAAATCCCCTGATACGACAACCCGATCAGCGACCCAAGGGTGTCATCGCCCCACGGCTGCCCAAAGCCTTCGAGCTCGGCGATGAACCCGGCCAACGCCGCATCAGTCTCCTCGGTGGAGTTACCGATCAGGACCCTAGCCTGCCGCAGATTCTCGGTATCGACGTCGATTTCTCTCATTGCGGTACTCGCGCGTCGACCTTGTCCAACACCGCCTGCATGCCGTCGGTGAACCGCCGCATCGCATCCAAACCCTTGTCCTGCAACTGCGAAAGCTGCCGCTGCAACACCGCTGGATCCATCCCGGCCACCGCCGCTGTCGGCTCATCCAGACCCTGACGCGCGGCCCACGCCTGGTTGACCGCCGCCACGATCACCCGCGCAAGATCCCGCTCATCCATCCGCAGTACCGCCGGGTCCAGCACCATGCCCAGCAGCCGCCCATCGGCGGCCATCGCCGTCTTCACCTTGCCGTCGAGCGCCTGGCCCACACCCACCGCTGGCGGCTGATCCTGTTGCGGCCTGGCACGCATCCTCTCCAACTGGCGACGCAGATCGCTTAGCAACTGCTCGAAAGCGTCACTCATCATCCCTCCCCGCTTCACGAAGAGCGTACCCATGTAAATGCGTTCATGGCATCCGAAATCTTGCAGCACAGCAGAAACGAGAACGGAACGAGACAGCACAGTCAGCGCCATACTGCGGGAGCTGCCCGAAGCAGGCCAGCCGCTCGCCTTCAGGGCCATTGACAGGCGTATCCCCTCGCAGGCGATCACTAACGGTTTTCGCAGGGAGGATGAAGCTCGGGCCTGACGCACCAGAATGCGAAAACGATCACCACAGCTGTTGGCGACCCACTGTCGTTGAGACCGGCTGGATCTTCCGCTTGATCGTGCGGTACGGCCAAGGATTTCATAGCCACTGTCTCCAGCAGCGACGATCATGGGAGCCTGGCGCGAACCGGCGATACAAGATGCTCGACTTGCCGCCAGCAGGATATACGGACTATGATGGGATATCTTATTGAGGGGTGGATGTATGGCCAAGACGCTGCTGGACGTAGATGAAGATCTTCTGAGCGAGGCTACAACCGCGCTTGGCACAACCACCAAGAAAGATACCGTCAACAGCGCCCTGCGATTCGCCGTCGATGAAATCAGAGCGCGCCGAGAACGGGCTCTAACCGAGCTACAGCAGATAGCCGACAACGGCGGCTTCGACTTCGACAAGCTCGACGAGTTGGACCAGTGAAATACCTGGTTGATACCAGCGCCCTCGTGCGCATCTTGCGCCGCCAAGTCGACGACCACTGGCATGATCAAGTCACCCGCGGACTCGTTGCCATCTGTGATCCAGTACTGGTGGAAACACTCACGATCGCCGACGCCAAGGCATACACCCGTATAGAGGACGCCCTCCGCGAGGCATACCCGTGGGTGCCCGTTCCAGACGATGCCTGGGACATCGTCACCTCAGTAAGGCGTGAACTGGCCACCAAAAGCGTTCACCAAGGACTGTCCGTCGCCGACCACCTGGTCGTAGCAACCGCCATCCGGCTGAAACTGACTGTGCTGCACGAAGACACCGACTTCGAGACCGCAGCGAAGATGATCCCGCAGTTGAAACAGCAGAGGATCCTTCAAACAACAGACGTGTAGCGATCGCTAACGACCCGAACGAACTCCCCGATCAACCTGCCGCGCCGGCCATTCATGGTCGATTTCGCACCGAAGAAGAAGCTCGGGCCTGACGCACCAGAATGCGAAAAGGATCATCGCCGTTGCGAGTGATCCGTTACCTATCTGCCGGTATATCCGTTCGGTGTTCGGTAGCGACCGAACACCGAACAGTTAGACTAACCAGATGACCCCAGCAAACGGCGCCGCCGGAGTCGAGGAATTGCTCGATGCAACCGCAGCCGTCGGGTTGCGCGCCGAACCGCCTTCGGCCGACTCAGGGGTCGACCTCGTCCTGATTAACCCGGCCGGCGGCCGGATCTTGATCCAGGTCAAGCGGATGGAACTCGCCTCGGCAGACAGGATCGAAAGTCGGATCAGGCAATGGGATACCGCCTCTGACCGCCGCGCAGGTATTCGGGTCGTCGTCGCTGACCGGATTACGCAGGAGGCTCGCCAGCTACTTGAAGCCGCCAACTGGGGCTGGCTCGACCTTCGCGGGCATCTGCACCTTGCCGCGGAAGGACTCTATGTCGACGCCATCGTGCCCCGGCTTCGCGAGCCGTCAGGCCCGACGCAACCGTTGGCCGGGCGCGTAGGCCAAGAGGTCGCGGCGCTCCTGCTTCTCGATCCAACCCAACCCGCAGCAGTACGCGAAATCGCCAGGACTCTCGGCCGATCGGCAAGTACCGTCTCACAGGCGATAGCGAGTATGCGTCACGCCTCGCTCATCGACGATCACCGTAGGCCAGTCGTTCCCGATCTGTTCTGGGAACTCGCCGACCGTTGGAAACCAAGCACGAGGGATCTCCAAAGTTCCCCTTCGCTCACAACCAGCCAAGCCGTCGGCTCGGTCGATGAAGCTTTGCGGCTCGGGCTGACCGATGTCGAAGCAACGACAGGTTGGGCCCTCACCGACACACTGGCGGCGGCGGCTTACGGTGCTCCGGTCAGTGCTCGATCAGACCATCCGCCCGACTTCTACGTTCCCGATCAGGCGACGATGAGAAGAGCGCTGCACCTGCTCGGCCCTGGGCCCAGCCACGAAAGCCGAGCCGCGACCCTCCGGGTCGCACCCTTCCCACTCGTATGCGCCCGCCGCATCGATTGGCCGGACGAAACGTGGCCGCTAGCCAGACCACTGTTCGTCGCCCTCGATCTCGCCAGCGACCCCGGGCGTGGCCGGGAGATCCTAGCTGGCTGGTCACCTCCGCCTGAGGCAGGACAACGTGTCTGGTAGCAACCCCGTTCCCGTGGTCGACCTCCTCGGCGCCCCAATGAATGCGCTCGCCCATGCCATCCCCGCCGTGGCCAAGCGCACCGGCCGTGACGTCATCGTCGTCGGTGGCTTGGCCGTCATATGCCGGCTAACTCGCGCGTATCGCGCCACCAGCGACCTGGACACCGTGAATCGGCGCCGCGCCAACGAACCACCACAACTGGAACTTCTCCTGGCCAGCGGTGCCCAACCCAGCGGCGTGTCTGGAGCGCTGGTCGCGACATCAGCAGGACCAGTACAGGTCGACATCCTCGAGGTAACCGACGCAGACCTCGCTCAGCTGCCCGACGACCCAACCGACCGACTCCACGTGCTATCCCACGCATGGGCCGCCGCAAGCGCCACACCCGTGACGATCCGAACAACCGACCTACCAGATCTGTCGGTGGCTGTGGCAGAACCAGGACCGCTCATCGCGATGAAGCTTCAGTCCATCATGAACCGAGGCGCCGCAAAGGAAGGAACAGACCTTCTCGACATCATCCGGTTGTGCCTGGACCCCACCACCCGACCAGTTCTCACAATTCAGCTCGCCAACGCCGAAGCACTGCTTGGTGCCGATGCCGCACGCCATGCCCAACGATGGTTCAACGACCACGCTGGCCGATCGCTTCGTTTGGTACGAGCAATCCCTGAAGGCCGCGACACCGAACTCGACGATCTCCGCCTCGTCGGCGAGCTGCTACAAGGCGCACTTTCGAAACCCAAGCACAACTCATGAGATTTCGCATGAAGGGTCAAGTTCGGGCCGCCAGGGACTCGAACCCCGAGTCCGCGGGTTTAGAGTGGGGCCCTGCACCCTCATCCGTCGCATACGCGTCGAGAAGATCGAGAATATCCGCATACGAGCAGGTCACAGCCTTGCTGACGTAGGTCTGTAAACCGTCGCGAGAGCTACGAAGGTTCGAACCCTTCACCCGCCACATTCAGCGCAAAGAAGCCCTGACCTGCACAGACAGGTCAGGGCATCTTCGTACGGGTGTCCCGCCGACGTGGTCGCGGTCCAGCCAAGCGTGGCCTCGGTCAATGCCCGGAGGGTCAGGCAACTCGGCAGGACAAGGCTCACTGTGGACGACCGCCATCGAGCAATATGCCCGGCACCCTTCCGGACAACATGATCGTTAGTCGCCATACTCGCTGGTCGTCTTTCCTGATATCGGCAAAGTTGCCACAACGGAGGCACACCAAGGCTTAGGGTCAAGACGAGGCGAACATCACGAGCCACAAGAGCTTCGTCTCAGTGGCACGAACATCAGGGGGGATCCTATGACGACGACCGCCGAGCGCGGACAAAAGGCTGAAGCGTCCGAGAAAGAGCAAGAAGAACGAAGCATCAGCCCACTCCTGCTAGCGGCATTGCTAAGCCGCCGTGAGGAGCGCGGGGAAAGCACGATCCAGCACCCGCTGCTGCTCGCCGCGCTTGCACAGCGCCGCGAGGAGCGCAGGGAACGCATCTTCGAGCACCCGCTGCTTTTCGCCGCGCTTGCACAGCGCCGTGAGGAGCGCGGGGAAAGCATGATCGAGCACCCGCTCTTGCTCGCGGCATTGCTAAGCCGCCGCGAGGAGCGCAAGGAACGCATCTTCGAGAATCCGCTGCTTTTCGCCGCGCTTGCACAGCGCCGTGAGGAGCGCGGGGAAAGCATCTTCGAGCATCCGCTGCTTTTCGCCGCGCTCGCACAGCGCCGCGAGGAACGCGAAGAAAGCACGATCGAACACCCGCTGCTGCTCGCCGCGCTCGCGAGCCGCTAGAAGCTGGCTTAGCACCACGCATCGCGACGTCGAAACCATCGTCGTGGCGGCGTGGTCTATGGGACAGGAGACCAGAGGTACCACTATGGCGGGCGAATCTCGCAAAGAACCTGAACAGGAGCCGGTGGAGGCATTGATCGATGACCTCATCCGGGACATATTGGGTGAGGCCGGCCAATCACCCAAGACAGCAGCACGCGGCCCACTGGCGGCCCTGATCGAAACCGTAATGGCGGCACCGTCTCAAGCGGCACCGTCCCGAGCATCGATGTTTGAACGGCTCCTGTTTACACAGACCATCGCATCCGCGTTGGCCGATGCTCTCGCGCCCGCACTCGCTGAGGCTCTGACGCCCGAGATCCTGAAGGCTCTGGAGCATTACGCGGCAGGAGAGAAAAGTGGGGAGCCCGCCGCAGTGGGCGAAGGGGCACGCCGGGCCGGGAGCACCGCCACAGTGACCGAGTGAGAATGTGGACAGCGTCTCACATTCCACATCGGTGTGCTGGCATGTGGCCCTAACAACGCGCACTGTCGCCACACCTTAGTTCTCCGCTCAGAAGACATGTGCTGTCTGACATATCGGAGGCACGGGTGGGGCGGCGGTGCGCCGCACCAAGAGGCAAGCATGGGCTTATCGGCGAGCATCGATCATAACTGATTCTTCGCCGAGGCCAACCTTGATCCAGACCTGGAACCCGAGGAATGCTGAATTTATGAATCTGATCATCGAGAAGGGGCGTACCTTCTCGATGATCAGATTGTCAGTTATCGGGCCAGGCCGATGTTGGCGCGTCGGTCGGCGCCGGTGCAACCTCAGGAGGCTCTCCGGCGTGGGAACCCAGGGAGTATCTCTGACCGAGCAGGTGGGCGATGTCGAAGTCTGGATCGATCAAGCCATTCGTGTGGGCTGCTGTTGGACGGGCGGTGCCGGTGGCACTGGTCCTGATCGCCGCGTACGAGATCGCACGGTGGACGCCCCTGCTGCCGACCCGCTCCTTTGGCCTGTTCTATGGCATGTCGGTGGCGGAATGGTTCGGCATGGTGTCGTTGCCGATCCTGACGTGGGCATTGTGGGCACCGACCGCGAAGCTGGCACTTCGGGTGGGGTTGCTGTTGGTACCAGGCGTGGTGGTATGGGGTTGGTTGCTGACAAGGCCCTGGGTTGGATTTCCAGTCGACAAGCTGGCGCTGTACCGGGCATATCCGTTCATGGCGGCTGCGACGGTGGTCCTCGCCGGTGTCGTGGCGTTCCTGTGGCGGCGGTCGCGACCAGCTACATCTGGCCGCGTGTCGGCCGGCACACCCTGGAGTCGTCCCGGCATGTTGATTCGCATGGTGACAGGGCTCTTGGCGCTTGTTGTCGCGATGGCGTTGTCCTTCGTTTGGACGCAGGAGATGGCTGTCGCCGTCGCTGCGCTGACCGGACCGGTACCGGGCTGATGCGAAGCCAGTCGAAGACTGCGACTCGGTGTAACTCACTGTCCGATATGGATAGTCATTTTTCGGCCTGACGGCACCGACACCTCCCATTACTGTTTACCTTATCTATGTCTGGCGTGCGCGTCGGTGGACCCCACCGGCCATGACCTACCCATACGCTCCCGCGCGTGAGCCGGTCTCGCTTCATCTTCCTCTCCACCCTGGTGCAGATCGGGGTGGGCGAGGCCGCCGACGGGGGTGTTCTGGCTGTTGGTTTCGTCCAACAATCGACAGCTCGGCCGCGGGTACATGGTATACCAAGCCTATCAAGGCCGTCGCGCCGCGGCCTCGCTCCTGCGCCAGCGGCTCGCCCAGGTCAAGACGTCGACTGCGGCCGATGAGGTTACCGGGCAATTGGTTTGGCGGTGGCGCCGGCGTCACCGCCCCGCCCGGCTCGATCACGTGGGCGGTTCAACCGTCCACAAAGGACAGCCCGGACCGTCGCTCGTCGTTCACATACACGAACATCCCGTCGGGCACGGTCGTGAACGACTACGTCGCGGTGACGAACTTCAGCCAGAGCCCGGTGACTTTCGACGTGTACGCCACGGACGGGTTCAACACGACTTCGGGATCGCTGAGTCTTCTCGCGGCTACCGCAAAGCCGAAGGACGTCGGCTCGTGGGTGGCCATACCGAAGAAGACCATAACGATCAACCCCGGCGAGCGGTGAACGAACCGTTCACGATCACAGTGCCGTTCAACGCGACCCCCGGAGACCACGTGGGCGGCGTCATCGCCTCGGTCAGCCGGCAGGCCTCCGACAAGGCGAACGTCCAGATCGACCAGCGGCTGGCGGCCCCGATCTACCTGCGGGTCTCGGGAGAGCTCAAGTCTGGCGTCGCGGTCGAGTCGATCAGCACCACCTACCACGGCACTTTCAACCCGTTCAGCGGGGGGAATGCCGACGTCGCCTTCACGATCCACAACACCGGCAACACCCGTCTTGACCTCACGGCGGACGTCGCGGTGAGCGGTCTGTTCGGCGTTTCGCCTGGTACCTCTCAGGTTCCGGCGATCAAGGACCTGTTGCCCGGCGCGACGTTCCGCGTCACGCAGCGCGTGTCCGGGGTGTTCCCGCTCGGCCCGCTGACCGCGCATGTGCAGGCTGTGCCCGCGCCGCCGGCCGGGCTGGCGGCGTCGGGGTCGCCGCCCTCGGCCACGTCGGGCGAGGCCGGGCTGTGGGCCACGCCGTGGTCGCAGCTCGTGCTGCTGGTCGTGGTCGTCGTGCTCGTCTTCGGCATCCTGTGGTACCTGCGGCGCGGCAACGAGCGTACCCAGCGCAAGGTGGCCAAGGCCGTCGCCAAGGCCCGGCGCGAGACGGTGGAGCGGCTGACGGGCAAGTCCGGTCCATCCGCGGTAAGCGGCAAATGATCGACCGCCCGGGAGACGCTGAGGCTCGGTCGACGGCCACGCAGTCGGCCGGGTCACTGTCGGCCGGGTCACTGTCGGCCGGGTCACTGTCGGCCGGGTCACCGTCGGCCGAGCCCGCACGGGCCCACCGAGGCGATGTTCAACGACCCGCAGGATCCGCGCACTGCCGACTATGTACACGGCCGGTTCGGCTGAACAGCCGGCTGGTTGAACATCGTTGAACACATCTCCTGTCGGGGCTGCGACGCGAGCCGTGAGCCCCAACCCGGTCCGTGCTTAAGTACCTGAATATGGCTGACGACCGGACCGCACCCGACCTGGCCCGCCTGCTACACCAGCTGCGCCGGCGGGAGGCGCGGCGGCGTGGTGCGCAGGAGCTGACCTACCGGGAGCTGGCGGCCCGGACCGGATGGTCGCTCGGGATTGTGGCGCAGTACTTCTCCGGCAAGAGCGTGCCGCCGATCGACCGGTTCGATGTTCTCGTGCGGCTGCTGGGTGCCACGCCCACCGAGCAGGGAACGCTTGCCACGCTTAGGGATCGGGTGGCGGAGAGCCGCCGCCGGGTCAGTGTCGCCCAGAGCACGGAGCCGAGGTTCCGCTTGCTCGGGCCGGTGGAGGTGATCGGGTCGTACGGCGCCGCCCGGCTGGTCGGAGCCCGCCAGCGGGCGGTGGTGGCGCTGCTCGCGCTTTCCCCGGGTCGCGTCCTGAGCCAGACCAGGCTGATCGACGCGCTCTGGGGCGAGGATCCGCCCCGCACCGCGGTGAAAACCCTTTACAGCCATGTGGCCCGGATCCGGCGGGCCTTTGCCGCATGCGGGCTGCCCGGCGTGCTGAACACCGAGGGATCGGGCTACCTGCTGGCGATCCGGCCCGAGGACGTCGACGCCTTCCGGCTCGAGCGGCGAGTTGCTCAGGCGCGCAAGGCAATCGGCGCCGAGTCGGGGCAGGAGGCCGTGGCCCACCTGTGTGACGGCCTGGCGCTCTGGCGCGGTGACGCGCTCGCCGACGCGCCGGTGCACTGCTGGGGAGCGGCCGAGGTCGATCGCCTGCATGAGGTGTGGCTGGGCGCGCAGGAGGACCTGTGGGAGGCGCGGCTTGGCCTCGGCGAGCAGGCGGGGGCGTCCGGGGAGATCGAGAAGCTGCTGGTGGTCAGGCCCGGACGGGAGCGCCTGGTCGAGCTTCTCATGATTTCTTTGTACCGGTGCGGCCGCCCCAATGAAGCGATCGAGGCCTATCAACGGCTTCGGCATCATCTGGACGAGCATCTGGGCGTTGAGCCGGGCGAGAGAGTACGCGGGCTGTACACGAAAATCCTGCGCCGCGACACCGATCTCGATCCGCCGCGGTCCACCGCGCGGATGGGCGCCGGTCCCGCCCAGCTTCCGCCGGCGGCGGGCCACTTCACTGGCCGCGCCGCCGAGCTGGCGGTGCTCGACGGGCTGGTGGGACCCGAGCCGCGGGTGGGCGTGGTGTGCGGTCCCGCCGGGATGGGCAAGACCGCCCTTGCCGTGCAGTGGGCCGGACGGGCCGCGGGCCGGTACCCCGACGGCCAGCTCTTCATCGATCTGCGCGGCCACGATCCGGCGTCGGCCCTTCCCGTCCCCGAGGCCCTGGCCTACCTGCTGGCCGGGCTGGGCGTCCCGGCGGCCGAGATCCCCGCCGATCCCATCGCGCAGCTCGGCTTGTACCGGTCCGCGCTGCACCGGCGGCGGGTGCTGGTGCTGCTGGACAACGCCGCCAGCGCCGACCAGGTCGCGCCGCTGGTGCCACCGGCTCCGAGCCTGCTGCTTGTCACCAGCCGCAAGCACCTGATCGGTCTCGCGGTCCACCACGCGGTCTCCACAGTGGACCTGGATGTGTTGCGGGCCGACGACTCGCTGGCCCTGTTGAAACGGGTGCTCGGCGCCGACCGGGTCGCGGCCGAGCTCGCCCCCGCACGCAGGCTGGTGGAGCTGTGTGGGCGCATGCCGCTGGCCTTGCGCATCGCCGCGGCCAAGCTCGCCGCCGGGCCCGAGGCGCGGATCTCCGATCTCGCCGCGCACCTGGCCGGGTCGGGCCGGCTCGACGCCTTGTCGGTACCCGGCGACTCGCACAGTGTCCGGAAGGCTTTCTCCGGCGCATACCA
>Ga0075418_10001706_pt1 | contig 25024 bp, 22 predicted proteins | sample SoiMetdeltSBSDD2_FD_81776 | JGI IMG/M metagenome (GOLD analysis project Ga0075418, IMG submission 81776) | Bulk soil microbial communities from a Populus tree surrounding site in Tennessee, USA - Soil MetaG P. deltoides SBSDD2 | ecosystem: Environmental > Terrestrial > Soil > Tree plantation...
ATGTCGAGATCATCGACTTGGAGCTGCTGCATGCTGAAGGCAATCGCCATCGGCAATGCGAGTTCGTGCAGTCCGTCTACCTCCCCGCGCCCAACGAAGCCGTCGATCAGTCCATCGACAATCTGTTTGAACTGCGGCTCAAGGGACTTCATTCGCTTTCTGCTGAAGGCCTGCGACAGCAGGCGTCGTACCCGCGTGTGGCGCGGCGGATCGATGTTGGCGACGTCGGGGAAGAAACCGCCGCCATCTCGCTCGAGTATGGCCTTCACTTCATCAAGGTGGCCGTGCGCCATCTGCTGGTAGTAGCCGAGTTCCTGCGAGAACACGACAGGATCACGAAGTACTTCAGTGAGGTCTTCATGCCGTGACACCAGGTACATACCCAGATCCTTTTCGAAATGGACCGGGGCGTCATAGCGGAGGGTGCGGTAGTAGGCGAACGGCTTCTCTTGAATAGCCGGATCAACGAAGGACGCCTCGTCGAGGGAGTCCAGACGCTCGACTCCAACCGGGCAACCGGTCTCCACTGCTGAATTTTCTGTCGTCACAAGCTGTGCCCTCCGTCCGTCACTTGTTCACACCCGCGCTCGCCTGTGCGCGAGACGACTGTTGTTTGCCGTCCCACGTGTCGGGACCGACTCCCCGCCGCCGTAAGTCGGCTTTGATGACACGCAGGGTCGCTTGGGTTTTCGGCAGCTCGTCCACGAACTCGATGTAGCGGGGAATCATGAACCTCGTCATCCGACTTTGGAGATCTTCGTATAGATCCTGCGGACTGATCGTGGATCCCTGGCTTCTCACCGCGAACAACATCACCTCGTCTTCGACGCTGTCGGCGGGTACCGCGACGGCTGCGCACTCAACGATCTCCGAGTTGCGCAGGGCCTCCGCCTCGACCTCGAACGACGAGATGTTCTCGCCCCTCCGACGGATCGCGTCCTTGAGACGGTCGACGAAGATGTAGTCACCATCCGGGTTGCGGACGAGCGCATCTCCGGTATGGAACCATCCATTACGCCAAGCGGTTGCCGTCGCTCCGTCGTTGTTCAGGTAACCCGCGTTCATCACCCATGGCACGTGAGAGCGAACCACACACTCGCCGACCGTTCCATCGGCGACTTCGTAGTCGTTCGCATCCACCAGTCGGACTTCGAACCCGGGATAGCCATCCCGGAGCCGGCCGACAGTGCGACTGTTCGGAGGATTCCAGCCGGACCTGATGGCCACACCGCCTTCCGTGCTGTTGTACACGGTGCAGATGCGGACGCCGAACCTGTCGCTGAACTCTCGATAATTGGTACCCAGCGGCGCCATGAACACGTTCTTGAGACTCGTTGGGCCTGACGGACTTTCGGGATTACGCAGGAGCACGTCGGCCATTGAGCCGACGAGCATGCCGGTCGTGATCCCGAAGTTCAGCACATCGTCCCAGAAGCTGGTCAACGCGAAGCGCGATCTCATGACCACTTGCCCACCGACCATCGCGGCGTTGTAAGGAATCGACTTCGAACCAAAATGTGCGTGCGACGTCGTGCAGTAGAAGATGTCCGCGGACGTGAGGTCCTCGATCGGAAACGTCCCAGAGTTGATGGAGTGCAACTGGCCCCACGGGAGCTTCACGGCTTTGGATGGTCCGGTGGTTCCCGAGGTGTAGGTGATGCAGGCGATATCGTGAAACTCGGGCAGGCTGACTCGTTCGCGCGCGGCCACCATGTCAAGGCGCAGACTCGAGGGCCGTGTGATGCCCGGCAATGGGGACTTCTGGTGGGCGTCGTATTGCTCACCGTCGAGTACCAGCACGTGTTCGACACTTTGCAAGTCGGCGGCGACCGTCTCGACGACGCCCACATACTGTGGGGCCACCACCAGTAACTCAGGAGCGCAGTTGTTGATCGCGTAAGCGAGCATGCGCCCGCGGAACTCCGGATTGGTCGCTGCGTCGATTGCGCCCAGGCTCGACAGTCCAAGCCAGACACCTACCGAGTCCAGGCCTGCGTCGAGGATGGTGACAACGACGTCACCTCGCTGCACTCCGAGTGCTACGAAACGTGCCGCCCATTCGTCTGTCGACGACTGCAGTTGACCCCACGTCGCGGACTGACCGTCCGCGGTCCGGATGAATGTCCGATCGGGATCCTCTTTCGCCATCCGATTCACGATGGCGGGCAGCGTTTCCGCTGATGTTGATGTCACGCGTACTTCCAGAACGCACGCATCATCTTGATCTTTCCGCTGTCGTCGAAAGTGAAGTGATCGACAAGCGGTCCAACGTGCTGCATTGCGCCCTCGCGCGTCACCACACCCTGCAAGATGGCAATGGCCTCGTTGCCGCAGACGATGATGTCCCGCTCCAGCCACAGCTTCATCGGTGAAAGATCCGTGACCAACTTCCAGAACTCTGTTCGCAGGCTCTCGATACCGGTGTAGGTATCCACTCCAACCGGGTCCTCCAACACGGTGTCATCAGCCCAAAGTGCCAACCAGCCTTCCTTGTCGTGGTCGCTGAGGGTTTCGCAATGCGCATTGATCGCCGCGACGATTGTATTGGCGTCTGGCATTCTGGTTCCCTTCTAGCACTATCGATTCGTTCGTTGTTTCACGCGGTCAAACTTTGCTTACTTCGTCATCCCAGCCCGTATCACGCTCTCTGACAGCGGCTTTCACACCCTTTTCGTGGATCAGACGGAGATGATGTTCTTTGGCGATTGCCGCTTCTGCGCTGGGAACGTAGGGATCTCGGCCGACGTCGACCATCGCCGAAAGTCCCGCAGCCTCATAGAGTCGATGCGTACCACGTTTGTTCGCGATGAGGTCACCGGTTTCCATCCGAGCTATCTGCTCGGCGAAACGCATCGCCGTGTCCTCTTCTTCGCCCAGCGCGACGATCCTGTTGACGTAGAACAGGCGATGGGCGGTCTCGGCGTCCAGCCAACCACCGGTCATCCACAGGTGTTTCATGACGCGGATGGGAAAGTGGAACGGCATGAGCGCATAAGGGCCGTACGGTGCCCCCACTCCGACGCGTGACTCCTCCCAACTGAAGCGCGCATTATCAGCGGCGATGACCACGTCGGCGGCTAACAAGAAGGTATTCGCGTGGGGTCCCACGAATCCCTTGGCGGCGACCACAAGACCCTTTCTGAAGCGCCACGGTGGGAGTAAATCGCCCGTATGTACCCAGTACTTGTCCTCGATCGTCGCCGGTGACTGACCGCCGACTGTTTCGGCGGCAACCTGTGCAATGTCATGACCGGAGGAGAAGTTCGAACCCTCGGCTGTCAGCACCACACACTTGACGTCGTCCATGCGGTCACAGTCGGCGAGGACCGCGTAGAACTCCTTTTCCATCGTGCTGTTGATCGCGTTCATCTTGTCGGGTCGATTCAGGCGTACGGTGACAATGCTCGACTGCCGTTGCACCTTCACGCACGTCATGCCAGCCCAATCTGCTTCAGGCAAAACATGTCTCCTATTCGCTCATGTGCTTTATCGGCATGACCACGGTCTCAGGCGCGCGGAAGGCCGAGAACTTGCTGGGCGATGATGTTTCGTTGGATTTCCGACGTACCTCCGGCGATGGTGGCTGCGATACCTCGTGTGTAGCGCTCGAAACTGCTGGCGAAGTACTCGTCGTAGTTCATGTGTTCGTAGCGACCGGTCACCGGGTGCAGCAGACCTTCGATGCCCGCCGTTTCCAATAAGACATCGGCTGCCCGCCTTTCGGCTTCCGATCCGAAAAGTTTGAGTACCGACACCGACGCGGTGTCCGCTTCCCCGCGTGCGGCACGGGCCAATGCCGCTGACCCCATGGCGCGCAATGCGTGATAGTCCATGATCATCGAGGCGTATTGGTCCCGTTCGACCGATGTGCGCGGCCGGCAGTCCGCGATCAGATTGTCGATACGGTCGGCGAACAGCAGCCACATCATGGTTCGCTCGTGGCCGAGCGACCCGTTGGCTACCCGCCAGCCCTTATTGAGCTCGCCCACAAGGTTTTCCGCTGGCACCCGGACGTCGGCGAAGAAGACCTCGTTGAAGTCGAGGTTGTCCTGACTGGCGACATCGGCGAACGGACGACACTCCACGCCCTGGCTGGTCGTAGGGACTACCAACGCAGAGATTCCCTTGTGTTTGGGAGCGTCCGGGTCGGTGCGAACGAAAGTGAGCAGGAAGTCCGCGTGGTGCGCGCCGGAGGTCCATACCTTTTGACCGTTGATGACGAACTCGTCGTCATCGAGGACAGCCCTCGTGCTCAGCGACGCAAGGTCGGAGCCAGCGTTCGGTTCGCTCATTCCCAGAGACGCAGTCATCTCTCCACGAAGAACTGGTATCGCCCATCGCTGCTTTTGCTCTTCGGTGCCAAATGCGATCAGCGACGTTGCAACGATGTTCACACCCTGCGGGTTGAAGCTGTGATAGATCCTGCGTCTGCACAACTCGTCGAGATGCACGAATTGCTGTAGCACAGTGGCGTTTCGGCCCCCGAACTCCGGGGGCTGGGCGGGCAACAACCAGCCATTGTCATACAGCAGACGTTGCCAGTCCCTGGCCCACTGCGGCATATGAGAGACCGATTGCGGGCGCTCGAGCGTCTCCGACTCGGCTGGCAGGTTGTCGTCGAGGAATGCGGAGAACTCCGCACGAAAAGCCTCGACGTCCTCGTCAAAAGTCAGCTGCACGATAGTCCCTTGCGATGACCGCGCGGTGTTCCGCCGCTCCCCCGAGCATCAGTTCACCCGCCTTCGCACGTTTGATTGCGAACTGCAGATCGTTCTCCCACGTGAGGCTCATCGCGCCGAAGCACTGCATGCCGTGTCTCACAACGTGCGACTGTGCCTCTCCTGCAGCGGCTTTCGCCATCCTAGCGGTCAGACGGCGCCTCGGATCGTCGGCCGCGATGGATACCGCAGCAAAATACGCCAGCGCGCGTGCGCGTTCGATGAACACATGCATATCGGCGGCCTTGTGTTGAATGGCTTGAAATGAGCCGATAGCGACTCCGAACTGGTGACGCTCCTTGGCGTGTTGGAGCACCATGTCCAGAATCCGTTGGCAGGCACCGACGGTATGTATGGCCATGCCGGTGAGTGCAATTTGCCGTGCGCGCTCGGTGTCGGTGGCGGTCCGGTCTTCCTCGCTGACCTCGACTCCGTCGAACAACACGTCGACCACGTGCAGTGCTGGGTCGAACACGGCTGCGCGCCGGGCTTTCACGCGATCACCGTCGACCACGAAGACGCCTGCTTCTGTGACGACCGCAAGATGCTGGGCGCGGTCTGCGTCGAGGACGAAACGGGCAACGCCGTCGAGCACCCATCCGACGCCTTTGCGACGTGCAGACACGCCCTCGTAGACTGCTGCGCCCGATCTTTGCGGATCCACGCGTTCACCAACCAGGGGCGCGAATTGCGTTGTAGTGGCCAAGAAGGGAGTCGGGTCAGTTGCTCGCCCCAACTCCTCGAGAACAAGGACGAGTTCTACAAAGCTCTCTGCGCCGGTGAGCTCCGTCCACCCCTGGTCGCAGTACCACTGCCAGAGGTCATCACCGTCATCCTCACCCTGCGCGATCGCCCGAACCAAAGACGGCGGACACCGTTTGGCCAGGGCCTCCTCGACAGTTTGCCGCCAAAGACGCTGGTCGTCGTCGAGCTCTAGAAGCACTGGCGTCCCATCTCGTTCGAACGTGCAATGCGAGAATAACGTTCTCGTTCTGTGAAAGTCAACGTAGGCAGATCTTGACAATCAAGATGATCTAATAGCAGCATTCATGCTTGACAACTTTGTCCAGGAAGGGATCGGAGAGGCGGTGCCACCCGGGGGCCGCTGACGATTATGGCGCGGAATGTGATTTGCTATCGCCGCATATGTGGCTGCATAAGCTGTTGTATGCCGTTAGCCGATGGAACTCCGGAAGCCACGCCATCAGCCGCCGCAGGAGATCACTATGACCAGCAAGCCCACCGCTAAGTCGCCGCAGGTCGAACTCGATCTATCCGACGTCGACCATCGAGTAGGGCAGCCCGTCGGCGGCGGTCAACTGTGGGATCCGTGCAGTTCGTCTGACATTCGCCGATGGGTGATGGCAATGGATTATCCCAACCCGATCCACTGGAACGAGCAATTCGCTCGCTCGTCGAAGTTCGGTGGGCTCATCGCTCCGCAGTCCATCGCGGTCGCTCTCGACTACGGGCACGGCGCAGCACCCGCATGCGTTGGACACATTCCGAACAGCCATCTCATCTTCGGTGGAGAGGAATGGTGGTTCTACGGCTGCCCGGTGCGTCCGGGGGACAAACTGTTTCAGACTCGACGCTTCCACGATTACAAAGTGGTCGATACAAAGTTCGCCGGACCCACCATGTTTTCGCGTGGCGACACCGTTCACAAGAACCAGAACGGTGTACTTGTCGCCCGCGAGCGATCGACTGCAATTCGTTACCTCTACGAAGAAGCGGTGAAACGGGGCATGTTCGAGAGCCAGCTCGGAGAGATCAAGCGATGGTCACAACACGAGATGGACGAGATCGATAGAGTCCGCCGCGATTGGCTGGAGTCGAATCGGCTCGGCGTGTCACCGCATTTCGACGAAGTCAAGGTCGGCGACACACTGCCCCGCCGGGTTATCGGTCCGCACAGCATCGCGACCTTCACCACCGAGTACCGCGCGTTTGTCTTCAATATCTGGGGCAGCTTTGAGTGGGTGACGCCGCCCGACGTCGATGATCCGTGGGTCTACCAGGATCCCGGTTTCGGCAAGGATTTCGCGTTCGACGAAGAGGACGCGTTCATTGATCCCCGCAAACGCGACGGACTCTATCTCGGACCGTCACGGGGTCACATCGATGCCGAGAGAGCGACCGAAGTGGGCATGGCCCGCGCGTACGGCTACGGCGCGACGATGGGTGCGTGGTGCACAGACTATCTCGCATACTGGGCCGGCCACGATGGGATGGTCCGCCACAGTAAGGCCGATTTCCGCGGTCCCGCATTCGAGGGTGACGTGACGTACTTCGACGCCGAGATCATTGGTAAGGAGGCCGACTCGTCCTGGGGTGTCCCCCTCGTCCAGGTACAACTCCACCTGACAAACCAGAACGGCGAAGAACTCGTGAAGTGTGTAGCCGAGATCGAATTGCCGACCTGACGAGAAAGCGACACGTGAATTCTAAGGCGGGCGTGCCGCTTTCAATAGCGTCCGGCCCGTCCCTGCGCGACGAGCAAGGACTTGGGACCCTCACATTGCCCGGCTTTCTGCGCGATGTGACCACGATGTACCGCGACCGAGAAGCATTGGTTTTCCGCTCAGCCGACACCTGTACCCGGTGGACCTACGCCGATCTATGGGATCGAGCCGCTGAAGTAGCATGCGCGCTTCGCGCCATCGGAATCGGCAAAGACGCTCGAGTCGGCGTCTTGATGACCAACCGGCCCGAATGGATTTCTACATTCTTCGGGATCTCGCTCGCCGGCGGCGTCGCCGTGACACTCAGCACTTTCTCGACGGCGACAGAACTCGAGTACTTGCTCGCCGCGTCGAGCGTCGCCGTGCTGTTGTTCGAACGGCAGGTGCTCAAGACGGACTTCGCGGCAGTGTTGTCCGAGATCGCCCCCGAAATCAGCACGTCCGCTCCCGGCACGCTGCAATGCGAAAAGTTTCCGTTCCTTCGGTACCTGGCAACCGTCGGCGATGCGACCCCTGGCATCGACACATGGGACGCCTTCGTTGCTCGCGGCCGAAACGAGCCGCACGAACTTATCCGCGCGACAGGCGAGGCAACGCGCCCCAGCGATGTCGGAGTGCTGTTCTTCTCATCCGGCACGACGAGCAAACCCAAAGGAATTCTCAGCGCACATCGCGGTGTCACCATACAGATGTGGCGCTTTCGTCGAGTGTGTGAGTTCGAACCAGAGGACAACATCCGGTGCTGGTCGGCGAACGGTTACTTTTGGTCTGGCAATTTCGTGATGTCGCTTGGCGCAACGCTTGCGGCGGGTGGGTGCCTGGTACTGCAGTCGACGTTCGATGCGATTGAAGCGCTCGAGTTGATGGCTGCCGAACGAGTCAATTATCCGTTCGCGTGGCCGCACCAGTGGGCCCAAGTCGAGGCCGCACCCAATTGGTTGTCGGTCGACCTCAGCAGCATGAAGTTCGCTGACGTCAAGACACCAATAGCCCGCCATCCGACGGTCTCTCATGAATGGCATCTCCCCGATCACGCCTACGGCAATACCGAAACCTTCACTATCTCAACTATTTTCGAGCTGAACGCATCACACGAGGTGCATGCCGACAGTTGGGGCATACCCTTGCCCGGGGTGACCCTCAAGATCGTCGATCCGATCACCGACGTGGTGCTTCCGCGTGGTGAAAGAGGAGAGATCTGTGTCAAGGGCCCCACCTTGATGCTGGGCTACCTCGGCGTCCCGTTGGACGAGACGCTGGATTCGGAAGGGTTCTTTCATACCGGCGACAACGGTTATCTCGACGACGCCGGCCGCTTGTATTGGGAAGGCAGGTTGTCGGACGTCATCAAGACAGGCGGAGCGAATGTCTCACCGCTAGAGGTCGACGAAGCCCTCTCGAAGCACCCTGGTGTGAAGGTGACCAAAACGGTTGGCGTGCCGCATGAGACGCTTGGCGAGATCGTCGTTGCCTGCGTCGTGCCGCGCGAAGGCACAAGCTTGGAACCGGAGGCGATTCGCGAATACTTGCGTGCCCGGCTGGCGAGCTACAAGGTGCCCCGCCGCGTGCTGTTCTTCGACAACGCCGACATCACGCTCACCGGCAGCGACAAAATCAAGGCAAGTGATCTGCGCGATCTGGCCATGCTCAGGTTATCTGAATCGGTTACAGAGCAATGACTTACGCGCCGGGCTATCAGTCGCTGGTTGACGACTGACCAGCCGGTCCATGGTTCCCGCACACAGCTGCCGACGGCATGATCGCCTGACGACACCAGGACCAAACAACGTCCTCAGTGAGGCTGGCGCCCTCCATCCCCTCGTGCAACGCGTTGAACTGGCCGAAAGATGTCAGCGTGTAGCCCAACAGTGAAGTCAACTGCGGCAGCGTGAGATCGTTTCGAATCAAGCCAGCTTCCGAGCAGGCAGTCAGGATTTCCGTCAGCAGCTTCCGGTGTGGCTCCCATACTTTGGCGAATGCCTCCGGATTATCCAACTCGAGGCACAGGTTGTAGATCAAAACCAAACGGCCGCCTACTTCTTTCGATGCGCCTGGGCGCGACAAGACACCTCGGCACCACGCCTCCAGCTGCCCCATCGGGTCCTCAGCGGCCTCGACCTCGGCCCTGATTGCCTCGGTGTATTTCGAAGTGACGTCTTCATACAGCGCCAGCAACAGCTCGTCCTTACCGGCGAAGTGCTGATAGAACGTTCGCAGGCTGAGGTTTGCTCGATCGGCGAGTGCCTGCAAGGTGAAATTCCCCGGCCCCGACTCCTGGACAAGCTCGAGAGCGGTCGCCATGAACTGGGTACTGCGCGCAACGGCCCGCGCCCGCGCCTCGCCGAGCCGACGCTCGACTGCCCGCTCTTGCCAAGTACTACCCGCTGCGCCGTTTGGACCTGACGCCCCGTTGGGCGTGTCCCCCGTTTTCATCGGCGACCATCCCCAGCGAGTGCATGACCGGATCGCCACTGCGAAATGCCGCGACGACGTGCGCGGCCACGGGGATACGCGGCTAGTGGCGGCATACCGCCACCATATCGGCATCGCACGACTGATCCGAAGTTCGGATCGCCATCCACCCGCCAAGCACTGTCGCCACCGCCTTGAGGAACTCTGAAGTGAGAAGGTGACTCTCTTAGAGAGATTACATTATTCTCCAAACTAAGAAAAGTGTATTTGCATTCCTGTAGTACATCCATTGGCACGAATCTGCTAAGCTACATAGGCATACGGGCGCAAGTGGCGGCTAGGCGCGCAGTCGTCTGTCACGAAGCGCAGGGTCGGCACCTCGAATTCGATCTCGCCGGCGATGAGCGCTTGCGCGAAGAAGTGACAGCAGGGGCCAAAAAATGAAAGTCACCGTCGACGAGGACCGCTGCGCCGGTCACGGCATGTGCCTGACGCTATGTCCAGAGGTTTTCGAGATGACCGATGACGGCTGGGCGGTCGCCAACCCCGGTGAAATACCTGCGGATCTACAGAGCGCGGTCAAGGACGCCATCGCCAACTGTCCCGAACAAGCAATCACTGAAATGAATTCCTAGAGAAAAGGTTCACTGTTCATGAGTCACTCAGACACATTCACGGCATTGGTTGCCCGCCAGGACGATGACGGCATCAAGACAGCGGTCGAGACATTGGGAAGTTCTGACCTCCCGCCCGGGGAGGTCACCATCCGGGTGCACTACTCGAGTGTCAACTACAAAGACGCGCTGGCGCTGACGCCGAAAGGCGGTGTGGTGCGCAATTATCCGATCGTGCCGGGCATCGACCTCACCGGCGAGGTCGTATCGTCGGAAGCCGACGAATTCGCCGTCGGCGACTTGGTATTAGCCCACGGCTACGAGATCGGCACGGGCAGGCACGGTGGCTATGCGGAATATGCACGGGTGCCTGCGAATTGGGTTGTGAAGCTCGGCTCCCTGAGTCCGCATGAGGGAGCCGCCATCGGCACCGCAGGGTTCACCGCAGCGATGAGCGTGCAGGCACTGCAGCGGCACGGCATCGCGCCGGAAGACGGGCCGATCGTGGTGACAGGCGCGACGGGCGGAGTGGGCTCGGTGAGCGTCGATCTTTTGGCTGCAGCGGGTTACGAGGTGGTGGCCTCGACGGGAAAGCCGGACGCGGAAGCACGCCTGAAGGCATTGGGCGCGACCGAGGTCATCGGTCGGTTACCCGAGGACCCGGAGGCTAAGCCGCGACCGCTTGGCAAGACCCGGTGGGCGGGCGCGGTCGACTGCGTCGGCGGGGCCACACTGGCAGATGTGCTGAGCACCATCCGTTACGGCGGCGCGGTGGCGGCCAGCGGACTCACCGGAGGCGCGGGACTGCAGACGACCGTGATGCCCTTCATCTTGCGGGGCGTCTCCCTGCTCGGCATCGACTCGGTACAAATGCCCATTGGACCGCGGCGCGCACTGTGGGAGCAACTCGGCAGTTCTCTTCGCCCACAACATCTTTCGGATGTTCTGCATGATGTCGATGCCAAAGACGTTGTCGGCGTACTCGACGAAGTCCGCGCGGGCCGGTACTCCGGGCGTGCGGCGGTGCGCATCGCCGGCGGATTCTAGTCAACACGGTGACATCGGCGATGGATGCCCGTACAACTTCGATCGTCGGCGTGTCCTGGTTCAACGTCCAGTTGTGCGGGCGCGCTGTCGGTGCAGCACGTTGGCGATGAAGTAGGTCCCATAGACAACGGTCGCCGCGTAGGACGCTTGACGGGTACGCGGTTGGAGGATGGCTAGGCCCAGTGCTGTTTCGATAATTCCGTTAATGATGATGTGGCCACGGATGTTGCCGTCGAACGCGAGACGGTTGATCCCTTCGAACGCGCGCGGGCAAAGTAGGTGTGCAGGACCCAGCACGCCAAAAGCTACTCCCAGGAGCGGCGTGCGACTTCGATGGTCGGTCCATCACGCGTTCGCCTGGTGCAGGGTTACAGGTAGGTGGGTCGGGCCCCGCAGGCTGCTGTTGGTAGACCACGTGGTGGATGCGGCGGCGGAGATTCGTGAGACGCGGTTGATGAGCTCGCGGAGGACGGCGTGAGCTTCCATTCGCGCCAAGGGGGCGCCCAGACATAGGTGGGGGCCGTAGCCGAAGGCGACGTGTGTTCGCGGGTCGCGATCGGCACGGAAGGAATTGGGTTCGTCGAAGGCCAGCGGATCACGGTTGGCTGCCCCCAACGAGACGAGCAGCCGAGAACCTGTCGGGATCGTGACTCCTCCAACTTGGTGCGGGGCGCGCGTGTACCGGTATACGTGCTGAACCGGGCTGGTGTAGCGAAGTTGCTCCTCAACAGCCTGTGGGATGAGTTCGGGGTGAGCGCGGATCACGTCGTATTGATCAGGAAATCGAGCGTAGGTGTCGATCATTCCTCCGAGCAGGTTGGTGGTGGTTTCGTTGCCGGCGACCAACAACGTGATGGCGATGTAGAACAGCTCGTCGTCGGTGAGGCCGCCGTCGGTGTGGTATTCCAATAGTCGCCCGAAGATGGTGTTGGAGCCCTTTAAATCCCCTTGCGCCAGATGCTCCTTGAAGTAGCGGCGTAACGCCACTGCCGCGCGCATCGCTCGCGCCCCGTTGACGACACCGTTCGGCGTCGGTGCGACATTAAGGAACCGGCAGCATTCCTCAGTCCAGTGCCGAAATTCGGCAATATCGGCATCTGGGACGCCGAGCATCGAGGCGATCACCCTAACGGGCAGCGGCACAGTCAACTGGGACACGGCGTCTTCACCGGGGTTGTTGATCATGTCATCGACGAGTTGGGCTGCAAGTCGGTCGATGATGGCGCGCCAATTGTCGAGCGCGCCTTTGGTGAAGGCAGGCTGCACTTGTTTGCGTAATCGGCTGTGCACGTCGTCGTCGGTGATCACGACAAGGTCGGCGACCATCCGAACCCGTGTGACACCCTGACTGCTGGTGACTTGGTCGGTCGCACGCAAGGCTGACCGAACGTCGTCGAGGCGGTGCAGAATCCACGTGGCCCGGCGAGGGTTGTAATGCACGCGTCCGCCTCGGTGCAGCGCGTCATATGCAGCATAGGGCTGCGCTGCGGTGGTTGGATCTAGCGGATCGTAGTCGGTGTTGATTGCGCCGGTCCATGCGCTGTACCCGCGTCGACGCAGCTGTACCGCAGCAGCGATGTTCAGTCGGCCAGCAGCCAACAGCGGACTCAGCAACGACGTTGCACCGCGAGCGGTCTGCGCGATGGTCATAAGTTAGAGCCTTTCGAGAGCGCGATGAGTAACCGAACTCGTTCCAACTAAGCGGTTTTCGTCAGGACCAACGCAGCTTCGTTGTAGGGGAACAAGCGATAAAACAGTCGGGGCACCGGCATGACGAGCGGTGCGGCATCAGCCTTCTCGACGATCTGAGGGTTGATCAACGTGACTGCCTTGCCCCCCTTGTGCAGTACTGCCGGTCCCCCCGCCAATATGTTCTTGAGCCAGTCGGTTTCCGGCCCGTAGCCGATCAGGATGACGAACCCGTTCTTGGTCCGGAACACCAGGAGGGGAGTTCGATATCGTCTGCCTGACTTGCGTCCGGTGTGTTCGAGTGTGCCCAAGCACGGAAGCCACGGCGTAAGCGAGCGAGCCACGGGATTGGTGACTCGACGATTGAAGTTTGCGACAGCACGAGGCACGCGCATGAGGTCCTTTCCTCACCAATTGCAGTTTTTTCGACACGTCCGCCATGACTGCGCCGCGCCGGTGTGCCAAAACCGCACGGCGCGAACCCATGGCGTGGGGATCACACCCGAGGGCGATCCCATAACGGCTCCCCCAACTTGGCGCGTATCTTCCCCCATGGGTCGGCGTACTGACCAGGCGCGTTCCGATATGGCGACTGTCGCGCCATGACGAGTCGCACGACCGGGGCAATGAGCCGGCCCGGGTAGTGCAATAACCGATACTTCCGCGCCAACTCGGCTTGCAGGCCGGGCCATGAATGATTCTGAAACTGCAACGCCTCCTGCGCACGCGTGGTGTCCATCCAGTCGGTGACGAACCAGTCGTCGTCGCTGTTCGGATCGCCGGGCCGGCCCGGGGGCATGGCTCCTGGTAGCCCGAGGGCCGCCACCAGGCCCGAGGTGACCTCGGCGTAGGTGAGCCGGTGGGAATCGTCGCCGCCGATCAGCAAGACTTCGCGAGCGACGGCGGCCGTGGTTGCAGCGGCGAACGCCCACGCGACGTCGCGAACGTCGACGGTCTGCACCCGACCGTCGCTGGGCAATGCGGCTTGGAAGTACATCGCGTCGGTGGTGACCGGCAGTGAGCCCATGTCGGGGCTGAGCACGGCCCCAAGCCGCAGTACCACCCACTCCAGCGTCGATGCCCGCACGATCTCCTCGGCCTCGGACTTCTGGCCGCTGTAGACGTCGTAAGGCCGCATCGGCTCCTCCGCCTTCAGCGGAGGGGTGGTGCGGTGCGGATTTCGGGGACCCATCACAGTGATGCTCGACGCATGGACGAACCGTGGCGGCTTCGGTAGCCCCTCGACAACGCGGACGAGATGTGCTGTGGCGTCAACGTTCACCCGTCGCGCAAGCTTGGGTATCGGATAGATCGCCGGTGCGATGACCGCCGCGAGATGCACGATCGCGTCCGGGGCGACGTCGGAGACCAGACGCTGCACTTGCGCGGAATCGGTGAGATCGACCCACTGGAACTCGACGCCGCTCGGCAGTTTCGCGGCCGCCTTCCGGTTGGCGGGGTTGTCGAGATCCGTTGCCACCACCCGGCGACCGAGTTCGGCCAATCTTCGGACGGTCTGCGAGCCCACTAAACCCAAGCCGCCAGTGACGAGGACAGTGTCTGACATGATCTCTCCCGGTGATGTCATTCGCTTGTACAGAGGTCGGCCGCTTCGGCCGTAATCAACGACGGTTCATCGTCTTTCGCGGCGCCCAAAGCCGCGGGGCCGCCACCATTGCGTAAACCGCCCCGGTGTACTCGGCTCTGATACCCGTCGCTCGTCCGTCATGTCCTGGGCGCGGCGGGAACCAGCGCGCTGATGTCTTCTCCTTGAAGGAGTTTGACGGTGAGGTTGACATCGAAATAGTCCGTCCATCGTGTGATCCTGCCGTCATCTGAAACCACGAAGGTCCCCATCACCGGAATTGCCGGCTTGGATCCATCGGGGGCCTGGATGTAGTCGAGGCGCTCGGTCAGCACGACTGAACCGTCACTGGCGATGTTGACGATCTCGAACGCATAGGCGTCCGGAAACATCGAGAACTGCGCGCCCAGGTTCTCCACGATGGCGTCAACTCCGGTGAATGCGGGCATACCGACGTTCTGATAAACAGCGTCGTCGGCAAGCAAGGGACGCAGGGCTTCGGGATCGCGACGTTCCATGAGGGCGCAGAACTCACGGACCACATCAACAGGATGAGACACAGGAAACCTCCAATTCGGACGGAACTAGGGAACTCGACATGGCTGTTGCTTTCAGCCGATCGGGGCGAAGGTCACGTGCAGTTCGCGTAGACCCCGCAAGATGAAGGTCGGGTCGTATTCGTAGTGCCGCTGGTCCGCCGGGCCATGATGCGCCTCAGAAATGGCGATGTCCCCCATGCGATCCAACACTCGATTCATAGTTATCCGACCTTCCGCCCTCGCCAACGGAGCACCCGGGCAGGAGTGCACCCCGCGGATGAAGGCGATCTGCTCACGGACGTTCGGCCTATTGATATCAAAGGTGTTCGGCGACTGGAACTTTCGTTCATCGCGATTGCATGCACCGGGTAGCAACATGACCGTTGTTCCCGCGCGCACCTCCACTCCCCCTATCGTGGTGGTCTTGCTGGCCATCCTGAAGTGAGCCTTGACAGGGCTTTCCATGCGTAACGTCTCCTCGAGGAAAGCCGGAATCTTGGCTCGGTCCTCGCGAAGGGACGCTTGGAGTTCCGGATTCTCAGCGATGACACGTACTGCCGCACTGACCAGCTTTGTCGTCGTCTCGGTCCCCGCGGCGAAGAGGAACGTCGACAAGTTCATGACGTCCTCGATCTCGGGCGTCGACCCATCGTCGTACTTCGCCTGGGCCAACTCGGTCAGCACATCACCGCGCGGCGAGCGCCTCCGGTCCTCGATGTAGGCGTAGAACTTCTCGTTGAGCCATTGCAGGGGATTGTGATCTGTCGTTCCCTCACCAAGCTCTCCAGCCACCTGAGTACCGAAGTGTGCTTTGAACTCTTCATGATCCTCTTGTGGGACACCCAACAGATCAGCGATGACAAGTAGGGAAAATGGCTTTGCGTAGTCTGCCAGCAACTCGCAGCTACCTCGCTCGAGGAAGGTGTCCAATTGCTCGTCGGCAAGCCGCCACATGAACTCCTCGTTCTCTTTCAGGCGCTTCGGAGTGATCAGCTTGTTCATCAGGCTTCTGGTCCGACTGTGCAGCGGCGGATCTTGATTCGAGATGTGCTCCGCCATGGGGGCGACATGGCGATGCTCCTCGATCAGATCGGTGACGTCGTCGGCCCCATCGGGGCCGAACGGAAGACCGGAGAACGGGCCCGCCAGCGAGTTGCATGACGAGAAGTCAACGTTGTTCTTGTAGACCGCCAGAGCTTCCTCGTAACCCGTCACCGCCATCACGTCGAAGGGGGTTGCCGACGCCACCGGACATTTCGACCGGAGATGGTCGAAGTAGCCGTACGGGTCAGCAACAAGGCTTTCGTCAGTGAAAAAGTCCACGGTGTCAAAGTCGGTCATGCTCTTCTTCTCATTCCTTTCAATGTTCATTGCCTGCAATCGGACTCGCACCCACGCCGAGCCACGAACCCTCTCAAGCCGGGTCGAACAGCACCGGCAGTGACGTTGGTGAGCGGAACACCATGCCGCGGATGTGCGGATCGTCGCCGTCAGGGTCGAGGCGGAGGTTCGGTAGTCGGTCCAGGAGCAGGTTGATGGCGGTACGCATTTCCAACCGGGCCAGGTGCATGCCCAGGCATACGTGGACTCCGTGCCCCCAGCTGATGGGCACTTTCGCCTGCCGGAAGATGTCGAAGGCGTCGGGTTTGACGTACCGATCTTCTTGGCGGTTGGCCGCACCGAGCATCGGCATGACCGAAGATCCTTGGGGAATGGGCACTCCCGCCAACTCGGTATCGCGAGTGGCGACGCGAGTGATGTTGAGCAGCGGCGCATCCCAGCGCACGCCTTCTTCGATGGCCTGTGGTATCAGGGACCGGTCCTCACGGATGGCATCGAGTTGGTCGGGATGGTTGAGCAACGCGAATAGCAAGCTACCCAGCGACCGGTAGGTGGTTTCCACGCCAGCCGGAAGAAGGAGCCGGATGAAGGAGTAGATGTCCTCGTCGGCGAGCTTTTGTCCATCGATTTCGGCGGCCGCCAAGCTGCTGATCAAATCCTCGCGGGGTTCGGCTCGACGTGCGTCCAGGATCGGGGTGAAGTAATCGACAAGCGCCTTCGACGCCGCCAGACCGCGTTCGGGGTTGATGGTGTAGCTGAGCATCGAGATCGACCAACGCTGGAACTGCGGGAAATCCTCCTCCGGCAGACCGAGCAGGGCGGCGATGATGCGGCTCGGGTACGGAAATGTGAACGTCTTGACCAGGTCCGTCTTGCCGTCCGAAGCGAACTGGTCGATGAGCTCGTTGCCGATACGCCCGACGATCTCGTCTTCCCAACGCGCCAGGGCCTTTTGGGTGAACGCCTTGGTCACCAGGGAGCGGAGCCGACCGTGGATGGGTTCATCCATGCCCAGCATCACCCCATGACCCAAGACGTCGCCAAAGATCTGGATCACGGCATTCGACGAGTACGTCTCGTGATCGCGCAGCATGGTCTGGATGTCCTCGTGCCGGTACACGATGAAGACCGGCTTGCCCTCTTCACCGGGCATCGCAGACATGTCGATCCGCTGGATCGGCGTCTCGTGCCGCTGTTTGGCCAACTCCGGGTAGGGATCGCGGACGTTGCCCGAGACAACGTCGTCGAATGCCCCGAAGTCTTCGAGGTCCCCGAGATCCGAGTACAGATCTGACATGCTGCTACTCCTATCAAGTCGCCGGGTAGGCGACGGATTTCACTTCTGTGTACTGGCTGAATCCCGCTAGGCCGTTCTGGCGTCCGACCCCGCTCTCCTTATAGCCACCGAACGGTGTATCGGCGCTGTACCCGGCGGTGCCGTTGAGGCCGATGAACCCGGCACGCAGCCGACGCGCCACGGCCAGCGCGTGATCTGTCGAACCCGACATCACGTTGCCCGCCAACCCGTACACGCTGTCGTTGGCGATCCGGATCGCGTCTTCTTCGTCCTCGTAGGCGATGACAGCAAGCACCGGCCCGAAAATCTCTTCCTGAGCAATAGTCGTCGAGTTGTCGACATCGGTGAAAAGTGTTGGGGTGACCCAGAAGCCCTTGTCGAACTCTTTCGGCGGCTCGGTGCTTCCGACGAGCATCGTCGCTCCCTCGTCCACACCCGTGCGGATATAGCTCAGGATGCGCTGTTGCTGCTTGGCCGAAATCACCGGTCCGCAGATGGTGGCCGGGTCCTGTGGATCGCCCGCTTTGATGTTTTCGTAGAGGCCCTTGAGAATCGCCACACCCTCGTCGTAGCGGCTGCGCGGCAACAGCATTCGCGTGGGCGCCGCGCAACCCTGGCCGGCGTGCATGAGCGGACCGATACCGATCAGGCAGGCGGTGTTGAAGTCGGCGTCATCGAGCACGATCGTTGCCGATTTGCCGCCGAGTTCGAGGAACAGCCGCTTCATCGTAGCCGCGCCCTTCTCCATGATCCGCTTGCCGACGACGGTCGAACCGGTGAACGAGATCATGTCGACCTTCGGCGACAGGGTCAGTTCCTCACCGACGAAGTGATCTGATGCGGTCACGACATTGACCACACCCGCCGGGATGTCGGTCTTCTCGGCAATGAGCCGTCCCAACCGGGTGGCGTTGAAGGGCGTGTTCGGTGCGGGCTTTAGGACCACGGTGTTTCCGGTGGCCAGAGCCTGCCCGAGCTTGTTGATGGTGACTTCGAAAGGGAAGTTCCATGGAACGATCGCGCCGACGACACCCACCGGCTCATGCCAGACCTTGCGCCTGGTGTTGACGCCGGTCACGGAGATGACCTTGTCACCGAGGTCGGCTTCCCATTCGAAGGAATCAATCAGCCTGGCAGGGTATTTGAGGCCATCTTCGAGAGGAGCATCCAACTGCGGACCATAGGTCACCGCCCTGGGCGCGCCGACCTCGAGGATGAGTTCCTCACGCAAATCCTCCAATTCGCTCTCGATCGCGTCGTGGAGTTGCAGCAGGCAACGCTTACGAAGTTCCCGATTGGTCGACCAGTCGGTCTCGTCGAACGCACGCCGCGCTGCGTCGATGGCACGGTTCATGTCGGCTTTGGACGCGTCGGCGACCTCGCCGAGCACCTCTTCGTTCGCGGGGTTGATGTTGGTGAACGTGCCTGACTCACCGTCGACGAGCCTGCCGTCGATCATCATCTTCGACTCGAACGCCACCGTCGTTGCCTCAGTCATTGCTCTCACTCTCGTTAGGTGCGGACTGTGCCGGCGAAAACCGCATCGCCAGCGTCGCCAACCGAGCCATGACCGGTTGCGGAAGCACCTTCGCGGCGGACACCATGGCCCGCTGCGCAGTCGTCAAGGGATACGCCCCGTCTCGCATCGCGCCCAATCGAGGAATTCCCAACACAATTCGCGACATCTGGTGCATCCCGGAAGCAGGCAGCACCCTGTTGCACGCCAACAGCATCGACGCGTCGGGACCTACGCCGTGGCGACGGAAAGGTCCTTTGTCTTCCAACGCTTTCACCAGGCCATCGGCGAACCGCTCGGGTGAGCGGGCGAACTTGATCGCGAACCGGCCGCGGCTGTCCATCGTCTGATGCAGCCGCGCATACGGCCCGCTGAAATCGCGTTCATCGGTCGTGCCCGCGTCGGTGATGATCTCGGTGTCGTAGGTCCCAGTGACCAGAATCGTCACCCCGATTCCAAACGGAGCGGCCTCGCTGGCCAGCGATTCGCCCCAGCGCTCCGTCGCAGCCTTGCTCGCCGAGTACGGCCCCGTTCCCGGCTGCCCTCGCACCCCTGCCGAACTGCCGACGAGGACGATACGGCCCTCGCCGGCCGCACGCATCGACGGCAACAGCGCCTGGGTCAGCGCGACGGGACCCATCACGTGTGTGGCGAACATTCGCTGCCACAGGTCGATGGAGGTTTCCTCGATCATTCCCGCGGCCGAGATGCCGGCGTTGTGCACAAGTGCGTACGGCGCGCCGACGCGTTCCTCTATTGCCTTGGCGGCGGCCGAAATCGACGCCGCATCCATCAGGTCGAGCTGCACGCCGACCAGTCGATCGTCGTCCTCACTCGCGCCTGTGGCTTCCCGCAGTAGCGGCATTCCCCGATCGGGCGTGCGCATGGCGGCAACCACACGCCAGCCCTCCCGATAAAGTCGCGCCACCGAGGCCAGCCCAAGACCACGCGACGCGCCGGTGATCACGACGCTACGAGGGTCAGCCATTGGAATCCTGGGTCGCACAACGCATGCTCTTCGAACCCAGCTCCACATCGACATCGCTGAACGGCCCCTGCTGCCAGGTGGACCACTTACCGACCGAATACGGCCCCTCGGCTCCGTTGGCCCGGTAATAGCCCTGCGGGTCATAGACTTTCGCCTCGGGATACGGCCACGGGCACGCAACCGATGTCGCCAATCCACTCGCCTTGATCGCCCAGAACCATCCGCCGTAGGCGAAGTAGGCGACATTGATGATCGCGAACATCACCAAGAACGTGCCCAGCACCGGCTTGGTCGGAAACAGCTTGGCTCTCGCGGCCAGCTTTTCGGCCACCGACTTCCCTGTGTCATCGCGGTAGACGAGTATGGCGGCCGGGATCATCACGAACGTCACCGCGAGGGATTCCCAAATCAGCGGGAATTGGAATGGGGTGCCGTTGAATATCGACCCGAAGGGAATCACCTGGGAATAGATGTACAGACCGGTGCGGATCGATCCGACTTCAAGAAATGCATCGAACACGAAGCCGATGACCAGCACCAGTCCACCCAGGCTGATGAGCGGATGCCTGCTGACGAACGCTTCCGGACCGCGCTTGGCCTGCCACTTGCGCAGAATCCATATCGCCACGAAATACGGTCCGAAGTAGAACGTCACATAACCGAACACGATGAACGGTTCGACCGTCGGCGACATCATGATCAGATACCAGGATTCCGGCCAGTGCAGCAGGTCTGGGTTGTACACCGCATACGGCGCCCAGTTCATGATCGGGTCCTGCCACACGATCAAGGTCGTGACCAAGAACATCAACATCACCGGACTGCCGGGATTGCGTCGCCAGCCCACGATGAAGATCACTATGAGGGTCACGAGCAGGAGCGCCGTCGCGATTTGGACGACCCACATCCAGTCGGCGAAGTCGAAGAGGTAATCGACGGGACGCGGCCTGCCGACGGTGTTCGGATTAGCCACTCGCGGGTGGAGTTCGGTGCGTGAAACCGCGATGAACAGCCCCACGAACGCAAGCAGTCCGATACCGGCCAGCCACGACCCCAGGCTTCCCTTTCCTCTTCGCCCCCTGGGTGGTTGCTTTTGGGAATCAACCAGTAGCGGTGTGGATTCTTCGGTACTCATGCGTTCACTCCTGACCAAATCGGTCGACCAAATGGGAATTGACGCCGTCGGCGTCCAAGGTCCTGGCGACGAGGTACCCCGCGCCCATCCAGGCCCGACGGGTCCACTTGCCGAACGACACGCGGGTCCCGGGCGCACCGGAGGCCGCGGGCATCATCTTCACCCGCTCGATTGCCTCCTTGACACCGCGAGGACTCAACGGGTGCGCATCGGCGAAAGCACGCACCAACGTCGAGGCGATATCGTGATTGACCACGGAAACGCAATACTCGGGACGGTTGCCGTACTTGGCCTCGTAGCGGTCGAGGAAGTCCTGGCCGAGTTTGTTCTCCTCGTCATACTGGTCGACACCGATCCACCCCATGAACGCCTTCCACATCACCGGATTGATCCACGCGTTCTGGAAGGCGGTGGTGGTGAAGCGCGGCGGATCCCAATTGAGGGCTTCGAGGGCCGGGTTGATGAAGACGACGCCGAAACCGAAGCCGAAGTGGACGATCGCCTCGGCCCCTGCCGCATGCAGCGAGGCCACTGCAGCACTGATGTCCTGCGCCGTCTGAGCGATCGGTGCTTCAGCGACTATCCGAATACCCTTGCGAACACATGCTTTTCGCATGTTGCTCAAGTACGATTCGCCGATCAGGTTCTGCTCGACGAGGATGCCGACCGTGGTCATTCCCCGCTTCGCCACGAGGTCGGCGATGAAGATGGGCTCATCAGTCATCGAGCCCTGTGGGAAGGAGAACGTCCACTCCCCCAACCAGTCGTCGGTCCCGGTGACGCTTATCGCCGGCACCTTGAAACGCTCTTCGATCGCCTCGCGCGTGGGAACGACGTTGTCGGTGATGTTGGGCCCGAAGACCACAAGGCAACCCTCGTCGACAAGTTCGGCATAGGAGTCGATCACCGCCTTGACTGTGCCCTTGGGAAGACCCTCGACCTCCTTGTAGATCACCTGCACCCGCCGATCCAACAACCCCTTCTCCAGGGCGTCCTCGAAAACGAGGTCCAAAGACTGGACGAACGAATCCAGCAACTCCTTCGGAAAATCGGCGGAAAGCGTGAAGTCCATCAAATAGCCGACCTTGATCGGGTCGGCCTTGCTCTCATAAGACATGTGGCCTCCACTGCGGCAAAACCTAATATTTGTTCAGACCCTAGCGTCCCCCGCCGCGCAACGTCAATCACTGCCTGTCGCGCGTGGCCTCGCCCAGATAGACATTGATCATCTCGTCGAGCCCGCGACCCACCGTGGGGTCGTCGGTAAGTGGTCCCGCGATCGCGGCCCTGGCCGCATCGCCGATAGACAGCCCTTCGGAGATCAGCTGACCTGCAGCGATGAGCACGCGGGTGGACGCGACCTCGCGCAGTCCCCCGGTCTCCAGTCGGCGGATCGCCTGGGCAAACTTGACCAGCTCGGCCGCAGTCGGCGCATCGACACCCGATTCGTGGACGACGATTGCCTCCTCGACCTCCGGGGCGGGATAACCGAATTCGATGGCGACCATGCGCTGCCGGGTCGAGTCCTTCAAGTCCTTCAGCACACTCTGATATCCGGGGTTGTATGACACGACGAGGCCGAAGCCCGGTGCCGCATCGAGGGTGATGCCGAGCCGCTCGATCGGTAGCTGCCGCCGGTGATCCCCCAGCGGGTGCAACACGACGGTCGTGTCCTGCCGGGCCTCCACGACCTCGTCCAGATAGCAGATGGCCCCTTCGCGCACAGCACGGGTCAGCGGGCCGTCGACCCAAACCGTTTCGTCCCCCCGCAGTAGATACCGGCCCACCAGGTCGGCCGTGGTCAGATCGTCGTGGCAGGACACCGTGATCAACTGCCGGCCGAGATCGTGCGCCATCGCCTCCACAAAGCGGGTCTTGCCGCAGCCCGTAGGGCCCTTCAGCACCAGCGAGAGGCCCTGACGGTAGGCCGCCTTGAAGACCGCCTCCTCGTTACCCACCGATTGGTAATACGGGCGCGCCGATTCGGTGTGCGGCCTGGCGCCGTTCTGCTCCGCCACCCCGGCCTCGTTTGCCATAGTGCCCTTTCGTAGCAGCCGCATCGATGCGGCCACTCACAGCCTAACCGGAACAGATGTTTGTTTCAAGCATATGAAGGGTGCCGTTTTGCTGTGACCCGAAACTTTCAATAGTGTTGTTGGGCAATATATTTCCGAGATCGCGGACGAATTTCACGACACCCGCCTCCGCACCTCAGCGGCGCGCACCGCCGATCTGAACAGCGGGCCGACGACACCCATGAGTTGCTCGGGCCTGCCGATGGTGGCGTGCGCTGAGCTGCCAAAGACCTTCTTCAACGATCGCACGTCGGTGCCGGCTCCCACCGTGAGGCACACGCACCCGATCCCCCGGCGCCGCGCCTCGTTCAGCGCTCGACGCGAGTCCGCGGCGCCGTAGTCACGCTCGTAGCCGTGGTCGTAGGCCAGGCCGTCGGACAGCACGACCAACAACCGCCGGGAAGTTCCCCCACGCTTCTCCAGCACCGACGACCCGTGTCGTATCGCCGCCCCCAGTCGCGAATATGCACCCGGCTCAAGGCTGTTGAGTCGTCTGAAGATGCCTGCGTCGAGGTGCTCATCGAACCGTTTGACCGGCACCATACTCACCGCCGTCCGGCCCTGCGAGTAGTAGGCGTACAACGACACCCGGTCGCCCAGATCGTGCAGTGCGACCGCGAGGTTGGCGACTGCGGTCCGCTGTTGCTGGTGCACAGTGCGTCCGAGTGTCCCCGGCTCGGCGGTCGACCCCGAGATGTCCAGCAGCAGCAGAACCGACAGGTCGCGGCGCCTGCGGAGGCTATCGAGGTAGACGGCTTCGTCAGGCGCCGAGCCGGCCATCACCTCGACGCGCGCCTCCACAGCCGCGTCGATGTCGATGTCGTCCCCCTGCGGCTGACGATGCCTGCGGTGCAAGCCCATACCGAGCCGGGACAGCAGTCGGCGCATCCCGATCGCACTCTCGATGGCCTGCGTCGCGAACGGCTTGATCTCCGGCTCTACTTCGCGCACCGTGCACCAGTCAGGGCGGTAGACACCGCGAGAGGCATCCCATTCTGGGTATTTCAGCCCCTCCTGCGTGACGTCGGCGGCGTCCTCTACCGACGCCGATGCGATCGAAGACACCGCATAGGCACCGCGTCTGGCCGAGTTCGTGCGATGGGTGGGCGTGTCCGCGCCCGGCGGTCCGCCTCCTTTGCTTCCTGTCTTACGCGCCGACGACAGCAACTTCTTCAACCATTTTCCGATGAAGCCACCGCCACCGACAGGGCTGGTGAACAGATCCTCATCGTCGCTGTCGTCTACCGCGTCCTCGTCGAGTTCCTCCAGCTCGCCTTTTGCCTCCTTGCGCGGCACGTGACCGGCTTTCGCGTCGTCGGCCTCGGTGCGCTTGATGGCCGCCGCCAGCTTCTTCGCCCGAATGATGCCGAACCCCGCGGGCGGGTCGGCAAGCACGCCCTTGGCCGTCGCGATAGCCAGAGACGATGCCGCCGAATCGCTGAGCGCCGCCAGCTCGCGGTCGGCCAGCGACGTCAGCATTGCAGGCAGCAGAACGTCATTGGCGACCAGTGCGCGGTGGCCTTCAACGGAGAGGTACCGGCGGGCGAGTTTGGGGTGGCGTATCAGCCGGTCGACCACATCGGAGTTCAGGCTGTCGGCCGCG
>Ga0075418_10001708_pt1 | contig 25013 bp, 19 predicted proteins | sample SoiMetdeltSBSDD2_FD_81776 | JGI IMG/M metagenome (GOLD analysis project Ga0075418, IMG submission 81776) | Bulk soil microbial communities from a Populus tree surrounding site in Tennessee, USA - Soil MetaG P. deltoides SBSDD2 | ecosystem: Environmental > Terrestrial > Soil > Tree plantation...
GGTAATCTCTTCCTTATTGTTCTTTTTTTCCTGCCTTTAAATCGGTTCGATTTTCCAACCTCCTGTTGGCACTAACTTTTTTGGTGGCACGGGCATTGCCCCTATACAGATCTAGCCGATAAGCACGATTTTAACCGATCAACCCCCAGTAGGCTTTTTATCGGCGCGCTACGTCCAAATGTTGGGAGAGGTTGAACAAAGAAGGAATTTTTATGGTTAGCAAGATAAAGACTTTGGTTATGGGCGGTCTGGTTATGGGATCTTTGGCGCTGTCGGCCGGTTCTGTGTTTGCCCGGGATTACTGGCATTGGTCTGAGCAGCAACACCGCTGGGATCGCCGAGCGGATATCAGAAGCGACTATCGAGATCTAAATCAGGCGAAACGGCAGCTCGAGTACGACCGCGCGCATCACGCCAACCGCAGAGTGATCGCACGGGACCTCGAACGCGTTCGTGCGATCGAGAATGATATTCGTGAGGACCGCCACGCATTTAACCGGCGCTAGCTTTTGGGTGCGTGATTAGTCGGTAAAAACGAACTTTGCTTGGCGGAAAGAACGGTTAACCAAGCAAGTGAGGCGGAGGAAGTGAATGAATCGTCCTAAACTGAATGTTCTTTTAGTAGGCGGGCTCGTGGCAGGTTCATTAAGCGGCTCGGCTGTCCCGGCTCGTGCCGATTCGGATTGGCATCGTTGGTGGGGCCATGAACGCCGCGATGAGTTCAGAAACGATCGTCGAGAAATTCAAAACGATAAAAAAGAACTTCGCGATGATCGTGGTGAATTGCGCCGGGACCGGCGTGAGCTTAGACAAGATTTACGCAACGGGGCCGGGCGCGGCGAGATCGAGCAGGACCGCCGCGAATTGGCGAACGACAGGGCGGAGTTTCAAAGGGACCAAAGAGAACTGAAACAAGACCAACTCGAGTTTCACCGCGATCATCGGTAGTTTGATGCCTTGTTAAATTTACAGCCCGGCCGCCTTTTCGCGGCCGGGTTTTTTTGTGTCATATGGAATGGCGGAGCTCCCTTAATTCGTTTTTTAAGCAGATTGAGATAGGGCCGTTTTTACTCGTTCCGGCGTGAACGGCACATCGCGCAGGCGAACGCCCGTGGCGTCGAAGATCGCGTTGGCGATCGCCGCGGGAAGCGCGCTGGTAGTAGCCTCGCCGGCGCCGACAGCGGGTTGATCCGGGCGGTCAATGAGCTCGACAATAACATCGGGGATCTCGGGAAAGCGCAGAATCGGATAAAGCGCCCAATCGAGACTCGTTACCTTCGCTCGATCAAATTTTACTGCTTCTTTTAGCGCTCGACTGGTCGCTTGGATCACATTGCCTTCGATCTGGTTTCTCAGCCCGTTGGGATTGATAATCAGACCGCAATCATGGGCGATCACGACGCTCTTCACGCGTACTTCGCCGTTTGCGAGATTGACGTCGACATCCGTCACGGCGGCAACATAAGCTTCGGTTCTGTCGTATTGCACAAAAGCAACGCCGGACCCGCTTTTCACTCCCGTTTGTTGTGACGGCTCCCGGTTGGGCCAGCCGGCACGTTTGGCCACCGCTGCCAAAACAGCTTTGGCGCGCGCGTCGTTGAGATGGCGCAAGCGAAACTCGATGGGGTCCGTGCCGGCGGCTGCCGCTAGCTCATCGATAAAAGATTCGTTCGCGAAGGTATTTTGCGGCGAGCCGAGTCCGCGCAGCGCCGAAGCGCGCAGGGGACTAGAACGAAGCCAGTGGACCACCACCCGGTTGTTCTTGAAATTGTACGTGTGATTGGCGTTGCGATCAGCGCCCGACTGGTTCGGCGTGCCAGATGCGTTACCGGTGCGCGTGCCGGCGAGCAGACTGCCGGCGCTGCCGTTGGGCCGGCTCGAATGAGTCGGTGTCCAACCCTGGAAGTCCCAGGCGACGACGTTGCCTGCCTGATCCAAGCCGGCGCGCACCTCCATGACCATAGCCGGTCCGAGCGGCTCCCAAGCGTGCTCGTCCTGACGCATCCACTGCACGCGCACGGGTTTACCGACGGCTTGTGAGAGCAGAGCCGCATCCGCGGCGGCGTCATCCGCGGCGTTGTGGCCGTAGCAGCCGGCCCCCTCGACATAAATGACTCGAACATTGGCCGGAGAAACTCCCAGCAATTGCGCGATCGTCGGGCGTAACTGGTGCGCTCCCTGGGTTGCCGACCAGACGGTCGCCGCGCTGCTGGTGACGTCGGCGACGGCGCAGGATGGGCCGATAGAGGCGTGCAACTGGTAAGGCCAATGATAAGTCGCCTTGAAAGTCTTGGCCGACCCGCTCAGGGCCGTTTCCACATCGCCGGACTCCGCTGCCGCTTTATCATTGGCGGGAATTTTTTTCAGGAGATCGAAAAGCTCAGCGCTGGCCGGCAGGCGCGGCTCGTCTTGCCAACTGACTTTCAGCTCGCGCGCCGCCCGTATCGCCTGCTCCTCGCGTTGACACACGACGCCAACGAAGTTTTCTTTAACGACTATTTTTATCACACCGGGAATTGTTTTGAGTGATGCTTCGTCGACATTCGTGAGCTTGGCGCCGACACTGGCCGGATGGATCACTCGGCCGTGCAGCATTCCCGCTAGACGAAAATTTTGCAAATAGAGATGTTCGCCAGTAACTTTTGCCGGGATGTCAACACGCGCGATCGACTGACCGACAAGCGTGTAATCACCGGGAATTTTTGCTGTGACCTTGCCGCTTATCGCGCGGTTAAAAGGCTTGCCGTTAAGCAAATCGGCGTAAGCGACTTTTTTCTTCGCATCGTCACCGACGCTGATCACGCCGCGAACGACCCGCAGCGATTCGACCGGCGCATGCAGTTGCGTCGCCGCGAGTGATAATAACGTCGCCTTCGCCTCAGCCGCCGCTTGGCGCAGTTGACTGCCGCCGCGCTTGATTGTCTGGCTGCCGAAGGTGGGCGCCTGATCGACGCTGTTAGCCGTATCACCCTGGATCCAATTAATTTTTTCGAAAGGAAAATCGAGCTCGTCGGCGACGATTTGACGCAGCGAGGTCGACACACCCGTGCCCAGCTCGACTTTGCCGGTCATCACGGTGATCGTGCCGTCGTTCTGTAGGATCAGCCATGAGTCGAGTTGATCAGGCGGCAGTGGCCCACCGGAAGTTCTTAAGGGTGGCGCGCCTTGGACTTCAGTGTCGAGCGGAAAACCGAATGCGACGACGAGTGCACCGGTAACCTTGAGAAATTGTCGGCGGGTGATCTCGAGGTTCATGTGAGGTTCGTGACTTTCAGCCGAGTTGATTACCTCCGATAACCGATCATCGCCTGGCGCGCTCGGCAAACGACCAATCGTAGACGACTTGCGGCCTGATAGTGATTTTTTCCTTGGCGCGAAAAGTACCGACGGCGATCCATTCTTCGACGACGGAGTCGGGCAATGTCAACTCCGGATTATATTGGTCGCGATAGACGGGATAGAATCTTTCTGCCGCGGCGTGGTCGAGCTTGAGCAATTTTTCGAGCAAACCGACGCCGATTTCGCGCTGGCTCTGTAAAAACAATATGGCCGAGCGTTGGCCGCGCAAAACGCGCACGATCTCATCCGGCTCTTTGTCGATTTTGCGCTGGGTCGTGCTCAGACCGGCGATCGGTATGCGGACGAATTCCGCCGTCTCCTTGACCGATAAGAGCGTCTTGAAACCGCGCTGCTCGGCGCGATATTCGAATGGGCTGTTGACGACGGTCGCATCGACCGAACCGCCGACCAGCGCGGCAAAGCGCGCATCGGGGCTGCCGGCGATCGCTTGCAAGGTGACGTCTTTGTTCGGATCCAGACCGTTGCGGCTGAGCAGTTGATAAATCGCAAAATCCGCCGAGCTGCCGAAGGTGTTGATCGCGATTCGTTTTCCTTTGAGCGCTTTGACGCCATCGATGTCGGGCCGGGAAATAATCGCGTAGCCGCTCGCCTTGGTGGTGACGCCGACGATTTTCACCGGCAAACCGCGCGTCGCCGCGCCGGCGATGAAAGGTAAAATAGTTACGTAGTCGAGCTCGTTGGCCATCAGCGCGCTCAGCATCAGGTTGGTGCCCTGAAACTGAATGTAGCGAACCCGGAGTCCCTCTTTTTCGAAGAAGCCGCGTTCAGCCGCGATGCGGTCGGGGAGCGCCGTCCACGCGGAGCCACCGGTCCAACCGATGTTAAGGACTTTGGATTCGGCGGCAAATAGTGCTGACGTGGCCAAAACGGCTAGGAAGATTGCCGCAACCCTAATGCAGGCGGCATGGCTGAATTTCGCGACCATGGCGAAGGTGTTTGACTTTATCCAGCCGCGGCCTGCTGGGTCGATACTTCGCCGAGCTGTTGTTTAAAAAAATCCAACGTGCGCGCCCAGGAAGTTATGTCCGCTTCCGGTCGATAGCCATGCCAGCCGCTGCGGTTAAAGCCGTGCGGCGCGTCGCCATAGTAGAAAAACTCGTGCGCTTTGCCGAGCTTAGTCAGCTCGGCCCCGAGCCGGCGCATTTCGTCCGGCGATGGATTTTTGTCGAGCTCGCCAAAGTGGCCTTGCATCGGGCAGGAGACGTTAGGCGCAAGAGTGGCCGGCGCGGCGCGCTCGCCCCATTGTTGATAGGTGCCGCCGCCGTAAAAATCCACGGCGGCTTTGAATGAGCTCGTCGCTGCGGCGGCAAGGAAGGCGATGCGCCCGCCCATGCAAAATCCGACAATGCCGAGCCTGGACGTATCGGCGTTGGCGCAGCCTTTGAGAAAATTGACGGTGGCATTGATGTCGTTGAGAACGTTGATATCGCGCCGGGTATTTTTGAAGTTGGCGGTTTCCTCGGGCGTTTTCGGTTCGCCCTCGCGATGGTAAAACTGCGGCGCGACGCCGATGTAACCGGCCGCCGCGACGCGCCTGGTCATCTCTTGGGTGAAGGCGGCAACGCCGTCCTGGTTCTGCGCGACGATGATCGCCGGAAATGGACCCGCTCCGTCAGGCTGGCTCAAGTAAAGTCCCATCGGGCTGTGATCGACGGTCACTGTTTCCCAAGAATTTTTCATAAGCGGTCCTCCGTAAGCAGGTCGGGTGGATTGGTCTTTCAATTAGTCCGTCGTGGGATTCGTGTCAATGGCAAAGTGAGCTGAGTGCACCCTCGATTTTCGGCATCGCTTCCGTGACGCGCGGAACGGTGTTAGATTTGCTGCACGAATGAAATTTTCGAGCATCGATTTTCACTTTTCGTGGTCGCGCCGAAACCGGTGGCGCACGCGGCATTTTTGGGCCGCCGGCATCGGCGGCGCTTTTATCTGCACGATGTTGGCACCTCGGTATGTTGACCCTGCCCAAAATAAAAACGCGAATCCGGGCAATGCACCAGCGAAGCCGAGTCAAGCGGCAGAGACCGATCGCTCGGCGATCTCGCCGCAGGAGAAAAAATCTTACGAGATTGCCTTCAAGGAATTTAGACTCCAGAACGGGTTGCGCGTGCTTCTCGCCGAAGACCACAGCGCGCCGACCTATTCCATTTCCGTCGCCTACAACGTCGGCTCGCGCGATGAACGGCCGGGTCGAACGGGGTTCGCCCATTTATTCGAGCACATGTTGTTTCAGGGCTCGGCGAACGTCGGCAAGGGCGAGCACTTTATTTTGATTCAAAACAACGGCGGCAGCGCCAACGGCACGACCAATATGGACCGCACCAATTATTTCGAGACTCTGCCGGCCAATCAATTGGAGCTGGGGATTTTTCTCGAGGCCGACCGCATGCGCGCGCCGGCGATCACTCAGGCCAATTTCGATAATCAACGGTTGACCGTGCAGGAAGAGCGGCGCCAAAGCTACGACAACCGCCCATATGGAAAAACCTATGAGGCGGTCATCGATCTGGCTTACGATAATTTTGCTTATAAACACTCGACGATCGGCTCGATGGACGATCTCAACGCCGCGACGATCGAAGACGCCGAGCTTTTTTTTCGCTCCTATTACGCGCCCAACAACGCGGTGGTCGCGCTGGTCGGCGATTTCAAGACCGACGTGGCGCTCCGTTTGGTCAAAAAATACTTCGAAAACATCGCGCCGCAAGAATCGCCGAAAGCGCCGGACATGACGGAGCCCGAGCAAAAAGGCGAACGGCGTAAAGTTATCGAGGACAGCTTCGCGCGCACGCCGCGCCTCGATATCGTCTATAAAATTCCCCCCGGAAATACGGCCGATTGGTATGCCCTCGATGTTCTGGGTTATGTGCTTTCGAACGGCGTGTCATCCCGGCTGTATCAAAAGTTTGTCAAAGAGAAGGAACTGGCGTTGAGGGTCGAGGCCGACGCCAGCGAACTGCGCGGCCCGTCGCTGTTTTGGTTCAGTATTATGGCCCGGCCGACGACCGACCTCGGCGCGTTGGAGACCCTTTTGTATGACGAGATTGCGCGGCTGCAAAAGGAGCCGATCGCGGATTGGGAGCTCGCCAAAGTACAAATGCAGCTGCGCCGCCAGCGTGCGCAACAGATTTACAGCAGTCGCTCGCGCGCCAATTCTCTAGGCCATTTTGCAGTTTTTTATAACGATCCGGGATTGATCAATTCGATCTGGAGCCGCTACGAACAAATCACCAAAGCCGATCTCCAAAGGGTGGCGCAGACCTATTTTCGGGAAAGCAATCGCACCGTCGTCACAACCCTGCCGAAATCGGCGGCCGGAGAGGGCGGTAAGAGTCAATGAATGGACGCACCAAAAGCTGGGATATTTGGCTGACGCTCGGCCGCTGGCTGATTGTCGGCCTGACCATCGTCGCGGTGCCGCAGTTGCTGCCCGGCCAAGAGTCGCTCAGCACGCCGCAGAGCAAGGTCGAACGTAAAAATAAAGCCCCGGTCTCCCGGGAAATTCTGCGCGTCAAACTACCGAAGCCGGTCGAGGCCAAGCTCAAAAACGGCCTGACCGTGCTCATCCTCGAAGATCATCGGGCGCCGTTCGTCAACGTGCAGCTGCACATCGGCGGCGCCGGCGCGCTATTTGAACCTGCCGGCATGGCCGGCTTGGCCAGCGCCACGGCGCACATGCTGCGCGAAGGAAGCCAAACACGGACGAGCATCCAGATCGCCGAGGAGATCGACCGCCTCGGCGCGGCGCTCAGCGCCGGCGCGTCATTCGGTTCACCGGACGCGGTCTTGAGCGCGTCGGGGCTGAGCGACAACTTCGATCAATGGTTCGGCGTGGCGACGGATGTCTTGTTGCACCCGAGTTTTCCCGTCGAGGAGCTGGAGAAAATGAAACAGCGTCAGCGGGTGCAGTTGCGCGAGCAGCGCTCGGCGCCGGGCTTTTTGCTGGACGAACGGTTTCATCGTGCCGTCTACGGCGAGCATCCGGCGGCGAACGTCGCGCCCACCTTAACCTCGCTCGATGCGCTCAGCCAAGCGGCGCTGATCCAATGGCACCGTGAGCGCTATGCGCCGCAGGACGCGATCCTCGGCATCGCCGGCGACGTCCACGCCAAAGACCTGATTGCCAAGTTGGAGAAACAACTGGCGGGTTGGAAAAAAACCGAAGTCACAGAGACGTGGCCGCGCAATCCAACCGCCGCCACCGAGCGCAAGGTGTTCTTGGTAGACCGGCCCAATTCAGTGCAAACCACGCTGGCGCTCGGGAACATTGCCATCGACCGACGCAATCCGGATTACCCGTCGATGGTGGTGATGAACCACGTGATCGGCGGCGGCGCCTCGTCGCGCTTGTTTCTGAACCTGCGCGAGGAGAAAGGCTATACCTACGGCGTTTACAGCGATTTCAGCGCGCTCAGGTATCCGGGACCCTGGCGCGCGGGCGGCAATCTGCGTACCGAAGTCACCCAAGGCGCGCTCGTGGAATTTTTTAACGAGATTCGCCGCATCCAAGACGAAAAGGTTCCAGCCGCGGAGCTGGAAGCGAGCAAGCGCTCGATCGTCGCCAGTTTTGCGCTGTCTCTGGAACAACCCACGCGAGTGCTCGGCTTTGCCATCACGAGAAAACTCTATGACCTTCCCGCCGATTATTGGGATACTTATCCGGCAAAGATTATGGCGGTGAGCGCTGACGACGTGCAACGTATCGCGCGCAAATATTTGAAGCCGAATGGCTTGCAAGTAGTCGCCGTCGGCGACGCCGATAAGATCAAGGCGATCCTGGAACAGTACGGCAAGGTGGAAGTTTTCGACGCCAATGGCGCACCGCTGCCAGGCGCCGCCAAGCCTTGAGCGTCCGCACACCGTTGCCACACTGTTGTCTCTTGTTTCTAATGCCCTTCTGCAAATATACTTCGGTCGCGATCAAATCGAATAACGGAGCCTAAAAATGTCGGGTGAACCGTCTGTTTCTTCTGGAGCATTGACCGGTCTGCGAGTTCTCGATCTCACTGGACGAATGGGCGGATATTGCGGGTTATTGCTTGCCAATCTCGGCGCCGAAGTGATTCTTGTTGAACCGCCGGGGGGGGACCGGCTGCGCGGCGAAGGACCGTTTAAAGACGACCAGGCCGATCGAGAGCAAAGTTTATCGTTCGCGGCGTATCATACGAATAAGCGCGGCGTCGTCTTGAACTTGGAGAACGACGACGATCGAACCGCTCTGCGCGAGCTTGCGCGCGGCGCCGACGCATTGCTTGAAGATAAGCCGGCGGGTTATCTCGATGGTCGTGGGCTCGGCTATCGAGCGCTGCAATCGATCAATCCCACCCTAGTGTTGACTTCGATCACCGGCTTTGGCCAAGCCGGGCCCTATCGCGATTTCAAAGCACCCAATATTGTTGCCTTTGCGATGGGCGGGCTGATGAATGTATGCGGCCACCCGGGCCGCGCACCGCTTATGGGCCCGTGCGATATTGCATACCATTTGGGCTCGGTCCACGCGGCTTTCGGGACCTTGGCCGCGCTTTTTAACCGGCGCACCACAGGCCGCGGCGAACACGTCGACGTATCTTTGCAAGATGTGCTGGTCGCCGATCCGTTTCTCCGTGTCATGACGCGTTACAGCGTCACCGGCGAAGTGCCGCAGCGCACCGGGCACAGCCAGTCGACCACGGTGGCGGAAACCTATCAATGCCGCGACGGCTATGCGCGCATCTTCATCAATCAGGCGGATCATTGGAAACGTTTTGTCGAGTGGCTCGGCCGGCCGCCGGAGCTGCTCGATCCGAAATTGGAAAACGTGCAGAACCGTTTCCCTTTGCGCCAAATCATCGACCGGCTGGTCGAAGCGCGGACGCTCAATTTCGACGTGCAAAAATTTTTCGACGAATTCCAGTCGCTGCGCTTGGCCGCCGCGCCGATCAATTCACCGAGCGCCTTTCTCGCCGACGAACAGACGCGTCACCGCGCATTTGTGACCGAGGTCGAACACCCGCAGTTGGGACGGCATAGTTTTCCCGGCGATCCTTATCATTTGTCCGAGAGCCCCTGGCGGGTCGAGCGCGGCGCGCCGCTGCTCGGCGCAGACCAGGCGCAAATAGGCGCGGCCTGGACCAGGCCGTCGTCATGGTTGACGGAATGCCGCAATGGCGCGTCAGCATCGGCGCCCGGGAAAAATCTTTTCGAAGGGATTCGCGTGATCAGCTTTCCCACCGGCATCGTTGGCCCGGCGCTCGCTGGGATGCTTGCCGAACATGGCGCGGAGGTCATTGCCATCGAAGCGAGCAGGTCCGTGCGCAGCCCGCAACGCGGCCAGAAATTTCAAATCGCCGCGGATCTGGAAAGCAACCGCGACCGCAAGCGCATCGTCGTCGACATGAAACATCCCGATGGCGTGGCTCTGGTAAAGCGTTTGATCGCCAAATCCGATGTGGTCGTGGAAAATTTCAGCGCCCGGGTGATGGCGAGCTGGGGCATGGACTACGCGCACCTGAAAGAGGTCCGGCGCGATATCATCATGGCGAGTCTGCAAGCGTTCGGCCAGACCGGGCCGCGCCGTGAATACGTGAGCTTCGGGCCGATCCTGATGTCTTATTGCGGTATGGCCTATCTCTGGCGCGATCCGGAAATCGAACGGCCTGGCGCCGCCTGTCAAACCGCTTTTCCAGATTACGTCGCGCCTTCTTACGGCGCCGTCGCCATTCTCGCCGCGTTGCATTTTCGCGCGCGCACCGGCCAAGGCCAGTACATCGATATTTCCCAGGCGGAAACAGCGGCAGCGATGATCGGGCCGGCGTATTTGGAATATCTCGTTAGTGGCCGCGAAGCGCAGCCATGCGGTAATTTTTCTCCGACCGCCGCGCCGCATGGCTGCTATCGCTGCAAAGGCGCCGATCAATGGTGCGTTATCGCCATTCAGTCCGAGGACGAGTGGATGCGTTTCTGCGATATCGCCGGTCATCGCGAGTGGCTGACGGATCATCGGTTTTCCGAGCCGGCGGCGCGCCTGGCCTATCGCCAGGAGCTCGATTATTGGATCGGCGAATGGACGGCAAAATATACGCCGCACCAGGTGATGATGCTGCTACAGCGAGAAGGCATCGCTGCGGCCGCGGTGCAAACGGCCGAGGATCTTTATCGCGATCCGCACCTGCGCGAGCGCGGCTTCGCGCGCGAAGTTTTTCATCCGCAAATCGGTTGGGTGACGCGCGCCGGGCCGTCGGTGCGCATGATCGAACACGGTTTCACGCCGCGCGGTGAGGCGCACGTCGCCGGTCAGGACAACGAAGCAGTGTTAAGCGAAATCCTCGGTATGTCACGTGCTGAGATCCTCGACCTAAGCGAGCGCCAGGTTCTGCGTTAGAGGGAAAAACTAATTTGTGACTGCCATCGTGCCGGAACCAGAAGCCAGGCGAAAGCAGTTCAGGGTCGATCGTGCGATTCGCCGGGCGGAGCGCCATCTCGCCGGCGCCGATCCGGTCATGAAACTGCTAATCGCCCGACACGGCCGCTGTCCGCTCGCCGAGCGCAACTTCGAGCCGTTTCACATGCTCGCCAACTCGATCATCAGCCAGCAGCTTTCCACCAGAGCCGCCGCGACCATCAAGCAACGGGTCGGCGCGCTTGTCGGTGTGCCGTTTCAAGCGGATAAAGTTCTTGCCGTGCCGCAGGAGCTATTACGTAGCGCTGGATTGTCCGCAGCAAAGGCGCGCTACATCCACGAGCTCGCTGCGCGCGTGTGTGACGGCCGATTGAATTTCATTGAGCTCATCCCATTTGGTGACGAGCAGTTGATTGAAAAGCTCAGCGAATCGCCCGGCATCGGCCGTTGGACCGCTGAAATGTTTTTGCTTTTCGGTCTCAAGCGTCTCGATGTGCTCGCCCTTGGCGATGCCGGCTTGCAGCGCGCGGTGCGATTGCTTTACGGTAAAAAACGTAAATCGCCGACGCTGTTGCCGCGGATCGCCGAAGCATGGCGGCCTTACCGCTCGATCGCGAGCTGGTATTTGTGGCGCTCGTTGGAAAGTAACTAGTGTCGCGTAATGATGATTCCGTGGTCCTGTCATGTTTGCGCAAAGCAGTTTGACAAGTAGGCCGGCGGGATTTGCGCCAAGTGTAAGAAATCGACTTGCCTAAAACATCTAAAACTCTTCGGTTACGTGAAAGATCAGGGCCCGGCGAAGACGAGCAGATTACTTGTGTCAATTGCATCAGCCTTGGCGAAGTATGGCCGCAGTTGCGGAGCAGCTTCTTTTCAAAGAATGCCTGGGTGCGCCGTCTGGGGCTCTGAAGCGCCGGCCCGCGGGTTTTACTATCCGGCCTTACGAATTTTGCTCGCCCAAATATCGCTAATCTCTTTCGATGCGGCAATGCGACCGTAGTGTTTTTTGACCAACGCGACCGCTTCGTTATGCGCTTGCGGTCCGTAAGTCGTGGCGCAGCAATCTTCGACGAGCGTGATGTAGTAATCGAGCATGAAGCCGACGGTGAGCGTATGAAAAACGCACATGCCGGTGCCGACGCCGGTGACGAGCAGGCTTTTGACGCCGCGAGCGCGCAGCAGCATGTCGAGATCGGTGCCGATAAACGCGCTGTAGCGGTGTTTGGTGACGATCATGTCGCCGTCTCGCGGTTCTAGGCCGGCGTGAAACTCGGCGCCCCAAGTGCCTTCGGCGCAGGCGAGCAATTGCGGATTCTTGAATTCCGTCCAAACCGGTGAGTTGGTCCATTGGTTGCCCGAGGTTTTCACGAAGCAGATCGGAAAATTATGGGCGCGCGCCTGGTTCACCAAATTTACCAAGCGCGGAATCATATCCTGTACGAACGCCATGTCGCGTCCGCGCTTGCAAGCGGTGCCGTCGCGGTGGCAGAAGTCGTTTTGCATATCGACGACGATCAGCATGCCGTGCTCGGGACCGACACGGTCTTCCAAAGAGAATGGCATCGAAACGCTCCTATTCGTAAAGTTTCTTGATGAAGCCGCTGTCGTCCAACTCTTTGACTAGGCTGTTGTCAAAAAAAGCTTGCGGGTTGGCGGAGCGGGCGCGCGGGTTATCCTTGGCATAGAAGTCCAACAAAGTCGTCACGCCTTTCAACGAAACGTACGGCGCGTTTTCAAAGTAGCCCGAAGTATAAAGTGTGTGGGATCGCTCCAAATATTTGGTCTGCGCCGGGGCGGTTCTGAGTTTTCTTGCGAGAACGTCGATGCTTTCTTTGCGGTTCTTCTTGAAGTAGGCAATGCCCTCGACATATCCCCTCATGAAACGCAACGTCAAATCCCGATGCGCGCGGAGGTAAGCGCGAGTGGTGTCGATCATGCTGTGCAGGTAATAAATGTCCATGTCGGCGAGGTCGGCGAGGGTGCGGAAGCCTTGGTCTTCGGCGAAGAAAAACGTCGGCTCGGTGAGGACCGCCGCATCGATCCCGCCTTTTTCGAGAGCGGCCATCATGGCGGGCGACGAGCCGATTTGCAGGGTCTGCACGTCACTCGGAGTCATGTTCCAGCCGCGTAGCATGATCAGCAACACCAAGTGAGAGGCGGCGCCCAATCGCGTTATACCGATTTTTTTTCCGCGCAGATCCTCGGGACGCTTGAGATCGCCGCGGGCCACGACCCTTTGCACGCCCTTATTGACGATGGAGCCAATCATGATTACATCGGCGCCGCCGAGCGCCGCGTTGATGACGCCGCCACCTCCGCCGCCGAGGAACTGAACGTCTCCGGCAATCAGCGAGCTAACGCCGCCCGCGGAGGCGCCGCCGATCAAAATCACTTCGCTCTCGATACCATACTTTTTGAAAAGGCCTTTCTCCTCGGCAATCCACAAGGCGGCGTTGATGGGCGTGAAGGAGCTGAGGCCGATGCGTAGCCGGTCGGCGGCGACGACCTTGGATGGGGATAAGTAAGCGCAGAGCAATACTGCGAGACTGGCGATGGTGAGGAATTTCGCCGCCGTTGAATCCATCGGAGATCCTTGTGCTCTCGTCACCAGTGTAAAATTGTCACTTCAGGAATTTCCTTCGAGCTTTTCACCCCAAAGCCGCAACACTTGGTCGACGCTTCGTTGGCCGATGACCGGCCGAGAATCTTATTTCCGATCCTCCGGCTTGATATATTTCACCGACGCGCCGCCCTTTTGCGAGTGGAGGTATCCTTCCACGTCGCTCAGCGGGTTGGTGTAGTAGCGCAACCGATGTTGGACGAGGTCGTCGGCGCGCAGCGCCATGTCGAAGGGCAAGTCTTTTTGCATGTAGGCGGCGATCTTGGCGTTCTCTAACGTCGCGCCGTTGCGGCTGGCGAGTTCTTGCACGAGTGTTTCGACATAGCTATCGAGATCTTTGTCGGGCACGACATCCGATACGAGTCCGACGCGTTCCGCCTCGATGCCGGTCAAGTTTCTACCGGTAAGGGAAATATAGAACGCTTTCTTGAATGGAATGCCGGCGTGAAAGAGCGAGGGCGTCGCGGTAGCGCCGTAGCTGCCGCGGATGACTTCCGGCATACCGAATTTCGCGCTCTCTGCGCTGATGACCAAATCATGGCCGTTGATCAGCGCCAAGCCGCCGCCGAGACACCAGCCGCGGACTTTCGCAACGGTCACCTGCGGCAGTTTGCGCATGATGTCGACAATCTCCGCGACGCCGCCAAAACCACGCGTGCGGCGACGGTTGTCTTGCCCGCGCATATCGTAAAGGTCGCGGCCGGAAGAATAAGAATCGCCGCCGCCGGTTGTGACGATGCAGCGAATCTTGTCGTTTTCGGCAAGCGCGCGGAGAATGTTCGATAAATCGGCGAGCAAAGCGATGCTGAGAGCGTTTTTCTTTTCGGGACGATTTAGGCTCAGCCAAGCGATGCCTGCGTTTTCGTCAATGTTGGCGTTGATGAGTTTGGGATCGGCCATGGTTTTACTCCGTAAGTTTAAGTTGGTTCAAGCCGTTCAAATCGTTGCTTGTTTTGTATCCTGTCATTTCGAGGTCCTTCGAAATATTCAGGATAGACTCCGCCGAGAAGTTCGAGATGACAATCTTTGATGTAGGATATTTTTTCTCGCTCTCAGATCGCCTATGTAAACCGGTAGAACGTTTTCGCATTGCCGGCGAGAATCTTTTGCTTGGTTTGATCCGATACATCCTTGCGGCGCACGACTTGACTTACGCTGTGCGGCCATTCCATATCCCAGTGCGGATAGTCGGAGGCGTACATCATGCATTCGTCGCCGAACTGCTCGATGACGAGCGGCAGCGCCGACTCTTCACCTTCGCAGGTGAAGTAGCAGCGATGGTCCTTGATATACTCACTCGGCAGCAGCTTGAGCGGTTCCATCTCGGATTTGCGCAGCAGATACTTTTCGTCAAAACGCTCCATCCAGTAGGGTAAGAAACCGACGCCGGCTTCGAGGAACCCGACTTTTAGTTTCGGAAAACGGTCGAGCACACCGTTGGAAATGATCGAGACGATCGAGAGCATTTGCTCGAACGGATGCGAGGTCATGTGCACGCCGATATATTTATGAAAACGCGTGTTGCCTATCGCCACTTGGGCCGTCGCGTGAAAACCGACGGGCACGCCCAGCTCCTGCGCCTCGGCGTAAATCGGATCGAACTGCGGCTGGCCAAGATCCAAGCCTTGTTGCACGTAGGTCGGCATCATCACGCCGACGGCGCCTTTCTCTGTAACCGCGCGCCGCACTTCTTTTACCGCTTCCGGCACGACTTGAGGCGCGATGACGGCGGCGTATTTGATCCGATTGCCGCTGTCCTGACAAAAGTCGCAGGCCCAATCGTTGTAGGCCGTAGCCAGTGCAACAGCCAAGTCGAGCTCGCGCACCAGACCGATCGACAGGGCATTGCTGGGATAGGCCACGGCATCGGTGATTTTTTCCACGTCGAGGTCTTTGCAATATTCTTCGGGATTACTCGGCTTGCGACCGGTGGTGTCGTTTAGAAAGATGTCCCAGCCGAACGCCGGGAAGTAAGGTCCGCTGCGCGCGCGGAATTTTTCCGGCAAATATTTTTTATACGCCGCCCCATCGAGATGATGGGCATCGGCGTCGATGATCGTAAATTCCACGATAGAGCCTCCTGAAAAGCGAGCAAAGTGACACCGGCTTGGGCAGTTTCGTGTTCCAAGGATCGCGTTTCGAGTTCAACCCGCGCCCCGAAACGGTATCCGTCAGTCCTGCAATCCGTAGCGTTGCGCGATGTTGAGAAAGACCGAGCCGACAAATACGGTGCCGATCGTAATGATCAGGCTGAAAGCGGCCAACTCGCCGACGTGACCGTTGTCCCACAGCTCCCAGATCGTCACCGCCACCACCTGCGAACCCGGTGAATAGAGCAGTAGCGCGATCGACAGCTCTTTGAACGTGATCAGAAAAATATAGATCCAGCCGGCCAACAGCGCCGGCATAATCAGCGGCACGACGACGTGACGTACCATCTGGAACCAGCTCGCACCGCTCGCCAGGGCGCCTTCTTCAAGCTCCTTGTGCAGGCTCAATAGCGCGGAGTGACTAAAGCGAATTCCGTATGGTAGATAGCGGGCGGTGAATGCCAACACCAAAATCCAGATCGTCCCATAGACCGGGATCGGCAGGATCAAATACATTTTCAAAATGGCGATGCCCATCACAATGCCGGGAAAGACCAGCGGCAGCATCGACATCTGGTCGAGCAACCAGCGACCTTTGATCGACGCGCGCACGACCAACCAGGCGGCGAAAAAAGTGATGATTACGGCGACTGTCGCCGACGAGACGCTGACGGTCAGGCTGTTCAGCACAGAGCGAATCACGCCGCTGTCGTTAAACGCAGTGACGTAGTTGTTGAGCGTTAACAGGGAAAGCGCCTTCCGCGACGGCACCTGGGCGAAAGGTAGAAAGGACGACCAGGCGATGGCGACGATCGGCAAAAATTGCAGCAGTGGCAAAACCAGCATCAGCAAACCGCCAAGCCAGCGCCATTTGCCGAGCGCGATTCGGTTGGGCCGGAAGTTTTTGCCGCTGATAGTCGTGAACTTATAGGTCTTGCTGGTGATGCGATAGTAAGGAATCAATCCCAGGGCGACCAGTCCGATGAGAATGATCGAGTAGGCACTGGCCTCGCCATATTTCGGAATCAGCCCGCCTTTGATTTGCAGATAGATTTTGGTGGTGAGCACTTCGACGCCGGCAGGAATGCCGATCAGCGCCGGAATTTCAAAAGCTTCCAGCGAGCGGATCATGGTCAATATCATCACCGCCAAGACGCTAGGGATCGCCAGCGGAAACGTCACGCGCTGAAATACTTGCCAACCGCTGCTGCCGGCTGTGGTCGCCGCTTCTTCCAGTGACGGATCCATGGAGCGGAAGGGGGTCGACATGAGTAGAAACACGATCGGAATCCAAAGAAAACTTTCGACTAAAATCATGCCGCTCATAGAAAAAATATTAAAAAAAGGCTGTCCGATGAGCGCCATTCCGACAGCATTCAGCATTCCTGCCTTGGGGCCGAGAAGCATGATCCAGCCGACAACTTTGATGATGCCTGGAATCGCGAACGACACGTAGGCTGAGATATAGGCGAGTTTGCGAAATGGCGCGTCGCTGCGCTCGGCGAGCCACGCGAGCGACGTGCCGTAAACCAAGGCAACGGCGGAGCTGGTCACCGCGTAAATCAGGGAATTGCTCAGCAATGTCCTAACGTCGCCGAGAGAATCGACGATGTTGAGGAAATGCTGAATCGTAAACGAGCCAGCCTGCAATCCCCGGTCGGTGACCAGGCTGGTGTGCAGTATGAAAAAAAACGGCGGCAAAACGAGGTAGGCTAAAATCGCCGTCGTGAACAAAAATAACATCTGCGCCGGGTTGCGCATTATCATATGCATCGTCAGGGCCTCGCGCTTGAACAGTCTTGAGTCTCGGGTTACGGCTTTCGGATCAACATTAAACTCGAAACTGACATTGCAAGCTATATATCAAAACGGACGGGCAAGACAATTGCGGCCGGGGGAAGGAGGTAAGGGGTAAGAAACAGGCGGAGCGGGGATTGGGTGCACGCCTTACCTTCCCTCCAGCCTGACGATCTTAAACCCACGGGGCCGATGAATGGCTCGTCCGGGGATCTCCAGACAATGGTTCGAGCATCTCCGACATTTGTTCGCAAAGACCTTGCGGCGCAATTGTTCGGCTACAGCTTACCATCCTAGCGTAGCTCCTATATTTGGCGATAAAGAGCGGTAACGGGTCAAAGCGATGAAATTAATTAGCGATTGGGATCATGCAGATTTCGGGCGCATCTTGGATGTAATTTGGAATCGAGAATTTGCCAACTCTTGTCAGAAGCACGGTTAGAAAGTATGTCTTGGAAGGCCGATAACAATCTGCATCGGTGCAAAGGTCGAGACGCTGAAGACGCAGCAGACTACGGTCCTGATTCATGCATACCATGAATTGCTGTTTCGAGCGGGTTTCTATCCTACACACCCTGAGAAGACCCCCAGCCAATGAGTTGCTCGCCTAGTACGCCAGAGCGGCATCGTGCGTTCAAATTGATCTTTGTTCCGCTACTGATATTTTCGCTGTTCGCTCAGTGCGCTGTGGTCTGGACTCAACTGGACGATATTCGAGGCGGCTATTTTGATTTCGTGCTGTACTACAGCGGTGCCAAGATCCTCAATGATGGAAACGGCGCACAATTATATGATTTACAGGTGCAAAGGGAGTATCAAAAAGAATTTGGCGTCGCCAATCAAAATCGGGATTTGCCGTTTAATCACCTCCCCTATGAGTTATTGCTGCTTCTGATTCCAGCGAAATTTTCATTTCCCGTCGCCCACTCTCTTTGGGCGGCAATTAATATCCTGCTGCTTGCAGTAATCTTGCTCCGCCTTTCGCCTTTCGTCGAGGGTAGGCATCGGTGGTTGTTTGCTCTCATGCTATTCGCTTATTTCCCAACTTTAACCGCTCTCAAGATGGGTCAGGATTCAGTAATTACGACCTTTCTGCTGGTCGAAACTTTTGTGAGCCTCAAACGCAAACGCTACGCCATAGCCGGCGGCCTGTTAGCCCTGGGCCTGTACAAACCGCAGTTCGTTTTACCGATGATCGGGATATTTTTGCTACACCGCCGTTGGTCGTCGATATTTGGGTTTTTGTTTACGGGACTGTTGCTTGGCGTGCTCTCACTGGCGATGGTGGGATGGAACGGCCTGCGGGGGTTATTTTCATTGTGGTTGCCGATGGTGCAGCGTGGTCACGTCGTTTGGCCGGAACTGATGACGAATTTACGTGGCTTAATGTACATGATATTGGACCTCGGTGGGTTATCGGGTGCAACGAATATCCTGACTTTGGCTTTTTCCATATTGGTTTATGTCATAGCGTTGCGCCTGTGGCCGCGAAGCGCGGACGAGCGGAATGAACTGTTCGATCTGCGCTTCGCCCTTGCTGTGGCGATGACCGCGCTAGTCAGTTTTCACTTGTACTCGTACGACGGCACTCTGCTGGCAATTCCGCTAATCATTATGCTGAACCAAATCTTGAAAGACCCCAATCCCTATCCCGTGCGGCATCGCGTTTTTTTGGCTATTCTGATCGCATGGTTTCTTCCGTTAGTGCCCAATATACTGCTGAGCGCGGCGAGTCTCGCCTGGTGGGCGCTGCCTTTACCATTTCTTTTTGGTGTGATCGCTATGGAGATTTGGCGCTGCTCGAAGTGGAACGTCGGCAGGGATGAATTGGTTGGAACGGCTGTGCCTATGAGTTGACGCAGTTGGATCGGTTAAGACGAAGGGAAATTCAGAACGATGGAACAAACAGCAACTGGTAATGGCCAGACTTGGGATATAGCAGCGGATGTCATCGTGGTCGGCTCGGGAGCGGCGGGGCTGCCGGCGGCGATTAGAGCCGTCGAAGAAGGTGCGTCGGTTATCGTCGTGGAGGCAAATTACGACGTTGGCGGGCACGCGATCATCAGCGGCGGCCATATGGCTCTTGGCGGCGGCACCAGCGCGCAGAAAAAATACAATATTCCCGATTCACCGGACACGGTGTTTTCCGATCTGACCGATTGGTCAATCGTGCAGCCCAACGGTTCGCCGGATTTTCGTTACAACGACCGGGCAGTCATGCGCGCCTTCGCGGATCACTGCGCGCAAACTTTTGAATTCTTGCTGGCTAACGGCGTCGAGTTTACCGATAAGGCGCCGGACAATCACGGCGCATCGACCACGGGTAACTCGGCGCCGCGCGAGAATCATGCGTTCTGGACTAAGGGTGCCGGCTTGGAAAGTCCCAACGCCGCAGCCGGAACGGGCGTGATCCGGCCGTTGGAAGCAAGCGCGCGCGCCAAGGGCGTGCGCTTTTTGCTGAACTACAAGATGACCGGGCTGATCCGTGAGCGGAACGTGGATGGAAACTCGGCGCTAGTGATTGGCCTCACGGCGCGATACACCCCGCGCATCATGCCCGGGTCAACGACGCCGCTGAAGAGCTTTCGTTCGGAGCGCAATATCGAAAGCACGCTGCCGACGATGAAACTGCGCGCGCACAAAGCGGTGATTATCGCCACGGGTGGCAGCACTAGCGACATCAATTTTCGCCGCATGTTTGATCCGCGCTTGACGCCGGTGATCCAAGTCGGCGGTGAGCCGTATAGTTATCAAGACGCGAGCGGCGAACTCGCGGCGATGGCCATCGGCGCGTCGCTCTGGGGCCTGGCCAACCAAACATTGGAAAACGGCGCGACCATGCGCACCCAACGCGCTCTCGCGACCAAGTATAACTACACGACGTGGAAGCTAGAGAGCCCGATTTTCCCTTTGGTGCGCGCGACTGGTTTCAACGTAAAGGATTGGCAGGACTTGATTCTCGTCAACCAAGTCGGCAAGCGATTTTACGACGAGACCAAGGGCGACGTGCCGCACGGCAATCTCGGCGGCCAAATCACGCCGTGTACGCCTCACGACTATCGCAACGCCGAGAGCGTTAAGTTCAATCCGACAAAATACAATTTTACCCACGCGGCGCTGGCGATGAACGAGTACTCGGCGCCGCCGGATTATTGCGCGGGGCCAGTGTGGGCGATCTTTGATGCGAATGCGGTAGAACGCGAAGGGTGGAAGGTCGTGCCGCCGTACGTCGATCCGGACGGTTATTTTTTTTCCGCGAACACACTCGAAGAGCTCGCTGTCGCGATCAAGAACGAGTATCAGGCGAAGCCGATGAAGGGTTCGACGTTAAAAGCGACCGTGGAGCGCTACAACTCATTCGTCGATGGGGAGGAAGACAGGGATTTCGGTAAGCCGTCGCCGAAATACAAAATCCAAACGCCGCCGTTTTACGCGGCTTGGGGGACGCCGGTGGTGCATGATACGCGCGCCGGCTTAAGAATAAATGCCCGGTGCCAAGTGATCGATATGAGCGGTAAAGTGATTCCCGGTCTCTATTGCGCCGGCGAGTCGGCCGGCGGCTTCAACCAACATGGCATGGGTCGCTGTGCCACCCAGGGATTCATCGCCGGTACGAACGCAGCGAAGTTGGAGAGGCATGAGTAAGGGTGACCTTCCGTGGTTGCCCGGCGGCGGAGGTAGGAACCGGGCTGCCTCTAAAATTGAAACACTAATGACTTGATCGTCACCGGTACAGTGCCGGACGGCTTCAGGGTTTTTCCCAGATCGATGAAGTCGAAGTCACTGAGCGTGACGCCGTCCAGGCAAAGCAGAGGGTTCTCGATCGCGAAATCATCTTGGAGAATCGTGCCGACCAGTCCCGCTAAGTCGCGGTCGAAGACGAGATAGATCGGCCGGCTGTTTTTCAAAGTCTCCGGCAAGCCATCGATCAAGCCGCGACAAAAAGCGGCGATACGAATCGCCGTTGGCGCACCGTCCCAGTGGAACACCAGGGCGACTTCGGCTTGTCCTTCGACCAAGTCGAAGGCGCGAAAATGTTTCTGGATCGCCTGAGCGATGGTCGTGCTGACGATCTCGCCGGACAAATCGACATCCGGCCGGAGCACCTGCAGATTTTTTTGCGGCAGTAGACTTTCATCGGTGCGGTGAATCGTATTGCCGCTCACCTGCACGGTGTGTTGCGCCGCGCCCATGACCGTGGCACGGATGCACTCACGCGCAGGCGCGAGCATAAAGTGAAGCGCTCCGTTATCTATTTGACGCCGGAGTGCTTGTCCCAATGGCGCGCCGAGATCGCCGAATGATTTCGTTTCCTTGCCATAAACATATTCGCCGACGCCACCGGAGAAAATAACCGCATTGTATTTCTTCGCACCGCTAAGAGGTGCTGTTAGCCAGAACCGGGCAAGGTCGGATGTTGGCTCTTCGTCCTGCGCGAGGCTGAGAACTGCCTGCGCCATGTAATTCGCTATGCGCTCGACCTGTGCACTTGTGACCCGGCTGCCAACCTGCCACGCATAGCCAACCTGGTGGGCCAATGCTTGGCCGCCCGGTTCTAACAAGGTGATCGTGTCTGCGCCGTCGGTAGCCAACAGTCGCCCGCCGATGTGAAACGCTGCGGTGCTTAGCACGCGCCCGCATTCGGCCACGGCCAACTTCGTCGTGCCGCCGCCGATGTCGACGTTCAGCACGCGGCATTGCTGTTCAGCGGAATACGCGACCGCGCCCGAGCCGTGCGCGGCCAGCAGCGCTTCGAAGTTGTGACCGGCCGTGGCGCAGACGAAGGTGCCGCGCTGCGCGGCGAACAAGTCGGCGATGGCGCGTGCGTTGTCGCGGCGAATCGCTTCGCCGGTGAGGATGATTGCGCCGGTGTCGATGTCGCGCGGTGTCAATCCGGCTTCCTGATAGGCGGCGTCGACGAGACGACCGAGCGCTTGATCATCGACGCGTTTGCGACCTGGGCTATAGGGGGTCAAATGGACCGGCGACAGATAGAGTGTGTCACGCTCGGTGACGACAAAGCGGCTGGAGAGTTCGCGCCCGAGTCGGCGCAGGATTAATTGAGAAAAAATAATCTGGGAAGTGGCCGTGCCGACGTCGATACCGACGCTGGTCAGTGTGATCGTGTCGAGCTTCCACAGCGGATGTTCTTCCTCGACGTCGAGCCCGTGCTCATCGTGATCGTGATCGTGGGGAAGATCGTGCATGGGAGATTTCACGCAAGGGCCACGGCCGGTCGACCGTAGCTGGCCTATGCGACCTCGCCGTGCTCGTCGAGAAACAGCACTTTCGCGCTTTCGGCTCCGGCTTCGCCGGTGCACCACGGCACCATTTTTTTCATCTTGCAGGTGATGCCGCGTTTCTTGAGCTCGGCTTCGAAGATCTGATGGATCTCCGGATCTTCATCCTCATACTCGACTTGATAGCCACCTTTCTTGCCGCTGACTTCACCTTGGCGCAGCACGGTGGATTGGTTTGCTTGCCAGCGGTTGGCGGTGTGCTTGCGCGAGATGCCCTGGTTCATCACCAAATAGGTGGCCGGTGTGGAACCGACGTTGAAATGTTGGTGCAGCCAGAGTCCCTCGCCGGCGCCGGAAAGATAAAGGCTGCCCTCTTGCCAGTCGCAGCGGATGCGCGGCTCATTGCCGCGTTGGGTCAGGACGTAGCCTTCGCCTTCGGTGATATAGAGGTGCGCACCCGGGCCGTGGCGATGGCCTTTTTTGTAGTGGCCCGATTCGAAGCGCGACACGTGCGACTCCATCATGCCGGCGCCCATCACCATGAACGCGTTCGTCCCGCCACCGCCACGGCTCTTCCATTCATACAGCGGCAATTTCTTGATGTCGGGAATAAAATTGGTTTCCCATACCCGCCCTTTGTAGAGCTTGGCCTCGGCAGTAAAGTAATCCGCGCCACCGGCATAGCGGTCGGTGAAGTCGTGGGCATTGTTGAAAATAAAATCTTCGCTGGCCCATTGGCGCAGGAGCTGCGGTAGATCGGTGACCGAAAACCAGCGTGCTGGGCGCGACAAACTGGCGTTAAAAAACTGATGCGATGCGTTGGTCGGCAGCACGAAGTAACTGCCGGGCCCCCACTCAAAGGTTTGTTTCGCTTCCTGGTCGCGCCACACGGAGGTCGAGCCATGTCCGCTCACGACGTAGATCGCCTCAGTATACAGGTGCCGCAGCGGTGCGGTGGAACCGCCCGGCGGCAGCTCGACGATATGCTCGTCGCCTTCGTCGTCGCCGTCCAGATAACAGAGCGCGCCCTTGACGCCGTCGCCCTTGCGCGGCCACGACCCGACTTCCACCGCTTTCATGTCCTTGATGTAGACGCCTCCGATCAACGGCGCGCCCTCGCGCTTGCGCCACTCTTGGTACATGTCGATACGGACAACCGCCGGTTGCTTTTCCGGATCCAAATTGTTGGTCATAGAGAGCCTCCGATCCGAGTCAGATTGAAGTTGTCTCGACCTTATTCACTACGAGACCTTCATGTCAAATTGACGTGCATCGACTGACGTTGACCGACGAAATCTACTTTGCTAGCGTTCGCGGCTAAGGAGTAGCTTTTTCGGCAAGACGACGGTGCTGCTCGCTGTCGTGGCGGATTTGACAGGATTCGGCTTCACAGAAGGGCAAGATAAGATGGCCAGGAAAAATTTTTCCGGCAGCTGGCGCGGCGTCGTCGGGATTATCAAACCCACTTATCGACCAGGTTCCCTTGAAGAATTCATTCGACTTCTGCCCGAAGGGATCGGTGTCGTCCCGAAATTTGCCGGTGTCACCGAAGGGCTCGAGAAGGAATTTGTCGACGCTTTTACGCTAGCTGAGAAGATGATTGCCGAATTGGCGGCGATGAAAGTGGACCTCATTCATCCCGAGGGCGCGCCGCTTTTCGTCCAAAAAGGCTATGCCCGATCCGAAGAAATCGTCAGGGAGCTGGAAGAAAAATATTCCATCCCAATCGTCACGACCGGAATGGTGCTTGTCGAGGCGGCGCGGGCGCTCGGAATCGAGAAGTTGCTCGTGATCAGCTCCTATGACGACGGCAACAGCGGCGGCCGACTGGCGAAGTACTCTAGTTATTTTTCTGACGCAGGATTTCACGTGCCAGCCGTGGAAGGTTTTCCGGTTGCGTTTGCGGATATCGGAAGCGTGTCTCCGCATGAAGCTTACGCCTTTGCGCGAAAACTTTTTCTCAAATATCCAAGGAGCGACGGCATTTGTTTGATCGGGTCGGGATGGCGCGTCCTCGATGTGGTTCCACTCTTGGAGCAGGATCTTCAGATACCGGTGGTCGGCGCCGTCGCTGCCAGAGTTTGGGCGATACAAAAAAGATTGCACGTCGGGCAACCGGTCAAAGGTCGGGGGATGTTACTTGAGACCATGCCCTAGGTCGGCGATGAGACGAGGCATTCATGCTCGCAAAAATCTGGCTGTCGGTATTTCTCGGCTTGTTCCTTGAATGTGAAATCGCGCCGGCTTCTCAGTGGAAAGAACCGGCGGAGTCCGAAAAGAAGATGGTCTGGTATACGACCATCGGCTCGGCTGACGCAAAAATGCTGATCGATGAGTTCCGCCGGCGCTACCCGAAAATCGTCGTCGAGTATTTTCGTACCGGAGGACCTCAGCTGGTCGAGCGAATCTTCACAGAAGCTCGCGCGGGGAAACATCTCTGGGACGTGTTCATGAATTCGGCGATCTACACGCAGCTTCTTATTGAGAGAAGCATGCTGGCGGTCTACCAGTCTCCCGAGTCCCGATTTTAC
>Ga0075418_10001710_pt1 | contig 24985 bp, 20 predicted proteins | sample SoiMetdeltSBSDD2_FD_81776 | JGI IMG/M metagenome (GOLD analysis project Ga0075418, IMG submission 81776) | Bulk soil microbial communities from a Populus tree surrounding site in Tennessee, USA - Soil MetaG P. deltoides SBSDD2 | ecosystem: Environmental > Terrestrial > Soil > Tree plantation...
ACCCACCCACGGTCGCAGGCGCCCGGGCGGAGCCGGAAGTCCTCGCCAAGAAGACGCTGAAGCAGGTCGCCGACCACACCACCGAGATCATCACCGCCCTCGACCGGAAGCCGGTGGTGATCGGGCACTCGACCGGGGGCTTGCTGGCCCAGATGCTCGCCGGCCGGGGCCTCTCGGCGGTCACGGTGGCGATCGACCCCGGAGTCTTCCGCGGCGTTCTCCCTCTGCCGGGCTCGGTGCTCAAGGGGGTGGGCCCGTTCCTCGTCAACCCGCGCACGCGCGGTCGTGCGATCACGCTCACCTTCGACCAGTTCAAGTACGGCTGGGCGAACGCGCTGGACGAGAACGAAGCGAAGAGTCTTTACGACACGTTCCACGTCGCCGGCTCCGGGGTCTCGCTCGTGCAGATGGGCAACGCGAACCTCAACCCGTGGACCGAGGCGAAGGTCGACACGAAGAACCCCGACCGCGGCCCGCTGCTGATCATCGACGGCGAGAAGGATCACACGGTGCCGTGGGCAATCGCGAACGCCGCGTACAAGCGGCAGCGGCGCAACCCGGGCGTGACGGAGATCGTGAAGATGGAGAACCGAGGCCACTCCCTCACGATCGACCACGGCTGGCGCGAGGTCGCGGAGACCGCGCTCGCCTTCGTCAAGCGGTTCCCCTAGTCATGTCCTTCGTCTCACGGGGATTCCGAGGTCGCCGGCGAGAGGACGCGGACCCCTCGCGCGTCCCAGCGGGCCAGTACGTCACGAGTGATTTCCCGGTGCTGTCCGCTGGGCCGACACCTCACACACCGCTCGAGGACTGGACCTTCTCGATCGTCGGCGAGGTGGACGAGCCGCGCCGGTGGACATGGGAGGAGTTCCGCGCCCTACCGAGCGAGCAGGTCACCGTCGACATCCACTGCGTGACCAAGTGGTCGAAGCTGGACACCACCTGGGAGGGCGTCTCCGTCGACACACTGCTCGACGGGGTCGAGACCTCGGCCGAGCACGTCGTCGAGCTCTCCGACGGCGGCTATACGACGAACCTGCCCCTCGAAGACGTCACAGGCGGCAGGGCATGGGTCGCGTTCGCCTTCGACGGTGAGCCGCTGCAACCAGAGCACGGCGGCCCCGCGCGCATGCTCGTCCCGCACCTCTACTTCTGGAAGAGCGCGAAATGGGTACGCGGGCTGCGCCTGACGGCGACCGACGAGCCCGGCTTCTGGGAGGTCAACGGCTACAACAACTACGGCGATCCGTGGCGGGAACAGCGGTACTGGGGCGACTGACCTGGCGCGTCGCAGAGCTCGTCGACGTCGTCGTCGAGACGCCTCGCGTCAAGACCCTCGTCTTCGACGTCCCGGGCTGGCCGGGACATCGCGCCGGTCAGCACGTCGACGTCCGCCTCACTGCGGAGGACGGCTACCAGGCGCAGCGAAGCTACTCGATTGCGTCAGCGCCGAACGGCACCCTCGTGGAGCTCACCGTCGAGCTGGTCGACGACGGCGAGGTCTCGCCGTACCTGACCGACGAGCTCCAGGTGGGTGACCGAATCGAGCTCCGGGGCCCCGTCGGCGGCTATTTCGTGTGGGAGCCGGCACAGGGCGGCCCGCTGCTGCTCGTCGCCGGCGGTTCAGGCGTTGTGCCGCTGATGGCGATGATCCGCGCCCGGGATGCCGCCGAGAGCGGCGCCGAGACGAGGCTCCTTCTGTCCTCCCGCGGTTGGGACGACGTCATCTACCGGGACGAGCTCGAGCGGCGCGCCGGTGACGGCCTCACGGTCGTCCACACGCTGACGCGGTCGCAGCCGCCCGGCTGGACGGGCTACACCCGCCGGGTCGACGCGGAGATGCTGGCCGAGGTCGTCCCGGGCCCGACCGAGCGCCCACTGATCTACGTCTGCGGGCCGACGCCGTTCGTCGAGACCGTGGCCGAGGCGCTCGTCGGCCTCCGACACGACCCGCAGGCGATCAAGACCGAACGCTTCGGACCAACGGGAGGCTGAGATGGACCCGCTGATGCTGGACGGAAACGCGGTGGCCGGGTTGCTGCAAGAGGTGTTTGCGGTCGAGATGACCACCGCGATCGCGACCTGCGGCACGTGCGGCGCGGCCGACGCGGTCGGCGCCACGCATGTCTTTCGCGGCGCCGGGATCGTGATGCGCTGCCCGCATTGCGACAACGCGCTCGTGACGATCGTCAAGGACGACACGCGCGTGTGGATCGGGTTCGCGGGAGTCCGCACCGTGCAGGTCACCGTCTAGGTTCGCCGCCGCCGGGCCCGTGGGGGAGCTGCCGCCTCTCCCCGGGATCGCGACCGTGGCGTAGCGAGATCCTCCGCGGCGCTTGGCTTTGCGGCGGGAGTGTGAAAGATTGTGCCGACTGCGGCAAGGGGGCTCGGGTGGGGCACGGCGTAGGGCGCTGGGCGCGCGCGGCGGTGGCACTCGGAATCGGGGTTGCTGTCGCGCTCGGAACCGTCGGTGCGTTGCCCGACGCGAGGGCAGCCTTCCCGGGCGCCAACGGGAAGATCGTCTTCATGAGCAACCGGAACGGCCCCGACTACGACATCTTCTCGATCAATCCCGACGGCACGGGCCTGACCGACCTCACGAACAACTCGGCCATGGACTACTGGCCGCACGTCTCGGCAGACGGCTCCAAGATCGTGTTCACGAGCGACGCCTCTCCCGGCGACCTCGAGCTCTTCTCGATCAACATCGACGGCACTGGTCGCACCCAGATCACGAACAACAGTGTCAACGAGGCGATGTCGGCGTGGTCGCCCGACGGGAGCAAGATCGTCTACTCCCTCGGCGGCAACCAGCTCTTCACCATCAACTCGGACGGCACCGGGCAGCAACTGCTCGAGCCCGGCCCGAACGCGCAATCGCCGCAGTGGTCCCCCGACGGCACGAAGATCGTGTTCGAGGCCAACCGCAACAACAACGTCGACCTCTTCACGATCAACGCCGACGGGACAGGTCTCACCCGCCTCACGACGAGCCCCGAGCGAGACCTGCTTCCCGAGTGGTCGCCAGACGGGACGAAGATCGCGTTCCTCCACGATCCCTGCTCGTCCTGTGGCTCCGGCGTGTGGGTCATGAATGCCGACGGCTCGGGACAGACGGCGCTGACCGGGTCGTTGGCCGAGTGGCCCGCCTGGTCGCCCGACGGGACACAGATCGCGTTCAGCTACTGGACCGGCTCGAGGTGGGACCTCTACCGCATGAACGCCGACGGGAGCAGCCAGCAGCTCGTGACGAGCGGTGGAGTCTTCAGCACCCAACCCGACTGGGCTGTGGGCGCTCCCGCGCTCCAGATCGAGGGCGTCGACGAGCTCGCCGACCCCGTCGCTCGGTACGGTCACTTCGAGGCGAGGATCGCGCTCAACGAGACGTTCGCGAACCCGTTCGACCCGGGCCAGATCGCGGTCGACGTCACGTTCACCTCGCCCAGCGGCCGCATCCAGCGCGTCCCCGCGTTCTGGTACGAGCCCTTCACCGTCGGAGGGTCGCCGGACTACGAGGACTATTCGCCGGCGGGGCCACCCGAGTGGCGGGTGCGGTTCACGCCCGACGAGGCAGGGACGTACGGCTACAGCGTCTCGGCGGTCGCCGGCTCGAGCACCGCCGCACCCGTCTCGGGGAGCTTCCAGGCAACCGCGTCCACGCGCGAGGGGTTCGTACGCGTCGACACTCGCAACGCGCACTTCCTCCGCTTCGACAACGGTGACCCGTACGTGCCGGTCGGGCACAACGTCGCCTTCGAGGACGCCAATCCCCCGTTGAACGGCACCGGCTACTACGGCTCCGCGTTCAGCTCGCTCGACACCGCGGGCGAGAACTGGAGCCGCGTCTGGATGACGGACTTCAACCGGAGCGCGCTCGAATGGGGAAGCGGCCACTACTCGGGCTTCTACGACGGCGCCGGAACCTATTCGCTTCCCTCCGCCTGGCGCATGGACCGGATCCTCGAGCTCGCCGAGCAGCACGAGATCGAGGTGCAGCTCGTTCTCAACGACCATGGGCAGTTCTCGACGTGGGTCAACGCTCGCTGGGCGCCGCGCTGCGACCCATCCGATCCACCCCCGTGCCAGCCGGGGGACGCCGGCTACGACCCCGGGAACGGCTACAGCTCCGCCAACGGTGGGCCGGTCGATGTCGCCGCGCCCCAGGACTTCTTCACGAACGCCGATGCACGGAGCCTGTTCAAGCAGCGGCTTCGCTACCTCGTCGGCCGGTACGGCGCCTACACGAGCGTGCTCGCGTGGGAGCTCTTCAACGAGGTGCAGTTCGTGGGAACGAGCTCCGTGAACGCGTACGGCGACGCGGGCCTCCGTGCGGCGATCGTGGCGTGGCACGCGGAGATGTCGAGCTACCTGGACAGCATCGACCCCTACGACCATCTCGTCACGACGAGCTCCTGGGAGCCGGACGCGACACCGGGGATCTGGAGCCTCCCGGGAATCGACGTCGTCCAGGTCCACACGTACTCGCAGCCGCCGACGGGACGAACGGCGGAGATCCGGGGCCTCGTGCCGCAGCTCCAGTCGAGCTTCGGGAAGCCAGTGCTCGTCGGCGAGCTCGGGATCGGCGACCCAAATCCCGAGGCCGAGTTCGATCCGACGACCTTCGGGGGCACGCAGGCCGCCCGCGAGCATCTCGTGGAGGGCACGCACCTCCACAACGCGATGTGGGCCGCCGCGCTGTCGGAGTCGCTGGGCGGCTACTGGTGGTGGGGCAACTACATCGCCGCCGACGCGGGCAAGAACCGCTCCGCGCCGTCGTTCCCGCTGAACGAGCGACTCGTGCCACCCCTGCTCGCCTACCTCTCGGGAGAGGACTGGGCGCCGCTCGGGCTGGGAACGGCCCCGATCTCCGTGACCGGCCCGATCACGGCGGTCGGGTTGAGCTCACCGAGCCGCGCGTTCGTCTGGGCACGCGACACGCAGAACGAGTACGGGACCGGAGCTCGGCCCGGTGACCTCGCCGGACGCTCGGTCACCGGCGCGATCGTGCGGGTCTCGGGGATGGACGACGGCACCTACGACGTGCGGGTCTACGACACCTGGAGCGGCGGCGTCACGTCGACGTATCAGGCCGTCGCGGTCGGGGGCACGCTGGCCGTCCCGCTCCCCTCGTTCACGCGCGACGTCGCCCTGAAGCTCGACTTCGCGGCCAACCCCACGCCTGGAAGAGCCTTCGACGACCAGCCGGACGACCGCACCGGGCCGCAGATCCACCTCGTGTATGCGATTCCGTCCGACGGCGACGACTCGGGGCTCGACCTCGACGGCACGATCGCCGAGAGCGTCGGCGTCGCACAGGGGTGGCTCGCAGGGCAGACGGGCGGTCGGTCGTTCCGGCTCGACACGTTCAACGGAGAACCGGACATCACGTTCCTGCAGCTTTCGCGCACCGACGAGGAGATCGCGGACGAAGGTCCGTTCGTCAGAGAGGCCCTCGAGCAGGAGCTCGTCGCGGCGGGGCTCGACGAGCCCGACAAGCGCTACGAGGTCTTCTACGACGGGACGAGCACGTTCGCGTGTGGAGGCGGAGCGTGGCCTCCGACGCTCCCCGGCAAGGTCGCGGCGCTCTATCTCCACGGGCTTCCGAATTCAGCGGTCCCATGCGACAGGAACGCGTTCGCCAGCGCCGGTGGCGTCCCCCGCTACTGGGAGTTCTCGTGGATCCACGAGCTCGTCCACACGCTGGGGTTCGTGGCGACGTGCGCGCCGAACCACACCCGTGCCGGGCACGTCTCGACGCCGACGAACGACCTGATGTACGCGGGCGACGCGCCCTGGAACCTCAACGGTGTCGTCCTCGACGACGAGAACGACGACTACTACGCACACGACGACGCGGGCTGCCCCGATCTCGCGGACAGCCCGTACCTGACGGATCTCGTCGAGGAATCCGTGGCGCCTGGTGGCACGGTGACGACCGATCCGGGCGGTGGCGGTCCGTCGCCGACCGACCCGCTCGAGGTGAGCGTGACCACGCCGGCCGGCGGGTCGGTCTCGATCGACGAGGGGCCCGGCTCGGGGACGCCGCCGGTCGGCTTCACTCTCCTCGGTCAGCAGGTGACGATCGGCGCGCCCGCCGCCACGCCGGCTCTTCCGCTCCGCCTGGTGTTCACGATCGACCCGTCGCTCTTCCCGGCGGGAGAGTCGATCCAGACGATTCAGGTCTTCCGCAACGGTGCTGTCGTGGGCGAGTGCCCGGGCTCGGCGACCGCGTCTCCCAACCCCTGCGTGAGCGCCCGCGTGGAGCTTCCGGGCGGTGATGGCAGGCTCACGGTCCTCACCTCGCAAGCGTCGGTCTGGAGCTTCGGAGTCCCCGGAACAGTGCTCGCACCGTCGTGCGCCGCGGCCCCACCCGCCGGCGCGATCGTCGGCACGCCTCGAAACGACAAGCTCAAGGGCGCGTCGGGCCGCGACGTGATCTTCGGGATGGGAGGCAACGACACGATCGACAGCGGCGGCGGCAACGACGTCGTGTGCGGCGGCGCCGGAAACGACACGATCCTCACCGGCGCCGGACTCGACGTCGGGGACGGTGGAGCCGGCCAGGACAAGCTCGACGGAGGCACGGACGACGACCGCCTCGTCGGTGGAGCCGCGAACGACACCCTGACCGGTGGCCCCGGGAACGACGTGCTCGACGGCGGCGTGGGCACCGACACGCTCGACGGTGGTCCCGGCACCGACACATGCCGTGGGGAGAAGCGGCGGACCTGCGAGCGGTGATGCGTGCGGCAGCGGCGGCCCTGCCTGCCCTCAACCGACCGCCTTCTTGACGAGCGCGGCGATCTTCTTCTCGTCGGCGGCGGTCAGCTTCTTCAGCGCGAACGAGGTCGGCCACATGTTGCCGTCGTCGAGCTTGGCGTCGTCGTTGAACCCGAACGTGGAGTACCTCGAGTCGAACTTCGACGCGGGCGTGAAGTAGCAGACCACCTTGCCGTCCGCGGCATACGCAGGCATCCCGTACCACGTCTTCGGCATGAGGTCTGGCGCCGTCTTCGTGACGATCTCGTGTAGTTGCGTCGCCATGTCACGGTCGGCCTTTGGCATCTCCTTGATCTTCGCGAGCAGGTCGGCCTCCCCCGCAGCCCTGTCCTTTCCCCGGCGCGCCTCCGCCTTCAGCTCCCTCGCGCGCTCGCGCATCGCGGCCTTCTCCTCCGCCGAGAATCCCGTGCCCTCCGCAGAGCCACGCTTCCCTGTCTTCTTCTCAGCCACGCGACAGCACCTCCTTGGGTCCGAGCATCCTCCCTTGATAATGGCTGGCCGACGTCTTCGGCGCGGCCGCTCGTGATCCGGCCCGGCACGGCTTAGACTCGCCCGAATGCCTGCCTGCCCCGCGTGCGGCCGCGAGCTCGAGGGCGACTTCGCCTTCTGCCCGTACTGCGGCGGCACGCTGGCGGCGCCGACCCCGCCCTCACGCGAGCAGCGGAAGGTCGTGTCCGTCCTGTTCTGCGACGTCATGGGCTCGACCGAGCTCGGCGAGCAGCTCGACCCCGAGGCGCTGCGGGCCTTGCTCGCCCGCTACTTCGAGCAGATGAGGGCGATCGTCGAGCGCCACGGCGGCTCGGTCGAGAAGTTCATCGGCGACGCCGTGATGGCGGTGTTCGGCGTGCCGGTCGTCCACGAGGACGACGCACTGCGCGCAGTCCGGGCGGCGGTCGAGATGCGCGACGCCTTCCCTGCCCTCGGCTGCCAGGGCCGGATCGGCGTCACCACGGGCGAGGTCGTCACCGGGACGGCGGAACGGCTCGCGACGGGCGACGCCGTCAACCTCGCCGCACGGTTGGAGCAGGCCGCCGCGCCGGGCGAGATCCTGATCGGCGATGCGACGTTCCGCCTGACACGGGACGCGATCGAGGTCGAGCAGGTGCCGCCGCTCGCCCTGAAGGGCAAGTCCGAGCCGGTCGTCGCGCATCGCCTGCTCTCGGTCGGCGGCGACCAGGCGTTCGCGCGGAGGCTCGACACGCCGATGGTCGGCCGCGAGACCGAGCTCGGCCGCCTGCGCGATGCGTTCGAGCAGGCAATGCGCGACCCCTCGTGTCAGCTGTTCACCGTCCTCGGGACCGCCGGCATCGGCAAGTCGCGCCTGCTGCTCGAGTTCCTCGCCTCGCGCAACGACGCTCTGGTCGTGCGGGGACGCTGCCTGCCGTATGGGGAGGGAATCACCTACTGGCCCGTCGTCGAGGTCGCGAAGCAGCTGCCGGGGGCCGCGTTCGAGGGCGCCGGTACCGAGGCCATCGCCGCGCTCCTGCGTGAGGAGGACGTGGCGATGTCGCGGGAGGAGATCGCCTACGCGTTTCGGAAGCTGCTGGAAACGGCGGCGTCCGACCGCGCTCTCGTCTGTGTGTTCGACGACATCCACTGGGGCGAGGAGACCTTTCTCGACCTCGTCGAGCACGTCGCCGACCTGTCCCGGGACGCGCCGATCCTGTTGCTCTGCTCCGCGCGACCGGAGCTCCTCGACCGCCGCCCCGGCTGGGCCGGGGGCAAGGTCAACGCGACCACGGTGCTGCTCGAGCCGCTCCGCCCCGAGGATGCGGACGCGATGATCGTCAGCCTCGGCCGTGTGGACACCGGTCTGGCCAGGCGGATCCGGGAGGCGGCCGAAGGCAACCCGCTCTTCGTCGAGCAGATGGTCGCGCTCGTGAAGGAGTCGGGCAACGGGGACGTGACGGTGCCGCCGACGATCCAGGCACTGCTCGCCGCACGGCTCGACCAGCTCGAGCCGTCGGAGCGCGCCGTGCTCGAGCGCGGGTCGGTCGAAGGTCGGGTGTTCCACCGGCGCGCGGTCGAGGCGCTCGCGCCGGACGACACGGGCGTCGTCACGCGGCTGACGTCGCTCGTCCGCAAGGAGCTCGTCCGCCCCGACAAGCCCGTGTTCTCGGGTGACGACGCGTTCCGCTTTCGCCACATGCTGATTCGCGACGCCGCGTACGACGCGTTGCCCAAGGCGATTCGCGCGGAGCTGCACGAGCGGTTCGCCGACTGGCTCGCGAGCCACGGCAGCGATCTCCTCGAGCTGGACGAGATCCTCGGCTACCACCTGGAGCAGGCGTACGCCTTCCACCGGGAGCTCGGCGCCTCCGGAGAGGCCGTAGCGCCCCTCGCAGAGCGGGCAGCCGGCCACCTCGGAAGCTCCGGCCGTCGGGCCTACACGCGCGGCGACGCTCCGGCGGCGGTCCGGCTGTTCGGACGGGCGGCGGCACTTCTTCCCCCGGAGAGCTCCGAGCGACTGAAGTTGCTGCCTGCGCTCGGCGATGCGCTGACCGAGGTGGGCGCGTGGGACGATGCGAAGACGCTGTTGTCCGAGGCGGCGGCGACCGCCCGGCGCATCGGCGATCGCGGCGCTGCGGCGGAGGCCGCCGTGGCGCTCGTGTACGTCGAGCTCCACACCGACCCCGCGGCGAGTCACGCGAAGGCGCGGGCAGAGCTCGACCACGCGATCAGGGTGTTCGAAGAGCTCGAGGACAAGGCCGCGCTCTCGCGCGCTGTTTATACGGCAGCGATGATCCACGTCTGGGCCGGCGACAACGCGCGTGCGCTCGCAGAGATGGAGCGCGCCGCGCGCCTCGCGGCAGAGAGCGGCGACCGGATGCAGGAGCAACGGAGCATCTCGGGGATCGTGATCGCGCTCACGTACGGCTCCCTGCCCGTCGACGCCATCCGCGAAAAGCTCGACGAGATCGCGCCTCCGGTCGAGGGCACGATGAGGCCGCGAGTGCAGATCCTTCGTACCCGCGCGCTACTGGAAGCGATGCAGGGGCGGTTCGACGAGGCACGCCGCCTCATCGCCGAGGCCGACACGACGTCACGCGAGCTCGGTCTCGAGATGACGCGTGCCGCCGGCGTCCTTCGCGCGGCCGGCGAGATCGAGCTTCTGGCCGGGGACGCGGCCGCCGCGGAGCGCCACTTCCGCGAGGCGTACGAGACGCTCGAGCGAGGTCAGGACTGGGGGCATCTCGCGAGCGTCGCGCCGCTCCTCTCTCTGGCCCTGCTCGCACAGGCCCGCGTCGACGAGGCCGAGCCGCCGCTCGAGCTCACGGCGCGCTGGATCCTCGACGACGACATCGACGCGCAGATCAGCTTCCTCCGAGCGCGGGCCAAGCTGGCGGCGCTCGAGGGCGACTCGGCCGGGGCGGAGGCGCTGGCCCGTGGCGCCGTCGACCGCGCTGCCGAGAGCGACGATCTCAACGCCCACGCGGGCGCACTCGTCGACCTCGCGGAGGCGCTCGAGCTCGGCATGCGTCATGACGAGGCGATCGCCGGGCTGCGCGAGGCGCTCGAGCTCTACGAGCGCAAGGGCAACGTCGTCGCGGCTGAGCACGTGCGGCAGCGACTCGCTCGCTGACCGCCAGACAGGAAAGCCAGTAGGGCCTGTAATCCGTCTGCTATCGTACTTATATAGTCCGAATGTAGACTAACACGAGGAGCCCTTGCCATGATCAGCAGGACGGTCACCGCTGTGCTCGACGCGCCCAGGGACGAGGTCTTCGGGTTCCTGTCGCGTGTCGAGAACCTGTCTGAATGGGCGACCGAGTTCGCCCGGGAGCTCAAGTACGAAGACGGCAGAGCCAAGGTCGTCAACGGGCTCGGCGAATTCTTCTTCACGATCGAGGCGGACGCGAGGACCGGTGTGATCGACATGTTCGCCGGGCCGAGCGAGCACGAGCTTGCTCTCTTCCCTACCCGCGTCGTCGCGCTCGGGGCTGGACACACGGCGTACTCCTTCACGATGTTCCAGGCGCCTGGGATGCCCGATGAGCTGTTCGAGTCGCAGCACGCCTCGCTCGAGCGAGAGTTCGACAACATCCGCGCCAGCTTCACCGGCGAGCGTTCGTGATGATCGAGGCGGCCGAGCACGAGCCCAGAGTCGGGGTCGCGCTCGGCCGCCACGATCTCGGGTTCCTGCTTGCGAAGGCGACGCAACGCTGGAACGAGCTCCTCGCGGAACGCTTCGCCGCTGCGGGCTACGCCGACGTCCGTCCCTCGTACGGGTCTGTCCTGCTGCCGCTCTACGAGGATGACGGCCTGCGCATGGGCGAGCTCGCACGCCGCGCACGCCTGAGCAAGCAGACGATGACGACCATGATCCGCCGGCTCGAGCAGGACCGCCTCGTGGAGCGGCGGCCCGATCCGACCGACGCACGCGCCTCGCTCGTCTTCCTCACCCGCCGCAGCCGACGCTTCGAGCCCGTCGCCGAGCGGACTCTGCGCTCGCTCGACATGCGGGTGCGCCGCCGGCTCAGCACGCCGCGGCTCGCGAGCACGAAGGACGCGCTGCGCGAGATCCTGGAGCTCGAGTAGGCGAGCGGAGCGCGGCTCAGGCCGCGCTCCGCTCCCGCTCGAGCCCGAGGCCGTTCGCGAAGCCTTCGCGCCACGTCGGGTGGACGAGCGTCCAACCGAGCTCGCGCTTCGCCTTCGCGTTCGACGCGCCGCGGGCCTCCGTCATCATCGAGACGACCTGCTCGCCGGCGACGAGCCGCCCGAGCCACTCGGGCACGTGACGCGGCTGCTTCGCGCCGAGCCTCTCGGCGAGATAGGGAAGCCACTCCGACGCCGGTGCCGGCTCGTCGTCGACGACGTTGTAGATGCCCCGGCCCCCACGCTCGATCGCGGCGAGCGTCGCGGCCGCCGCGTCGTCGATGTGGACGAACGACCACATCCCTGCGCTGCTGCCGACGAGCGGGAACGCGCGCCTGCGGATCGCTGCGACGTGCTCGCCGCCCTCGAACAGCGACGTGCCGGGCCCGTAGAAGCCGCCGTAGCGCAGCACGATCCCAGCGAGCGCCTCGGCGCCGGCGACGGCCTTCTCCAGATGGCGGATCGCGGCCATGCTCTGCTCGGCGTTCGCCGGCGGGGAGGGATCGAGCGGCGCCTCCTCGTCCTTCACGAGGGAGCCCTCCTTCGCGTACGGCCAGCCGGCGAAGCTCTGCGCGACGAACTTCTCGGCACCAGCCGCCTGCGCCGCCGCGAGCAGGTTGTCCGTCCCCTCAGTGCGGAGGCGATTCGTGTCCGCGAACGCCTCGTCGAGGTTCCGCAGGTTGCCCAGGTCGGACAGCGCCGTGGCCTGGTGGACCACTACGTCCGGGCGCGCCTCTGACACGGCCTTCCCGACCGCGACGGCGTCCAGAACGTCGAGCAAGCGCGGCTCGGCGCCGAGGGCGCGAAGGTCTTTCACCTTGCCCGGCGATCGCGTCGTCCCCACGACCTCGTGGCCGTTGGCACGAAGCAGCGGCACGAGCCGCTTGCCGATCACTCCTGTTGCTCCTGCGATGAAGATTCTCATGATCTCGCTCCTTTCGTTCGCCTCGTGCTCTAGGACGAGCTCGGCCGGCCGCCTGTGACACCGACGCGCTGTCACGCCTGCGGCTGCTATCCCGTCTAGAGCTGCATGCGAACCGACGCGCCCTACGAGGAGCTCAGGCCGCTCTTGTTCTCGATCGCCTACCGGATGATCGGGAGCGTCAGCGAGGCGGAGGACATCGTCCAGGAGGCGTTCCTCCGGATCCATCGCGCCGAGACGGAGGGGACGACGATCGACTCGCCGAAGGCATATCTCTCGGCGGTGACGACGCGCCTCGGCATCGACCACCTCAAGTCGGCGCGCGTGCGGCGCGAGCAGTACGTCGGGGAGTGGCTGCCGGAGCCGCTCCTCACCGACGAGGGGTCGCCCGATGCCGCCGCCCACGCGGAGACGGCGGACTCCCTCTCAACGGCGTTCCTCGTCCTGCTGGAAAGCCTCACGCCCGTCGAGCGCGCCGTGTTCCTGCTGCGGGAGGTGTTCGAGTACGGCTACGACGAGATCGCCAGGATCGTCGAGCGGAGCGAGGAGAACTGCCGGCAGCTCTACGTGCGGGCGCGGCGACACGTGGACGAGGGACGGCCACGGTTCGAGGCCGACCGGAAGCACCGCGACGAGCTGGTCGAGCGCTTCTTTGCCGCGGCCGAGCGCGGCGACCTCGCTGCGCTGGAGGAGATGCTCGCGGACGATGTCGTGGTGTACGGCGACGGCGGCGGGAAGGCGCCGTCCTGGCAGCCGGTCTACGGCCCCGAACGTGTCGCGAAGCTGATCGCCGGGACGCTCAGGCAGGCCGTGGAGCTCGGCGCCTCGCTGCGGGCGATCCATGTCAACGGGCAGCCGGGCGTCATGTTCCTCGACGCCGAGGGCAGGGTCGGCTCGGTCATGTCCGTCGACGTCGCCGACGGGCTCGTCCAGGCGATCCGCGGCGTCACGAACCCCGACAAGCTCGCGCACCTCGGCCCGGTGGCCGACGTGCGGCAGGTTCTCCGCCAGGCCCGCCGCTAGGCGCGGCGGTTCAGCTCGGGTACTTCCGACGACATGGTCGCGGACCACGTCCAGACGCGGCCGCCAAGAGCTTCAGATGCCGGGAAATGGTCGACACTCGGTGGACATGAAAGGAGAGCCCGATGACGGAGCACAGAATCGCGACCCAGGAGGCGTGGCAGACCGAGCGCGACGCGCTGCTCGCCGAGGAGAAGGAGCTGACGCGCCGCAACGACGAGCTCGCCCGCAAGCGACGGGAGCTCCCGTGGGTCCTCGTCGAGAAGGACTACCGCTTCGAGACCGCGCAGGGGACGAAGTCGCTCGCCGAGCTGTTCGACGGCCGCTCGCAGCTCCTCGTCTACCACTTCATGTTCGGGCCGCCCTACGCGGCCGGCTGCACCGTCTGCTCTTCGATCGCCGACACACTCGCGCCCCAGGTCGCGCACCTGAAGGCGAGAGACACGACCCTCCTGCTCGCCTCCCGCGCTCCGCTCGACAAGCTCCTCGCGTATCGCGAGCGAATGGGCTGGCCCATCGACTGGGTCTCGAGCGGTGGCAGCGACTTCAACCGCGACCTCGGCTTCCTCTCGACCGAGGAGGAGCTCCGACCGTTTCTCGAAGGCGAGATCCCCGCGACCGTCGAGCAGATGGCACGCGCGAGCGGCACGGACGTCGCCGGCTACGTCGCCGAGGGCCCCGGCCTCAGCGCGTACGCGCTCTCGGACGGGAGCGTCTACCGGACGTACGTCACGACCGCGCGGGGCCTCGAGCCGGCGATGGCCTATTACGGGCTCCTCGACCGCACGGCGCGCGGGCGCCAGGAGGAGGGTGAGCGCGAGCACTGGCTCCGCCGCCACGACGAATACGACGCGGGCTAGACGCACGTGACCGAAGAGCACGATCTCGGCGCGGTGGCGCGATCGATCATGTACGCGCGATCGCGTCGGATACTTCGTGCTCGACGGGCTCGACCGGCGGCTCCTCGTGAGCCTCGACGAACTGCTCGACCGTCCGGGCTGACCGCCTCCTATGTCGTAGGCGCGAACTTGCTCGCGCCGAACGTGGCGCCCTGCGGATCGGCGATGACGGTCAACCGGATCGCGTAGGTCGCCGTCGACCAGGGGGCGTCGAAGGGCGGAACGACCACCGTGCCGCCGAGCTCGGTCGCCTTCGCCGCGGCTGCGTCGGCGTCGTCGACGGCGAACGTCACGCTCCAGTAGGCCGGCGTGTCGCGCTGGTCGTCGGCGAGGGGGTTGATGCTCCCGACGACCTCCTCGAACCCCGCGGGCGCACCCGCCCCCGCCAGTCGCGCTCGGAGATCCGGCTGGTAGCGCTCGAGGTGGTCGCCGTAGCCGGGCAGCGCCCATCCCTCCCCGCCGCCGCCGATCGCGAGCGTCCGCCACCCGAACACCGATCCGTAGAACGACCGCGCGCCCTCGACGTCATGGGTGTTGAGGCCGTTGAACACGAGTGCGCCCGAGTCGTTGACCAACCGCGCACCCTTGTGCTCCCTCGCCTCCCACACGGAGAAGGCCGCTCCCTCGGGATCGGCGAACGTGGCCACGCGGGCGGCGTCGAGGAACTCGAAGGGCTCGCTCGCGATGTCTCCGCCGGCTGCGACAACCCTGGCTGCGGTCTCGTCGGCGCTGTCGACCCAGAAGTACGTGTTCCACGTCGCCGAGGCAGCGAGGCTCGACCTGATACCGGCGACCTCACCGCTGCTCAGACCGCCCGAGGTGTCGAAGATGGACGAAGTGGTCGTCTGGCGCCGAGCGAAGAGGTACGTGTCGTCCGAGCCCGGCGGCATCACGTCGTCGTACTCCCACCCGAACAGGCCGGCGTAGAACTCTGCCGCGGCCCTCGGATCGGGCTCGCTCGCGTCGACCCAGCAGGGAACGCCGGGGACCTATCCGTTGCGTTCCGGCATGCCCGCGATCGTAGCCCCGCGGTCGAGCGGGGCTCACGCGGCGGGCTAGGTGCAGGTCATGTTCACGCTGGCGCGGTAGAAGTCTCCGCGGTACGGATCGTTCTGGACGAACCCGACGAACGGCTCGCCCAACAGCGTGCAGGCGAACAGCCCGTCTCCCGAGGCGGAGTTCTCGGCATCCTCGATGGCCGCGCGGATCGCGAGGTCGGCGGTCGGCCCGTAGCCTCCGCCGCAATAGAACACCCCGGCGACGGCGGTCGGGGCCAGCACGGCGAGCGCCGAGAGTCCGGCGCCAAGGGCGATCACGCCGCGGTGACGTGTCCGGGTACGTGACGTCATCGTCACCCTCCCTTCTGCGTTCTTCTGCGTTTGACGGCTCTGCGAGCTACTACGCGGCGCCGTGCCGGGCGGATTCGGCGTCTCGGCTCGGCGGTCTGACGAGGCCGCGCTCCAGCAGCCGCCGGAACCGTCCGACCGAGTCGGCGATGCCGTCGGCAAGCGGGCGGTTGACCGAGCCGCCGAGCAGCTCCACGAACGACGCGCCGTCCACCTCCCCGGGGAACGGCAGCGGCTCGCCCTGCGAGGTGATCGTCCCGGGGCCGACGCCGCTCGCCGCCTCGATCAGGTCGACGACCTCGTCGACCGACGCCGACGGGCCGTCGAGCGTGTGGACGGACGCGCCGTGATGGTCGAGCTCGGATGCGCGGACGAACGCCTCGGCGACGTCGGGGAGGTACTGGAGCTGCAACCGGCCGCCGAACGGGATCTCGTACTTGCGGCCGGCTGCCGCAGCGAGCATCGCGGCGGTCGGCGCCGAGGTGAGCCCCTGATCGCGCCCCGGCCCGTACACGGTGTGGGGGCGCAGGCCGACGGACGACACGCCGTAGTCCTCGAAGAAGCGAAGGGCGGTCGCCTCGTTCGTCCGCTTGTAGACGCCGTAGAGGGTCTGCGGCTCGCCGTCTCCGGCCGGGCCGAAGACGGCGATCGAGGAGGCGTAGAGGACCGGAGTCGCGAGGCCCGCTCGCCGCACCGCCTCCAGGATGTTGGCGGTGCCGACGACGTTCACGAGGGCGCCGAGCGCCGGGCGCTCGCGGACGAACGGCACCTGCAGCGCAGCCAGGTGGATCACGTTGGTGACCCCGTGGCTCGCGAGGAGACGCTCGAGCGCGTCGATGTCCGTGATGTCGCCCTCGACGAGCGCCAGACCGTCTCGCTCGCCGTTCTCGAACGCGAGGTCGAGCCGGTGCCGCGAGCTGCCGACGTCGAGCCCGATCACCCCGCGGCCGCGGTCGACCAGCGTCTTCGCCGTCCACGCCCCGATCGCGCCGAGCACGCCCGTGACGAGGTACCGGCGCTCCGCCTGCCCCTCCTCGGCCACCTCAGCGCCGGCCGAGGGCGCCGAGCGCGTACCCGCCCTCGAGCATCGCCGGCGCCCGGGCGGCGAGGCGCTCGGGCCTCGGCACGTCCCAGCCGAGCGAGTCGGCGAGGCGCACGATCATGCTGAACAGGCCACAGACCGTCGCGGCGTCCCGTAGCGCCTGATCGGACACCCCGGCGGCCCGCGCCGCGTCCGCGTCGGCAGGCTCGAGCTCGTCGGGCCGGAGCGTCAGCTTCTCCAGGAAGACGAGCGTCGCGGCCAGCTCCGGCCGAACCGGTGCGGTCCGCCAGTCGGCGACGATCGCCTCCCAGACCTCCTCACCGAGCGCGTACGACGCGACCGCGCCGTGGGAGCCCGCTCAGAAGTGACACTGGTTGAGGAGCGACGTGAAGGCCGCGAACAGCTCGCGCTCACCCGGGCTCCACTCGGATTCGCCGCGCATCGCGTCCTCGAGCGCCTCGGAGAACGGCTGCCCGAAAAGCTCCGGCCGGTAGAGCAGCGTCTTGACGACTCCCAGCGGCTCGTTGCCGCTTCGCTCACGGATCACGTCGAGCAAAGCAGCGTGCTCGGGCGCGTGCCCGGAGTCGACGACAGAGAGCCTCACTCGATCACCCGAGCCGCCGCGTCGAGCCGCCTCAGCCCCTCGCCGATCGCAACCGAGACCGTCGCCTCGAAGATCTCGTCCTCCGTGAAGCCGGCACGCTTCAGGCGCTCGACGTCGTCGTCGGTGACGGTGTAGGCGCGCGCCCGGACCTTGGCGAGATACGGCGCGAGCTGGTCGTCGGGTGCCTGCGCGTCGGACGCAAGCGCCCGGAGCATGTCGATCGGCTGCGCCACGGGTCGTCAGTGTAGTGGCGTCTCGTCGCATCGACCGTCGACCTCGCCGGCCGGCCGCAAGATCCGCCACTTCGCGTCCGCGTACCGGTTGCTGCGATGCAAGATCCAGAACACCGTGCGCGTCCCGTTTGAGGGGTAGTCGATGTTCAGGACGTTGGGCAAGGCGAGAGAGGTCCGGGCCGCTGGGTCGGAGCAGCCCGGCGCCTCGAGCGGCGACAGTCCCGTCGAGATCCCCTATGCGATCCGCTGGCTGGTGCCGAACGGTGAGCGGTTCGCGAACTTCGACATCCTCAACGACAACGACAGTCAGCTCGACTACTGGCGCCGGTTCGGCCACATCTACGCGGTCGGCATCCCGACGAAGAAGTGGCGGCTCGTCGTCGTCTCCGACCCAGGGCTCCTCGACGAGGTCGCGGCGAACGAGGAGCAGTTCGGCAAGCCGATCGAGGAGATCAACTTCTTCGCGCAGCTGCAGAACACGCGGGGCGGAGGCCTCTCGGTGATCGGCGACGGCGAGCACTACGAGCGGGTTCGCCGCGTGATGCTGCCCTGGTATTCGCCGCAGAACCAGCGGACGCAGCTTCCGGTGATGAAGGAGCAGGCGCAGAGGCTCGTGGCGCGCTGGGCGGAGCTTGCGGATGACGACCCCGTCGACGCGCGGTCGTGGATGGAGCGCTATGCGCTCGAGGTGTCGGGCCGCGGCGCCTGTCGGTACGACTTCGGGCTGCTGGAGAAGGGCGCCTGCCCGCACGCCTTGTCGCAGGCGGTCCCGGAGAGCACCAAGGAGAGCATCACGCGGGTGGCCGACCCGCGTCCAGACCTCGGTCTCTCGCGAACGCGGAGAAGGAAGCTCAAGCGATACCGAGAGCAGAACAAGGAGCTGTTCAGGACGGCCGACGCGCTCGTGCGAGGGCGACAGCACACGAAACCGCTCGGCGAGCAGACGGACCTGCTCAGCCGGCTCGTCTCGACGCCGGATCCGGAGTCGGGGGAGCTGCTCGACCTGGAGACGGTCCGCGACCAGATTCTGATGCACCTCTCGAACGGCTTCAACGGCCCGTCGATCACGGGGGCGTGGCTCGCGTACGTGCTCGCGACCCGTCCCGACGTCGAGAAGAAGCTGATCGCCGAGATCGACGCGATCACCGGTGGCGATCCCGACTACGACCTGCAATACGACGACCTGATGGCGCTGACGTACACCACGCAGGTGATCAAGGAGACGATGCGGATCTATCCGCCCATGCCGGTGACGATTCGCCGCAGCCTGAAGGACGGGACGTTGGGTCGCTACCACATCCGCAAGGGCGACGTGATCCTCGTCGGGACGCTCGCCGCACAGCGCGATCCCCGCTACTGGGGTGAGAACCCGGGCGAGTTCGACCCGGAGCAGTTCGCCATGGAGAAGGTGGTCGAGCGTCCGCGCCACGCCTTCATCCCCTTCTCCATCGGCAAGCGGCAGTGCATGGCGCAAGAGGTGACGTTCATGATGCTGCGCGTCGTCCTCTTCGAGATCTACAAGCGCTACCGGCTGCGGCTCGCGCCGGGGGCGGCGGTGGCGAAGAACACTGTCGTGACCACGAAGCCGGTGGCGGTCCCGGTGGTTCGCGTGCCGCGCCAGCTGAGGCCCGTTCGGGAGGAGACGGTCACGCGCCCCGAGCGGCCGGCCGTCTCCCGGCCCGTCCCCGCGGCCGCTCCCGCCGTCGCACGCGACTGGGGTGCGCCGACGGAGATCCCCGTGACGAGCCCCTACCGTCGGCTCGTGATCGCATACGGGAGCAACTTCGGGGCCTGCAAGGAGCTGGCGGAGCGCTTTGCGGAGCGCGGCCGGTTCTACGGCTACGAGCCCGAGGTGCTGACGCTGAACGAGCTGGCCGGGTCAGCGCCGCGCGGGGAGCCGTGGCTGCAGGTGGTCGTGGCCTCGACGTATACGTCGAATCCGCCGGCGAACGCCGCAGCCTTCAAGTCGTGGCTCGAGCACGCCGAGCCGGAAGCAGGCACCTGGCGGGAGTGCAAGTACCTCGTCTGGGGGCTCGGCAACAGTCAGTGGAACGCGTTCCTCGCGTTCCCGCGCTACGTGCACAGGAGGTTGGCGGAGCTGGGTGCCGAGCCGCTCGCCGACTTCGCCTACGGCGACGTCGGCTCACCCGCGTGGGAGACGGTGCACGCCGACTGGAACAGCCGGGTGTGGCCCGTGCTCCTCGAGCTGTCCGAGGCAGTGCTGACAGAGGCGGCGGAGGAGCGCGTCACGGCCGAGAGGGAAGCGGCCCGCGAGTTCACCCGGGCCGACTCGACCACCGCGATGGCGATGTCGCTCGGCCGGGAGGCGACCGCGTCGCAGGCCCTGCTCGCCCCGACGATCCTCACGAACGCGGTCGGCGCCGACACGATCGAGGCGCGAGCGCGGGTGTGGAGCGAGCTCCAGGCCCCGGAGTCGTCGAGGCGCACCCGTCATCTCGAGATCGTGCTCCCGCGCGGCGTCGCGTACTCCGCCGGCGATCACCTCGGCATCTGCCCGCAGAACGACGAGGAGCGCGTCGAACGGCTCGCGCACCACCTCGGCACCGCGCTGGACAGCCTGTTCAGGGCGCCCGAGACCGTGAACGTCCGCGCCGTCCCGAAGGGAGTCGTGCTCCAGGTTCGCAATGTGCTCACCAACCTGATCGACATCACCGGGAAGCCGACCCTCCCACTCCTCCAACTGCTGCTCGACAAGGTCACCGACCCCGCCGAGCGCTCGCGGCTGGAGGAGATCCAGGGCGTCCTGGAATCGCGCGACGGCGGCGGCTCGGCGCTGTACGACGCGGTTCACTCGGGCGCATACGACGTGCTGCGGCTGCTCACCGAGTTCCCCTCGTGCAGGTTGAACATCTTCGAGCTCCTCGAGGTCGCGCAGCCGCTCAGCCCGCGCTACTACTCGCCGAGCTCGAGCCCGCGCGTGCACGGCGACGTCGTCCATCTCACGGTCGGTCTCGAGGCGCTGCCCGTGCCCGGCATGCCCGAACGCGTCTTCCACGGGATGAGCGCGCACTATGTGCACGGGATCCGCGAAGGCGACCGCGTCAACGTCTTCCTCGAGAGCGCGAGCGGCTTCCACCTGCAGGAGGACGTGACGAAGCCGATGCTGTTCGTCTCCGCGGGCACCGGCTTCGCTCCGATGCGTGCGTTCCTGTGGGAGCGTCTGGCGCTGAAACGCAAAGGTGTGGCGCTCGCCGAGGCGGCGCTCTTCAACGGCATTCGCTCGCGAAGCCTCGACTACATCTACCGCGACGAGATCGAGAGGTTCGCGGACGAGGGTGTGCTCGACCACGTGCACATCGCGACCTCGCGCGAGCGGGCGGATCGTCGGGAGTACGTGCAGGACCGGCTCCGCCTGCAGGGAGCGCTCGTCTGGCGCCTGCTCGCGGCGGGCGGCTATGTGTACGTGTGCGGCTCGCGGCCGATGCGCGACGCGGTGTGGGAAGCCTTCGTCGACGTCGTGGCCGAGCACGGGCAGATGCCGCGCGCGCGCGCGGAGGAGCTCCTCACCGAGCTCGAGACGACCGAAACGCGCTACCGTCCGGACGTCTGGGGGTAACGACCATGGACGTCCTCGCTCTCGTCTCGATGATCGCCGCGCTCGCGATGTTCGTCCTCGCCGCGAGCGGGAGAGAGCTGCGTCGCTTCAACGAGATCGCGCTCGGCCTCGTGTTCCTGACGGCCGCGCTGATCTTCCAGTTCACCGGCATCACGCACACGACGATCGGCGGCTGACTACGCCGATCCGCGGCACGCGTCGAGCGTGACCACCTCGTCCATCCGCTCGAGACCCTCGGGCCTGTGGGTGATGAGCAGCACCGTGCGACCCGCGGCGGCCGCGAGGACGTCGTCCATCACCGCGGTCGCCGTCTCGGGGTCGAGGTGCGCGGTCGGCTCGTCGAGGACGAGGACGGGTGCCTCGGTCAACAGCGCGCGCGCCAGGGTCAGCCGCTGTCGCTGACCGCCCGACAGGCGGGAGCCCTCCTCCCCCACCCGCGCGTCGAGCCCGCCGGGCAGCGACGCGACCCACGCGTCGAGACGCGCGAGCAGGAGCACCGCCCAGAGCTCGGCATCCGTCGCTTCCGGCCGGGCGAGCCGGAGGTTCTCGCGGATCGTCGAGTCGAAGAGGTACGACTCCTGCCCCGCGATCGCGAAGTGCCGGCGCACGTCGGCCTGCGCGTACTCGCGGACGTCGCGGCCGCCGATCGTCACGCGACCGCGCTCGGGGTCGAGGAAGCGGAGAAGCAGTCTCGTCACGGTCGTCTTGCCCGCCCCGCTCGGCCCCACGAGTGCGACCTTGCGGCCCGGAGCCAGCTCGAGGTCCAGGTCGCGGAGCACAGGCTCTTCGACCGGGTCGTAGCGGGCGGTCACCCCCTCGAGGCGCACCGGCGCGCGTCGCGGCGGCGCGGGGACGGGGAGCTCCGGCTCCCGGACCGCGGGGGCCCGGTCGATGACCTCGAGGACACGGCGACCCGACGCGAGCGTCGACGAGAGCTCGCGCGCGGCGGGTGCCAGCGGCGTGACTGCGTCGAACGACGCCAGCGCGAGCAGCGCGAGCGTCGCGACGAGGACGGGGTCGAGCGCGCCGGCCGCGGTGGCCGAGACGGCGACCGCGAGCACGCCCGTGACGGTGAGGCCGGCGACGAGGATGGTCAGCGCGTCGCCGAGGCCCGCCACCAGCGCGTCGCGACGCCCGAGCCGGGCGAGCGCGACGTCGAGCTCGCGGACGCGGGCCAGGGTGCGCTCCTCCTGCCCGAATACGACCAGCTCGGGCGCGCCGCGAAGCAGCTCCACGAGCTCGGCGGTCAACGTGCCTCGGGCTACGGCCTGGCGGCGACCCACCGCCCGGGCGAGCCGTGCCGAGAGCCACGGGAGCGGGACCCCGGCGACGAGGAGCCCGCCCGCGAGGATCGCGGCGGCGGCGGGAAGGATCAGCGCGGCGACGAGGATGCACGCAGCGCCGACGACGAGAGCGACGGCGCCCGGGAGGAGCGCCCGGACGTACAGGCCCTGGAGCGTGTCGACGTCGCCGACCATCCGGGCGAGCAGGTCGCCTCGCCGGTACGCCTCGAGCCGGCCGGGGGCGAGCGGCTCGATCCGCTCGTACACGCGCGCACGGATGCGGCCGAGCGCGCGCAGCGCGAGATCGTGCGAGGCGAGGCGGTCGGCGTAGCGCGCGACGGGTCGCGCGAGCCCGAGAAACCGCACGAGGACGATCGTGACGGTCAGCGAGAGGATCGGCGGCTGCTCGGCGGCGCGTGAGATCAGGTAGCCGGCCGTCGCCAGGAGCGCGACGCCGAAGCCGACGGCGACCGTCGCGAGCAGCAGCGACAACGCGACGCGCAAGGCGGGCACGCGTCCGAGCCGGGCGAGCCGTGCCGCCGTGCCGGTCACACCGCCTCCAGGACGGCGTCGACGACACGGCCGGCCGACAGCGTCACGATGCGGTCCGCCCGCCGCGCGAGCTCCGGGCTGTGCGCGATGAGCAGCAGTGTCCGATTTTCGCGCAGCCGCTCGATCGCCTCCTCGACGAGCTCGGCGCTCCCGCGGTCGAGGTTCGCAGTGGGCTCGTCGAGGATCACGAGCGAGGCGTCACGCAGAAAGGCGCGGGCGAGCGCCAGCCGCTGGAGCTGCCCGGCGGAGAGCGCACGGCCCCCGTCGCCGACGACGGTCTCGAACCCGTCGGGGAGGTCATGGACGAACGCGGCGGCACCTGCGAGCCGGGCGGCCTCCTCGACCCGCCCGGCGCTCGCCCCAGGGTTGCCCAGGCGGATGTTGTCGGCGACGGTGCCGCGGAAGAGCGTCGGTCGCTGCGGGACCCAGGCCAGCTGCCGCCGCCATGCTGCGGGGTCGCACGAGGCAAGGTCGACGCCGCCGACCGTGATCCGCCCGGCGATCGGCTCGGCGAGACGGAGGAGGAGCGAGGCGAGCGTGCTCTTCCCGCTCCCGCTCGGCCCGACGAGCGCGACCGTCTCCCTGGGCGCGAGCTCGAGGTCCACCTGCTCGACCGCAGTGCCGCTCCCCGGGTACGCGAACGAGACACCGTGGAGCCTCACCGGGGCGAGGCGCGGGTCGGGCGGCGTGACCGCGCCCGTGCGGATCTCGGCCGGTTGGTCGACGAGGGCGAGCAGCCGCTCGCTCACCGCGCGACCGTCGGCGCTCGCGTGGTACTGCGCCGCGAGGTTGCGCAAGGGCAGGTAGAGCTCGGGCGCGAGCACGAGCACGGTGAGCCCGACCTGGAGACCGAGCCCGCCCTCGACGAGCCGGACGCCCACGGTCACCGCCACGAGCGCGATCCCCATCGTCGCCGCGAGCTCGAGCACCGCGCCGGAGAGGAAGGCGACGCGGAGCGTGCCCATCGTCGCGCGACGGTACTCGTCGCTGACCCGTGCGATCCGCTCCGCCTGCGCCTGGCCGCGGTTGAACGCGCGCAGGGTCGGCAGGCCGCGGACGACGTCCAGGAAGTGCGTCGAAAGCTGCGCGAGCGTCTCCCAGCGCTCTTGCGTGCGGCGCTCCGTGTGCCGCCCGACGAGCCACATGAAGACCGGGACGAGCGGCAGCGTCAGCACCAGCAGCGCCGCGGTGAGCGGGTCGATCACGACGACGAACGCGATCACCGCGAGCGGGACGACGACCGCCAGGACGAGCTGCGGGAGGTACCGCGCAAAGGTCGCCTCGAGCGCGTCGACGCCGGCCACTGCGGCGGTCGCTATCTCCGCGCTCTCGGCACCGTCGAGCGCCGCGGGACGGCCGCGGAGGCGGCGCTCGACGACGTCGAGCCGGAGCTGCGAGAGCACGTCCGCCGCGGCGCGGCGGCCGGCCACCTCGAAGCCCCATGCGGCGAGCGCGCGGCCCAGCGCCGCAGCGACGAGCAGCGCCAGCGGCAGCGTCAGCGACGCGAGCGAGGCGCCCGCGAAGCCACGGGCGGCGACGTACGCGAGGAGGGCGGCCTGCGCCAGCACGAGCAGCGCCGCAAGAACGCCGAGCGACGCATCGAGGGCGAGCAAGCGGCGCACCGGCCGCGCCCGCCGCACGAGCCGCGGGTCGAGGGCCTTCAAGCGCTCTCGGCCGGCTCGGGCAGGATCTCGACCGGCTCGGCCGGCTCCGGCTCCTCGCCGCCGAGCCGATGTCGGAAGACGTAATACGTCCAGCCCTGGTAGAGCAGGATGAGCGGGGTGAAGATCAGTGCGACGACGGTCATCACCCCGAGCGCGTAGTGGGAGGACGACGCGTTGTCGACGGTGAGGCTGTTGCCGAGGTCGGGGCTCGAGACGAGCACTCTCGGATAGAGGCTCGTGAAGAGCGTGGCGACGAGCATCACCGTCGCGACGGCAGTCGCCGCGAAGGCCGCGCCGCTGCGACGGCGTTGGACGAACACGAAGGCGAGGACGAGCGCCGCGACGCCCAGCACACATGGCAAGACGGGCGGGAAGACATCCTTGTCGTTCGCGTCGACCGCCACGGCGACCGTCCAGACGAGGAGGGCGATCCCGGCGAGGGCCGCCGGGATCGAGAGCCGTCGCGC
>Ga0075418_10001711_pt1 | contig 24985 bp, 26 predicted proteins | sample SoiMetdeltSBSDD2_FD_81776 | JGI IMG/M metagenome (GOLD analysis project Ga0075418, IMG submission 81776) | Bulk soil microbial communities from a Populus tree surrounding site in Tennessee, USA - Soil MetaG P. deltoides SBSDD2 | ecosystem: Environmental > Terrestrial > Soil > Tree plantation...
ACGTCCGCAAACCAATACCAGGGCGAGACGCCGATCTGCTCCGACAGATCGTATGCGCCGTACACAACGCCGCGTCGATCGGCTCCTGCGATCACCAGTGCGCGGGCGACCTGCGGAAACGGCCGCTCGACGACGATCTGCCGATACGCCTCCCACTGTCCGTCGAGATCGCTCGCCGCGATTTTTCCCGCACGCGCCAGTCCATCGATGAGCGTGCTGCGCCCAAGCACGCCCATGACTATGAGTGGACCGCCCGCGCTTTCGGCAGTGTGCAGACGCTGCGCAGCACGCCCGCTGACACGCTGCAGGTCTGCGGCGAGCGCATTGGCCACGTGCCGAACAGCGGGATCGGCATCGTCATCGATGAGGATGTCAGCAGGTTGGCCGTTCTTGATCAGCGCAAAGCTGCCTTGCGTCTCCTGCGAACAGACGGAAGCCGGCGCCGTGCACGCAGCGGGCTCGGTTGCCACCATATATGCGAGTGCGGCGAGGCCTGCCCATGGTTTCATGCCGCAACGCTATGCCCGGTACATGGGCCGATCAAGAGCAGCTAGTGACATTTTGTCTGAGTATTGAAATACTGCGCGCATGACCATCGGTCGGGCCAGTCGCTGGATTGCGGCGCTCATGTCGCTGTCGGCAGTCGGCCTGCCTGCGCTTTCCGTCGCCGCTGTGGAGGCACGACGCGTGGACTTCGGCACGCTGCAAGACGGCACGCGCGTAGAGGCGGCCGAGCTGTCCAACAGCGCCGGCATGTCGGTGCGCATCATCGCGCTCGGCGCTGCGATTCAATCGCTCAGCGTTCCCGACCGTCGCGGCGTCCGCGCGGACGTAGTGCTTGGCTACGACTCGCCGCGTGATTACGTAGCAAAGCCGCAGTACTTCGGCGCTACCGTCGGCCGATATGCGAACCGCATTGCACGCGGCAAGTTCACGCTCGACGGCCGCGAGTACCAGCTCGAGACGAACGACGGACCGAATCATCTGCACGGCGGCGTGCACGGGCTGGACAAGGTGCTGTGGAAGATCGACGAGGTGACCGGCGGCCCAACCGGCCGCGTGGTGTTGAGCCACGTGAGTCCGGACGGTGCCGGCGGCTATCCCGGGGCGCTGACGATCACCGCGACGTACTCGCTCGGCGAACGTAGCGACCTGTCGGTGGAGTACCGCGCGAAGGCGGACCGGCCGACGATCGTGAACATCACCAATCATGCATTCTTCAATCTCGCCGGCAGCGGCGATGTGCTCGGCCATCGGCTCACTCTGTCTGCCGAGAGCTACACGCCGGTCGATGCGACATTGATCCCGACCGGCGAGCGCCGCAGCGTGGCGCAGACGCCCTTCGACTTTCGGCAGCCGCGCGCGATCGGCCAGTTCATTCGTGACGGCCGCGATGAGCAGTTGCGCATCGGACGCGGCTACGATCACAACTTCGTGATCTCCGGCAAGGCGGGCGAGCTGCGACCGGCAGCCCGCCTCGAAGACCCCGCATCCGGTCGCGTCCTCGAGGTGCTCGCGACTGCGCCGGGCCTGCAGTTCTATTCCGGAAATTTTCTCGACGGCACGGTCGTCGGCAAGGGCGGTCGCATCTATCGCCAGGGCGACGCGCTGTGCCTGGAGCCGCAGCTCTTCCCCGATGCGCCCAACCATCGGGATTTCGCCAGCGCCCGGCTCGATCCGGGCCAGGAGTATGTGAACGCAATGGTCTTCCGCTTTTCGGTTTCACGCCCATGACTGATTCGAAGCCCGCACGGCGCCTGCGCTCGCGCGCCTGGTTCGACGACCCCGCCAACGCCGACATGACCGCGCTGTACCTGGAGCGCTACATGAACTTCGGCCTGTCGCTCGCGGAGCTGCAATCCGGCAAGCCGATCATCGGCATCGCGCAGACCGGCAGCGACCTGGCGCCCTGCAATCGTCACCACCTCGTGCTTGCCGAGCGCGTGCGCGAAGGCGTGCGCGAAGCCGGCGGCATCGTGCTGGAATTTCCAGTGCACCCGATTCAGGAGACCGGCAAGCGCCCGACTGCCGGCCTCGATCGCAACCTCGCTTACCTCGGGCTGGTGGAGGTCCTGTTCGGCTATCCGCTCGACGGCGTCGTCTTGACGATCGGCTGCGACAAGACCACGCCGGCATGCCTGATGGCCGCGGCGACGGTGAATCTGCCGGCGATCGCGCTGTCGGTCGGTCCGATGCTCAATGGCTGGTACAACGGCCAACGCACCGGATCGGGAACGATCGTGTGGCGTGCGCGCGAGTTGCTCGCCGCTGGCGAGATCGACTATCAGGGCTTCATCAAGCTCGTCGCGTCGTCGGCGCCCTCGACCGGCTACTGCAACACGATGGGCACGGCGACCACGATGAACAGCCTGGCGGAGGCACTCGGCATGTCGCTGCCGGGCTCGGCAGCGATCCCAGCGCCGCTGCGCGATCGCCAGGAATCTGCGTACCTCACCGGCAAGCAGATCGTCGAAATGGTCGCGGCCGACCGCAAGCCCTCCGACATTCTGACGCGCGAGGCCTTCATCAACGCGATCCGCGTCAACTCCGCGATCGGCGGCTCCACCAACGCACCGATTCATCTGTGCGCGCTCGCACGCCACATCGGCGTAGAGCTGACGCTCGCGGACTGGCAGACGTATGGCGAGGATATTCCGCTGCTCGTGAACCTGCAGCCGGCCGGCGAGTACCTCGGCGAAGACTATTACCGCGCGGGCGGCGTGCCCGCCGTCGCAGCCGAGCTCATGCGACGGGGACTGATCCATGAAGCTGCCCTCACAGTGAACGGCCGTACGATCGGTGAGAATTACCGGGACGCGCGAATTCTCGACAGCGAGGTGATCCGTCCATTCGAGCGCCCGCTCAAGCAGAAGGCGGGCTTCACTATCCTGCGCGGCAATTTGTTCGATGCCGCGATCATGAAGCTCAGCGTCATCTCCGAAGAATTCCGCGCACGCTACCTCTCCAACCCCGCCGATCCGCTCGCGTTCGAAGGACGCGCAGTCGTCTTCGACGGACCGGAGGACTATCACGCACGCATCGACGATCCTTCGCTGGGGATCGACGAATGCACGTTGCTGTTCATGCGCGGCGCCGGACCGATCGGCTATCCCGGCGCGGCCGAAGTGGTCAACATGCGGCCGCCGGCAGCACTCATCAAAGCAGGCATCCATCATGTGCCGTGCATCGGTGACGGGCGCCAGTCAGGCACATCAGGATCGCCGTCGATTCTCAACGCGTCGCCCGAGGCCGCAGCAGGCGGCGGACTCGCGCTGTTGCGCACCGGCGATCGCGTGCGCATCGATCTGAACCGCGGCGAGGCGAACATGCTCATCAGCGACGAAGAATTGCGGACGCGGCGGCGCGAGCTGGAGCAGTCCGGCGGCTATCCGACACCGCCCAATCAGACGCCGTGGCAGGAGATTCAGCGCGGCTGCGTGGGACAGCTCGATACCGGTGCAGTGCTGGAGTCAGCGACGAAGTATCAGCGCCTCGCGCAGACCGTCGGCACTCCGAGGCACAATCATTGAGTCGGGCTAAAGCCCGACCTACAGGGCCTGCACAGAAGCTGCGGTTGAGTCCACCCGTGTGACTGGATTGCGCAGTGGCAAACGGAACGGCTGCGCCTCGATTTCGATCACGTCGCCGGCACGCACCTGAATGCCGGCGGCAAACGACAAGGTTGCGGTGCCGAAGAAGTGGACGTGCACGTCGCCGGGGCGACGGAACAATGCGTACTTGAAGTGGTGGTGCTCCAGGTTGCTCAGCGCGTGCGACATGTTCGCTTCGCCGGTGAGGAAAGGCATCTCCCACAGCGTTCGCCCCTCGCGCAGGATGCGGGAGGTGCCGCGCACGTCCGGCGGCAGTTCGCCGGTGAGCAACTCGGGGCCGAGCGCTGCGGGTCGCAGCTTCGAATGCGCGAGCCACAGGTAATTGGCTCGCTCGGTGACGTGATCGGAGAACTCATTTGCCAGGCAATAGCCGAGACGTCGCGGTCTGCTGTCGCGGTCGATGACGTAGATACCGGCAATCTCCGGCTCTTCGCTGCCGTCGAGCGCGAAATCGGGCGAGGCAATTGCGGCGCCCGGCGCAACGATGCTCGAACCGTCGCCCTTATAGAACCATTCGGGCTGTACGCCGACCTCGCCAGCGCGCGGCTTGCCGCCCTCCACGCCGAGTAAGAACATTCGCATCGAATCCGTGGCACTGCCGGCTGCGGCCGCGCGGTGCATCTTGTCGCGGCCTTCTGCAGAGCCGAGATGCGTCAGGCCGGTGCCCGTGAGATGCAGATGTGCGCTGTCGGCATGATCGATCGGCGCGAGGATCCGCTGCTCGGCGAGCGCCCGGTCGAGATCGATGCGCTCAGCAGACGCACGCTGCCGCGCCAGCGCTTCGAGCGTCGAGTCACGTTCGATCGCTGCCAGCGCGAGATCGTACGTGCTCGCGACTCCGTCGATGCGCCACGCATCGCCAGTGTCATCGACAGCGGCGACCAGGCGGGCTCCATCAGCAGAGCGCAGTTGTAGCAGGCGCACGGTCATCGATCGTTCTTCGCGCGACCTTCGCGATACACGCCGTCGAACCGGTGAGGCAACGACTGCACGACGTCACTGCGCAACGCGTGCGGCAACAGCGCATCCGGAAAGTCCTGATAACAGACCGGCCGGAGGAACCGCTCGATTGCCAGCGTGCCGACCGAGGTGCTGCGCCCGTCTGAAGTCGCCGGGTATGGGCCGCCATGGACCATCGCGTGCGCGACTTCGACGCCGGTCGGCCAGCCGTTCGCGATCAGGCGGCCGGCCTTGCGCTCGACGATGGGCAGCAGGCGTGTGGCGAGCGCTTCATCCCGTTCCGAGAGATGCAGCGTTGCGGTCAGCTGCCCTTCCAGGTGCTCGGCGACTTCGAGCATCTCCGCTTCATTGGCGCACCTGACGATCACCGACGAGGCGCCGAACACCTCGTTCATCACGTCTGCGTGTTGCAGCAGATCGCGGGCACGGACCGAAAATAGCGCTCCACGGCCGCAGTTCTTGCCCTGCGACTCGGCGCCGCGCGCCAGCAGAGTCACCTTGTCGTGGTCGAGCAAATCGCGGACGCCTTTTTCATACGCGGCGTGAATGCCGGCCGTCAGCATGACGCCGGGCGCAACCTGTCCGAGGGCCGCACCGGCCGCAGCTATGAACCGTTCGAGATCCGCGCTTTCGATCGCCAGCGCGAGACCGGGATTCGTGCAGAACTGACCCACTCCGAGCGTGAGTGAGCTGACGAAGTCCTGACCGAGTTTCTCGGCTCTGCCGGCCAGCGCAGCGGGCAGCAGGAACACCGGATTGATGCTGCTCATCTCGGCATACACAGGAATCGGCTCAGGTCGCTCGCTCGCGATCTTCATCAGCGCCAGCCCGCCGGCACGCGAGCCGGTAAAGCCCACGGCTTTCACCCGCGGATGCGCGACCAGAGCTGCGCCGAGCGCTCGCGAGTTGCCATTGAGCAGCGAGAACACTCCTGGCGGCAAGCCGCACGCCTTGACGGCAGCCACTATCGCCTGTGCCACCAGATCGCTCGTGCCCGGATGCGCCGAGTGACCCTTGACGATCACCGGACAGCCGGCTGCAAGAGCCGCTGCGGTGTCGCCGCCAGCGACCGAGAAAGCCAGCGGGAAATTGCTGGCGCCGAACACGACGACCGGGCCGAGCGGCACTTTGCGCTGGCGCAGGTCCGAACGCGGCAAAGGTTTGCGATCGGGCAGCGCCGGATCGACTCGCAAGCCGAGCCAGCCGCCCTTGCGCAGCTCATCCGCGAACAACCGCAGCTGCCCCATCGTCCGGCCGCGCTCGCCCGTGAGACGCGCAATCGGCAGGCCCGTCTCGGCGTGGCCACGCTCGAGCAACTCGTCACCGAGCGCCAGGATGCGATCGGCGATCGTTTCCAAGAAGCGCGCCCGCGCGTCAGGCTCCAGCTCCCGAAACGGCTGAAAAGCAGCCCATGCCAGCGCACACGCGCGCTCCACCTCGGCGTCGCCTGCCGCACTGAAAGGCGGCTGCATCGATTCGCCGCTGGTCGCATTGACTGCCTCGAAAGTTCTGGCGCTTGCGACCTGCTCGGCGCCGATGAACAGCTTTCCAGAAACCGGCATCGGCGATCTCCTGACGCTGGTGGTGATGGGAACGGTGATAACTCAGACAATAGTGCAGCAGAGCGCTGCGCGCTTCAAACCTTCGCCTTGCGGCCGGCTGGCTGCTTCCGCGGCCGGTACGCGCTGGTGGTATCGCGCAGCGCGAGATCCAGCAGCGCCGTCATCGCGCGCTGGGCTGCGGCCGGATTTCCGGCCCGAACCGCTTCGTAGACCCGCACGTGATCCGGCACCGGATCGCGCGCCAGTTGACGGTGACGCTGCTTGAAGATCGTGGTCCAGGTCACGGCCGCCGTAATGCCGCTGATCAGCGAGGCGACGAATGCATTGTCGCTGGCGCGCAGCAAGCTGGCGTGAAATTCCTGGTCGGCGTCCCGACCTGCTTCCACGGCAAGCGAATTCTCCGTCATTCCTTGCAGAGCCCGCGCCATGGCAGCCAGATCGGCCTCCGTCCGGCGCTCGGCGGCAAGTGCCGCCGCCTGGGGCTCGACTATGCGGCGCAGCTCGAACAAAGCGTTCACGAGGCGATCGTCCGGCTCGCGCTCGAAAATCCACGACAGCACGTCCGGATCGAGCAGGTGCCAGTGCTCGGGCAGACTGACCCGGGTGCCCACCTTCGGACGCGACTGCACCAGGCCCTTGGCGGCGAGTATGCGCACCGCCTCGCGGTAGGCCGTGCGCGACACCTCGAGCCGATCGCTGGCGTCGATTTCGCCGTCGAGGATGTCGCCCGGCCGCAGGCGGCCGGAAACGATGCGTACGCCCAGGTCGCGCGCGATGGTTCCATGCAGACGCAGTGACCTGCGCCGCGCCGCCGCTTCCGCCTTTGCCGACTTCTGCTTGCTAGCCATGCGGTAGTCTATGCACCCGGCACGCCCAGGGCGAGCCGGCAATAACTTAGACAATTGACTGGCGCGCGGCGCCGATAACTTAGACAATTGGCACCGGCGGAGCAGCGGCTCCAGCTACGAACACCAAGAGGCCGCACTGCATGACCGGAACAGCCGTCACCTTCTCGTCGCTGGATTGGACGATCGTTGCCCTGTACTTCGTGGCCAACACCGCCATCTGCGTGTGGTGCGCGCTGATGAAGGAGCGGGATACCACGGACTACTTCCTCGCAAGCCGCGGCGCCGGCTGGTTCCTGATCGGCTCGTCGATCTTCGCATCCAACATCGGCGCCGAGCATCTGATCGGGCTCGCCGGTTCCGGCGCAGACTCGGGCATGGCCTTCGCGCACTGGGAGCTGCACTCCTACCTGGTGCTGGTGCTCGGCTGGGTGTTCGCGCCGTTCTACCTGCGCGCCAACGTGTTCACGACGCCGGAGTTTCTCGAACGGCGCTACACCCCGGCCACGCGCACGGTGCTGTCGCTGATCTTCTTCATCAGCTACATCCTCACTAAAGCGTCGGTCACGATCTTTGCCGGCGCCTTCGCGATCCAGACGATCCTCGGCTACCAGTCCGTCCAGCTGCCGGTGATCGGCGAGGTGGATTTCTTCTGGTTCGCGGCATTCTCGCTCGTGACCATCACGGGCATCTTCGTCATTCTCGGCGGCATGAAGTCCGTGCTGTGGACCGAAGCGATGCACGTGCCGGTGCTGCTCACCGGCTCGATCGTGTTGCTGGTCGTAGGTCTGTCGCAGATCGGCGGCCTGGACGCGCTGCGCGCCGCCAATCCAGAGACGATCCACCTGTGGCGACCGCTGTCGACCACGCCCGCCACCCAGGGATTTCCCGATTTTCTGTTTGACCCGAGCAGTACTCCATGGCTCGGCGTGCTGCTCACTTCACCGATCATTGGCCTGTGGTACTGGTGTACGGACCAATACATCGTGCAGCGCGTGCTGACGGCGAGGGATCTGCGCGAAGCGCGGCGCGGCACGATGTTCGCCGGCTACCTCAAACTCGCTCCGGTATTCATTTTCCTGCTGCCCGGCATGATCGCCGTCGCGCTGTACAAGCAAGGCGCGAGCGGGTTCGAATCGATCGGCACCAATCCGCAAGGCGCCTTCCCGGTGCTCGTTTCGAACTTGCTTCCCGTCGGGCTGCGCGGCCTGGTGCTCGCGGGCATGCTGTCGGCGCTGATGAGCGCGCTCGCTTCCCTGTTCAACTCGACGGCAACGCTGTTCACCGTCGACTTCTACAAGCGCCTGCGGCCGCAATCGAGCGAGCGGCACCTCGTGCTCGTCGGCCGGCTCGCCACTGCGGTCGTGATCCTGCTTGGCATGGCGTGGATTCCATTTCTGCAGGATCTGGGCAAGGGCCAGCTCTACACCTACCTGCAGCTGGTGCAGTCGCTGCTCGCCCCTTCGATCGCCGCGGTCTTCATGCTCGGCATCTTCTCTCGCGGCGTCACGCCGCATTCCGGCCTGATCGGCATCGTCACCGGATTCGTCGTCGGCATGCTGCGCCTGGTATTGCAAGCCACTCACGAGATGTATCACATCCAGTGGCCCGGCCTCGTACAAGCCTTCGTCGATATCAACTGGCTGTACTTCAGCTTCCTGCTGTTCGTGTTTACCTGCGTGCTGATCTTCGCTGTCAGTGCGGTCACGAAGAAGGCGTCGCCCGAACAGCTCGCCGGGCTCACCTATGGCTCGGTCACGCAGGAACAGCACGCCGCGACACGCGCCAGCTTCGGCTTCTGGGAGATCTTCCACACAGGCGTGATCCTCGCGATCATCGCCGGGATCTACATCTACTTCTGGTAGCTCGAACATCCCGCTCTGCAGCGAACGGCCCGCCCGCCAGGTCGCTCGAAAGCCCACTTCTGCGATTTCGCTGAAGTCCTCCCCAGTTTCGCCGAAAGGCGGCGAACAGGCGACGCGATTCCGCCCGATCCGCCGTCGCGCTCGACCCGATAAGCCTGAAACTCGTTACAGGTACGCGCCGAGCGCGTAGAGTGTTCGCGAATCAAGGAAAAACCACTTGCTTGTTACCGGCCGCAAGAGCTGCGAACAGGTATCCAGCGCAATCCCGGGGCGTATATGAGCACACCAGAAGCCAAGCAGAAGAGTCTCTTCCTGAACGGCGTTGAGACAGAGTCGATCGAACCGACCGGAAATGCGGCGAAGGACCTGGCGGCCGCACGCCGCTTCCTGGCTGAGAAAGGTATCGAGCAACCTCAGCAGCAGCGGCTCACGTTGCGCAGCAGGATCCGCAATGCCTGGCGCAAAAAATTCCTCTAGTGAGACTTCGGACTACACTTTTCTCGCCAGCCCACCCGCCGGAGCATATGGATAAAGCAGCCTGGAGCACGATCGTCGCGCCATATCAGCGTTCGTCGACCACACGCGCACTGTGGCAGCTGATGACTACACTGATTCCGTACTTCCTGCTCTGGTATGTCATCTACCATGCATTGACGGTATCGCTCTGGCTCACGATCCCGCCGGCGCTTCTGGCGGGCGCATTCCTGGTGCGCCTGTTCATCATCTTTCATGACTGTGGTCACGGCTCGTATTTCAGCTCGCGCCGCGCGAACGACATCGTCGGTTTCATCACCGGCGCCCTGACGTTCACCCCGTACGAGCATTGGCGCTGGCAGCATGCGATCCACCATGGCACCGCAGGCCATCTCGACAAGCGCGGTACCGGCGACATCTGGACCATGACGGTGCAGGAGTACCTTGCAGCGTCGCGGTGGCGCCGCTTCGCGTATCGGCTGGCGCGCAATCCGTTGGTCCTTTTTGTGCTGGCGCCGATCTATCTCTTCCTCATCAATCACCGCTTCGCTGCACGCAACGCAGGTCGGCGGCAGCGCCGCTCCGTCTGGTGGATGAACGCCGTGCTCGTCGTCACCGTGGTCTTGATGAGCTGGATCTTCGGCCTCGCGCCGTACGTGGTGATTCAGTCGACCATCCTGCTGGTGGCGGGCGCCGCGGGCGTCTGGCTCTTCTACGTGCAGCATCAGTTCGAAAACGCCTACTGGGAGCGCGGCGATGACTGGGACTACACGGCGGCGGCGCTGCGCGGCAGCTCGTTCTACAAGCTACCTCGCGTGCTGCAATGGTTCTCGGCCAATATCGGGTTCCATCACATCCACCATCTGAGCCCGCGCATTCCCAACTACAACTTGCAGAAGTGCCACGAGCGCGAGCGGCTGTTTCAACAGATCATGCCCATCACGCTGTGGTCCAGCCTGAACTGCCTGACGTTTCACTTCTGGGACGAGCAAAGCAGGAAGCTGGTCGGCTACACGCACGTCCGACAAATCAGGCGACAGCAGCGGCAGCAGACGGTGCGCCGCGATTAGCCCGGATCCTTCGCCGGATCACGCTCGCTTTCCTTGCGAGCGGCTTTCTGCTGCTCTTTCTCCTGATTCCGTTTCTTCTGCGCGTCTTCGCGCTGGCGCTTCGCCTGCTTGAAATTCGGTGGTCTGGGCACTGCTTACCTCTGCTGATTGGAATGATGCTGCAACGGTCCGCGCAGCGCGGACCAGTGTGCGCCAGCGGGAGACAAATAGATACAGCGCACTTGCTGCGTGGCATGTATAGTCGTCCGAGTCCGTACCCGTTCGCGGCGCATTCGACGCCGCCCGCGCGAATCCGGCGCACCAGAGTTTCAACTCTGAAGGAGATTGCAAAATGAGCAAAGGCATGAACCAGAAGCGAGAGCAGAAGCGCAAGCCGGAAAAGACACTCGACGAGAAGCGAGCCGCAAAGAAGGCCAAGCGGGCCGAGCGCGCCGCGGCTCGCACCCTGTAATCCGATGTCCGTTTGTCATCTGTTGAAAGGCGTCACGAGAGACGAGGAAGGACCCGAAGTGGCGCTCAGGGTCGTTGGGACCCGCGAGCCGCCGCCGCGCATGGTCATCCAGATCGCGATTGCCGGCAGCGCCAGCGTGCAAATTCAGGGGCGAATCGCCCGCGACGCGCCGTGGCAGAGCCTTGGGCCCGCACACCGCGATTGCGCGCTCTTGCATGTCGAACCGGTCCAGTTCCTACGTGCTGTGACCAGCGGCGTCGCTACGAAGTCGACTGTATCTGTCTGGGCCGTGTGGGCCTGGTAGAAGCGACTCCCGGTCTGTCCTGCATCTGCGAAACTCAGGTCGAATCTGAACTCTCGCGTTGCCGCTCCTGCTTGGCGAGCCGATAGTCCACCGCGACGCCGAAGCCAAGCTCCATTGCTTTGCTGCGAACCGACTGGGCAGCCCGATGCAACTGCGCCGCCACGTGCATGACGTTCTCATCCGCGTTCTGCCAGCTTCGCGCCGTCCGGTCCTGCAGGAAGGATTTCAGCTGCACGATTTCATGGTCGTGCCATTCTCCCTCTGCCCGCGCAACGGCCTGCCTGCGTAGCGCGGCTGCGTCCTCGTCGCGCATAGCCTGCGTCAGCACCTCGATGAGGGTCGCCTTGTACTCGGACAGCATGTTGCTCGCAATCACGAATTGAAGCGCGGCACTCAACGCCCCAGGCCGATGCAAATCGCTCACAGCGCCTCCGTTGTGGGGACCAAGCTCCATAGTGGGCGCTCGGCGTCCATTTGGATACGAAAATCGTCTCGCAGGGAACCCGCCATTACCCTGCATCCGGCTTGTCGCGGGCGTCCTCGCTCCGGATGGCGAATTCGAACGTGCCGCCATAGGCAAACTCGATGAACTCATCCAGAACGCCTGGCAACAACTTGCCGCCGCTCCCCTCGCTGCCGAAAAGCGCCGTCGATCGTGCCTCGATCATCGCCTCGAGATGCGGCGATGCCTTCGCAACCTCCAATGCACGCGCCCACGACAGCGCATCTTCCTCCTGCACTCGCTTTTGATCCTGCGAGCCGCTCGGCTGGTAATTGCGGCGAGCCGGCACCTCTATGGCGCTCTTGGCTGACATCACATACGTCGTCCCGGTAGGGCGCCACCCGAACACACGGCCGAGCTCCCACAAGAGCTCCCAGCTCGACTGCGGGCAAGCGAATCGATTGCGTCCTCGGGGGACGCGCGCCTCGCGAAACATTTCCACGATGGCACTCATGCGTTCAGACAGAACCTGCCATGCGTTCAGTGAGCGATGCGCTACGGACTCTTGCCGACGGCGCATGCGATGCTGTCGAGCAATTCTCGCTCGGTGAACGGTTTGCTCAGCCATTCGCGCGGCGGCGCGACGGGAGCACGGCTCGAGTCGCTACGCGCCGTGATCCAAACGATCGGGACGTTGCGCTGGCTGAGCCGCTGCGTCAGGGATGTCGCGCGCTCCGAGCCGAACGGATCCATGTCCACGAGCGCAACATCCAGGCGACTCGAGGGGACAGTATCCACCGGATGGCAGACGCGCTCGCAGGAGCCGAAGACCTCGTAGCCAGCATCCATCAACGAGTCTCGCAGCGCGTGGTACAAGCAGTCGTCGTCTTCGACGACCAGAACTCGCTTGCACAGAAGCGCAGCATCTGGTGTGACGGAATGCTTCACGGTCCGCTCCGGCCGGCGCGGCGCTGCTGCTCCTCCTGCACTTGTCCCACTGTCAGCCCGGTCCGCTTGGCAATCACTTCGACGAGCACATGTCCGGCAGCCCGTGGCAAGCGCAACGCGTGCAGGCGCTCCCAGATTCCGATGCGCTCCTGCGGATTCTTCATCGGCGATGCCTGCGATTCCAGTTCACTGTCGCGCTCGGCGGCGCGCTCGTCGGCAGCCTGCTGCATCCTTCGACGGTGCTCCGCTACTCCGCCAGGAGCAACGTGCAAGGGCGCAACAGGCAATCGTGTAAAGGACATCTTTCCGCCTTTCCGGTGCGGACGGCACACTACGCGCCGTCTCCATCGGTTCGGGAACGATTCGGTTTAGCTGAATTGGCCGAAGCGAGCGCGCGACGCGCGGGGCCAGTGGAGATAAAGAGAATGGTTACGAGCCGCTGGCACTATAGCACTTGCTGCCATGCGGAGGTATCCGCACGGCCCGCGACCGGCCTTCACTTCCGCTTGCTGCCCGACTTGTCGCGCAGCGCCTTGAATTCGCTACCGGCCTTCCACTCGGGCCACGTTCCCGAGTTCGCGAGTGAGCGCCCGACGTCGTAGATCAATGCGACGTCCTTCGCCGTACCGGTGAAGTCCAGGCTCTCGCTCCATTCGTCCTTCGGCTGGTGATATTTCTTCGCCGTGAACTCCTCGCGCAGCCCGCGGCCTTTTTCCTTGCCGCCATTCACGAGGTCCTCGCCCGATGCGAATGACACCGCCGGTACGCCCGCCTTCGAGAACGGGAAGTGGTCGGAGCGGTAGAACGAACCTGCTTCGGGCCGCGGATCCGGCGCGAGATTGCGTTCCTGTTTGCGGGCCGCTGCTACGAACTCATCCACGAGAGTGTTCGCGCCGAGGGTGCCGAAGTCGCGCGTGGGTCCGCGCGTGCCGAGCGAATCCATGTTGATGTCAGCGACTGTCGTCTCCAACGGGTAGAGCGGTTTGCTGGCGTAGTACTCGCTGCCGAGCAATCCCTTCTCCTCGGCCGTCACTGCGAGAAAGAGAACTGAGCGCTCCGGCTTTGGGGCAGCGCCAAAAAGACGCGCGAGCTCGAGCAACGCACCCAGGCCCGTGCCATTGTCGACGGCGCCATTGAATATGCGATCGCCCGTGGCGTCCGGCTTGCCTATGCCAAGGTGATCCCAGTGAGCGCTGTAGACGACTGTTTCACTCGACCGCTTCGTCCCGGGCAACAGGCCCGCTACATTCTTCGAAATCACCGTCTCGTGCGCGACCCTGTAGTTGGCGGACATCGTCACGCCCTTGAGCGGCACGGCGCGGAACGATTTCGACTGCGCCTGCTTCTTGAGCGCCTCGAAATCGAGACCTGCCTGTTTGCACAATTCCACGGCCACATCGCGCTGGATCCACGCCTCGACATCGACGTGCTCATCGCGCGGCTTTGCACGCAGGATGTCGAAGATCGTATTCGTGTTGGAATTCTCGACCGTTGCCCAGCCATACGACGCGGGCTTGGTCTCGTGAACGATGAGGATCCCGAGCGCACCGTGCCGCGCGCCCTCCTCATACTTATATGTCCAACGGCCGTAATACGTCATGGCGCGGCCGCCGAACTCACCGGACTGCGTTTCGAAGTCCGGGTCGTTCACCAGCACGATGCCGAGCTTTCCCCGCATGTCGATCCCCTGGTAGTCATCCCAACTACGTTCCGGCGCGGTCACGCCGTAACCGAGGAACACCAGAGGTACATCGTCGAATTTCACTTGGTCGATGTTCGTCGCTGCCGCGCGGATCGCGATGTCCTTGCCTTGCGCTAGTGGGCGGCGCTGGCCCTGCGTGGTCACGCTCGCCTCGACTGGGCCGCTGATGTTGAACTGCGCGAGGGGCACGTCCTGCGTCCAGGCCCGCTTGCCATCCTTCGAATCGCCACCCGGCTGAAGTCCAGCCGCCTTCATCTGCTCGACGAGGTAAGCAACCGTTTTCTGCTCACCTGGCGTGGCGGGGCCGCGCCCCTCGAACGCATCGGAGGACAGAGTCTTCACGTGCTGGGAGAGCCGAGCCGGGTCGACCGTGACATCGGCAATGGCTGTAGAAACCAATTGCCCTGCCAGACACAGGACGAGTGCGGAAAGGACAGTCGGTGTATGCATGGTTGGGTTTAGACGGGTGGTGTTCATCGATGTATTGTACAAGCATGTTCAAGCCAGCTATTGCTCTCTTCGCAGGCCTGCTGCTCGCCCTGAGCAGCACAATCAGCTCCGCGGCGACTTGCGAAAGCCATGACGTGACCATCACGCGCGACGATTGGGGCATCGCGCACGTGCGCGGCCGCACTGATGCTGACGCAGTCTTCGGCATGATGTACGCGCAGGCCGAGGACGACTTCAATCGCATCGAGACCAACTACCTCGTCAGCCTCGGCCGCCTCGCCGAGGCCGAAGGCGAAAGCGTGCTCTGGCAGGATCTGCGTCAGCGGCTGTTCATCGACAGCGACACGCTGCAAGCCGACTTCGTCAAGAGCCCGGAGTGGCTCAAAAAGCTCATGCGCGCGTGGGCGGCGGGCCTCAATTGCTATCTGGCGACGCACCCGCAGGTCCGCTCACGCGTCATCACGCGCTTCGAGCCGTGGATGGCGCTGAGCTTCAGCGAAGGGAGCATCGGCGGCGATATCGAGCGCGTACCTCTCAGCCAGCTCGAAGCGTTCTACGGCGGCAAGCGGCTGGCGATGACGCTCGACGAGCGAGGCCTGTCGTTTCGCGAGCCGCAAGGGTCGAACGGCTTCGCCATCGCGCCCTCGCACACGAAGCACGGCCATGCGCTGCTGCTCATCAATCCACACACCAGCTTCTTCTTCCGATCCGAACTTCAGGTCACGAGCACCGAAGGATTGAACGTTTACGGCGCAGCCACCTGGGGCCAGTTCTTCATCTACCAGGGGTTCAACGAGCACGCCGGATGGATGCACACCTCGAGCGGCACGGATAACGTCGACGAGTTCGCGGAAACCGTCGTCACCGATGCGGGCGGCAGGCACTCCTATCGCTACGGCAAGGAACTGCGGGCCGTCGACACCAAGGTCCTGACGCTCTCTTACAAGGCTGCCAACGGCACGCTCGCTCGACGCAGCTTCACCACGTACTCCACGCATCACGGTCCGATCGTGCGCGAGGCGAATGGCAAGTGGATCGCCTTCGCACTGATGAACAAGCCCGTGGCAGCGCTGCAGCAGTCGTTCCTGCGTACCAAGAGCAGCGACTACGCCAGTTTTCTCGGCGTGGCACAGCTCAAGGCCAATTCCTCGAACAACACCCTGTTCGCAGATTCGAAAGGCACGGTGGCCTATCTGCATCCGCAATTCATGCCGATCCGCAACGACCGCTACGACTATCGCAATCCCGTGGACGGCAGCGATCCCGCGACGGACTGGCAGGGTTTGCACGACCTGGGCAGCCTGCCCCACGTCGTAACCCCGGCCAACGGCTGGGTGATGAACACCAACAACTGGCCGTGGACGGCTGCCGGCGCCGACAGCCCGAAGGCTGCCGCCTTCCCGCGTTACATGGACCAGGACGGCGAGAATCCGCGCGGGCCACAGGCACAGCGAGTGCTTGGCGCAAGAAAAGATTTCACTTTGCAGACACTGCTCGCAGCCGCTTTCGATTCCTACCTGACTGCCTTTGCGCGGCTCACTCCATCCGTGTTGACGGCGTACGACGACCTGCCGCAAAACGATCCCGCCCGAGCGAAGCTCGCAGGCCCTGTCGATCTGCTCCGCGGCTGGGACTATCGTTGGTCGCTCGATTCGAAACCGACGTCGTTGGCCGTGTTCTTCGGCGAGGCGCTCTGGGCCACCGCGGCTGAGCCCGCCGAAGCGGCGGGGATCTCGACCTGGGACTACATGGCGGATCGCACGACGCCGACGCAGAAGCTTGCCGCGCTCACGCAAGCGGTGGATCGACTGAACCAGGACTTCGGTAGCTGGCAGGTGCCGTGGGGCGAGATCAATCGCTTTCAGCGCAACGATGGCGCCATCGTGCAGACGTTCGACGATGCGAAACCGAGCACGGCAGTGCCGTTCGCCTCCTCTCAATGGGGCTCGCTCGCCTCCTTCGGTGCCAAGCGGTATCCGGGAACCAAGCGCTACTACGGAACCAAAGGCAACAGTTTCGTCGCCGCGGTCGAGTTCGGCACGAGCGTGCGCGCGCTGGCGGTCAGCATCGGCGGCGCCAGCGGGCACCGTGAATCGAAACATTTCGTCGATCAGGTGCAGCGCTATGCCGATGGCAATCTGCGCCCGGTGTACTTCTATCCAAAGGACCTCGAGGGTCACATCGAGCGCAGCTACCGCCCCGGGGAAAGCGGCATCGAGCCGTAGCTTGCTTCGCTCATTGCTTGAAGATGCTTTTCGGCAGCCGCACGTGGACGCCGTGATTCGGCTTGTCGACCAGCTGCGTCACCGCGACATTCCCGGCAATGCTCACCAGCTGATACGCCTGATGCCGCGTGAGATGTTTCTCGGCGACGAGAAAATCGATCATCTCCTGAATTACACCTCGCGTCGCAATCATCAGATCCGGGTCGGTCGCCATGCTGATGTAGTCCGTCGATGTTTCCGCGCGCGGCCATGCAAGCTTCATGTCTTTGCGCACCGTCAGGCGTAGGCGGCCGCGCAGCGACGTTTCGATCGCGGTTTGATCCACTTCACCATCGCCCTGCGCGGCATGACCGTCGCCGACCTCGAACAGCGCCCCGGGCACGAACACTGGAATGTAGAGCGTGCTGCCGGCCACCAGCTCGCGATTGTCGAGATTGCCCGCGTGGCGGCCTGGAGGATTGCTGCTGACGCGACCGGCGTCCGCTGCCGGCGCGACGCCCATGCTGCCGAAGAACGGGCGCAGCGGAATCACGATGCCGGGAATGAACTCAGCGGTCATTCTCTGGCGATCGAGCGCAATGATCTTTGCCGGCAGCGCCTTGTCGCAGTTCTCGGGAAGAAGTCCGCTGCAACCGTTGTAACCGTAGTCGAGCGCCAGATCGATCGACAGAACATTCACTTCCAGCACGTCGCCCGGTTGCGCGCCCTCGACATAGATCGGGCCGGTGAGGATGTGACCGCCCGGCCCGCGCCGCTCGCCCGTCACCTCCTCCACCACAGCCCGCAGCGATGCCTGGATCTTCTCGTCGGCGACGCCGGCACGCTGCAATCCCTGCGGCGTGTTCGTCAGCAACGTATCGACATCGACGATGTCACCGGACGCAATGCGCAGCACCGGCTGCGCTTCGGCCCAGTAGTAGCCGTACGCAACTGTGCTGGGCGAAACCTCGAGCCGATGCGTTGTCGGTGCTGCTTGCAGCGAATGTGCTGCAAGCAGAACGACACTCCCGGCCAGAAAAGCGCGGCTTGGCTGCACGCTGCCGCTATGACTTCGCCTTCAATTTTTGAACAGTCTCGAGCGCCTTCATCACATTCTCGTCGGGTTTCACGCCGCCGATCGTCGCGGCGATCTTGCCGTCCGGCGTCACGACGAAGGTCGTGCGCTCAGCGAGTCCGTGATCGACTTCGTTGCCCTTCGTGTCCTTGAGTCCGGCCATTTGCCGAACGCTCAGATCGTAGGATTTCGCAATGCTGCCGTCCGCATCCGAGGCGACCGGGAACTTGCCGGCGCAATAGTCGGGATCCGCGGAGAACTGATTCAAGCGCTGGATGCTGTCGAGCGAGACGCCCACGATGCTCGCGCCGGCGGCCGCGAACTTCTCCTGGTTCACCGAGAAGGTACGCGCCTGCAGGTTGCAGCCCTGGGTATAGGCTGAAGGGTAGAAGTACACGACAACCGGCCCCTTCTTCAGCGATTCCTTGAGCGAGAACTTGAATTCCTTGCCCGCCAGCGACGCCTGTGCGGTGAAGTCGGGTGCCTTGTCGCCGTCCTTCAAGGCAGCCAGGGCCGGCAAACAGATCGCGGTCGAAATGAGGCAACTCAGCAATAGGCGCTTCATGGTCGTACTCCTTCGGAACGGGAGCTGTCAGTGTAAAGCAAACGCCGGCCGCTGCCTTCCCCGGTGTTTTCGCTTGCAATTCGCAATCCGCACTTTTGTAATCCACGTATGAACGAGTGGATTCTCTACGTGATGACGTGGGCCTCCCAACTGTCCGGGTATCCGTTCCCGGACAAGCTGCCCGAGGTGCGGTGGGAATCGGAAGGCTGGTTCAGCCACCGGGTATGCGAGGACCACTTTCCCTGTCCGATCTTCGGACTCTATGAAGACGCAGACGTGATCTTCCTGCGGGAGGATTTAACCGACTCCGCCAAGGACCACGTCGCCATCCACGAGTTCGTTCACTACCTGCAACACCGCAGCGGCCGATTCGACCTGAGGAGTTGCCTGGATTCCGACAAGCGTGAGCGGGAGGCCTTCCGCGTGCAGAGCCGCTTCGTCGCCGAAGTGCAGAACGGATTCACGAAGTTCCTGCCCAATCACCTGCCTTGCAGGCCTGAACCCTGACTTCCTATTTCAGCGCCTCATCGAAATACGCCATCGCCTTGGGCGACCCGGACTCCCCGAGCCAGAACAGCGCCTGCTTCTTCACCGCGCGCGGATAGTCGCCGCGCAGGACAGCGATCAGCGCCTCGTCGGCACCGTCCTCGAGTTGCGTGATAGCGAACACGACCTCTTCGCGCACTTCGTCCGACGACTCGGACTTCAGCGCCGCGACGATGTCGTCCTTGGCCCGCTCGTCGTCCATTTGCGCGAGCCAGAAGTACGCCTGGCTGCGCACGTGCCCGGCCGGGTCCCTGTGGGCGATCGCCAGGATGTGCGCGTACGCGTCGGGCGCCTTCGATTGCGACAGCGCGAAGATCGCATGCTCGCGAAGCTGCGGATCCGCATCGGTCGTTGCGTAGCGCTCGATGACATCCGCACCTTCGATCCCGCGCGTCTGGCCAAGCCAGAACAGCGCTTGCTCGCGCTCCTTGCTGCGATGTGAGGGCTCGGCGTGCATGGCGAGCGAGCGTGTCGCTGCGGTGCCAGCGTGATAGGCAAGTGCGTCGAGTCCATGATCGTCCGGATCGCCGGTCACGTTGCGGTCCACTAACGAGGACAACATTGCGATGCTGCTCGCGGGATCGACGGATTCAATCCAGCGTACCGTGCTCGCTGTCTGAACCGGACACGACGCGCCCACCGCGCGCACACGGCTGATCTGACCCCGCTCCACGCGCAGATAGACCGTGAGCGTGTCGTCGAGCGCAGCTTGGCGATCATCGTTGTCGATGGTGAGACTCCAGCCGCGCCCGTCCAGGTTGCAGCCCTTCCGCGTCACTGTGCTGCCGTGGATCGTGAAGCAGCACGGCGCTTGCACACCGCTGACGATGGGCACGCTGTAGGCAACCAGGCCATCGCTCGCCGTCACGCGGCTTTCGAGCTCGTTGCCGGCCGCGTGAGCGCTCGCAAGTCCCAATGCTGCTGTCGCGGCAAGGAGTGTCACCTGTCTCATCGCTTGACCTCCGGCTCGCCGAGCTCTTGCTCGATCACGTCGATCGCGCTCTCGTCGTCCATCGACGTCAGCACGCGCAGCACGGCCTTCTTTTCCTGGGTGCTGCGCGCGTTGCGATAGAGTTTTTTGACCGCCTCGACATCGTCGGCGACCAGCAAGCCCTGCAGCGCCGCTTCGCGCAGTGCCGGGGTTTCCGCCTTGCCGTAGAGCTCTACCAGCGCGGCGGCGCCGCCTTCATCCCCGGCCACGCCGAGGGCTTCCATCGCCTCCGCGCGCTCGTCCTCGGGCAGCTTTCCATTACCCGCAATCGACTTCAGCGCACCGACATCGCCCGCGACGCCCAGCGCCTCGATGATTGCCTCACGATTGCCGGCGTCCTGCGTCGTTTCGAGCAACTGGACCAGCTCATCCGATGCCTCCATCGCGCCAAGCGTTTCGATCGCCCTGCGACGCACTTTGGGATCGGCCTCGGTGCGCGCGGTCTTCAGCACCAGGTCCTTGCGGTCCGCAACCAGCCAGGCTTCGATCACCCGCTTCTTATCGTCGGCGCTGCTGGCTGCGTAGATATCGACCAGGCCCTCGATCGCAGACTGTGTGCCGCCGACGCCGAGCATGTTGATCGCTTCCTTGCGCAGCTCCGGCTCGGGCGAGCTCTTCGCGGTCTCGAGTACGACCTTCATTGCTTCGTCCGTCTCGAGCTGGCTGAGCACGAACAACGCACGCTTCTTCACCTTGATGGAACGCTGGCTGGCGAGCACCTTCTTGAGCACCGGCAGCGCACGCTCGGGCGGTGCATTGATCAGCCCTTGCACCGCGATATCGGCGAGCTCCTCGTCCTCCAATCGGGCGTCCCCCTGCGCGGGTGGCCGCTTCTGCGCGAGCAACGTGTCGGCCTCGCGGCTCCAGCGGCTTTCGGGAAACTCGCGGCGCAGGCGCTCGATCACGCCCTTCGCCTCTGTGGTGCGCTTGGCCTGCACCAGCGCGTACGCTTCCCAGTAGAGCGCAGCGTCGACGCTCTTCGGCTCGTTCTTGCGCAGCAGCTTTTCGAGGTCCTGGAACCGCCGCAACGCCGTCGACCAGTCGGACTGCCTGAGCGCAGCCTGGCCCTGCCAGTAGAGCGCGTTCGACGCCTTGTCGCCGGTCGGTGTGTCGTCCTGGCTGGCCGCGAGCGCGGGCTCGCCGGCGAGCGCCAACGCAATCGCTAACGCAATCGCAATCGCGTGGCCGAGCAAGGAACGTGTGATCGTCATATGCGTGAGTCTCCGTCGTGATCGGCGCGCCGTTTGCCGGTTCGGTCCAGTCGCGCCTCGATCGTGCGAACCTGGAACAGCAGATCGGTCGAATCCAGAAAGTGGCGCAAGTCTTCGGAGGATTGGATGGTCGCAGTGCCCGGTTGGTTAGCTAGCGACAGCAGCACCGGTTCGAGCTGGCGCAGAAAGGCTGCAAGCTGCGTGTTGCCCGCGCGCACAGCGGCGATCGCATAGAGTCGATTCGACTCTACGAGCGACTGCGCGAGCTCGCGATTGCCTTCCAGCAGCGACGCGTCGCCGCTGTTGCTCGCAGTCAGGAGAACGCCCTCGGTGGCGCGAAGATTGGCGGCGACATAGGCCTCGAGCACGCGTGCGGCCGCTGCCTCGACTTCGTTGGAGGCCACCTGGGGCGGCGCGGTGACGGTCTGGCGTCCCACGACGAAGCCCACGCCGATTGCGACGAGCACCGTGGCCATCGCCGCGAACGCAAATCTTGCCTGCGGCGGCGCAAGCCACGAACGCAGATGCTCCAGCATGCCTCGCGAAGACGAAACTATGACGCCGGCCTCCTCGAGCTGCGGCGAGAGCCGTCGCCACAGCCGAGAACCGAGGTCCGGATCGGGCTCGACATCCTGCGAGTCGAAGTTCGCGATTGCACGTTCGATCGCAGCGTAGCGCTCACGCAATGCCGGCGATTCCGCGAGCGCTGCTGCGATCTGCTCGATGCGTGCTGCATCGAGACCATCGCGATAACGATAGAGCACGAGATCGTCGTCGGTGATCGGATTCATGCGGGTTCTCCGGGCGCTTCCAGCGCGGCGCGCAGTTTGCGCACGGCGCGAAAGATTGCGTGCTTCGCGCTGCTGACGTTGAGCGACAGCACCGCGCAGATCTCCTCGATCGAGCGCCCTTCCTGATGGCGCAGTACGAATGCAGCGCGTTCGACCGGCGTCATGCGTGCCAGCTCGGCATCCACATCGCGGGAGATCTCGGCGCTCATGGCGTGGCGGTCGGGGGTCGGCGACTCGTCGGCGGCGTCGAAGGGCACCGCGGCGTCGCCCTCGCCCTGGGGCCAGGCGACTTCCAGATATCGCCGCTTTCGTACCTGCACCAACGCAGCGTTTACGGCAATCCGGTAGAGCCAGGTCGAAAATGCCGAGCGGCCATCGAAGTCGGCGAGATGCCGGAATGCGCTGAGCAACGCCTCCTGCACCGCATCCTCGGCCAGGGCGCGATCGCCGGTGATCCGGAAGCAAACGCGGAACAGTACTGCGCCGTGGACATCGACCAGATGTCGAAACGCAGCCGCCTCCCCGGCCCTGGCCCTCGCAATCCAGCGCGTTTCGTCATCTGCCATGTGCCTAGGATGCACCCAGCGTGGGTTTGGTTAGCAACCCGCGACACGCTCTTCGATCCGCAACAGCGGACCGGAAGTGCCGAATCGTGCTTCGGGTATCCTTCCGCTCCGTGACGCCCGAAAGCGAAATTGCACCCGAAGCGCGTAAGACCGGGCACCGCTGGGTCGATCTCAGCGCGGCCGTGTGTGCGCTGGTCATCTCCCTCACATCGCTGTGGGTCGCCGTGCGACACGGTCACACCATGGAGCGAATGGCCGATGCCAATGCCCGGCTGGTGTCCGCCAATTCATATCCGCTGCTGCAACACTATCAGTCCAATGCCGCCGATCTGCGGGCTCCGGACTATACCGGCGGCATGCGCGTCGCCTCCCTGAATGTCACCAACAGCGGGGTTGGGCCGGCGAAGGTCGAAACGCTCGAGGTGTTCTGGAACGATCGGCCCGTGCGGACTGCGCGCGAACTACTGCAGGCCTGCTGCACTACATCGGAAGATGCCAGCCTGTTCTCACGCCCCGGTTGGCTGGGAACCAGCGACCTGCAGGGCACGATGCTGCGCGCGGGAGAGGTGAGTCGACTGTTCGTGATCCCTAGGGAGGGCGATACCGCCGCCCTCGCCGCGCGCTTCAATGCCGCCTATCCCAAGTTGAAAATGCGCGCTTGCTATTGTTCCGTGTTCGATGAGTGCTGGCTGAGCAACCTGGAAACCCTGCATCCGCAACCCGCGGCGAGCTGTCCGAAACCCGACGTTGCGTTCGCACCGCCAACACCATGAGCAACACCATGACAGAGCTCAGCAGACGGTCGCTGATCGCAGGCTCCCTTGGAGCCGGTTTCGGCTTGCCATCGATTGCACGTGCCATCGAAGGATGCGGCGAGCAGCCCAACACCGCGCCGGCGCTGCAGCCGCCGCGACTGCTGACAGATTGGGCCTGGCTCGGCAGATACCGTCAGGCCAATGCAAAGCTCATATCCAGTGGTGTAAAGGTCGACGCGGTATTTCTGGGCGACTCCATCACCGAAGGATGGGCCAGTACAGACCCGGCATTTTTTGCGAAAGCCAATGTAGGCCGCGGCATCAGTGCTCAAACCACGCCACAGCTGCTCGTGCGCATGCATGCTGACGTCATTGCGTTGAAGCCGCGCGTGGTGCACATCATGGCCGGCACCAATGACATTGCTCAGAACACCGGACCGATGTCGCCCGAGGACTCGAAGAACAACTTCATGGCGATGTGCGAAATCGCACGCGCTCACGGGATCCGCGTCGTACTCGGTTCCATACCGCCGGCATCGAAGTACTGGTGGCGACCGGACCTCCAGCCCAAACCGGCAGCCATCGAGCTGAACGACTGGATGCGGGCCTATGCAAGAGAGATCGGCGCGGCCTACGCCGACTACGCCGCCGCGCTGACGGACGCCGATGGGAACGTGAAGCTCACCTTTGCAAAGGACGAGGTGCACCCGACGGCTGAAGGGTATGCCGCGATGCGCCCGATCGCCGAGGCGGCGATCAGCGGACAGCGATGACCTCAACTCCGTTGCGCCTGCCGCTCAGCATGCCGCGGGTGATCAGCAACTGCGCGAGCGCGTAGGTGATCCACACCAGCGGTCCGACCCACGGGGCTTGCCACAAGAACTTCCCGAGGGAGATCAGGCTGTCCGAAACGATGAACAGCACCGCGCCGAGCGGCACCTCGATCGCGCGAACGCGCAGCGACAGCATCGCCATAACGACGATCGCTGCGATGTAGAGCACTACAGGGATCGCCAACGACCCGAGGTGCGGCCACAACACCGCGCTGTACGCGACCGCGAACGTCGGGATGACGGCGAGCATCACCTTGCGTCCAGCGCTCATCGGCGCGACTTCGCCCTTCGTCGCAAACACGAAGACGACGGCGTAGAGCACGTGCGTCACGAGAAAGCTCGCGAGGCCAGGGACGAACAGTCGTACTCCGTCGTAGGCGAGGAACGCGTCGCCTGCGGCCGAGAAGAGCAACGCCAGCGCGAAGAGCGTCAGCTTGCCGCGAAATGCCGCGATCGCGAGCAGCACGCACATCGACGTCTTGAGCGCAACGTCGCCTGCATACGGACGCGGCAACACCAGATAAGCCAGCGCCACGGCCGCCGCAGCCCAGAGGATCCACGCGTCAACAGAGGTGCTTCTTGTGGCCAGACTCGCCGTCATAGGCCCATCGCAGAAAGCCCGGGGTGATCGTCCGGGCGCCTGCCGAGCGGCCAATGATATTTGCGCTCGCTCGCGGCAATGGGAAGATCGTTGATGCTCGCGATGCGCCGCTGCATGAACCCTCGGTCGTCGAACTCCCAGTTCTCGTTGCCGTAGGAGCGAT
>Ga0075418_10001712_pt1 | contig 24977 bp, 21 predicted proteins | sample SoiMetdeltSBSDD2_FD_81776 | JGI IMG/M metagenome (GOLD analysis project Ga0075418, IMG submission 81776) | Bulk soil microbial communities from a Populus tree surrounding site in Tennessee, USA - Soil MetaG P. deltoides SBSDD2 | ecosystem: Environmental > Terrestrial > Soil > Tree plantation...
AATCGGATTGGGCATCGTTCTAGGTTAGAAAGACTTCCGAAATCTGGACGAAAAAGGTGACTGTCATCTCGCAGAGATGACAGTCACCTTTTTGATCGCTGATCGGTTCGACGCTCAATAAGACAAGATATCGTATGATCATCGCTGATTAATCCAAGTACGCATACTTTTTCAAGAACATCAGGGAATCGCTTGATGTATCGGGGAGGCGAATATGCCATCTACCTTGAACTGAGGTTACTTCAGCATCTTGCAAATCCTTGGCAGTTCCTATCATAGGGGACGATTCGAGTTTGAAAGCGTTCAGAGCCAATAACTTAGGCAGGCTTGATACCGGTAATCTCTCGAGATTTGTGGAATGGTAACCAAAACCTAAAAAATATATACGGTCTGCCTCAGATAACAACTTAAATGCAGATTGAAACCCTTCAGAATTGGATTGATCTTCGGTAATAATTTTTATTTGTTTTGATGCGGTAATAGCCAAAGTTGTATTAAGCGTCGACGAATCCGATGATGCAGATCTTTCAATAGTTCCATAGGGAATACCCTTGGCATCTTGCCAAGGGAGTTTTCCGAGCGAGCCGTGGACATGAATAACAGGGATTTGCTGCAATTGTTCTGCACATTCCTGGTCAGATTTGTTGTAGGTATTCTGGAGAGAAGTAAAAAGAAAATGTTCTAAAGATCTATCATAGTTAAAAGTAATAAATCCAACTTTGTTTTGTTTGAAATCGTCCCAGCCTGTATTTAATTTGCTGAAAAGATATTGATAACATCCTTTACGTCTGTTCTCAAAACTAATTAACTCATCCTCCATTTCCTTCCGTAAAATGAAGAAAGCTATTGCCAGTTTTCCAATAGCGATAAACTCTGTCCTGTGTTCCAAGAAAGCGTCAATCGATAATTGATGTGATCGGTATAAGGCGTTCCCAAAATCCTCTGCCTGATGTTTGTCGAAGTGGTCAATTAATGTCGCTTGTATATTTTCTCGGCTTATTAGATAGTGGGAATCGTCTGGAATGGAAGGGCGGGAGTCCTTCTTTGTACGCGCACTCTCACATATATGTTCAACCAGTTGTTGGCCCGAAGGGAATCCATACAGCATACTTGCTCCAGCGCCTAGCACAAAGACAGTTGGCCTGGTAATCATGATTATCCTCCTGACTCTCTACATCCCCAACCACTTCCCAGCCTCGCGCGGGAGATTCGCTGCTGGCCCCTGCCGTGCAGTGCATTGGGGCAAGGATTCCAGGAATAATCTGCCATATTGCTTGGTCAGCACGCGACGATCCAAAATGGCAACCACACCCCGGTCTGAGGCAGTGCGGATCAGCCGACCAAATCCCTGACGGAATTTCAAAATCGCTTCGGGTAAATAATATTGATTGAACGAATCTTCATAGATTTCGGAGCGCGCCGCGATCAACGGGTCAGTGGGAACGTCAAATGGTAATTTGGTGATTACAACAACAGAGAGCGAAGCGCCTGGCACGTCCACGCCTTCCCAGAAGGATTTGGTTCCCAATAGCACCGCGCGTTCTGTCGCTTTGAACGACTCCAACAACGCGTTTGGCGAAGCCCCATCACCTTGTTCGTAGACGTAAATATCTTCACGTGCGAGCGGGCCTGTGATGGCCTGCGAGGTCTTCCTCAGCGCGGCATACGACGTGAACAGCACAAGCATCCGTCCGCCCGTGGCTTTGGCGGTGTTGATGATGGTCTTATCCAGAATTTGTTGATAGCCATTGGCATTCGGTTCCGGGATGTCGCTGGCTATGTATAACAATGCCGCGCTCTCGTAATCATATGGCGAACCGAGCTGCATTTCGTCGGCTTCGTCGGCGCCCAATGTGTTGCGCAGATATTGGAATTCACCGTGCGCGGTCAACGTTGCGGAGGTGAGCACGACAGAACGCTTCTCATGCCATAAGTACTTTTCCACCAGCGAAGCCACACTGAGAGGCGCGGCATTTAACGAAAGCTTGTTTCCGCTGGGTTGCACCTCAAGCCAGTAGACCATGCCATTCACGGGTTTGCTGATCATGCCTGAGATGTTGGCTTCCGCTTCGGTGAGTCGACGGGCCACATTGCCCAAATCCGAGATGACATCTTCCAGATTCTCGTGTCCCTCCGCATAAAGTTCACCCGCGGCTTTGTAAATCTCTGAAAGCGCCTGGAGCAGCAGACCCATTGTTTCATCGATCGTGTCCCAGGCGATCTCGATCTCGTCCCAGTTGGGCAGGGTCCGCGTGGCCGGTAAAACGCGAGCCTGCCAGGAATAATTGGATTGCGGCTGCCCTTCGCGTTGCAAACGCGCGAACTCACCCAATACCTTGAAGAACTCGCGGTTCATCTGTTCGATGCTGAAAGCCATGTCAGTGGCGTGCGAGACCTTCTTTTGAAGCAGGCCAAAATCGGAGGGGCGAAGCGCATCATGTGACTCGCCGAGCAACCGTCCGAGCACGCCGGCGTTCGAGCCGCCGATTTCCTTCATCATACGTTCCATGTCGAATTGCGTCAGCTTGAACGATAGCGCGTTCGTTGTGGCGGCCTCGAGATGATGGCCCTCGTCGATGATGAGATGCGCATACTCCGGCAGGACTTTGCTGCCTGTGGCGACATCCGACAACAACAATGCATGGTTGACGACCAGCACGTTGGCTGCCTGGGATGCGGATTTCGCACGGTGAAACGGACAGGCCCCACCGGTGCGCTTGATGCACGTTTCGGTTGTGCACGCGTCATCCTCCGCCGACATCCGAGTCCACACCTCACGCTCGGTCGGCCCCGTGAGATTTAACTCGCTTCGATCTCCGCTGTTGTTTTCTAGCTGCCACACCATCACTTTTGAGAGCACGCGCATTTCATCGGTTGTGCGCGGACCAAAATGGCGCATGCTCTCGAAGCGGCGTGGACAGAGGTAGTTGGAGCGTCCCTTTAATACGGCAAAACGAAAATCAAGATTGAGCGCCTGACTCAGATTCGGCAGGTCGCGTTGAATGAGCTGATCCTGCAAGTTAATGGTGTTCGTCGAAACCACCACGCGTGTGTTATTTGTTTTGGCAAACAAGGCTGCAGGCACGAGATAAGCAAACGATTTGCCAACGCCGGTCCCCGCCTCGACCATCAAGTGACTGCCATAAGAAAGGGAGTCGGTCACGGCTCGCAGCATGGCAACCTGCTCGGGCCGTTGCTCGAATGACTCGAAATATTGTGAGAACGGCCCTCCATATTCAAGGATCGAACCAACTTCATCGGCGTTGAGTGGTCGCGGCTGTTCGGGATTCATCAGTGGGGGAAATTTCGAATCGTCCAGCCACGCCAGGGACTCTTTTTTCTTGACCTTCTTCGCCTGTACGCCTTCCTTGGCTTTCACGCGCAACACTTCTTGAAAAACCCAACTGGCGTCCCACTGCAACGGTTCGCTCAAACGGACAATTTCGGCTGCCAGATCCAATGGAAGTTCGCGTGCCATCTGGAACAAGCGATTGAAGGCTGCCATCGTAACTTTGGCATCGTCCAGGGCACGGTGGGTGGCGGGCAATAAAATTCCTAGTTGTTTTCCAAGCGAGCCGAGATTGTAGCGGCTGGCCGTGGGCATCAATACGGCTGCCAGTTCATAGGTATCGATGACGTCGTTGTAATGCAGTATGCCGGCCTGCTTCTGCAGGAATCCTAAATCAAAACGGATGTTGTGTCCCACCACGGGTGCGTCGCCCACAAAGTCTTCCAGATCCTGCGCGACTTCACGTAGCTTTGGCGCCTGCCGCACTTCCACATCGCTGATGCCCGTGAGACCTGTAATGAATTCTGGAATATGCCTGCCTGGGTTAATGAGCGTTGACCACTCAGCCTCCACGCGATGCTCCTTGAATTTCAGAGCCCCTATTTCGATGACCGCATCCCGTTCATCGCTGAGGCCGGTGGTTTCAATGTCTATGACTACGATTGAAGATTGCATAATTACGTGTGCTTTGTTGAGCGTCAGACAAATGCTTCATGCTCAATGCGATTCTCTTTTCCAAGGGGAGTCTTGATTCCTGATTACAGAAGTAGAACAAGTGTATCATAAAACCCCTCTCCCAATTTGGGAGAGGGGTAGGGGTAAGGCTCATTGTGGCAGCGCCGCTTTGACTGCCAGGAGTTGTGTCTGACTGATTGGCTTTTCTTTTGCCTTCTGCCGGAGGAAATCCTTCAGTTGCTTCAATCTTAAGGCGGGTATGGGTGTTCCATCCGCCTGTATTTCCACCTGTTCATTCATAAAGACTAGCGCGGCCTGTACATCAGGGATTTCGTTTTCTCCCAAGCTTTTTGCCAACAATTTCTTCACCTCCCCGATTTCACCCTGGGCCTCCATATCCGGGCGGCCAATTCCTTCCTGGCCAAAGATGCTCATGTAGGCTTGCAAGGCACCGCCCTTGCCCACGCGCCAGCGATTTTTGGAGTACGTCACGACCCCGCGTTGGCGATACGGAATCAATGCCCATATCCCGGCGGGCCCCACCAGCAAATGGGAGGCCGGCGCTATGAAGTGATAGATTGTGTAATCACCCGGCAGACCTTTCAAGCCGGCATCCAGATTTTCGTCTGGCCGCGGGCTGCGACCCCAACGATTACCCATGTACATGCCAATTTGCGTGAGGATGAAGCCCAGCACCAGTGCAGTCATGGAATATGTGAATATTTGTGGATTGGACGGATTTGTGAAAGTGAGATACATTCCAATGCCGAGTACAGCCAATGCTCCCATACTTATCCACTGGCCAATCCGTCCATTCCGTTTAATCAGCTGTTCGTTTTTGATGATTTTCATTAATCAATTTATCCCGCTGGTCGATAGTGGCAAATGAAAATGAGACACTACTCGACCAGCATTCTTAAGTATATTTTCAATTTCTATAGATGGTCTCGATCCGTCCCGCGAAGGACATGCAGGACTATCCGACCACTCGATTAAATTTATTTCTTCAAGTTCTCTTCAATCGCGCTCTTCATTGCATCCAACACTTTGGCTTCGGCCGCTTCCTTCGCCACGCGCACCGCACTCTTGATCGCCAGCGCATCCGAACGACCATGGGCGATAAAAACCAGGCCATTGACGCCGAGTAACGGCGCCGCACCCTCTTCGCTGGGATCGAGTAATTTACGCACCTTTCCCAACGCCGGGCGGACCAGAGCACCGCCCAACAACGCCAGCGGACCTCCGCCTTTGATCGATTCCCGTATCTTTTCGATGATCAATTTGGCTACGGCCTCGGTGGATTTCAACAGGACGTTGCCCGTGAAACCATCCGTCACAGCCACATCCACATTTCCGTTGAAAATTTCCTTACCTTCCACATTGCCGATGAAGTTCAAATTCGCTTTTTCAAGCAGGGGATAGGCCCCTTTAACCAGTTCACTTCCCTTTCCGGCCTCCTCGCCGTTGGAGATCAGACCGATTCTAGGATTCTTTACATGGCGGACGCGTTCCGCATAGACGCTTCCCATAATTCCGAATTGCAGAAGATTTTCCGGTTTGCAGTCCGGGTTCGCTCCGATATCCAAAATGATGCACATGCCGGTGGCCGTAGGAAACGGTGGGGCCAAGGCTGGCCGGTCCACGCCACGGATTCGGCCCAGCCGGAACAGTGCTGTAACCATGGCTGCTCCGGTATTGCCCGCCGTAACGAATGCATCTGCTTCACCGTTCTTCACCATATCATAACCCACCGCCATCGAGTTTTGCGCTTCCTTATGGCGTGCTTTCATTACGAGGTCTTCACCTTTATCCTGCATCGTCAACATTTCGGGCGCGTGAATCACACGAATGGGTAGTTTCTTTCCATCGAGTGAATCCAGTATCGGCTGAATCTTCGAAGCGTCGCCGGTCAAAAGTATTTCCACACCATATTCGCGTGACGCCATCACCGCGCCCTCCACATCCGGCCTGGGATAGCTGTCACTCCCCATGGCGTCCACAACAATTCGAGTCATTTTGTCTCCTATTGATTTTTACCGGCAAGCGTGAAAAAGAATGTCGCGCCTTTTCCCAACTCCGATTCTACCCAAATTTTCCCGCCGTGCACTTCCACAATCCGCTTTACCAATGCCAGGCCGATGCCTGTTCCCTCCGAAGACGGATCAAGCTTGTCAAACAGCCCAAAAACCTTCTGATGATATTCGGGCGCAATCCCAATGCCATTATCCTTCACAAAAAAAACGTTGTTACCGTCTCGACTCTGTACTCCGATTTCGATCAACGGTCGTTCCTGATCGTTCATGAACTTGATGGCATTGACGATCAAATTTTGCAGGACTTCCGTCATACGGATACGATCGACAAACACGACCGGAAGATTCTCTTCAATCTCAACCGTGACCTGCCGCTCCATCAATTGGCCTTGTGTCAACTCAACGGCCTCACGCGCCAGCTCTCCGAGCGAAACCTCCGAGGAAGGATTCGCCAATCTCCCTACCCGCGAAAGTTGAAGCAACTCGTCCATTAGGCGGCGCATCTTTTTAACGGCCTCATACAGACGGTTGATTGTCGCCTGAAGACGGACTGGATCACCTCTCTTGATGTCATCCTCAAGAAAGCCCAGAAAGCCTCCAATCGTGACCAATGGGCTTTTCAGATCATGCGAAACCGTATAGGTAAACCGTTCCAGTTCGGCGTTCTTGTTCTCCAGATCTCTGAGCATGCTTTCACGTTCCAGTTCAATCTGTTTTCTTTCCTGCAGTTCTTTTTGGAGCGCTTCGAAGAGCCGCGCATTTTGGATGGCGATGGCTACCTCCCGTGCAATGGCCTCCATCAGCGAGAAATCGCGCTGGGTGAATATTTTATCCGGAGTCCTGTTGTGTAGAGCCAGTACCCCAAGGCGCTTTTCACCGATGGAAATGGGGAAGCCCATGAAAGCATGTAATCCGTAAGCAGACCATTCCGGTATAGCTCTGGGATGTTCGGAATATTCCTCCAGGAGGATGGGCTCACCCGTCTCAAACACGTACCAGGCTAGACCTTGCCCGCGTGGCAGCACGATACCCTGCTGTTTGGCTTCGTTGTAATTATAGACATTGGCCATCTCCAGCCCATCGTCTGACATGAGACTCACGGTTGCCGTCTCTGCACCAACAAGCTCCACACTTAGCCTGGCAACTTTTTCCAGAATGGCTGGGAGATCGAGAGTACTGCTGATGGCATGTGCAAATTCATTAATACGATGTTCGCGGCGCAGGTTTTCCGCTCGTTCTGCGTCCAGGCTTGCCCGGCGGATGGCAATGTTGATCTGTTCGCTCAAGATATTTATGACCCTCAGATCGGCCTCGGTCAACAGATATTCCTGGGAGCTCTCCACATTTAATACACCGAATATTTCATCTCCATTGAAAAGCGGAGCACACACCTCCGATCTGATATTGGGATCAGCCCTCAGAAATTCTGCGTGCTGGGTCACATCCTCAATCAGGATGGGTTGGCCGGTATGCATGACTTGGCCGGTAATGCCTTCGCTGGATGAAATGCTTTCAATGACATTTTCGAGTTTGTATCCGACCTGATGCTTAAGCCGCAGGACATCTCCATCCAATACGTACAGGCTTACGAACGTGTAACCGAAGCTGTTGGCGATGGCTTCCACCACGGTTTGCATCAATTCGGAAAGATCAAGCTTACGCGCCAGAGCATTCTGTACTTCGCTGAGTAAGGCAAGTTCACGGGCCTGTCGTTCTGCTGTGATAAATAGAGAATGATACTTTTCCTCACTCTCTTTTAGTTGAAGTTCTGCCAGTTTGCGAAGAGTGATATCCGTGAGAATGCCCTGCACCACATATTGTTGATTGTCTGAGATCGAAACGTTTAGGCTTTCATCATGAACCCAAAGGATTCTCCCGTCGCGGGTATGCATCCTGTAATCCATATCCACTTTGGAGCCTTGCTGGATAGCCCTCATTTCGGTGCTGAGCGCGTTTTCTCGATCTTCCGGGTGAATTTGTTCATACCAGAGTTTTGGATTGGCAAGCCACTGTTCTGGCGTGAACCCAAGCAATGCTTCGATTTGCGGGCCGACATAAAACCAACGTCCTTCGGGCCCGGATTCTGAACTGTAAATTACCGCAGGGACGCTCTCCACCAGGTCGCGGTATTTTGCCTCCGCGGAACGGAGCTGCTCCTCCGCCTTTTGGCGCTCGACAATTTCCTTTTGTGCCGCAGTGTACAGTCGGGAATTTTCAATCGCAATCGAAACCTGATTGGCGATGCCCACCAACAAATCCAGATCCTCACTTATATAGGCATTCCGTGTGTAGCTTTGTGCGGAGATGACTCCAATGACCTGTTCTCCAATTTTCAGTGGAGCAATTAAGAGAGAGGCTGATTTTCTAGTTGTGTCCCCCAGCATGCCGCTTTCATCAGTTTGGGGAGTTAATTCCTCTACAGTTCGAGTGATCAGGGTTGCACCTTCTCCATGCAACATTCGATACAGGAAGCTTATTGTGGATACCTTATCCGGCGTTGAGTAATACCGTTTTCCATTGTCATATGTGATTGGATAGGAGACCGTATCGTCTTCTGGGTGATACAGACCTACATAAAAAGCATCCACCTTCAGGTTTTGTTTCACCTGTTCGTAAATCACCTCGAGCAGCTCCGGAAGATCTCTTAATTCTGAAATAGCACGGCCCACTTCATTCAAGATTGAGAGATGGCGGCTGTTCTGCCGTGTTTCCTCTAGGAGACGGGTATTTTGAATGGCGACCGCTACCTGATTAGCAATACCCGCCAGGAGGTTCAAATCCTCATCTGTGTAGGCATTGATTGAATAACTTTGCGTGGAGATCACACCAATCACGCTTTCGGCATATAGCATAGGTGCAAACAGCAAGGAGCTAGTGGTTTTGGTCGTGTTGCCAACAATGATTGGCGAGGATACGGCTGGTTTCGCTGAACCAGCCCAATGGTCAATGAGCAGCGGTGTACGGCTCAGGATCGCTGTGCCGGAAAGAGTCGCTTCCGTTACTGGGCTTGGCGGTTGCTCCCAGCGCTGTCCACTATCGTACAGGATGGGAAAGGTCATCACATTCTTAAGCGAGTCATACAAGCCAATAAAAAATAAATCCACTGGTAACGTTTTGCGGATCTGTTCGTACACGGTTTCCATCAAAGTGGGCAAGTCAGTGAGCGCCGAGATTTCGCGGCCGATTTCATTGAGAATCGACAGACGTTGGGTACGTTTGTTCACCTCTTCATACAGGCGGGCATTCTCGATTGCGATCGTAACCTGGTGGGCGAGAGCTGTGAGCATCGAGATGTGTTCATTGTCATATGCCAGGCTCTCATAGCTTTGGACGGACAATGCTCCAATTCTGCGGTCCCCGGCTTGCAGGGGGATAATAATGATGGAGGCGGCAACACGCTTCGGGTCACCGAGGCGGTTTGTAGAATTCTGCGCTTGTTCAATTTCCTCTGGTGTTCGGTTCCAGAGCAGAGACTGGCCAGATTCGAGCGCTCTGGACACCTTGGGGGTCTGGCGTATGCTTTTGACTTTCTCTTCCCAAAATTTTCCTCCATCATATAGTACCGGGAAGGAAACAGTTTGTGATTTTTCGTCGTACAGGGCGATGAAAAAGACATCCAGTTTTATATGGCTACTGACCTGCTCGAAGATTAAATGCAGAATGGTATTCAGACTTTGCAGGTTCGAGATCGCACTGCTGATGCTATTCACCATGGTCAACTGGTTGGCCCGCAGTTGAGCCTGCTCTGCAAATTGCTCTCTTACTACAGCTTCATGCGCCAGCATTTCGCGACCCTTGAGCAGTTCGGTTTGACGATCCTGTTCCATTTCATTGCGCTGAATGATCACGATCGTTAGAATGAGAACGGCTGAACCGTAGAACACAATCGTTTCGCTCATGATTCCATAGCTTAGAGCAGGGCGAATCAAAGGTAGAGCAAATAATACAAGTACGTTTAGGAAGGCCAGAATAATTGTAGTCGAGAGTGGGTAGATCAAGCTACTGAATAGTAATGGGAGAATAATCCACGCAAAGGTAGCTAGAATGCGGGTAGGCTCGGGATTCGTCAGCTGGAGGGATATCAAAAAGGAAGGGACTGTCAGGACTGCGAGGAGGAGAAATGCGGCGAATCTGAACCATCGCGTGCGAGCCAGTACATACCCGGCGAGCAGCACAAATATGACGATGATCGATCGGTTCCTCGTCAGGAGTTGTTCAGCGACAACATAGAGGAACGAGAAGAACAGGAATGCTGCTGTAAGGATAGCCCGCCTGCGGTCCTCTGATTGTGGTAGTGACTCGAAAGGTTCTACCAGAATTTTCCCATATTTCTTTAACCAAGAAGCTGAAGGTCGTATGATCGAGTTCAATTCGGAACTATCCGCGGCTGGGAAAGGGTGCCAGCGTGAACTTGAACGTGGCACCCTTTCCTGGACTTGATTCTACCCATATTTTACCGTTATGCACTTCGACGATTCGTTTGACCAGACCCAGCCCAATACCGGTGCCCTCGATCTCAGGGTTCAGACGGTGAAATAATTCAAAGATGCTTTCGTGGTTTTCCGGAGCAATACCCATCCCGTTATCTTTAATGGAAAAGATATGTTCGCCGTCTATTTCCTCGAAACCAATTTGTATGATTGGCTGTGTTTGATCTCCCATAAACTTGACGGCGTTCGTAATCAGATTCTGTATGACCTGGACCACGCGGACGCGATCTACGTGTACAAATGGGAATATCGGATGAATCTCCACTTGAACCTGCTTTGCCTTAAGGATTCCATCGGAGGCGTTGAGCGCATCCCGCAAAATATCTTCAAAGGCAACATCTTTCGGTGGGTTGATGATCCGTCCGACCCGCGAAAGATCGAGCAATTCATCTACAAATTTACCCATCTTTTTGGCCGCTTCATTGATTTGGGCCAAATCCTTCTCCATCCGCTCACGGTTGCCCGACTTGATATCCTGTTCCAAATAGCCAAGAAAACCAGCCACGGTGATCAAAGGCGTTTTGAGATCATGGGAGACGCGCACTGCAAACCGGTCCAGTTCCTGATTCTTTTGCTTCAACCGATGGATCAGATCTTCGCGTTCGCGTTCGGCTTTGTTTCGTATCTCTATTTCGCCTTCCGCCTTCGAAAGGTTCTGATAAACATTTCGTACCAGGCGGAACACTGCATTTCCCGAAAGCAAAATAATGATGCTGGCAATGAAAAAATCCTGCGGATACGTTTGTAAAATTGGGTCCAGGTCATAAAGCCCAAAATAATTTCCAAAGGTCAGCCAGCCAATACACAGGATGATGAAAAAGGCAAGGTACATGATGACCCGTCCCCTTAAGACCAGGCCAGCCACGATCAGGATGACCGGATACCCGAGTATGCCAATGTCATAGAGACCCTGTCCGAGGGTTGCCAGCCACGTGATCAATAGAATGATTGTCACGGCGAGAATGGTGCTGGGCAGCGAGACTTGATCCTGTAGGAGGAAACGAATCGAGATGAGGATTGGGATGACGCCGACCGCGGAGACCAGCGCACTTCTATATAAGCCTGTTAGCATGAATATGAAAGTCTGTGTTAGAAATAGGAACAAACAAACCACGGCCACCCAGCGAATTGTGCTGACAATCTCCGCCTTATCTCCCTGTGGATGTCTTCTCAGGCTCATGGATACGGGCTCTGTATATCTGGGTATTTTCGCCATACTGCTATTCCTTGGTATTGGTGCGATGCCAGGGCAAACAAAAACGACACCAAAGTAGCTTTGCTTGACAACGGGATGAACACGATTATAATACGCCGTGCTTTGCGCAAGCGCTGGTGCTGGAACTGGCAGACAGGCATGGTTGAGGGCCATGTGTCGCAAGACGTGGAGGTTCAAGTCCTCTCCAGCGCACCAATGACGTAAAAATCCCCGAACGACATCGGGGATTTTTGTTTCATCCAATATTCATCCAGCATCCCGGCAGGAGGGCTGGATGAACGGGACTACTTTTCGACGATCAAACTGCAACAGGTTACGGCACCTTCTGCTTTTGCAAGCTCGTCCACGACCACGGGCTTGATTTTATAGCCTCGTTCAGTAAGTCTGGCTGCGGTCTTTGGAAAGGTAACCGGGAAAATGATCGAGTCCCCAAGTGGAAGACAGTTTCCGGCGAACGGTTCGGATTCTTCCACATCGATGAAGTCGAAGCCTTCAAAGTTTTCCACGTCCACCCATTTGCGGTTGATGAGCAGGGTGGTATCGTCCACAATGGTAACCGCCGATTTGAGATGCAGGCAATCATGCATTTCCACTCCTTGCGTTGTGTAGCCATAGTTGCCGAGCAGTTGATTCATTTGTTCGACCGCAGTCCTATTGCTACGGGTGGACAAACCCACAAATATCTTTTTCCCGAGTACCAAAACATCACCTCCATCCAATGAGGCTGGCGACTCGATGAAGACCAGCTCGCGATAAGGGCTTAAGGCTTGGATTATGGACTTGGTTTCAGGTTTGCGAGAATCAGCTCCTGGATTCGTGATGAGCGCCACTTCCGACAGCACAACCGCAGTATCTTCCACGAAGACGGAGTCGGGTAAATCCGGTTCGGCTGGCAGTTCCAAAACGGCCAAGCCAATCTCCTTGATGGCCTGAACATAATCATGATGCTGAGATCGCGCCACATTCACATCGATGGGGGTGCGAGCAATATGCGTTAGTTCACATTCGTTGAAGCGCGGGCTTACAGCGCGGGTGATGGCGAGTCGCATTATTGTTCCCCGGTGCGATAGCGATCGATCAGGGCCTTGGTGCGCGGGTCTTTGGGGCTCTTGAATAGGTCATCGGGCTTTGAGTCTTCGATCAATTGACCTTCTGACATCACGATCACGCGGTCTGCCACTTCACGCGCAAAGCCCATTTCATGCGTAACGACCAGCATGGTCATGCCGTCTTTGGCAACTTTCTTCATGACATTTAGTACTTCACCGATCAATTCCGGGTCAAGAGCCGAAGTGGGTTCGTCAAAGAGCATGACACGAGGTTGCATAGTAAGCGCGCGCGCGATGGCGACTCGCTGCTTTTGCCCACCGGAGAGACGCAGGGGATATTCATCCTTCTTGAAACTCATACCCACGCTCTCCAGATTTTCTTCGGCCAGCTCAATGGCTTGTTTTCGATTCATACCCTTAACGATCACGGGCCCCTCGATCACATTTTCCAGGACAGTCATATGTGGGAAAAGATTGAATTCCTGAAACACCATGCCCGTTCTGAGACGCAGGTCATGAATCAGCTGACGATGTTCCTTCCCTTTTCCGCTGCTTTCCACTTTGAGGCCGTCCACTTCGATGGAGCCGTGCGATGGGTCTTCGAGAAAGTTAATGCAACGGAGCAGGGTGCTTTTGCCGGAGCCACTGCGACCGATCAGGCATACGACTTCACGCGGTTGAACATCGACAGAAATATCCTTGAGCACATGCAGATGCCCGAAGTACTTATCCAGGTTTGTGACTTGGACAATCGGCGCCATTTTAGCGATCTCCTTTGGCAAGGCGGGTTTCAACCCGACTCTGGATGGAGGTGAGAATGAGAGTCATAATCCAATAGAAAATGGCGGCCATCACAAGCGCTTCCATATTGCGGAATTCAGCGCGCCCGACCCTGGTGGCGCGCCACATGATTTCATGTACAAACCCCGTTGCTGATACCAGCGCCGAGTCTTTCGTCATGGAGATGAAGTCGTTGCCCATTGGAGGGATCGCAAACCGCAGGGCTTGTGGGAGCACAATACGGCGCATGGTTTGTGCCGAGGTCATACCCAACGCGGTGGCAGCCTCCCTTTGTCCCTTGCTAACGGATGAGATACCCGCTCGGAAGGTTTCGCTCATATACGCCCCATAGTTAAGACCTAGAGCCAACACACCCGCCCATAGCCCAGTGAGGACGATGTTTAATTGAGGAAGTGCCAGGAAGAAAAAGAATATTTGAAGATAAAGCGGTGTGCCGCGAATAATGGAAACATAAAAGGTACTTAAGGCATAAATGACAGGGTTTGTGGATAACCGCCCCAGCGCAGCGAGCAAAGCAAGCAGGATTGCGAGAATGATGGAGAGAGCCGAAATCTTGATCGTTTCTACAATACCTTCGGCAACAAAATCTATATTGGCTTGAATAAACTCACTATCCACAGAAATAGTTTTGAGACTGACCCCCTCGTTTGGTAAACCGCCGGGTATGGCCACCAGGACTTGCTCAACCCTTTTACGTACATCAATATTATTTTCGGTGACCGTCTCATAATGCCATGCGGAAATGCCCGTAACATTATCGCTTGATTTGATTTCAATCCCGCTGAACAGAAAAATCAAGAACACCAGCAGGCCCATCCAGGCAAGGAGAACATTTCTGCGGAAAACGAATTTCTTTTTTTGTTGTGCGGCGTACAATAATTCAGCTTGCGATTTGTTTTCGTTCGTGTCTTTTTTGAGAAAGTTCATCCCGGACTCCTCGGATCAAATTCAAGGGAAGCGCCTACTCGCCGCCTCCCTTGAAAAGGTGATCTATTAACTGCCTACTTGTGTCAAATCGATGGAGAACCACTTATTTGAAAGATCAGCAAGACGACCATCTGCATGCATGGCATTAAAAAGCTTGTCCACTTCCGCGCGCAAGGTGTCGGTTGGCAAGGAGGATGATTTGTCAAAAGCAGCGGCAAGCACTTCGCTGAAGACAGGCTCGCCCACCTGTACAACCGGAATACCCGAGGCGATGTTTTCATTCACCACCGTAACGGCAGTCACATATCCGACAAAATCCTCGCGGCCAGCGGCGAGCGCCTGGGCGCATTCCTGATCCGTGGGGAGCGGTATAACGGTGACCGATGGAGCAGCCGCAAAAACTTTGATGCTGGGACCTAGATCGCCACCATTAAGCCACGTTTCATAGGTGGTGGAGGTGCCGGCGCATAATGCCTGTCCGGCGAGAGCATCCAGCGACGTAATCCCTGAATCGGTACCAACTGCCACAACAGCTGGAGTCCCATAATACGGCACACTGAAGTCCAGTATTTGTTGGCGTTCAGGTGTAATGGTCATAGAGCCAACACTTACATCCCATTTATCTGCCCACGAACCGGCAGTAATGGTGTCCCAATCGGGTGTAGCAAAGCAGGTTTCCACAGCAAGTGCATCACCGATCGCCTTTGCAACATCCACATCAAAACCCTGCATTTCGGCGGTTGTGAGGTTATCAGCAGGGCACTTGGTATCGTCTGGCCGTTGACCATCCGGGTTGAGGAAGGACTGGGGTGCGTAGTTGGGATCGGTCGATACTACGATGTAACCACGCTGCTTGATGGCGCCGAGCAAGTCGCTGGCCTCGGCTGCACCACCTCCGCATGCGGTTAATGCTAGTGAGGCAACGATAACCAGCACGAGCACTTTATACAATTTATTCATGAGATTTCTCCTCTTTGGAATGTTTTTAACACGAGTCTGGGATTCTGAAACAGGTGTGCTTATTGTGATAAAAGCACCTCCTTTCTTTCATTCGGTTCCTCCAAGCATAGACTATTTTTTTCAATTATGCAAGAGAACTGCGGATTTTGTTGCCTGGAGAACGCTGAAGCCGCATTGGCTACCGTTACCGATAGTTTAAACGTCTGACTGTTGACAAAGTTGCGATTAATTGACACCGGTGTTGACCCTTTTTGGGTGAGCCCCAAATTTGAAATGGTAAAATATCTTTCGATCAACGATTTGGAGAAGGTACGCCTGCGGTTTTTCCCAGCGCTGTGGCTGAAAGAGCTGAAGGATGAACTCAATTCTGACCCGCGTTACGCCAAGATTGCCAAAAACTGGGAGGGCTACCTCTTTTTCTATATTGAACCAGAAGATCACCTCTGGGAACGGCTCGCGTTCTATCTGGACCTCTGGCATGGTCGCTGCCGAAAAGTTGAATACAATCCTCAGGCTGATAGCCACCCAAACCCAGCCTTTACACTGATTGCCTCCTACAACAACATCACGACCATTCTCTCTCGCAAGCTGAATCTTGTCACCGCCACGCTGACCAGCAAACTGAAAACGCAAGGCAGTACGGGATTCATGATGTGGAATGTGCCACCATGCTCGATTTTGTGCGTCTAGCCCAAGCAGTGACGAAAGAAATTATGCAGAACTCGCAACCCCTAGAAACTCAAGAATCTGTCGACGATACCCGTGCCAATCCCCCTGAAACGTCTCGATGACCAGTTTGTGTGAGGTATATTCGTCAAATAGCAAATCGGTAATCGTGCCAATGTGGTGCCACAGGGTGGCAACTCCGGCGAGGCCGTGGAGATTGCGTTGCTTGAGGTAGGGAAACCGCTCCATATTGTGAATCAATTCCCCTTCAAATCGTGGTCCGCGTAAGGTGCAGATCCTGCGTAATGCCGCGGCCGGATCGTTCAGACGAAAGTAAATCAGGACCGGTTCAAGTGGCCGCGTGAGATTTTGCACTTCTCGCGCATACTCAATGAGCATCTGGGGCCCGGCACTGCCCATCAAGAACATAGCGACCGCATTTTGAAAGAAGACAGACTCAGCAATAACTTGTTGTTTTGTGGCGTTTGTCAGTGTAGCAAAATCTTTCCATTTTTTGAGACTCGTCTGTATGAACTCTTCAACAGTGGCCTTCTCGAAATCAGGAGGTTGGTACTCCTTGCCATTCCAATGCTCATACCACCAAAGTGGATGCGATATTTCAGTTTCCGGAAGCCAGCGCGCAATCCGACCATGTTCTCGCAGTTGGGACGTAAGCCACTGCCCCGTTGTCGTCTTGCCGGAGCCTGGCAATCCGTCTAACACAATCAGATGCGAATCGAAGAGCTTCGGTCTGCTCATGCGACCAACTGAAGTGCCAAAAGGATCTGCTCGTTCATGAGCGAGTCTAGATCATAAAAGGCGTGATAAGTGGCTTCATTCTGGTCAATAAGAATCGCGACACGCCGCTTGCTGTCCCTTTGGAAAGGGTACCGCCAGCACGATACCAGACCCGCCTTGTGATCCATTAACATGGTGAGTGTGAATCCTTCCAACTCATGCTGCTGCCCAAAGCCATCTGACTTTATGGCGGAATTGCATCGTCCACGAAGTATAGGCTATTTTTGGAGAGCTAAATTCGGTTTTAGAAGGAAAGTGTTTTGTCCAGTTCAAGAGAGTCCAACCTAAGGTTCTTAGATAAAGTTCCCATGGCTTGTTACAAAATAAATACTGGTGCGTCATGACCATAAATCTTGGGCCATCCAGCACAGGGGATGTGCAGTCGTTCTTTCAGCTTGGCGGGTTCAATCTCGCTATCTGCAGTTCAGAAGATGATGATTTATGCCAGCGTTTTGCCTTCTGGAGTGGATTTACCAATTCTGCTGCGACCATAGCCTGCCTATATGGTAGGCAATCCTGGAACAAATCCACCAACTACCTGCGCGTGTCCGGCGGCACCAGGTTCTCACGCGAAAATGTTCTCGCCGAGCCGCGATGTTTCTTCGTTATAATAGACTCTTCAAATTCAGACGACGGCTATGGACGCGTCTGCCGGGTGTATGGGAGTACAGTGAGCTGAAACATTCAACAAGAGAGATTATTTGCTGCGCAGCGGAGAGTTTTATTCAGCGCGACTGCATTTCTTAAGAGCGAGGAATCGTGTTGTACTCCGAGATTTTTAGGAAGCTTTCGGAGCTGATCATGTGCCGAGTACACCTCATTTCGTGACGAAAGCCAATGAGCAAAGAATTGAATTGTACACTAGAAAATAAACAGCCAAACGGTAACCATGAGCGTTGAGCAAGAGAATGTCGTAACGCAGGATAGAAACCGGGTAGCAATTCCAGAATGGGTGGAAGATGATGGAATTGCGAAAATGATCGGTTTTGAGCTGGAACAGATTGGATACAATCCAGTTCTTTTTTTCTTTGAAAGTAATATTCCTGAAGATGTAGACTATTTGCTGACATTTGGACCCTATAACAGGATCCTGCCGCTCTGGCAAAATAACGCGCGAACAGCTCTTAGTCGTCGACCGGTTGTAATCCATTGGAATACCGAAGGCATGCCGGATCTGAGAATCCCAGCCAAGTTCATCCAGCTGCTAGCAGCTATGCGATCAAAAATAGGCCGGATGGGACGGATGCGCCACTCTGGCTCCGTATTCGACCATTTTGTTGACTCCATACGATCGGCTTCCCATATTGATCAATGGTTTAAGCGCTACCGCTATCACGGCGATTACGAATATGCTTGTCGGAAGGGCTGGCTGCACGTACTATCGGATACCTCCCATATTTATAGCCAAATCCGTAGCAAAATCGGTCTCCCGACCCTGTATGCTCCTTGGGGCGCAAGCCAACGGTGGTATGAAGATTTAGGTTTAGAGCGAGATCTTGACGTGCTATGGATGGGCACGAGGGGATCTGAACGGCGTAGTCGCATCCTTGATCAGGTTTTCAAAGAGTTAAAATTAAAAGGGTTGAATGTATATATCGGCGATGATGAAGAAAATCCTTTTATCTTCGGTGAGGAGAGAACCAGATATCTCAACCGCGCCAAAATAACATTAAATATCACCCGTACCTGGTACGATGATAATTTTTCGCGCTTTACGATGGCTTGCCCCAACCGCTCACTGGTCGTTTCGGAACCTGTATTGCCCCACTGTCTAGAGTTCAAAGAGAATGTGCATTACGTATCTGCGAAAATCGAAGATTTAGCAAGCACGATTGTGTATTATTTAGAGCATGAAGAGGAAAGAAGGCAGATCGTTAATAATGCCTACGACTTGATGATGACCGACCTCCGATTCGAAAAGAGTTTGCGTAAGATGTTCGCGGCTGCGCGGCAGCAGATAACAAGAGCCCAATGAAGAAGTAATCCCAGGAATATCGCTCAGGCGATCGAATCGCTGGACAGCCACGATTGGGTGATTGGCACAGGTGTGGGAGGCATTCAGACGGTCAATCCAAGCCTTAATGATCGGATTAAGAAACCCGGACTCACGGTTGAGAACAACGCAAACGGTGCAGATTAGGAAATGACTCACTGCGGGTCGATTAAAAACTAAGGCAAGGCCTCAGTAGCCTTGCCTTAGTGGTGAAACAAGATCCGAGAATGCTTTCCTTATGGCTAAGTTTGAAAACGGCTTCGTACAGATTCGAAAAGATGCTTGATGTAGTTGCTGACCTTATTGGCAAAAGGCGCGAGGGTTTGCCTCGATTTCTCTAGATCCATAAAGAAAATTGATCCAGCGAAACTATTATTTTCTCTGCCTTCGCGCTCACCCCCATAATTACTGCCATAGGTATAGAGATAGCTTTTACCCGCATAATAATCTGCGCCGCGGAGAGGGATGCGATTGAGAACTACGCCCACCACTCTGGCTCCTACTAGCTTGATATGCTCCATGGTAGCTTTCGCTAAGGACTCGCGCGTATGGCCAGGCCTGACCACCATCAGAACCCCATCCGCCTTGGAGGCGAGGATCATCGCATCGGGAACGAACAAAGGTGGCCCATCAATAATAACAACATCAGCGACCTCTTCCACCTCAGAGAGGAATAGCTCCATTTTTTCGGAACTTAATAGTTGGGCCGGGTCGGAAGGCTTATTACCCGCCGTGAGCACAGCGATTTGCCCAACTTCTTTAATTCCGATCCTCCAGTCAAAGACAGCGCGGGCGAACACCACGTCAGCTAGACCCTCCTCGTTATCCAGGTTGAAAATTTTATGGATTTTCGGCTTGCGCAAGTCAGCGTCGAGCAAAAACACCTTTTTATTTCTTTGGGCGATGGACAGCGCCAGATTGACAGCCACCGAGGTTTTTCCATCTCCGCTATCTGGGCTGGTGACAAGAATTGTCTTCAGGCGTTGGCCCATTTCTGCTAAATCAATTTCTGTTCTCAAGGCGCGGAATGGTTCGGTTAACGGGTGATTTGAATTGTCTGCGTCGTATAGTCGATTTTTATTTATGCCATCAGCCTGCTCAAAAATACGACCAAGAATCGGAGCTGAAAACATACGCATCACACTGTCAGGAGATTTCAGGGTGTCGTCCAGATATTCAAGCAGGTAGGCTTCGCAAGCGGCCAAGATAAAACCAACGACGACTGCCAGCAGTATGGTCAATCCTTTCGTGGACCCAATTGGACTGGATGGTAATTCAGCAGCTGCAATGATCGTCAATGTATTGATCGCCCCTTGTTGCGTATTAGCGAGCAATAATCCATAATTATTTTCCATGGTGCTCAGCTTCGACCCTAAAGACGAAATCTGGTCTTGTATTTCACTAATTTGCTGGGCACTAAACGTATTGGCCAGTTCTTCCTGCAGTTTCTCGATTTCGGCCTCGGTTTCCTGGATCTGTGCTTCGAGATTGTTCAACCGGTCCTGAACGAAGTCCTGGCGACCTTGTCCCTCAGACTGAGGACTGACGGGACTCATAAGGATCAGTTGCGCGGCTAATTCGTTGGCCACTATCTGAGCGCGCTCAGGGTCAGTGTCGTTGACGGTGATCTGTATCAATTGGGTGTTCGGTAGCGCCTGGGCGAAATACTCCGGCAATCCATCCATCCCTAGGGCATTCCTGGTTGCGTTTCGGACCAGCTCTCGATTGGCAAGATCGGCGTACGCGGCGGCCAGTTGTTGGCCCAAATATAATTCGTTGGTGGAGGGATTGGGATCGTTGATGGTCGTACCAATCATGAGGGTAGTGTGGGCCCGGTAAATTGGCGGCTGGCGCATGACGCTCATAGAGCTGAATATTGCAGCTATTAGAGTTGAGGCAACCACTAACCACCACCACTTGCGTAATGGGAAGATATATTTATTCAGTTCCATCGGTTCCTACGCATCAAATAAAAGTTGCTGTAAATTTCTTCAATCATCGTACCACCATACTCCATTGGTTATGCCTCTTCACGCGTATGTGGCCAGCCTAAGCTGGGTTTTTTGTAAATATGCCGCAGACAAAATCCAGGGCATACACTACTTCAGACTAGTAGACCTAGCACATTGTAGGTCGCACCGGAGCTGAACCGGTAAGACATGCGTTTGCAATGGGCTGCACATCCCTGTGCTGAGTAGCAAAAAGAACTATAGCCATGACGCAGCAATCTTAATTTGGTAACAAGCCATGGGAAACTTTATCAAAGACAAATCGCTGTAATTCCGGGCAGATTTAGGTATTGCACGTGTCGGAAAGCATCACAACAATCCTTATGAATACCATCAAGAGCCGGCCGCCTGTGCAACGGACGGGCGACTCTCGATTGTGCACCGAACCGCTCGGGGAGGCTTTTCCTGGCTGGGTGTGAATTTATTGACTTTCGGAACCTAATTTTATGATTTCCGTAGAGTGTCTAAATCCACAAGAACCTATGATTTTCTGTCCAATTCGCCATGTTCGGTGCGAATCCAGGTGACTTGTTTTCGCCTAAAGCGTGAGATAAATGCTAGCCATGTGCGCCAGAGGATGAAATAAGGTCCTAAGAGAATGGCGATATAAGCTCGGACAGGCGCGCGTTCCAGAGCTAATCCCATCAGTGGGTAAGCAAACAACAATACCACCATTGCCGCCCAGGCGCCAACAAGGGGCCACGGGAAGATATGTTTAAATAAATAATTAATCAGAAATTGGATCATCAAAAAGATCAAACTCAATAGGCTCAGCGTTGAAAAAGATGGGAAACTGGCTTGAATGGCCCCGTCCAACATGGCCAAATTGCGCTTTTTTATCCCTTCGCTAAGGAGGCGATTTACATATTGTTTACTCGAGTCGTGGGTACCGCGCAACCACCGGGCACGCTGCGCCCGTGCACGGTCCCAGGTGATGGGTGCTTCACCGTAACCCATCGCAGCTGGCTCGTACGCGATTCGGATACCGTTCAAGAGAAGTTTGTGCCGTAAATGATAGTCTTCGGTTAGACCTTCGCCCCAACCGAGTTGAAGGAGGACCTCCAGACGAAAACATATCGAATCACCCATGTTTTTAGCGGACCAACCAAGATTGGAACGGCCAAGATTCTGAAAACGGTTATCGATCAAGAACATGGCCCAAGTAAGGGCTGGAAACCAACCCTGATTGGGATTACTTATGATATGCTGTCCTTGAATAACCTGGTCTCCCCCCATCAATCGACTGTTCATGATCCGTAAAAATTCAGGATCGACCCGGGTGTCAGCATCGAAGATCAAAACTGCATCGCACTGATCCTTTTTCAGTATTTTTTGGAAAAGCCAGGAGAGAGCAGCCCCTTTGCCGGTTCTTGGCCCCTCGTTGCGCTCATGAACGACAGCGCCAGCATGCCTGGCAGCCTCCGCGGTATTGTCTGAACAATGATCAGCGACGATATGAATGGTGAACAACTCTGACGGATACTCGAGGCCGCGTAGGCGATTGACAGTTGCCGCAATTACCGAGGCTTCATCGTGGGCGGGAATCGCGATTGCAAAGCGGGTGGACGGCTGCCGCTGCACCACAGCCGACGACCCCCGGGCTGAAGCCACCGCTAGCGTGCACAGGTAACTGACGGCTAGTAATACCATCAGGATGGCACCAAATGAGATAATGGTTACAACATTCATCTTTAGCTCCGGCCGAGAGGCCTGATCTCGTACGAGATAATATTCACTTCCCTAACCCATGTAGGTCAGGCATCCGCCATTTTCCATTACTTGAAGCGTGAGCAATGCATCGACATAAAACTTGGCAGCCCAATTCGGGTATGTAAAACGTTCATAGCGACCATAGAATGGTGCCGAGCCAGCAATGCCGCCTCGCACGCCCGGATTGGCGGCACTCAACTTCTGAGTGCGGCTGACGAACAGGATCGCCCGCCTGGCGCCTTCGGCGTAGATAGGCTGATCCCGCAGCGCGAAAAGACGCAGCCAGAGTCGGCTCGCCTGGCAGTTGCCTGTGAGACAACTCGAGCGGCTCGTTGCCCGCCAGCCTGAACGATACGTGCTGGACAGCCAACCGTCGGCGCGCTGCCGTGCGAGCAGGGCGTCTGCCGTTCTGACGGCCGCGCTGACATAGCGTTCTTCGTTAAGCAGACAACCCGCTTCAAACAGACCCTCGGCGGTGTAGACCAAGGTATGCGTGAACGGATCCTCCTCGTCTCGAAAGGCACAATTCCTAAACCAGCCATCACTGTCCTGTTGACTCAATACCCAATCCAAGTTAAGAACAGCGGCGCGGCGATACGCCTCCTGTTTCGTGCAGCGATAAAGCTCTAGGAGTGCCCAGGCAACGCGCGAATCGATGGTCTTGACAACACCCAAATGCTGATGTGTTGTCCAGGCTCCGGAGCTAGATTGGATGGCTGCAAGCCAATTCCCGGCTCGCGTGGCCGCCTCGAGGTAACGGGCCTCCTGGCTGGCGGAATAGGCCGCTAACCACCCAAACAGCACCTGACCAGTGTCAAAAACAATTGGCTGCGAAGAGGCGTTAGCCCAGTGCACTACAGCACCCTCAGGCGTTGCTGCGCTTAGCAAATAGTCTGCCAGTTTCAGAGCCAGTACTTTCAAGTCAGGACGGTCCATCGCTATCGAGGCGTTCAGCAGAGTCGGAATAGTGTATCCTGTCGTTTCGGGATAGGATGGCGACCAACGGCGCCATATCAAGTGGTAGCCCTTGGAGATACCCCCATCTCCGGATGCACGCTGCGCGTTCCCAATCCAATCCAGCGCGGCTTCCAGCCGCTGCTGGGTAACGAGCTCAGCCAAAACCGGCTCACTCGGCAGAGAAGAAGTCAAGATAACGATCCTCCAGTCATATACATGGGCTATTGAAGTTTAGAAGCCGGGCAGGGCGGCGATCAACAATCCGTACTGACGGGCGGTGTCGATCCATTGGTTGTACCCTCGCGGTTGTAGCAACCGCAGCGCCCGCCCTGTTAGATAGCGCGCCAGAGCTGCCTGCAGCAGGATCAGCTTGTATAGCATAGCTGCCAGCCGGCCGCGCCGCTTGCGAAAAAACTTGGTTTTATTGCGGTATAGTTCGATGAACATCGCGTCGGCCACCTGCCGGGTGCTCTGGCTGCCTTTATGGGTGACCACTGCTTGAGGCACCCAGTGTAACTCCCAGCCAGCCTGCCCCAAGCGATCACATAAGTCGATCTCTTCCGAAAAGACAAAATAGTCTTCATCGAACAATCCCATGCCCCTCACCACGTCGCCACGCAAGAGCAAACAGGCACCGTGAAGAATATCTACCCTACGCGGCTGCGCGAAAGTCAGGACGAAAGGCGGATACTCACTGAGGGGATAAAGCCGGTCAAGGTGGAAGAGGCGCCACCATTCACGGAACAGAGTTGGCCGACGCCAAACAGATAACTGTCCCGATCCATCAGGGTTGATTAGTCGCGGGCCGACTGCCGCCACATTGGCGTGCTCGGCCAAATATTGGAGCAGCCGATCAATGGCACCCGAATGGACCAACGTGTCCGGGTTCAACAGCAACCAATACTTAGTGGTGGTGAGGGCCACTGCCCGATTGTTGGCCTTCGCAAAGCCCATGTTCTCGCTGCTTTGGATCAGTTTTACATGAGGATATATGTTGGCCACAGCTTCGGCACTGCCGTCGGTCGAGGCATTGTCCACTACTACGACCTCCAGTTCGGCCACTGTTGGGTTAGCGAAGATTGATTCAAGGCATTCCAGCAGATCCCGGCGCGTATTCCAGTTGACGATGATGATCGAAAGTATCATGATGACTGTGTCGGATTGTCTGGCATATACCCCTTTGAACTTCTGGCGAAACAATTCAAAAGGTAATCTTCGATTTGCTGCACCATCCTGTCTAAGGTGAAATTTTCGAGCACTGTCTGGCGACCCGCTTGTGCCAGACGACAACGCAGGTCAGGATCAGTGATGAGCCGAGTAACCTGTTCGGCCAAAGCATCCGGATCCTCCGGCGCGAAGGTAAACCCCGTTTCGCCATCCCTCAATCTGTCCTTCGTGCCACCG
>Ga0075418_10001713_pt1 | contig 24973 bp, 20 predicted proteins | sample SoiMetdeltSBSDD2_FD_81776 | JGI IMG/M metagenome (GOLD analysis project Ga0075418, IMG submission 81776) | Bulk soil microbial communities from a Populus tree surrounding site in Tennessee, USA - Soil MetaG P. deltoides SBSDD2 | ecosystem: Environmental > Terrestrial > Soil > Tree plantation...
ACCGGCAGCCGTCAGGACCGGCTTCCCGTCGTGCCCGAGGCCGTGCCGATCCACCTGACCGGGCTCGATGCGATCTGGCGCCTCGATGCCCCCGACCTGACCTGTTCCGTCGATGCCGGCGTGCAACGTTACGTGCTCGACGAGGCATTGCAGCGCGTTGGTCTCGAACTGCCGTGTCCCGGCGAAGGCACGATCGGCGGCCTGTTCGCGAGCGATGCGCTCGGTGCCGCGACGGCCGGCGGAGCTTCGCCGCGCACGCTGCTGCTCGGCATGGAGGCCGTGCTGGCCGATGGCACGGCGTGGAAGAGCGGCGCCCGCGTCGTGAAGAGCGTCGCGGGCTTCGACGTGCACAAGCTGCTCGTCGGGAGCCAGGGCCGGCTGTTCGCGGCCACGCGGCTGCACCTGCGGCTACGGCCGCGGCCCCGCGCCGAAGCGTGGTTCTCGCGCCGCGGACTCGGCCAGGCCGAGGCGCTCGCCCAGTTCATGGCCTTGCGAGCGCTGCCGGTCCCGCCGGCCACGCTGCTGCTGCGGTCCGATCGGAACGGCTTCGATGTGGCCGGCCGGATCGCGGGCCGTCCTTCGTTCGTCGACGCGATGCTGCGCACGCACGCACTCGCGGCCGCGGGTCCGATCACAGGCTTCCACCTCGACGCGCCGCCGGGTGGCGAAGTCCTCATGGGCATCGTGCTGCCGAGCCGCATCCCGGCTCTGCTCGCCGCGGCCCCGGCCGGTGCGGCCCTGCTCGTGCTGGGCGGTGGGCGCTTCGAGCTCGGGCTCAATGCACCCGCGCAGACCGATGCGCTGCTCGGTTCGCTGCCGGGCATCCCTGCGCACGCCTGCATCATCCGCGGCGCGCAGGCGCGCCGCGGTCTCGGCACGCCGATCGACCCGGGCCAGCAACGGCTCACCCTCGGCCTCAAGCAAGCGCTCGATCCGCATGGCATCTTCGTCTGAGCCAACCGGCGGCGCCGTCGCGCCGCGACAACACGTCTCCGCCTACACGCGGTCGCTCGACTGCGTGCACTGCGGACTCTGCCTGCCGTCGTGTCCGACCTACCAGGTCCTCGGCGTCGAGGCCGACTCGCCGCGCGGCCGCATCTACCTGATGCGAGCGCTGGCCGAGGGCCGCGTCGCGGACCCGAGCGCGATCCGCCCCTTCCTCGACCGCTGCCTCGACTGCCGTGCCTGCGAGACGGCTTGCCCCTCGGGGGTCCGCTACGGCGAGATCCTCGAGACCACGCGCGGGGAACTCGAAACGAGGCTGCCCTCTCGCGGGTTCTCGGCGAGGCTCGTGCACTTCCTGCTGACCCGCGTCGTCGCGAGGCAGAGCCGCCTGCGGTCCCTGTTCTCGCTGCTCGGCGCGGCCGAGGCCGTCGGCCTGCGCTCGCTCGCCACACGGCTGCGCCTGCTGCCAGCGGCGATGGCTGCCCTCGCACCGCCTGTTCCCGCGCGTCGAGAACGCCGCGCGCTGCCGACCGGCCTGCATCGACCGCACGCTTTTGTGCGGGCACGCGGCGTTCGCGTGGCCTTGTTCACGGGCTGCGTGATGGAGCAGATGTTCGGCCGCGTGAACCGGGCAACGCTGCAGGTGTTGCTCGCGAACGGATTCGACGTGCTCGTGCCCGCCGCCCAGCGCTGCTGTGGCGCGCTGCTCGTGCACGCGGGCCTGCCCGAGCGGGCGCGCACGCTCGCGCGCGCGAACCTGGCCGCATTCGCCGACGCCGACGTGGTCGTCAACAACTCCGCCGGCTGCGGTTGTGCGATGAAGGACTACGGCCACCTGCTCGGGGACGAAGCGGGTGAAGCTTTCGCGCGGAAGTGCCAGGACATCAGCGAGTTCCTGGCCGCGGCCGGGCTGTCGGCCGCGCCGGCCGAATGCCGCGCCAGGGTCGCCTACGACGACCCGTGCCACCTCTGCCATGGCCAGGGGGTGCGCGGAGCACCGCGTTCGCTGCTCGCGCAGGTGCCTGGCCTGACTCTCGTGGCCCACGCTCGCCCCGAAGACTGCTGCGGCTCCGCGGGCATCTACAATCTGCTGCAGCCCGACCTGGCTCGCGAAATAGGTCGGCGCAAGGCCGAAAGCCTGCTGCAGGCAAAGGCAGACCTGGTCGTGACCGGCAACCCCGGCTGCATGATGCAGATCGAAAGCCACCTGCGGCTCCTCGGCCACTCCGTGCCCGTTCGCCACCCGATCGAACTCCTGGTGCCGCCCGCATGACCCGCGTCCTCCCCCTGCTCTGCCTCGGCTGCGTCGTCACCATCGGCGCTTCCGCCTACGGCCTGCTCGGCACGCGCACGCACCTCCCCCCGTCCGGCAGACCGCCGAGCCCTGCACCGACCGATTCCTCGTGGGCCGATTCCCCGTGGGCGGTCGCCTTGCGAGAGGCCCGCCGCGAGTGCTCGCTGCCGGCCCTCGATGCCGTCGTGAAACGGCTGCAAGAACACGTCGCGGGCAGCGCGTCGGATCGCACCGCCTGGCACTTGCTGGCCGAGGCCCTGCTCGAGCGCGTGCAACAACGCGCCCATCTGCGCGGTCTGACGGCCGGGGCGCCGCTCTGGTCCGAGCTGCCGAGCGAGATCGCCCGCGACGTCGACAACGGGCTCGCCGCCGTGGCTCGCGCGCGTGAGCTCGGCGACGACAGCGGCGCCCTGTTCCGCATCGAAGCGGCTCTGATGAGCCAGCGCATCACGGGGCTCGGTTCCGCACTGCAGTGGAACACGAAGGTCTCGGCTGCCATCGACGCGGCGATGAAGCGGGCCCAGGACGATCCGCAGCTGCACGTCGTGGTGGGCCTGCGCCTGCTGATGGCCCCGAACCTGCTCGGCCACGATCCCGAGCGCGCGCTCGAGCACTTCGAGTTCGCGGCCCGCGCGCTCGCGGACGACGAGCGTCCGGCCGTGTTCGCGGCGATGGCCAGCTACCTGCAGCGCAAGCGACAGCAGGCCGTCGCGTGGCTCGAACAGGCCGTGGCGCGCAATCCGAAGAACTCGTTCGCGCGCGTGGTGCTGCAGCGCGTGCGACGCGACGAAGGCGACCCGTTCGGCCGCGATGTCAGCGTCGCCGAGGCTGCAGCCGGCAAGTAGGCGTTTGCTTCTCGGTCACTGTCTGCCGAAGCCGCTGCCACTGCCATGGCTTGGGGTGCGGGGAACCGCGGGAACGGCTGCCGGTGGCTGGACAGCCGAGGGACTCGCGTAGCCGCTGCCACCGCCGAAGCCGGCGAAGGGAGTCCCGGGAACGGGAGCCAGCGGCTGGCCGGGCGGCTGAGGGAAGGACTGGCCGTGCGGCGCATCCTCCTCGTCCTCCTCGTCCTCCTCGTCATGCGCCTGCTGCCTGATCTTCTGCATCAGCGAGCGGATCTCGCGCATCTCCTTGCGCATCTCGTCGATCATCGCGCGGATTTCGGCCTCGTCATCGGCCTCGGCAGCGCGGACGCGCCTCGCGGGGGTCGACCTCGAGCGAACAGCAGTCTCCCCGTGCTCACCAACACCGAGCTTGCCCCGCAGCGCTTGGGCATGGGCCCTCAGTTCGTGTGCCTCGGCGGCGGCACGGGATGCCTCGTCCACGGTGCGCGCCACCGCGGTGGGCAGCTTGTCGGCGTACGCGCGCGACACGTCCGCGTGGCCGCGCTTCGACTGCGCTCCCTTCTCGGCGTAGGCCTTGGCCATGTCGGCGTGGGCCTTGGCAACGTCGGTGTAGACCTTTGCTGCGCCTTCGCGCGCACGCTCCATCTCTTCGTATTCGGCGTAGGCCCGGCGAGTCTTCGGAGTCTCCGGCGCCAGCGGAGCGGCAGGGGGCTGTGCTTCCACGTATCGCTTCGCATCCGCCTTTCCCGCCCTCGATGGCTTGATTGCCCTCGGCGTCCCGCCAGTGGGTGCATCCCCTTCGTACTGGTAGACGCCACGCTTGCCTTCCACGGACCTGGCGCGGCGCAGCTTTGGCGTTTCGCCACCCTCTTCGATGGTGACACCCTCCTCACCGGAGGTAGCCCTGAGTCGCTTGACTTCGAGGCCCTCGCCAGCGCGGACCTCGACGGCGCCACTCTCGACCGGTGCCAGCCCAGGCCTCTTCGCCGTCGTTGTCCTGGCGTTGCGCAACTGGGCCACGATGTCCTGGAGCGTCTTCCTCGCCTTCGCCTGCTCCTCGGCCGTCAGGTCGTCACCTTCGAGCAGCGCGATCACCTCGGCGAGGCGCCGCTGCACGCGCTCGTTCTGATCGGGGCCTTGCGCCGGCGCGCGCATACCCCCCATCGGCGCAGCTTGAGCCGGTATCCACACGGTCGTGGCAGCGACGCATGCTGCCGACAAGAGACAACTCCACAGCGTCTTCTCGATCCACAGGGTCTTGTTCATGGTTCACCTCGGCGATTCAACTACTTCGATGTCTCGGCGGTCGAGGCGGACACGCAGACGCGCACTCAGCCGTTCGAGAACGAGCAGCCGATGCGTGAGCATCGACACGAGCTGCTCGAGTTCGGGGGACTTGCGCCGGCCTTCGAGGTCGGCTCGCAGGCTCGCGACTTCGGCCACGAGCTCGGCGTGCTCCTGTTGCAGGAGCTGGGCCGCGGACCGCAGCGGACTCGCAGCAGGAATCTTCGCGCCCAAGGCTGCGAACACCGCGGCTGCAGGCGACTCACTCACGATTGCGGTCGGGGCAGACGGCGCCGGCGCGCTTGACGTCGCCGCCACGCCGGGCGCCACCAGGGTCAGCGCCGACAACGACACGCCGCTGCACGCCATGGCCACGAGGCGATGGGGTCGCGACCGCCGCTGCGGCTTCAACGCGGCTTCGATGCGTTCGCGCAGCGACGAAGCGCGCGCCGCCATGCCGAGCGCCACGAGCGGCGTGCCGGATCCCGGCCGCAGCCATTCGGCGACGTCGAGCAGACACCGCGCTACGGCCGTCGGACTCGAGTGCTGCGCCGCGATCGCATCGCAGCGGAACTCGATCAGCCGCGCCCACCGGCGCCGCACGGCGAGGAACAGCACCTGCCAGGGAAACAGCGCCTGTAGCCAGGCCGCGAGCCACATCCAGCCCGGATCACCGCGGCGCAAGTGCGCGATCTCGTGGGCCAGCATCGCGCGCAGCGAGGCATCGCCGAGTTCGCAGGCACGGGCGGGCAGGCAGATCTCGGGCCTGATCAAGCCGAACGCGATCGGCGTCGCGATGAACTCGCAAGTGCTCACGTGCGGCGACTGCCGCATGCCGAGCCCGCGTGCGACCGTGGCCGCCATCGCGAGCACGCGCGAGTCCACGTCGGGTTGCCGCAGCGCGAGCACGCGGTGCAGGCTGACCCGCACGAACCACAACCACAGGAGCCCCAGGACCATGAGACCTGCGGCGGCCGCGACGATCGCGATGGGCCCTGACCATGGCACGACGTCCGGCGCAGTCATCGCCGGCAGCACCGGGACCGCCGCCGGCTCGTCGGCGACGAGGCCGCCCGACAACAGCGGGGCGTTCGGCGTCAACGCGAGGAACGGCCACGGGCTGCCGAGCGCGAAGTACTGCACGCTGCTGCTCACGAGGGCAGCCCACAGCGAGAGTCGCAGGGCTCCTTCCTGGAATCCGATCGCACGGTTGCGCAGAGCGGTCCCGAGCAGCAGCGCGATCCCGAGCACGAGCGTCGAGTGCAGCGCGAACGTGCACAGCCAGTCCGCCACACCCTGGAGGTCAGCCGCGGTCATGGCCGGCGCCCCTTCTTCTGGCTGCGTTCGGCGTCCGCGACCTGTTTGCGCAAGTCGTCGAGCTCACTGAGCTCGATCTCGCCTTCCCGCAGCAGGTGATTCACGAGCGCCAGCGGATCGCCGTCGAACAGCCGCGCCACGAGGTCGCCGACGAGGTTGCGTTGCACGAGGTCAGGGTCGACCTCGGCGCGATAGAGGAACTGGCGGCCCTGCCCGCGGTGCGACACGAGCCCCTTCTCCTCCATCTTGCGCAGCATCGTGGCAATCGTCGTCAGCGCGAGCCCGCGGTCGCTCAACGCGCCGTGAACCTCGCTGACAGGGGCTTCGCCGCGGTTCCAGAGCGCACGCAGGATCGCCAGCTGCAGGTCGCCGAGATTGCGGGGTCCCTTCATGCGTCCAGATACTACCAGAGTAGTCGAATCCAACTACTCAGGTAGTAGCAAGACGCTCCCGGAAATCCATTGCTTGCGATGCGGGCAAAGAACCCGCCTCGGGGGCGCCGGGCGCCGTCGATCAGCCGCCGATCGGCGCCACGATCGAGTGGAGACCGGCCGTGATCGACAGCAGGCCGTTCAACGCAAGTGGGTCGAGCACAACCCACTGCGTGAAGAACGACATGCCGATGTAGCCGGTAGTGCCCGGCAGTTGGATCGGCAGCGTCGCGAGGCCCCCGCCCGCACCGCCGCCGACCGTAACGCCTGCGTTGACGATGACGGGATTGGCCCGGAGCATGCAGTTGGACATCGGATAGCCGAGCAGGCTCGGGAGGTCGACGGGCAACGGGATCGGTCCGAAAGCGGTGTTGCTGTCGCCGAAGATCCAGAGGTAGATGCGCTGCGATGCAGCGTTCGCCAGTTGGTGCGTCCACAGGATGCCGGGCCAAGGGATCTCCGAGGCCGTACCCACGGGCACGAACCCTCCTTCCCCAGGGCAGCCGGAGCCGAAGCTGATCATCACGCCAGGGCGAGCGGTGAAGCGCACATCCATGCCGAGACCGTCGCTCACCGTACCGCTCGTCGCACCGGCCGAGCCGGGCGCGTAGACGCGCATGATCGTGCCCACCTGGCCGGCAGCGCCGCGGAAGTTGTAGGAGAAGGGCAGGCTGCCGAGGCTGTTGCCGAAGATCCTGATCTCGAGCAGGACTGGCCGCACTCCATCCCAGGTGAACTTCGTGAGGAACGGCACGGTGAGGACCACGGCGCCGGGCGTGCCGGCAAGGAGTTGCACGTTGCCGGGGGGCTTCACGACGACCGGTGCATCGGCGTAGTTCGTGTTGAAGTTGCCCGTGACGCCCGACCAGAGGCCGTGCGACATCAGGATCTCGCAGTTGATCTGCGCCGCTTGGCTCGTCGGCGTCGTTCCGGCCAGGAACTCGATGCGCTCGATGCGCATCGGGGTCGGCAGTTGAGCCTGAAAACTCGGCGCGGAGAACCACTGCTGGTAGCGGCCGATGCCAGCTGGCCAGGGGCGGTCGACGTTGACGGCCCCCGGCAGGCCCGGGATCGTGAAGGTCACGCTCTGCGCGGACAGCGTGGCCAAAATACAAGGCAAGAGCAGGAGGGCTCGCATGAGGGAACTCGAACTACGCCGGGATTGAGGCAGTGTACTGGATGGCGAGGCCAAAGGAGAGGCTGCCTCTCGAGCGGGGGTTAGAAGCCCATAGTCCTGGCCACTGTCCCGGCAACGCGCGTTGAGACGGCCCCTGGGGAAGTGATGCCCCGCCCGGACGCCGAAATGCGCCTTTCGCGGTCCACTGCGGAGGACATCCGCTGGATGCCCGCTAGAACCATCAGTTCCATCTCGCGCCGTGGGGCACCATTTGCGCCCGGGTGCGGAGATGGCAGATGCCACCGGTTCGAGGCCGTGAGGCGCCTTCTGGCCCTGGTACGGACCGAAACTTCGAGCCCGAGCGTTGCGCCCGGCCGCTCCCGAGCGGCTGCGGCCTCGATCCAACACGTGGATCGACAGTCACTTCGATGATGCCTTACGGTCGGGGACGGAACCTTTACCGCGGGGGGGCTCCGACCTTGACCGGAATCGCGGCAAGGTCCACGGCATGATCTCTCCGCCGATCCCCGATGGGTATTGGCAGACTGCCGATAGTGGTGAGGCCCGCGTCATGAGTGAACTGCCGGAGATCGAGACGATGCGTCTGCCAAACGAGAGCCTCAGCCGCCAGCATCGCCAGCCCGACCCTGCGCCGAGCCCGTCGGCCGGCGCCCCGACCGCCGAACCGGCCGCCGGCAGTGCCCCCGCGGCACTCGCCCCGGTGCCGCCCCCCCCGCCGCCGCCACCGATCGCTTCGATCGACCGGACGACGCTGTTCGTGAATCGCGAACAGTCGTGGCTCGCCTTCAACCGGCGCGTGCTCGAGGAGGCCCAGGACCCCACGGTGCCGCTGCTCGAGCGCGTCAAGTTCCTCGCCATCGCGAGCACCAACCTCGACGAGTTCTTCGAGATCCGGGTGGCCGGCGTCATGGAGCTCTTCGACGCCGGCTTGCAGGGCGAGAACCCCGACGGCATCAAGCCGCAAGACGAGCTCGAGCTGGTGCGGACAGGTGCTCATGCCTTGACCGCGTTGATGCACGTCACCTGGCGCGAGCAGCTCGTGCCGGAACTGGCGAAGGCCGGCATCGAGTTCCGGCCCGTCCGGCAGTTGACCTTGGCCCAGCAGAAGTGGGTCGACTCCTACTTCCGGAAGGAGATCTATCCGATCGTGACGCCGCTCGCGGTCGACCCGGCGCACCCGTTCCCGGTGCTGCTCAACAAGTCGCTGAATCTCGTCGTGCTGCTGCTCGATCCGCGCCAGGTCCGCCGCACGCACCGCATGGCGGTCGTGCAGGTGCCGCGCTCGCTGCCGCGCCTGCTGCGGCTGCCCGAGATCGACGGCCAGCGCGCTTACGTGTTCATGGCCGACATCGTGCTCCAGAACCTGCGCGAGCTGTTCCCGGGGCTCGAGGTCGTGCACGCGAGCACGTTCCGCGTCACGCGCGACAGCAATCTCGACGTCGACGAAGTGCACGGCACCGACCTCATGAGCTCCATCGAGAAGGAGCTCGTGAAGCGACGCCGCGGCGAACCCGTGCGCCTCGAGATCGACAGCGGCGCGCACCCCGACGTGATCGATCGCTTCCTCAAGGCCTTCGCGCTCGAGATCGACGACGTCTATTTCTGCGACGGACCCGTGAACCTCGGCCGCATCAGCGAGCTCTACCAGATGGTCGAGCAGCCCGAGCTCAAGGAGCCGCCTGCTTCGCCGCGCCGTCAGTGGAGCTGGGTCACTTCCGACGAGATGTTCGCTGACCTGTCGCTCGGCGACATCCTGCTCCATCATCCCTACGAGTCGTTCGCTACCGTCGAGGACTTCGTGCGCTTCGCCGCGCGCGATCCCAAGGTGCTCGCGATCAAGCAGACGATCTACCGCGCGGGCAGCAAGAACCCGATGGTCGAAGCGCTGATCGAGGCCGCGCAGCAGAAGAAAGTGGTCACGGCGATCGTCGAGCTCAAGGCGCGATTCGACGAAGAGGCGAACATCCTCTGGGCGCGGCGCATGGAGCAGGCCGGTGTGCACGTCGTCTACGGCATCGTCGGGATGAAGACGCACGCCAAGTGCACGCTGATCGTCCGGCGCGAAGACGACGGCACGCTGCGCCGCTACTGCCACATCGGCACCGGCAACTACAACCCGGCCACGGCGCGGCTCTACACCGACGTCGGGTTGTTGTCCGGGCGCGCCGACCTCGGCGAGGAGGTCGCCGAGACCTTCAACATGATCACGGGCTACACGCGTGTGCCGCAGATGGAGCACCTGCTCGTGTCTCCGTTCACGATGCGCGACAAGGTGCTGCAGCTGATCCGCAACGAGATCGAGAACAAGAAGGCCGGCAAGCCCGCGGGCATCCGCGCCAAGCTCAACAACCTCACCGACCCCCAGGTCATCGTCGCGCTCTACGAAGCGTCGCGCGCCGGCGTGACCGTGCAGCTCGCCGTTCGCAGCAGTTGCTGCTTGCGACCCGGCGTGCCCGGCCTCAGCGAGAACATCACGGTCAAGGCGATCATCGACCGTTTCCTCGAACACAGCCGCGCCTTCTCCTTCGAGAACGCGGGCAACACGCTCGTCTACCTGTCGTCCGCCGACTGGATGGCTCGGAGCCTCGACCGCCGCGTTGAAGTCGCCGCTCCCGTGCTCGACCCCGAGCTCAAGAAGCGCGTCATCGACGAGGTGCTCGGCATGTCGCTGAACGACAACACGAAGGCGCGTCGTGTGCTGCAGACCGGCCAGAGCGAACGAATCGTGCGCGGCGAGGGCGAGGTCGCGCTGCGCAGCCAGCAGGCGCTGCTCGAGATGGCGCAGAAGCAACCCGAGTCGACCGGCGATGGTTCGGTGTCCGAGCCGCAGAAGCGGCGCAAGAAGAAGAAGAAGGCGTAGCAGCCCGGCCGCGCGCAGCGCGACAGCTTGCGAGACTACGCGCCCAGAGGCTCGATCCCTTGAGTGCGCGGCGGAGATCCCGTACGGTCGCGCCGCCTTGGAACCGACCGTCCCTGACTCGCCACCAACCGTCAGTCGCGCCATCCCGATCACCGCGTTCGTGTTCTTCGGCATCTGCATCGTGCTGACCTTCGCGCTGCAGGAGCGCGGCCAGGCCATCAGCGGGCCGACCGATCCGCTCGCGCAGCGCGGCCACGACATCTATCGCAGGGTCTGCCAGGCGTGCCACAACGCCAATCCGAGGCTCGACGGCACCAGCGGATCGACGCCGGGTCCCGCGATCGCGGACGCGAGCCTCGAGCTGCTGGAGGCGCGCGTGGTGCGCAAGGAGTATCCCGCTGGCTACAAGCCGAAGCGCGCCACGCAAAACATGACCGCGTTCCCGGATCTCGCGCCCGAGATCGAAGCACTCGCTGCGTTCCTCGAGTGGAGCCGGCAGTAGTTCCCGTCGCCGCGGTGCGAGATCACGGCGCCACGGGCTGACTCACCGGGGGCGAATCATGGCCCACCGCTGAGCAAGAGGCTCATCAGCACGACGAAAACCACCGTCACCGCAAACCCGAGCGTGATTGCGCCCTTCACGGTGGTCAGCGGCTTGCGCGTCTTCTCGTTGCCCTTCAGGGCATTCCACTGCAGCGCACCGACGAGCACCACGAACACGATCCACCAGACCATCGGCCCCTTGAGGCCGATCAGGTTGGGCATGTGCGAAGCCGCCCCCATGTAGAACAGCATCGGGATCGACAGCACGAAGTTCGTGCGTGAGGCCATGCCGGCAGTCGCTCCCTTCGCGGCTGCCTCGGGAATCGCCTGACCGCCCTTTGCGACCTGTTCGGCCGACGCGATCACGACCTTCTGGTTCGGCCAGATCACGAACCACACGTTGAACCACATCAGCGTGCCGAGCAGGCCGCCGGTCAGGATCAGCGTGACGTAGGGCGAATCCCACGGTACGGCCTGCGCGCCGTGGGTCTTGGCCATGATGATGCTCCAGCCGGTCAGGAACGTGAACATCGCACCCCAGCGGAACCACCACAGCGCCACCGGCAACACACCTCGCACCATGCCGCTGCGCACCCCCGCGTCCGCGTTCTTGAAGAACGGCGTCTGCACGAGGTTGAAGTAGTAGAGCATCCCGATCCAGGCGATCCCGGCCAGGAAGTGGAACCAGCGCAGCAGGAACTGCACGCCGTCGGCAGTGAAGAGGGAGCCCATGGTCTTGCCTTCTTTTGCAATGCCCCTCGGTTCGTGCCGGTGCCGGCACGGGGGGCGGCGAGAGGGAGTGCGACGAGAACGAACTCGGCATCGCGGGACCGCGTCCGCGCGAGATCCGGCCGAGGGGGTGCGATGATAGCTGCGGGCCCCAATGAATCACGCTTCTTCGGCATGGCCGGACTTCGCCGCGTGTCCGCGGCAGCAAGGGGCTCGGTGGAATCGCGAGTGCGCCGACGTGCGTAGCGATCGCGGCGCCGCACGCGCTACGCTGCCTCGATCGCGCGCGATCGCGCGTCCTCAAACCAGGAGCCGTCAATGTCGCATCGCTTCGTAGCCGTTGTCGTCGTTTCCGGATTGGTCGCCGCTGGCTGCCAGAGCACTGCCGCACCGTGTGCCGACACGCAGGCTGTCGTCGAGTCCGTTGCCAAGCAGCATCCCGACTGCGTGCGTCTCACGGTGCACTCGGCGCCACCCGCCGGCGGCGACTGGTGTGTCATCGCGAGCACGAGCGCGGACAAGCTCGGCAAGCCCTCGGACAAGGAGGACCTCGACGCGATGGGAACCGGCAGGACCTTCGTGCTCGATGAGCCCGGTGCAGTCGACGTCACCGTGCCGATCCTCCTCAAGGACGCCAAATGGAGGGCGACCTGTGGCGTGACCGTCAAGGCAGCGGCGGGTGCCAATCGCCAGCAGCTCGTGGACAATGCCAACAGCATTGCGAAGGCCGTCGAGGCCTCGATGGCGGCAAAGTCGCTGCCCCATGAAGGGCAAGCAACGAAGAGCAAGTAGTCGGCGATGAACGTGGTGGGCCGACTGCCCACGGCAGGTGTGCGATCAGCGACCGGGAAAGACCCTAGCCGCAAAACGTCACGCCGACGTCAAGACGAAACCCCGGACCGTGTCTCGACACACGTTTCCGGGGTCCTTGAAGTGGCGAGGGCGACGGGGGTCGAACCCGCAACCACCGGATCGACAGTCCGGTACTCTAACCAATTGAGCTACGCCCCCACGCCTGAGGGGTCGGGGATGCTAGCCAGGATGAGGGGGTTTGCAAGCCCGTTCGCGGCGAGCGACCTGCACCGCCGGCAGCACCAGCCGCGGACCGGCAACAAAGCTGAGCACTTCGAAGCCGCGGCGGCGCACGAATTAAATCGGCCGCCGGGATGTGATCCCGGCGGCCGAAGCCACTCTCGCTCTCGTTTTTGACCAGTTGCACTTCGCTCGAACCGCGAGGCTGAGCGTCGCGCAACCGTCTCGCTTGCTACGCTGGGTAGGACGCCGCGCCCCGTTCCTTCAAGGGCGCGTTCGAATCCGCAAATGTCCGGATGGCCCACCTCCGTTGCTGCGCGCCTGCAACTCGGCTTCGCGGGCGCGCACGGTTGCCCGCTGCCGCACCTGTCGGTCGACGGCATGACACCCTCGGGCCCGAATCTCTCGCACTGGCCCGGCAACCGCACTCCGCTTCACTGGAAGGCAGATCTCAGCACTGGCATCGCGCTTCGTTTCGCACGGGCCTCGCACGCCGAGCAGGAGGTCTTCCTCGGCGACACGTCGCTCGTCGTGAACGACCACTACGACACCGACGGCTTCGGTTCGCTGCTCGCGGTCCTGCGACCCGATCTCGCGATCGCGCGCGAGGAGCTGTTGCTCGCCGCGGCAGCGACCGGTGACTTCGGGATCTGGCAGACCTGGCGCGGCTTTGCGATCGATCGCATCGTCGCACGCCTCGCCAAGCCGCAGTCCCCCGTGCACGGCGCGTTCGCGGGCGTCATGGACTCCGACGAACTGTCGCTGCGACGCTACGCGTGGTTGCTCGAACACGCGACGGCCGTGCTCGACCATCCTGGTGGCTTCGCGCCGCTCTATGCCGAGGAGATGGCGCAGGTGCAGCACGAGATCGAACAGGGGCAACGCGGCGCCATCGACCGCCGCCGCTTGCCGCAGTTCGGCCTCGCGGTGATGACGAGCCAGGGCCCGCGGCACCGCATGACGCTCAATACCCTGGCGGGCGCCTGGCGCGTGCTGCACGTCGAGAACGGCAGCGACGGCCGGCGTTACCGCTACCACGACCGCACCGAGAGCTGGTTCGAGCTCGTGACGATCGAGCCGATGCCGCGCCGCGATCTGCGGCCGCTCGCGCGGCGCCTCGCCGAGTTCGAGCCCGCGCACGACGGTGCCAGCTGGAACGCGGACCCGCCGGCGGACCCGATTCCCGAACTGTGGTTCGGCGTGCCGTCGGCACAGGAATACGGACAGGTCACGCGCGAGATCAGACCGAGCCGGTTGCCGGCCGAACGCGTCGTCGCGGCTTTCACCTCGTTCTTCGCGGAGGCGGCCACGTCGTGACGAACGCAGGAGTCCCGATCGAGCGTCGTGCCGACCCGCTGGCGCCTTCGTGTGCGGCTGGTCATCATGCACGGTTCCGCATGCGCAAAGAGCGATCGCCATGAACCACCGATGCACCGCACTCCTGCTCTCGTGGCTGGGCTCGCTTTGCGCCTGCAACGGGGGCGGCGGCGACTCGATGCCGCAGAACGCGGACGGCAGCATCCGCCTGGTCCATGTCGCCGATGCCCGCTGGCAGCAGGAGACCGCGGCTACCGAGATGGCAGCGGCGCTCGACCGGCACGCTGAGATAGCACTCGTGTTCGCGCACAACGACGACATGGCGTTCGGCGCGGCGCTTGCCTGTAAACAGAAGCAACGCACCAGCATCCGGATCGTCGGCATCGGCGGCACTGCCCAGGCGCAAAAGCGCGTGGCAGAAGGAGTGATCGACGCGACGTTCCTGCAGCCGACCGGTGCGGCCGCCGCGATCGACATGGCGCTGCTGGCTTGTAGCGGCATCCCACCGCCGCGCCGCCTCGTGCTCGGCCCGCTCATGTTCACGAAGGCCACGCTCGCAGCAGGCGGCACGGTCGTGCCGTCGCCCGGCGACATCGTGGTCGGCGGCCTGCGGCACCAGCACGCGAGCGTGCTCACGACGACGCCCGTCACCGACGTCGTGTTCCGCATCGCGATGGCGCATCGCACCGGCGGCGAACCACGGCGCGCACGGATCGGCGAAGACCTGAAGACAGCCGCGAAGCGCTACCCGCAGATCCAGTTCGAATACCACGCCGCCGAAGGCACTCCCGAGCAGCAAGTGGACCTCGTGCGCGACTTCATCGCGCAGAACTACAACGCGATCCTCGTCGCACCGGAGGACCCGGTCGCGCTGCGTCCCGTCTGCAAGGAGGCCATCGCGAAGGAGATCAAGGTCATCGTGCTCGACCGCGAGCTCGGCAGCGAGGACTACACGTGCTTCGTCGGGTGCGACGACACGGCCACCGGCAGGGCCGTCGGATCGGCGATCGGCAAGCTGCTGCCGAAGGGCGGTGCGATCGTCGAGCTGCAGGGCGCGATGACGACGAGCGCGGCGCAGCAACTGCATCAGGGTTTCGTCGAGGCACTCGGCCTGCGGAAGAAGTCGTGAGCCGCCGTCTCGTCCATCTCGCCGCGGCGGCGCTGCTGCTCGGTGCGCTGCCGCCGGGTCAGGAGTCCACAGGTTCCCGGCCGCTGCTGCGGGTCGCGGCCAACGACACCCGATGGATGGAGGCGTTCGCGCAGGTGTTCGGACTCGACATGCCCGCGCTGCAGCAGGGCCAGCAGCTCGAGCTGCTCGTGCCGAACAGCGGCGCCATACGCCTTCTGCCATCTGCCGATCCGTTCCGGGCGCGAACGCTCGTCGTCGACGTGCGCGCCGCGGCGTGGTTGCAGCGCGAAGCCGAGGCCGTCGCGACCACGGAGCGACAGCTCACGACGCGCGTCGACGCATTCGCAAAGCTCGCCGCGTTGCCGGCCAAAGCGGCGCGCGAGCTCTGCGCTTCGGTGTTCTCACTGGCGCGTTCACTCGAATCGGCCAACGTCGTCGTCACGCAGATCGACGGGGGCCGCCGCTACGACATCCGCCTCGAGCTCGTGCCGATGCCCGACAGCGCGTTCGCGCGCTGGCTCGCCGCCGTCGCGCCTGCCGCGATGTCGCAGCCGCACCTGGGCTGGCCCGACGCTGCGCTGCGGCTCGACCTCGCCCTGGCTCGCGACTGCTTCCCGGTCGTGTGCGCGCCCTTCCTGCCGCTCATCGCCGCAGCCGGGATCCATCGCAGCGGCGCCGGCGCCGCCGAGGACGAATTGCGCGCGCTGCTCCCGCTGCTCGACGGCTCGTTCCAGCTGGCCTTTGCACCCGGCCGCCTCGGCTTCGCGTACGGCCTGCACGACGCCGATGCGTTCGCCGCCCGCACGCTCGACCCGAAACACCTGCAGCAGGAGACCGAGGTCCTCGGCAGCCAGGGCATCGAAGCGGAGTTCACACCGGCAGCCCTCGCGTGGCGCGAGGTCCCGATGTTGCGTTCGCGCGTGCGCGGCAGGCAGCCGCTGCCCGGACTCGGCAACGAGGACGGCGACCTGGTCTCGTTCGGGGCCCGCGTCGGCAACCTCTGGCTGCAGATCGGCGGCGGCAATGCTCCACAAGATTCGATGAAGAGGGCGATCGACGACGCCCTCGACGCTAAGGTGCGCGATCCCGCGGCGGCGAGTTCCGAGACCGCGTCGTCCGCGTGGCTCACGTGCGAAATCGACCTCGATCGTCTCGGCGCGACGGCAAAGGCCCCACGCGACGCAGCGTCCACTCCGGACACGCCGAGCCGCGTGTGCTTGTCGCTGCGATCCTCCCCACAATCCCTGAAAGCCCTGATCCAACTGCGATGAAGAAGAAGGAACTGCTGAAGACCAAGGTCGAACACGTCTCGCTCGACACGTTCAACCCGGTCCCGCTCGTCGAAGCCATGGAGAAGATGGCGTTCTCGGCGCGCAGCACGGCGCGCGCGGCACGCATCTACGAGATGATGCTCAAGGACAAGGACGCTGCCGTGATCCTCTGCCTCGCCGGTTCGCTGGTCTCGGCAGGCCTCAAGAAGATCATCGTGCAGCTGCTCGAGGCCGACATGGTCGACGCGATCGTGTCGACCGGAGCGAACATCGTCGACCAGGACTTCTTCGAAGGGCTCGGCTTCCGCCACTACCAGGGCACGCCGTTCATCGACGACAACCAGCTGCGCGAACTGCAGATCGACCGCATCTACGACACCTTCATCGACGAGGAAGAGCTGCGCCACTGCGACGACACGTGCAAGAAGATCGCCGACTCGCTCGACCCGCGCCCCTACAGCTCGCGCGAGTTCATCGCCGAGATGGGCCGCTACCTGCAGAAGAAGGGCAAGAACAAGGAGTCGATCGTGCTGCGCGCGTTCGAGAAGGACGTACCGATCTTCTGCCCCGCGTTCTCGGATTGCAGCGCGGGTTTCGGTCTCGTCGAGCACCAGTATCGCAACGGCTTGGTCGGCAAGCCGACCGTGAGCATCGACAGCGCCAAGGACTTCCTCGAGCTCACGCGCATCAAGATGGCAGGTAAGGAGACGGGCCTGTTCATGATCGGCGGCGGCGTGCCGAAGAACTTCGCGCAGGACATCGTCGTCGCGGCCGACATCCTCGGCAGCGAAGCGTCGATGCACAAATACGCGGTGCAGATCACCGTGGCCGACGAACGCGACGGCGCGCTCTCGGGCAGCACGCTCAAGGAAGCGAGCTCGTGGGGCAAGGTCTCGACGAGCTACGAGCAGATGGTCTACGGCGAGGCGACGGTCTTCTTCCCGCTCATCGCGGGCTACGCCTGGCACAAGAAGGCCGCCAAGGGCCGCAAGGCCCACCGCTACTCGCAGCTGCTCAACGAAGCGCTGACGGCGACGTCCAGCTGAGCCCGGTCGTGCCGATCGAGGCCCGATCGCAAGGCACCGCGCCGGATCCCACGACCGCCGGCGGGCGCGAATCGGGGATCCGCTACATGGCGCAGTCCGCGCTCTGGTTCGCCGTGATGAGCACGCTCGTCAAGCTCGCGAGCGCCCGCCAGCTGCCCACCATGCAGATCGTGTTCGTGCGCGGTTGCGTCACGCTGCTGTTCGCGACTCTCGTGTTGTGGCGCGCCGGCTCGAACCCGTTCCGCACGCGGCCGGGTCTGCTGCTCGTACGCGGACTCATCGGCTCCGGCGCGCTCGTCTGCTTCTACGCGGCCGTCGTGCACATGCCGCTCGCGGAAGCGACCGTGATCCATCAGACCGCGCCGCTGTTCACTGCCCTGCTCGCGGCGCTGCTGCTGCACGAACGGCTCGAGACGCGCGTTCTGATCTCGATCGGGACCTGCCTGCTCGGCGTGCTCGTCATCGCGCGCCCGGGCTCGCTGTTCGGCGGCGCGGACACGGCCGCCTTCGACTGGCTCTACGCGATGGTCGCGCTGCTCGGCTCGCTGCTGTCGTCGCTGGCCTACGTGACCGTGCGGCATCTGGGCCGCACCGAGAACCCGCTCGTCGTGGTGTTCTACTTCCCGCTCGTGACCGCGCCGCTGACGGCGCCGTTCGCGGTGCCGATCTGGGTCTGGCCGGACGCCACGGGCTGGCTCTTGCTGTTCGGCATCGGCCTGGCGACGCAGATCGCGCAGGTATCGATGACGAAGGGGCTCGCGCGCGAAGCAGCCGGCCGCGCGACCGCGATCGGCTATCTGCAGGTCGCGTTCGCAACGCTGTTCGGAGCGATCGTGTTCGGGGTCTGGCCCGACGCGTGGAGTTGGGGCGGCATGGCGCTGATCCTGCTGAGTCTGCTCCTCAGCACTGTGACCCAGCGACGGTAACACGGCCCGATCGGCTACTCTGCGCGCGTGCCCCGCCTGATCGCCATCGTCACCGCCCTGCTGCTGGTGCTCGCCGCCATGTGGCTGCTGCGTTCGTGCCAGGAGGCGACTCTGCTCGACACGGGGCCCCCACCCGCCGGGGGCAGCGGGGCAGACGTGGACCCGGCGACGGCCGCCGTCGCGACCGCGGTCGCGAGCGAGGCTGCCGACACGCCGATCCGCCGCGAGGTCGCACCTGCAACCGACGGACCCGTCTTCACCGTGAACGGCATGGTGCTCGCGGACCGCAAGGCTCCCGTCACCGGCGCGCGCATTCTCGCCTATCGCGGCGAGGCCGACGACCGCAGCGGCATCATGCCGATGGACATGTCGCAACGCGGCAACCCGGGGCTGTCGTTCCGGCTGACCGGTGAGCCAATCGCGAGTGCTTTCGCCGACGCAGCCGGGAACTTCACGCTGCGCGCCTTCGAAGCCCACCTGAGGATCACGCTCGAACACGATCTCTACGCTCTGCCGCAGCCCGAGGTCGTGCACGTGCCGCAACAGAGCAAACAGACGAACCTCGTGTTGCGACCGATGCTCGGCGCCATGTTGCGCGGCCGGCTGCTCGGCGAACGCACGGCCCACGTGACGAAGGTGCGCCTGTTCCTCGAACCCGATCCGATGTCGGTCATGGGCGACAGCCGCGCGTTGCTCGGCGCGATCATGTCGAGCATGCTGCCCGGCGCGAAGCCCGAGACCGACGGCACGTTCGTGTTCCGCGGCGTGCTGCCCGGGGCTGCGATCACTCTGACCGTCGAGGGCGATGCGGTCATGGCGCACACTTCGCAACCGGCTCTCGAGCCAGCCGAAGTGCGCGACGTCGTCGTGGCCGTCAACGCGGGTGCGTCACTCGACGTACTCGTCGTCGATCCGGACGGCGCGCCGATCGTTGACGCCGACGTGTCGGCGCGTACCGGCGACAACAGCCCCATGATCGGGCAGCTCATGGCCGCGCACGGCAAGACGGGACCCGATGGAGTCTGTCGACTGCGCGGCCTCCGGACCGAACGGACCACGGTCGAAGCAACCGCGAAGGCCCGCCTCACCGCGACCGCGACCATCGATCTGCAGGCCGGCGGCGAACCCCAGCAGTTGCGTCTCGAGCTCGGCGAAGGCGGCGTGGTCACGGGCATCGTGACGACTGCCGGCGGCGTGCCAGTCGCCGGCGCGCACGTCGCGCACTTTCCGAGCGGCGACATTCCGTTGCTCGGCGACATCGCCTCGCAACTCGGCGCCGAACAGATGGCCGACGTCGCCAACTCGGGCGTGCACACCGACGCCGAGGGGCGCTTTCAGCTGACCGGTCTCGCCGACGAAGGCACGTTCCTCGTCGTCGCCGCGCATCCCGACCACGCCGCGGGTCAGACGAAGGGAGTGCGCATGGGCGATCGCGACGTGAAAGTCGTGCTGCAACCGCTCGGCGGCCTGCGCGGCCGCGTGGTCGCCGCAGAAAACCAGAAGCCGCTGCCTTCGTTCACCGTGGCGCTGCTGCGCACGTCGTTCCTCGTGCTGCGCACGGCGGTCCGACAGCAGGTGTTCGACGCCGCTGCCGACGGCGCATTCGAGCTCGTCAGGATCGCGCCGGGCGAGTACACGCTGCAGGTCAGGGGCGACGGACGCAGCGAAACGGAGCAGACCGTCGTGGTCGCTGCGGGGACCACCGACGCCGGCATCCTCGAAGTGTCGCGCGCAGCCGCCATCGCCGGAACGGTGCGCGACGAGCAGGGCCAGCCCGTGCGCGGGGCGCTCGTGCGGAAGCGCCAGGGGGCGATGGCCGACAACCCGATGATTGCGATGTTCGGCGGCGGTTCGCAGGGCGCATACACGGACGGAGAAGGACGCTTCCGCCTCGAGCCGCTGGCGCCCGGCCGACTGCAACTACTCGCGACCGCCGACGGTTTCGCCTCAGCACGCAGCGAGCGGCTGAAGGTCGAGGCCGGACAGGTGCTCGAAGGCATCGTGATCACGCTCGACCACGGCGGCAGCATCCACGGCAAGCTGCTCGTCGGCGCGGGCCAACAGCCCGACGAGTTCCTCGTGACGGCGCAGGAGCAGGTCACGCAGTCCTCACGCGGCGCCGTGCCTTCGGCCGACGGCACGTTCCACTTCGAGAACCTCGACCCGGGCCAGCACACGGTGCAGGCGATGCCGGCGGGCCTCATGCGCAGCCTCGGCGGCAACGACTGGCGGCCCGGCCAGAGCATGCGTTTTGGCGAGATCTTCCAGAAGATCACCGACCACGTCGTGTCGCAGCGTTGCGCGGTGCGCGCCGGCGAGACGACCGAGGTCACACTCGACGCTACCGAGCTCGCGACCGGCGCACGCTGGATCGTGCGCGTCGAAGTCGGCGGCAAGCCGTTCGAGGACGGCTTGATCGAAGCGACCGCGATCGAGGACGGTCGCATGCGCGCCGCGATGTTGCTCCACGGGGCTGCGTCGTTCGCGGGGATCCGGCCCGGGATCCACCGCCTGCAGGTGCGCGGCGGCATGACGATGACTCCGATCGGCCCGCCGCAGGACGCCGCGTTTCCGAAGGACACCACCGAGCACCGCACGACGCTGTCGCTGCCCGCGGGTGAACTGCGCGGGCGTGTCGTCGACGCCGCGACAGGCCAACCGCTGCGCACCGCGGTCGTGCGGCTCTTGCACGAAGGCCACGCGGAACGCGACGACACTCTCGGCATGGCCTTGACCGACGCGGCCGGCGAGTTCCACTTCACGGGCCTCGACGAAGGCACCTACGGTCTCATTGCCGCCGATCCGCTGCACCCGGGCCCCGAGAGCGCCGCCTCGCGCCGCGCGGGCATCCGCGTCGTGCCGGGCACTCCGGGCGAGGTCGTCGAGCTGCGTGCGCACCCATCGGCTGCCGCGTCGGTCCTCGTCACGACGAGCGGCGGCCAACCAGTCGCGGGCGCGACAGTGCTCTGTGTCGATGCCGAAGGTCATCCGCTCGGCGCGCCGGGCCTCGCGACGACCGGGCCGGACGGACGCGCGTGGTTCGGCGGCATGCCGCGCGGCGCCGCGCGGATCGTCGGCCGCGCCGCGGGTTTCGGCCCCGGCTCGAGCCCCCTGCTCGAGCTCGATCCCGACCGCGCCCAGGAGTTCGCGCTGAGCCTGCCTACGGGCACGCGCACGGTGCTGCAGGCCGTCGACGCCTCGGGCCGGGCGCTGCGCGGAGCGATCGTGACCGCGCGTTGGAACGACACCCCGTGGCTGCCGAGCTTCCTGCTCGTCGAAGCCACGCGCGCCGACGGTGCGCTCGAACTGGGCCGGCTCGGCCGCGGCGACTGGGAGTTCCGCGTGAGTCATCCCGGCGTCGGCACGCTGACCCACCGCCGCGCGATCGGGAACGAGGCCGCAGTCACGATCGTCGTGGCCCCGCAGTGACCGCCGTTCGCGTGACCGCGCCGAACTGCTACGTTCACGACGTCCCTGCATGCCGCCGCGATCTTCGCCCAACTACTGGATCGGCCGTTTCCTGTTCGGCATCGCCCTCATCCTCGGTGCAGGGCTCGGCCTCTTCCAGCGCCTGCTGCGCGTCAGCGACCCGATCGGTCTGATCAGCCTCGTCTGCGGCTTCTTCGGCTTCGTGCTCGCCTACTCGTCGATCACGCCGTTGGTCCGCTACGCAACGCTGTCTGCCCGCACGCGCCGGGCCTGGAGCGAGGCCGCGCACGAGGCCTTCGCGCGCGCTTCGCTGCCGCGCCGCATCTACTACCTGCTCGCGGCGGTTGCCGAAGCCGACGGGCCGATGTCGCAGGCCGAACGCGAGACCGTGCGGCGCTTCCTGCTCGAACGGTTCCTCGATCCGGTCATGAGCCAGGAGATCCGGAACTGGGAGGAGCAGCCGCTGCGGTTCACGGACCGCATCGGCCTCGCGGCGCGCATCGCGCACGGCCTCGACGCGAGTGAACGCGACTCGCTGTTCTGCTGGTGCTGTCTCGTCGCCTTCGCGGACGGCAAGTTCCGCGATCCCGAGCACGCGGTGCTCTCCGACGTCGCCAAGGGCCTCGGCCTCTCCGCGAGTCGCTCGCGCATGTTGTTCCACCTGGCTCGCGCGCAGTATCTGCGCGGCGAGAAGCAGGGGTCCGCGACCCGGCCGGGACCCGCTCTCGATCGGCGCGCGCAGGCTTTGGCGGTGCTGGGTTTGCCGGCCGATGCGAACCCGGTTCAGATCAGGGCACGCCACCGGCAGCTCGTTCGCAAGTTCCATCCCGACGCACACGCGAACCTCGGTCCCATCGCGCAGCGCGAGGCCACCGAGCGCTTCACCGAGATCCAGCGCGCCTACGAAACCCTCACCACCTGAGCATCACATGGTCACCATCTCCGCCAAGTACGAAGGCGATCTCTGCTGCACCGCCGTCCACGGCCCCTCGGGTGCGAAGCTGCAAAGCGACGCGCCGAAGGACAACCAAGGGCTGGGCCGCTCCTTCTCGCCGACCGACCTCGTCGCGACAGCCCTCGGCACCTGCATCCTGACGACGATGGGCCTCGTCGCGCGGCGTCACGGCATCGAGCTGAAGGGCGCGCAGGTCACCGTCGAGAAGCACATGATCAGCAATCCGCGACGGATCGGCCGGTTGCCCACCGAGGTCGTGATGCCCGGTTCGTTCACGCCCGAACAGAAGAAGCTGCTCGAAACGACCGCGAACACGTGCCCCGTCTACAAGAGCCTGCACGCGGACATCGAGTCCCCGATCACGTTCCGTTGGGCCAATTGACCCGCCGAGGACACCCGTCTTCGTCGCCGCGGTCGACCACGCGGGCGAAGGCTCGCCGACGACGTCGGCGGTCGTGCGCCCCTGACGGCACGTAGCTGGGCCACCAGCCGTACGGGAAGGAAGGACTGCTCGTGGCGGCGCTCGTCCGGCCCTCGTCACTCGCGCGTCGGCAGCGTCAGCTTGGCTCATAGGCGGCTCGTACCCGCCGAGTCTACCTTCTGGTTGCGGGCCATGACCGAGAGGGAACGCAGTTCACGCCGATGCGAAGGACGCGCGCGGTCTTCAGCGATCGCAGACCTCGTTGTTGATCTTGAACGGGTCCCACCAGTTGTTCGTCGGGTCGTCGCTGTAGCCGCACACGTACCTAACGTCGCTGATGATGCCCGTGACCAGCCCCGCCCCGGCTCCGAACGCAGCCATCACAGCGAGGGCGCCGAGGATCGCTTCGCCGTTGCAGCTGTTGCAGCAGCCGCCGAAGTCACCACTCGAGTGCCCGAGCATGATCGCCGGCCCCGTCAGGGCGCCGACCAGGGGCTTCACCAGCGTGCAACCGCCGCTGCCGAGCCCGAGCGCGAGGACTGCGACAAGGCCCAGCACCTGGCGGGAAGCGAACATGCCCAAGACAGCGCAGGCTGCAGGGCGAACGTGCCGGCGGCCGCCAAGGAAGTCCCGGCCGCGACGCACGACCCGGTGCCATCGCGCCCACCCCGCTCCCCGGACCGCCCTCGGCACCGCAGAATCTGCAGCCAGCGCAATCCATCGTCGCCAGCCGGCGTCTTGAAGTGCACGATCGATCCATGGCCGATGCGGATCCGACCCTGAGCCACATGTTCCAGACCCATCGACAGGGTCTGGCGGGGGCGGTGCGCAGCGTGCTCGGTGGTTCGGCAGACGTGACCGAAGTGCTGCAGGACGCCTTCCTCAAGTGCTGGCGCGACTGGCAGCGCGGCACGCGGCCGGACGACCCGGTGGCCTGGATCTTCGTCGTCGTGTGGAACGTGGCGGTCGATGCCCGGCGTCGCCGGCAGCGGCAGCCGATCCACGAAACCCTGGACGAGGACCAGACCGTGACGCCAAACACCCTTCCTTCTCCGTCGCACGCGCTCGAACAGCGCGAGGACGTAGCGCTGGCGCAAGCCGCCGTCGCCGGCCTCAGCTCGCCCGAGCAGCAGGTCTTCCTGCTGCGCGTCGGCGGCGAGCTCACCTTCGAGGCCGTCGCTGCAGCACTCGCGATTCCGGTCGGCACCGCGAAGACGCGCATGCGAAGCGCGCTGCAGAAGCTGCGGCAGGCATTGGGAGCAGGGGTGCGTAGCGCGGAGAGCAAGCGATGAACCACGACAAGACGTTCTATTCCCCGGCCGAACGCGAACAGCTCGAACAGGAACTGCTCGAACTGCACTTCGGCTGCCACGAGAACCCCGAGCGCATCGAGGCCCGGCTCGCCGCGGAGCCCGAGTTGCGCGCGCTGCAAGCTGAAGTGCTGCAGCAGGCAATGCTGCTCGAGCGCGCGGTGCGGCCCGAACAAGCGCCGCTCGTGCTGCGCACACCACGCGCGTCGCCGTTGCGCTCGCGCTGGCTGCGCCACCCGGCGGTTCGGCTGCTCACTGCCGCCGCGTTTGCCGCAAGCGCCGTGCTCGGTTTCTTCTTCGCCGACCAGGCGGCCCAACGGCGTCTCGCGAACTACCAGACCGAGCTCCTGCACATCACGGTCAGCGCCCCGAAGGCCGTGCCTGCCGGCGCGCCGTGGAGCTTCACGGTGCAGGCGAAGGATCTGCGCGGCGATCCCGCTGCGTGCCGCGTGCGCTGGCAGTCGTTCGGCGACAGCGACGCCGTGCTGGCCGCCGGCGAAGCGCCCGTGACCGGCGGCACCGCGACGATCGCGATGACGGCCGATCTACGCGCTCCGAAGCGCGTCGAGGTCGTGGCGTCGCACGCGACCGACGAAGTGCGCCAGGTGTTCAACCTGTCGACAGCCCACGCGGGACCGCTCGTGCACGTCACGACCGATCGGCCGGTCTACCGGCCCGGTGAGCCCGTGTTCGCGCGCGCCGTCGTGCTCGACCGCGTCACGCTGCTGCCGCTGCAGCGCCAGTTGCCGAT
>Ga0075418_10001715_pt1 | contig 24967 bp, 21 predicted proteins | sample SoiMetdeltSBSDD2_FD_81776 | JGI IMG/M metagenome (GOLD analysis project Ga0075418, IMG submission 81776) | Bulk soil microbial communities from a Populus tree surrounding site in Tennessee, USA - Soil MetaG P. deltoides SBSDD2 | ecosystem: Environmental > Terrestrial > Soil > Tree plantation...
CGAAACGCATGCCGACGAGCTTGCCGCTCTCGATGACGAATTCTTTCGGGCTATGGTTGACGACGATCTCGACGCGCTCCTCCTCGGCATCCTCGAGCTCCCAATCGGAAGCTTTGAAGAACTGCCGCGGCTTGCGCGCGATGACCTTGACGTCCTTGGCACCGAGCCGCAGCGAGCTGCGGCAGCAATCCATCGCCGTGTTACCGACGCCGATGATGAGCACGCGCTCGCCGACCGACTCCGTATGCCCGAAGGCGATCGAGCCGAGCCAATCGATGCCGATGTGAATGCGATCGCTCACCTCGCGACCGGGCAATCGCAAGTTCTTGCCCTTCGGCGCGCCGCTGCCGACGAACACGGCGTCGTAACCTTCGTCGAGCAGCGCGCGCAGGCTCGCGACCGGCGAATCGAATTTGAGCTCGACGCCGAGCTGCGTGATGTAGCCGATCTCTTCGTCGAGCACCTCGGCCGGCAAACGGAACGCCGGGATGTTCGTGCGCATGAGCCCTCCCGGGCGATCCATGGCTTCGAAGATCACGCACTCGTAGCCAAGCGGCGCGAGATCGTTCGCGACCGTCAGCGATGCGCATCCAGCACCGATCAACGCAACCCGCCGGCCGTTCTTGCGTTGCGGAGGACCCGGCAGACGGCTCTCGATGTCGCCGCGATAATCGGCTGCGACGCGCTTCAAGCGGCAGATCGCGACCGGTTTCTCCTCGACGCGCGCGCGCCGGCAGGCGGGCTCGCAGGGCCGGTCGCAAACGCGGCCGAGAATTCCAGGAAAAACGTTTGATTGCCGATTAAGTAAATAGGCGTCGCCGAAACGGCCCTGCGCCACGAGTCGAATGTATTCCGGCACGTCGGTGTGCGCCGGGCACGCCCATTGGCAATCAACTACGCGGTGAAAGTATTCGGAGCCGTGGGTATCGGAGGGATCCATCAGGCAACGTCAGAAAACTTCAGCAGCGGTAAACCTCGAACGGGGCAACGCATCGCAGAGCGCGTCATTATAGGCACTTGCGCACGACCGCACACACTGAACGTTCCCGTTTTCGGTCGGGACTAAAGATTGATGCCGCAACGGTTTGGGCGGGTCGGTTTGCGGCTGCGGGTTGTTATTGGGGATAGAATGCCAGCGATGAGGTCCGCCACGCCCACGATTTCTTGGTGCAGCCGCGGCCGCACGCGCCTGCTCGCGTGGCTCGTTGGCGGCGTTTTCGGCTGCACGGCCTTCGCCCAACCTGACGGGGCCTCGACCGACGCTGCGGCGCAGCCGCCCGCGAACACCGGCGTCGAGAGCGTCGTCGTTCCGCCGCAAGGCGACGACGCGCGTGACCTAATCCCCGCCGAGCCCGTCGATCCCGTCAAGGCCGGCGAGCAACTACTAAGGAGCAATACCGCGGAGTACGGCGCCCGCAGCCTGCAAGTCGCAGAAGCGCATCTCGACCTCGCCAGCGCGCAACGCGAGGCGAAGGATTTCGACAAAGCGGCCGAGAGCTATCTCGCGGCCGTCGAGGTCTATCGCTCGGTCGACGGGCCGTTCACGCCCCTCGCGATCGGACCGTTGACGAGCCTCGGCGACAATTACCACGAGGCCAACGACGACACGAACGCCGTCGCGGCGTATTCCGAAGCCCGCACCGTGAGCCGGCGCGCTTACGGCTTGCACAACACCGAGCAAATCGTGCTGCTCGACCGCATGTCGCGCTCGCTGCTCGATCTGAACCAGTTGAGCGAGGCCGAGGCGCAGCAGGTCGAAGCGCTGCGGCTCGTGCAGCGCGCCCATGAGCCTGCCTCCGAGGAAGTGCTCGAGGCCATCTATAAGTACGCCGAGTGGCTTGGCGATCGGCTGTACTTCCAGCTGCAGCGCGATCAGTACGCTCGCGCGCTGCGCTTGATCCGCCAGACGTACGGCGACGACGACGTCCGGCAGGTCAAAGCGCTGCTCGGCATCGGCAACACCTATCGCGAGGAGCGCAATCCCGCGAGCATGGGCATCTCGGCGCTCGAGGAAGCGGTCAAATTGATGGAGGCGCAGCCGGAACGCGACCCCGTCGCGATGGCCATGGCGCTGCGCGACATCGGCGACTGGGCCGTCGCGTTCGGCAAAATGGGCTACTCGGGCACCGAATACCAGCGCTCGTGGCAGATCCTCGGGTCGGCGGCGAACGGCGACGAGCTGCGGCGCCAGTGGTTCACGGGCGCCAACTACGTGCTGTACGAGCCGATCAGCCCCCGCGGCCTGAGCACCGATCCCGACGCTTTGAGCGGACACGTTACGGTCAGCTTCGACATCGACAGGGCCGGCAACACCAACAACGTGATGTTGGTCGAGTCGCAACCTCCCGGCCTCAAGGACGAAGCCGTGCTGCGGCACATCCGCCGTTCACGGTTCCGCCCGGTGCTCGACGAAGGCGCCGTCGTCGTCGGCAGGAGCTTGGCGATTCAAGTGAAGTTCCGGTACTTGACGGAGACGGCCGCGGGCGGCGACGAAGATGCGCGCTAGCGAAGCCGTCGTTGCCGCGCTCGCGCTTGCCGTGTGGGCCGCGCCGAGCGCGGTCGACGCGCAGGAGCCCTCCGCGCAAGCGCAGACGCAGACGCAGACGCAGGCAGCCGAGCAATCCCCGCTGACCGGGTTGCGGCGCGGCCGCGACGCGTTCATCGGCGCGCGCGACTTCAGCGCGGCGCTCGGGCCCGCCGAAAGCATCGTCGATGCGCAACGCAGCGAGCGCGAGCAGCAGTACCCTGCGGACCTCGCGGCGCTCGGGTTGATCCGCGGCGAGCTTCGCGACCTCGACGCGGCGCTCGACAACCTCATCGAAGCGGCCGACATCGTCATGAAGGCCGAGGGCGAATACTCGCCGACGCTGATCGAGTACTACCGAGGCCTCGGGCGCACGTACATCAAAGCTGGCCAGTACCAGCAGGCCATCGTGACGCTCGAGCAAGCTCAGCACATCACCCAGCGCCATCTCGGTCTCTTCAACGTCGAGCAGGCCGGGCTGCTCGACGACATCACGACGGCGTACCTCGGGCTCGGCAATACCGTCGACGCAAGCAAGACGCAGGTCGAACGGCTCGACAACGCGATCCGCCGGTTCGGGCCGACCGATCCGCGCGTGATCCCGTTCCGCTATACGCTCGCGAGATACTACGAGCGGTCGCGCTTGCCCGAGAGCGCCCGCGAGCAATACGAAGAGGTGTTGAGCTCGCAGGAAGGCCGGCTCGGCGGCGCCGACGCCGGACTGTTGGCGCCGCTGCGCGAGCTCGTGCAGCTCGACCTCCTCGTCGCTCAGGGTGCAGAAACCGCACAGCGCGACCGGCTGGCCGCCGTGCTCGAGCAGAGCCAGAACGCCACGCCCGTCGACCGAGGGCTGTCGCTCGCTCTACTCGGCGACTGGGCCACCGTGACGGGCGACACCGCAGCCGCCGCCGACTATTACCGCGAGTCCTGGCGCACGCTGAGCGGGCAGCCCGACGTCGACGTCGCCGAGTATTTTCGCAAGCCGACGATGATCGATTTCGTTCCGCCGCTCTCCCCCGTCGATCGCAACGAGCGGTCGAAGCCGTACACGTGGTCCGAGATCGTGCTCCAGTTCGACGTCACGGCACAGGGCCTGCCGTCCGACGTTCGTGTCATGACGCGCGACGCACGATTGGCGTCGCTACAAACGCGCTACAACCGCCGGATGCGCGAGACGCACTTCCGGCCGAGACTCGTTGCCGGCGAGCCCGTCGCCACGACGAACGTGAAGTCGACGCATTACGTTCGTCGCTACGTCGAGAACGACGAGGAAGAGCAGCAACAATAGGACGGTGTCGGTGTTACGGTTTCGGCTCGTGCCGAAACGACAGCACTCGACCGTTGCTTCCGCCGAACCGAAACCGTAACACCGGCACCTCTTGGATCAAACGCGATGAGCGGCGCGGCGGTCCATACGCCGCTCGACGTGCTGCCCACGACGATCGAGCGTGCGGTCGATCGTCTCGCCGCGCCGATCGAGACGACGGTCGACGCGGTCGCCGCGCGTATCGAGCCGCTCGGCGGCCAGGTCCCGGCCGTTAGCTTCAGCGCGGCGCGAGGCGCGGTCGAGGCGCGTATCGATGCGGTCGCCGCGCACATCGAGCCGGTTCTCGGCGCGATCGCCGCGCTGATCGAGCCGCTGCTCGATACGGTAGCCTCGGCTGTACGCGCGCTCGGCGGGGTCCGCCGAGACCTGCGTCGTGCACGCGAGCAACGCCAAACTGAGCCATACTGCACTGCGTTTCATTGTCGGCCTCCCTAGCCAAAGAGCGGTTATTCGCAGCTAACAACGGGCCTCGCGCCAGCGCAGTTGACGGAGCAAGATCGACACATCGAGCTTATGTAACGACGAGCCTGTGTAACTGATGGACGGGAAGATCAAAGGGCGCGGCGCGTTATCGAATCGTGACGGCCGATTCGCACGCTTCGAGCACGAGCCCGACCTCGAGGCGCTGGCCGCCGCGGCAACTGCCGACGAAGCGCCGGAGAGCTCGAAGCCGCCGACTCATCTACATATCGATCACGCGCGCACGATCATTGCGCGCAACCAGTCGCCCGACATCCCGTTCGACCAGTCGATCAATCCGTACAAGGGTTGCGAGCACGGCTGCATCTACTGTTACGCGCGCGCCACGCATTCGTATCTCGACCTTTCGCCGGGGCGAGACTTCGAGACGGAGATTTTCTACAAGCCAAACGCAGCGGAGTTGTTGCGGGCCGAGCTCGCGAAGCCCGGCTACGTGGTGCGCCCGATCGCGTTCGGCACGAACACCGATCCTTATCAACCCGTCGAGCGGCAGCTCAATGTCACGCGCGGACTTATCGAGCTGCTGCTCGAGATGAAGCACCCGCTGACGATCGTGACGAAGGGCGCGCTGATCCTGCGCGATCTCGAATTGCTGCGCGCTCTCGCCGAGCAAGAGCTCGTCGCGGTGCACGTCAGCGTGACGACGCTCGACGACGAGTTGAAGCGCCGCATGGAGCCGCGCACGGCGGGGCCGAAGCAGCGGCTCGCAATGATCAGGCAGCTTTCGGCCGCCGGCATACCGACGGGCGTCATGGCCGCACCCATGATCCCGGCACTGAACGACCACGAGCTCGAGAGCATCCTCGAGGCCGCCGCGCAGAACGGCGCGGGCAACGCGGGTTACGTGTTGCTGCGCTTGCCGCACGAGGTCGCGCCGTTGTTCGTCGAGTGGCTGCGCGCGCACTATCCCGATCGCGCCGAGCACGTATTGAGCCTGCTACGGCAATTGCGCGGCGGCGAGCTTTACGATTCGCAATTCGGCAGTCGGCAGCGCGGTTTCGGCCCGTTCGCAGCGCTTTTGAAAGCCCGGTTTCAGAAGGCCCGCCGGAAGCTCGGCCTCGACCGCGACGTCACGCTGCGCCGCGACAAATTCCTGGCCCCGCGGCCTTCTCGGCCCCAACTCGACCTTGGCTTTTAGTCTCAATATTTCTCGTCCCGCCAGGCCCTTGGCTAGGGGTTGAAGCGGAATCTATGGTGGACTTTGCAACCGTAATGGGGTGTTAACCGTGCCCGACCATCGCCTTCTCATCATCGACGACGACGTTCGCTTGGCCGAGATGCTCACCGAGTACCTCGCGCCCGAGGGCATCGAGCTCACGAGCGTGGCCTCGGGAATCCAAGGCCTGCGCAGCGCGCAGCGCGAGAATTACGACCTCGTCATTCTCGACGTCATGCTGCCGGGGCTGTCCGGCTTCGACGTGCTGAAGCAGCTGCGCGAGGCCGGCGTGAAGACGCCGGTGCTGATGCTGACGGCGCGCGGCGACGACGTCGACCGCATCGTCGGCCTCGACTTGGGCGCCGACGACTATCTGCCGAAGCCGTTCAATCCGCGCGAGCTGCTCGCGCGCGTCAAAGCGATCTTGCGCCGCACGACCGAGCCCGAGGGCGACGAGCCCGTCGAGATCAGCGTCGGCGACTTGCGCGTGAACCTGCGCCGCCGCGAAGCGTGGCTGGGCGAGAGCACCCTCAAGCTCACGAACGCCGAGTTCGTGATCCTCGTGACGTTGATGCGCTCGCCAGGCGACGTCGTGTCTCGCGAAGCGCTGACGCGGACGGCGCTCGGGAGGCAATTGCTGCCCGACGACCGCAGCCTCGATACGCACATCAGTAACTTGCGCCGCAAGCTCGGCAGCGATGCCGACGCCGACGTGCTGATTCGCAGCATCCGCGGCAGCGGCTACGTGCTCGTGCCACCTCAGAGCCAAGCGTGAGTCTGTTCTGGAAAATTTTCGTCTCGTTCATGATCGCCATGACCGTCACGTCGGTCGGCGCGATTTACGTGACGTACCAGATCGTAAGCCGGCCGCTGACGCAGACGGAGTTCGAAGGACGCGACGGGATCATTCGCGAAGTTTCCGAGGCGCTCGCCCGCGGCGGCGAGCGCGAGCTCAAAGAGTGGCTTAACGACAACCCGCGCCCCACGCGTGGCACCGTGCTGCTCGTGACGAACCAGCGCGGCGACGAGCTGCTCGGCCGCGCAATGCCGCGGGAGCTGCGCGCATTGCTGAACTTCCGCCCGCCGAGCCGCCGGCCCGACAGGCCGCCGAACTTCCAAGGCGTGCAGCTCACTCCGTCGATCACGGGTCCGGACGGCGAGGAATACCGGCTCCTGTTCGCACGCGCGCCCGTCACGATCTTCGGCATCCTGATGTGGCCCGGCACGCAGTTCGCGGTGCTGACGATCGCGATCCTGGCGGCCGCGGTCATGTCGCTGCTGCTCGCCCGCTACGTCGCGTCGCCGATCGTGCGGCTACAGAAAGCCAGCCGCGCGCTGGCCGCCGGCGCTCTCGATACACGCGTCGGCGCACCGTCGACGCGGCGCGGCGACGAAGTCGGAACGCTGGCGCGCGACTTCGACGCGATGGCCGAGCGCATCCAAGAGCTGGTCACCTCGAAGGAGACTCTGCTGCGCGACGTGTCGCACGAGTTCCGCTCGCCGCTCGCGCGCATTCGAATGGCGCTCGCGCTCGCGGAGCGGCGCGCCGGCGAAGCGTCGCGGCCGGATCTTGCGCGCATCGAGCGCGAGACCGAGCGCCTCGACAAGCTCGTCGGCCAAGTCATGACTCTCACGCGCCTGCGCACGACCGACTCACCGCGCCACGACTTCGTGCGGCTCGACACGCTCGTCGGCGAGGTCGTCGACGACGCGCGGTTCGAGTACCCCGATGCGACGCTGGAGTTCACGGGTAAAAGCGCCGTCTCGCTGCGCGGCGACGCCGACGGCTTGAAGAGCGCCGTCGAGAACGTCGTGCGCAACGCGATGATCTACGGCGATCGTTCGAAGCCGGTCGAAGTCAGGGTCGACGACGGCGGCGTCGCTGCGACGGTGCGCGTGCTCGATCGAGGCCCCGGTGTGCCGGAAACCGAGCTCGAGCGGATCTTCGAGCCGTTCTATCGCACGGATAAGAGCCGCGACCACCGGCAAGACGGCCAGGGCATCGGCCTCGCGATCACGGCTCGCGTGACGGAAGTGCACGGCGGTAAAGTCACCGCGCGGAATCGGGCCGAGGGTGGGCTCGAGATCGCCATCGAGCTTCCCCTCGGCCACACTTCGGCGGTTTCCTAGAGGCTGTACCCGCTCTCGCCGTGCAGCACGAGATCGAGACCTTCGTTCTCGTTCTCAGCCGACGCTCGTAGCGGCGCCACCACGTTCACGAGCTTCAGGATCACGAAGGTCGCGACGCCACTCCAAACGAGCGTTGCGACCGCGCCGATCAGCTGCGTCACGAACTGGCCGCCGATCGAGACGCCGTCGGGCAGCCCGAGCCCGTCGAGCGCCGTGGACGAGAACACCGCCGTCAGCAGCAGACCCGTGAACCCGCCGACGCCGTGAACCGGGAACACGTCGAGCGAGTCGTCGATCTTCAGCGTGCGCTTCATGAACTGCGTAGCGAAGAAACAGACGACGCCGGCCGTGAGCCCGATCGCGACCGCGCCCATCGGACCGACGAAGCCCGAGGCCGGCGTAATCGTGCCCAAGCCCGCGACCATGCCCGTCACGGCGCCGAGCACGCTCGGCTTGCCGAATTTGAACCACTCGATCGCCATCCAGACCGTCGCGCCGGCCGCAGCGGCCGTATGCGTCGCGAGCATCGCCATGCCAGCGTTCCCGTTCGCCGCGAGCGCACTGCCCGCGTTGAAGCCGAACCAGCCCACCCACAGCAGCGACGCGCCGGTGACCGTCATCGTGAGGTTGTGTGGCGGCATCGCCGTGGTCGGAAACCCCGTGCGATTGCCGATCACGAGCGCCGCGACGAGCGCCGCGACGCCGGCATTGACGTGCACGACCGCGCCGCCCGCGAAGTCGCGGAAGCCGCGCTCGAACAGCCAGCCGTCGGGACCCCAGACCCAGTGCGCGACGGGGAAGTAGACGACGACGAGCCAGAGGATCGAGAACAGCATCATCCCGGCGAAGCGCGTGCGTTCCGCGAACCCGCCGATGATCAGCGCCGGCGTGATGATCGCGAACGTCAGCTGGAACATCGAGAAGACCGTTTCGGGAATCGCGCCGCTGACCGAGTCGACCTCGACGCCGCTAAGCCAAGCCTTCGACAAGCCGCCGAGCAATCCGCTACCCGTGTCGAACGCCAGCGAGTAGCCGAACACGACCCAGATCAGCGAGATCACGCAGCACAGCGCGAAGCACTGCATCAAGATCGACAGCACGTTGCGCGTTCGCACGAGGCCGCCGTAGAAGAGAGCGAGGCCCGGCAACGTCATCATCAATACCAGCGCCGTCGACGTCAGCATCCACGCGGTTGCGCCGCTGTCGGCTTCCTGCGCTCCCGCAAATGCGGGACTCAAGGTCGCCGCGAGCGCGGCGAGAGCACCCCATGTTCTTTTCATTTAACCCCCCCGGGTTTGTTCTTATTAGATCGCTTGATCGCCGGTCTCACCGGTGCGGATTCGATAGACCTGGACGAGCTCCGTCACGAAGATCTTGCCGTCGCCGACCTTGCCGGTTTTCGCCGCGGCACTGATCGCTTCGATTACGCGGTCGACGAGCTCGTCGGTGACGGCGACCTCAACCTTTACTTTTGGTAAGAAGTCGACGACGTATTCCGCCCCGCGATATAGCTCGGTATGGCCTCGTTGGCGGCCGAACCCTTTGACCTCCGTGACGGTCATACCCTGTACACCAACTTCAGCCAATGCGTTGCGAACGTCATCGAGTCGAAAGGGTTTGACGACTGCCGTTATCAGCTTCATGAGTCCCCCTAAAACGTTGAAAGCCCGGTGCCTGAAGAGAAGTGTGCCCCGGTTTGGGGCAGCGTTGTTGTGTATTGTTATTACAGGGGTATTCTAGCCAAGTCGCTCGGCGGAGCGCGACGCGCCCCATCTGCGGCCTAGAGGTAGGTATTCATGCGTAAGAAATTGGACACCGGAATCAAGCCATCCGAGATCACCCCGGAGGGCGCGTATCTCAATCGGCGCACCGTGCTGACGGCCGCCGTCGCGGCGGGGCTCGTCCCGTCGATCATGACGTGCGAAGCCGCGACGCTGCCGGCGAGCGGCGACATGTTCGCAGACGTGAAGAAGTGGCCCGACTCCACGACGGACAAGGTCAACAGCTTCCAAGACATCACGACCTACAACAATTACTACGAGTTCGGCACGGGCAAGAGCGACCCGGCGGCGAACGCGCACACGCTGAAGACCTCGCCTTGGTCGGTGCAGGTCAGCGGCGAGGCCGGGAAAACCGGCACGTTTACGCTCGAGGACATCATCAAGCCGCACTCGCTCGAGGAGCGCATCTACCGGCACCGCTGCGTCGAAGCGTGGTCGATGGTCATTCCGTGGGTCGGCTTCCCGCTTGCGGATCTCCTGAAGCGATTCGAGCCGACCTCGAACGCGAAGTACGTGCAGTTCGTCACGTTGAACGACCGAACGCAGATGCCGGGCGTGCGTCAGCCTTATCTCGAGTGGCCGTACCGCGAAGGTCTCACGATCGCCGAAGCGATGCATCCGCTCGCGTTCATGGCCGTCGGTCTCTACGGCAAGGTGCTGCCGAACCAGAACGGCGCGCCGCTGCGCACCGTGATCCCGTGGAAGTACGGCTTCAAGTGCTGCAAGTCGATCGTGCGCATTCACTTCACCGATCGTCAGCCGCAGACGAGTTGGAACATGGCCGCCCCGCAGGAGTACGGCTTCTACTCGAACGTTAATCCTGAGGTCGATCATCCGCGCTGGAGTCAGGCTTCAGAGCGGCGCTTGGGCGGCGGTCTCTTCGCCGCGCGAATTCCGACGCAGATGTTCAACGGCTACGCCGAGCAGGTCGCGAGCCTCTACACGGGTCTCGATCTCCGCAAGAACTACTGACAAGCGGTCGGACCTAGGATGACGCAGCGCACCGTCGTCATCGTCAAAGTACTGATCTGGGCGGGGTGCTTGGCGCCGCTTGCGTTACTCGTCGCGCAAGCGTTCGGCTATGCCGGCGGGCTCGGCGCGAATGACGTCGAGACGATCTTGAACGTCTGCGGCAAGACCGCCTTGAACCTGCTGCTGCTGACGCTCTGCGTCACGCCGATTCGTCGCTCGACCGGAATCAACAAGCTCGTCGTGTTCCGCAGGCTGCTCGGCTTATTTGGATTCTTTTATGTGTGCGTGCACTTCCTGACTTACGCGTTGCTAGATCTCGGCCTTCTCTATCCGCTGCTCTATGGACCGACCGCGGTGGGAACGACGCCCGGGGAACAGCTGCTTGCGGATATCGCGAAGCGCCCGTTCATCACCGTCGGATTCACGGCGCTGTTGCTGCTGATTCCGCTCGCGATCACTTCGACGCGCGCGATGCAGCGCCGGCTCGGGCGCAATTGGACGAAACTGCACCGGCTCGTGTACGTCGTCGCCCTGCTAGGGGTCGTGCACTACTGGTGGCAGGTCAAGTCCAACACCGACGCGCAACCGCTGCCGTATGCCGTGCTGCTCGCCGTGCTGCTCGGCGTTCGGCTGCACCACTGGCTAGTACACTCGAAAGCCGCCGTGCCGCCGTCGTATCAACGCGTCGAGCCACCACAAGCCCGCGAGAAAGCCAGCCACTAGCGCGACGACGAGGGCCGGAACGACCCAGGCCAGCGGCAACGTATAGCGATACTGCTCGAGCTGCTCCATATGAGCCTGGTTCTCGTGCTCGAGCCGGTCGATCGTCTCCTTGGTCGACTCGCCGGAGCCCGTCGTCGCATGCAGCTCGGTGCGTAGCTTCGCGAGCTCGTCCTCGGCGGCCGTCTGAGCCGTCTTCGCCGCGGCCGCGGCGCTCTCGAAGCCGCCGATCTCCGCTTCGAGCTCGAGGATGCGCGCAGCCGCCGGTTTGTCGGCGACGAGGTAGGTCGTCTTGACCCAGCCCTCGCGGCCATCGGTCATGCGCACGTGTGCGTAGCTCGTGCTGCGCTCGAGCACCTCGAGCGGCGTGCCGCTGACGAGGTTCTCGAACGGCTTGTCGCTCGTATCAGGCGCGGCGTGAATGCCGAGCCGCAGGACGTCCGTGACGTAGAGGGTTTCGGCGGACGCGCTGCCGATCCATGCGCCGAGCGCGAGGCCTAGCAGAGCCCGCTTTCGCATCCGAGAACCCCGACTTGACAGAATCTGCGCGGATTATAGGCGGCGGGGCGCGCCCGAGAATGTGATCTATGCCCGCGTCTTGGCTTCCACCGGTGGGGGCAGCGCGGCGGCTTCGCGGACGGTCTCCGCGAAGGATTGCGGCCGGCCGAAATGGAACCCTTGCCCGAGCTGCACGTCGAGCTCGCGCAGGCGGTCGGCGACGTTGGGGGACTCGACATGCTCGGCTATGGTGGAAATCCCGAGCATCCGCGCGGCGCGCGCGATGCCGGACACGATCGACTCGGCGATGCGGTCGGTGCCGATGCGCCGGACAAACGCGCCGTCGATCTTGAGAAAGCTCACGGGCAGCTGCTTCAAGTGAGCGATCGAGCTCAACCCCGAGCCGAAGTCATCGAGCGCGACCTTCGCGCCGGCGTTCGTCAGGTCGCGGATCAACGCGTCGGCCGCCTCGAGATCGGCAACCGCCGCGGGCTCCTTGAGCTCGAAGCAGAAGAGCCGCGGCGGCAGTCCGGCCGCGGCAAGCGTCTCCAGCGCGAACGCCGCGTACCGGCGGCCTTGCAGCGATTGCGCCGAAACGTTTATCGCGAAGAAGAGCGGTCCAGCGGCGATCGCTTCCGCCTGCGGTCGCAACGCCTCCACGGCGGCACAGAACACCCAGCGGTCGAGCGCGGGCATCAAGCCATATTGCGTGCACGCCTCGAGAAACCGGTCGGGTGACACGAGCTCGCCCGCCGCATTGCGCAGGCGAACGAGCACCTCGTAGCCGGCGATCGCGCCGCGCGTCCCCAGGCGGACGATCGGTTGTGCTTCGAGCTCGAACTGATTCTGCGCGAGCGCGCCGCGAAGGTCCGCCGCCGCGATCGCTTGCCGTGCTGCAGCGGGCGTCAGTCCCGCAAGGTTATCGATGGCTGCCGCACGCGCGCCGCCCTCGGCCTTCGCGCGCTTGCACGCGAGCTCTGCCGCGGCCAGCAAGTGCTGCAGCCGCTCGCCAGCAGGTGCGAGGACGGTGCCGACGCTGACCGAAACTTGCAGCGCTTGGGTGCCGTTCAGGTAACCGAGCTGACTCACCGCGTCGAGAACCTTCGCGGACAGTTCGCTCGCCTGTGCAGCCGTACCCTCTGGCAGCACAATTGCAAAACGATCGCCCGTGAGCCGGCTAACCAACGCATTCGGGCCGGCGACTTGCTGGACGAGAGCGCCCACGCGCCCGATGACTTCGTCGCCGGCGCTCAGGCCGAAGGCCGTGTTGATCGCCTGGAGCTTGTCGATGTCGGCATAGAGCACGGCGGCTGCGGAACGGTCGAGCGTCCGCTGCGCGCGCCGCTCAAAGATCAACCGGTTCGGCAGACCCGTCAGCGAGTCGTACTCGCTGTCGAGAATCGAAACGGCCTTACGGCCCACGAACTCGAGGATCCGCACGTCGCGAGGCTCGAAGTCCTCGGCATCGCCGGCGCGAAACAGTGCGACGAGCCCGAGCACGCCGCCGTTTTGATCGTGCAATGGGCACGAGAGGATCTTGGATGCCGCGCCGACTCCCGGACGGTTCACGACCATTGGGCGATTGTTGAGCCTCGCCCAAGCGAGCAAGTGCTTCTGTGTGCGGTCGAGCACCGTCGACTCCGCGGACGATGCATCGGCGGCCCACGAGAGCTCGATGTTCTTGTCCGGCACGAGAAGTGCGCCGGTCAGGCAGCGCAGCTCTTTCGCGCAGTGATTCAAGAGCTCCTGCAACGCGCTGGTTTCCGAATGGTCTTGGCCCTCGGCCCGCAGCAGCAGCTCGAGTCCCGCGCTTCGATCCGCGGCGACCGTGTTGTGCTCGAGATCGAGCTGGCTCTCGAGGCAATCGAGCACCGGTCGAAGCATGCTGACGACCATGGAGGGTGGGCTGCGCGAGCTGCCGTTGCCGAGCTCGACGACAATGGAGCCCAGCGGCTGCGCGCTTGGGCCGCGCAGCGTGGAGACGAAGACGGGAATACCGTCGTTCGTCGTCTCTACGCTGCCGCGACCAGCTGTGTCGCGCGGGCGCGGTTGGTCGAGCAGCGCGCGGAGGTCGGGTCGCTCGTAGCCGTCAGAGCACCAGACGAGCTCGGGGCGAGTGTCATAGAGGGCGACGCTGCGGGCGCTCGGGAGCAGCATCTTGATGAGCTGCGCGAACGGTGCGTAACTGGACGCCGGGGGAGTGTTCGATTGAGGGCTGGTCGCCACGCAATATGTCCAATCGGGGGTAGGTCCCCTGGACCATAATGCGAGACCCTCCGCCAGAATTCCTTGATGGCGGTCGCAAGTGTTGCCACTTGAGGGATTTTTTGCTTACTGCCGTCCGGACAGGTACCGAGGGGCCTTGCGGGGTGGTGGCACCACCTTCAGCGGCTCGGCACGCTCGAGACCGTTGGTGAGCTCGACGTAGAGCTTCACGATCGTCGCCGCATGGCCGCTGGCTTCGTCAGGCGACATCTTCTGCACGCTCGCGCGGACCGGCGTTGCGTGGCCGGCCGGGACGACGCGGCTGATGGCCGCCTGGAGGTCGGCGAAGTCGCGCCGCAGCGGAGGCGGCAAATCTGCTTCCGTGACATCCGCGAGGTGCAACGAGTAGGCGGCTGTTAACCGCTGCTTAATCGACCCGTCCGCGATAAGAATCTGGACGGCCGCTGCGAAACGTTCTGAGAAAGGAGACACGAAGAGAGCCTTGGGTTCTTGGTCTTGGTTGGCCCGTTGCTGCGCTATTCCGCGCGTCTTGACATATACCAGACTTCAGCTGTCCGTCGCAAGCCTTTGATCTCCCGGTAGGTCGGACAGCAGCCGGAACTGTTCGTGGCTACGAGCGCTTCCGTAACTCGAACTTTTTCATTCGGTCCGTCAACGTCGTTGGTTTGATGCCAAGCAGCTTCGCCGCGCCGTTCGGCCCCGACACACGCCACTGCGCCATCTCGAGCGCGAGCAATGTGTTCCTGCGCTCGAACTCGCGCATTTCGATCTCCGTCATGAACGGCGACTCCGCATCTTTGATCTCAGGCGAAGGCGCGGCCGGCGCGTTCAAGATGTCGCTCATCGCAAGATCGAGGCGCAGCACTTTGCCGCGCGACAAGATGACGGCGCGCTCGATGACGTTCTTGAGCTCACGGATGTTGCCCGGCCAGTCGTAGCGTTTCAGCAGCGTGGCCTGCTGCTTCGAAAGCGTCAGCGGACTATGGCCGAAGTCTTGGCACGTCCGTTCGAGAAAGTGGCTCGCGATCTGAATGACGTCGTCGCCGCGCTCACGCAACGGCGGCACTTCGATCGGAAAAACGCTCAAGCGATAGAATAGGTCTTCGCGAAAGCTGCCTTCAGCGACTGCCTTCTCGAGATCGCGATTCGTCGCCGCGATGACTCGCACGTCGACACTATGAGTGCGATCGTCGCCGACGCGCTCGTACTCGCTTTCTTGCAGGACGCGCAACAGCTTGCTCTGAAGATCGAGCGGAATTTCGCCGACTTCGTCGAGAAAGATCGTGCCGCCGTCGGCGAGCTGAAAGCGGCCCACTCGATCGCGATGCGCGCCCGTGAACGAGCCTTTCACGTGGCCGAAGAACTCGCTCTCGAACAGCTCGTGCGGAATCGACGCGCAATTGACCTTCACGAGCGGGCCGTTTGCGCGCGGGCTACGCGCGTGAATGACGTGCGCCACGAGCTCCTTGCCGACGCCCGACTCTCCCTCGATGAGCACGCTGGCCGAAGTCTGCGCAACGGCCTCGAGCCGCACCAGCATCTGCTTCAACGCCGGGCTCTCGCCGATGATGCGTCCGTAGTTCATTGAGATCTGCACTTCCTCGCGCAGATAGTCGCGCTCACGTTCGAGCTCGTCGCGCAAGCGCGCGTTCTCCTCGAACGCGGCGCGCAGCTGGCGCTCTGCACGATTGCGCGCGGTGACGTCCTTCGAGGCCACGAGCAACGCCATGACGGTGCCGCTCGGATCGCGATCGCCCGTCGCGGAGACTTCGACCTCGAGGATCTCGCCCGACTTCGCTACGTATGTGCGCGGCTCGTCCTCGAGCTCGCCGATCGCGATGACATCCTCCAACTTGCCGCCGCCGAGCGTCGCTTGCAGCTCCTTGCCCATGAACTCGGTGATCACGCGGCCGAGCACTTCCTCGCGTCGATACCCGAGACTGTCGAGCCACCGATCGCTGACGTTCGTGATGCGGCCGTGCTTGTCGACCGTGTGCAGCATCGCCGGCGTCGCGCGATAGAGCTCGCGATAGTGCTGCTCGAGGCGCGCCTGCTCGCTGACTTCCGTGTAGACCGCAATCGTGCGCAGATAGGCGCCGGCCTCGTTGCGCTCCACGATCGCGTTCGCGAGGCAATCGACGCGCTCGTTGTTGCGCGTGACGAGGTCGATCGGCACGCCGGAAAGGCTCCCCGTGCGCCGCAACACCGGCAGATACTCCTCGACAATGCGTTTTGCGCCGTCAGGGCTCGCAAGGTCCTGCGGCCGCATATTCGTGATCTCCTCGCGCGCGAAGCCGAAGCGGCGCAGCCACGCATCGCTCGCGTCGACGAAGAAACCGTCCTCGTTCAGTGAAACGAGCAGCGCCGGACTGCGCCGGAATAGCCATTGATCTTCGTGTTGTTGCGACATCGCTGCGACCTTACGGTTTTCCGTCGAGCGATGCAACGGAAATCCGTAATTCACGAAATATCGTCAATGCGAAGAGACGTCAAGTCATTGACTCACCTGGAAATTGTAGTTGGCACGCCGTGTGCATTAAGGACGCTGTGATCTCAAGTGAGATCTTGATCACCGAACGGAATCGGTAAAGGACTTCTGAGTATGGTTGCACGCAAGCTACTGACGGTAAGTGCCGTTGGACTATCCGTGAGCCTGCTCGCACAGACTGCGACAGGCGCCGAAGCGAGAGCGGTGCAGAAAGCGCCGGCGGCTACGGAGTTCGTCGTCGACTCGCAGCTGTTTCGTAACGAGATCGACGGTTACGTGCGCGAGCTGAATCGGCAAATGCGCGTGACGTTGAATGAGGATTTGCGCCGCGAGCTTGCACCGAAGGTCGTGCTCGCCGTGAACGAGCTTCGCACGAGGAGCTAAACGGTAACGAACAAACGGCCCACCACTTCTCCCCCCGTGGTGGCCCGTTGGCCGAGTCGGACGGCCGTTTTGAGGGGGCCGGGTTTCCGGCAGCGAACAGGACACTTCGCAATGAAGGATACGGATGTTCCGCAGCCCGGCTCCATTTTTTTCTTGACGATGACGGCCCCGGATGGCCGGATTCTCACCAGCGGCGACCGCCGCTTCTCAAGCCGAATCTTCTACTGCGTGCCCGTCGCCGTCGGGCTTCAGATTTTGCTCGAGAAACTTGAGCGTCTGCTCCCACGCTTCGTTTGCAGCTTTCTCGTTGTAGCCCGCGCCAGTCGGAATCGCGAAGCCGTGGCCGACGCGCGAAACGATTAGCACCTCGGCGTTCTTGCCGAGATCGGCCAGCGCCGCACGAAATTCCTGCACTTCGCGCACGGGAATGCTGCGATCCTCAGCCCCAAAGAATCCGAGCACGGGGACATTGAGCGGCCTTAGCCGCTCGCGTGCCGTGACGACCTGGCCGTAGTACATGACCGCTGCGTCGAGCGCACCGGGATACTCGAAGGCCGTTTGCAGCGACCAACCTGCACCAAGGTCCCAGCCGATGGTCGCGATGCGCGGCGCCAACGCGGACTTTTCCAGATAGCTGTAGCCCTGCTGGAGGTTTCGCCGTGCGGCGTCGGGATCGGCGTACAAGTCGCCCATCAACGCATTCGCGGCCTCCGGCGTTTTCGCCGTCTTGCCACCGTAGAGATCGACGGCGAGGACGACGTAGCCATGACCCGCAAGGCCCCGCGTCAACGCCTTGATGTCGTCGTTAAGACCCCACGACTCGTGAATCACGATGATGCCGGGTAGCGGCTCCGCGGCATCCTGCGGCATTGCGAGATAGCCGACCAGGTTGCTGCGCGCCCCTTCGCCGTAGGCTACGGTCTGCTCGAGGAGCGGTATTTCCGGAGCGGCCTCCGCGGCCGGCGGCGCCGGCGTCTCGTGCTGATGCTCGGCCGGCGGCGCGGCGGGTGCAGCCGGTGCAGCAGCGACCGACGTCGCAGGCCCCTCGGACGACCCGCAGCCGCAGAGCAGCGCGCAAGCCACGATCGAAACCAACGCTCGCATTGTTTTCATGCGAAAACTGCATCACATGGCCCTATGACAGGGCAAGGCACTGCGTCGCTAACGCGCCTTGAACTCGAGTGCCTGCGCCCTACGCGGGCCGGCAATGTGCTGTCCGTCACGAAAAACCGGCGTGCCGTTCAGCACCGTCAGCTTGAGACGCCCGCGAAACTCCGTGCCCTCGAACGGCGACCAGCCGCATTTGTAAAGCACTTGCTTCGCGTCGACGCGCGTCGTCGCCGCCAAGTCGACGGCGATGAGGTCCGCGTAGTACCCCTCGCGAATAAAGCCGCGTTCCACGATTCCGAACAACCGCGCCGGATTGTGCGCAGCCTTCTCCACGATCTTCGGCAGAGTGAACAGCCCTTGCGCGTGCTGATCGAGCAGCATCAGCAGCGAGTGCTGCACGAGCGGCAGGCCCGACGGCGCCTCGAAGTAGCCGCGCGCTTTCTCGGCCAACGTATGCGGCGCGTGATCCGTCGCGATGACGTCGATGCGGTCCGAGACGACGGCGGCGCGCAGCGCGTCGCGGTCGGCGGTCGTCTTGATGGCGGGGTTGCACTTGATCTTGGTGCCGAGCGTCGCGTAGCTCGATTCGTCGAACCACAAATGATGAGTGCAGACCTCGGCGGTGATTCGTTTCGCCTCGATGGGGCCGGGCTCGAAGAGCTCGAGCTCGCGCGCGGTCGTCAAATGCAAGATGTGCAGCCGCGCGCCATGGCGCTTCGCGAGGCCGACGGCGAGCGACGACGATAGGTAGCACGCTTCTGCCGAGCGAATCAGTGGATGCGCCTCGATCGGCACGGCGTCGCCGTAACGCTCGCGGTACCGCTGTTCGTTCTCCCAGATCAACGGCGAGTACTCGCAATGCGTCGCGATCGGCACGCGCGCGCCGGCGAAAATGCCATCGAGCGTCGCGGGATCGTCGACGAGCATGTTGCCCGTCGACGCGCCCATGAACACTTTGACGCCACACGCGTCCTCGGGCCCTACGCGCTTGATCTCCTCGAGGTTCGTGTTCGTCGCACCGAGATAAAACCCGTAGTTGACGTGGCAGGTCGCCGCCGCGATGCGTTTCTTATCGGCGAGCGCGGCCCGATCCGTCGTCGGCGGCTGCGTGTTCGGCATGTCGAGGAAGCTCGTGACGCCGCCGCAGACGGCTGCGAGCGACTCGGTCGCAAGCGTGGCCTTGTGCGTGAGGCCCGGCTCGCGGCAATGGACTTGATCGTCGATGAGGCCCGGCAAGAGATGTAACCCGCCCAAATCGATCGTCGTCGTGCCTGCCGGCACGGCACCGGTTCCGATGCGCTCGATACGCTCGTCGCGAATCAGCACGTCGGCGGCGACGATGCGCCCTTCGTTGACGAGCTGCGCGTTGACCAACTGCAGAGTGCTCATGACTGCCTACGCCTTTCCCGCAAATCGATCCGTCGCCGCGACGAGCTCCGACGTAATCCCCGGCTCGTACGCCGAATGCCCCGCGTCGGGCACGATCCTGAAGTCGGCTTCGGGCCAGCGCCGAGCGAGCTCGAACGCAGTGTCGATCGGGCAAACGACATCGTAGCGTCCGTGCACGATCACGCCGGGTATGCCGCGAATCCGCTCGACGGCGTCGAGCAACTGGTTCTCGTGCTCGAAGAAGCCTCGATTGACGAAATAGTGCGCCTCGATGCGCGCCAGCGCGAGCGCGAACTCCGGAGCTCCGAACTGGTCCTCGCGCTTCGAGTTCGCGAGCAGCGAGCTCGTCGCACCCTCCCAGACCGACCACGCGCGCGCGGCGTCGAGACGAACGGTTGGATCGTCGGATAGCAGGCGCCGATGGAATGCAGCGATTAGATCGTGGCGCTCTTCGGGCGGAATCGGCGCGACGTATTTCTCCCACTGATCGGGAAACAGCAGGCTCGCACCGAACTGATAGAACCAGGTGAGCTCGAGCCGCCGCAGCAGGAAAATGCCGCGCAGCACGAGCTCGCTCACGGCGCTCGGATGCGTCTCGGCATAGGCCAACGCCAACGTGCTGCCCCACGAGCCGCCGAACACGAGCCACTGATCAATCGCAAGATGCCGCCGCAGAAGCTCCATGTCGTCGACGAGGTGCCAAGTCGTGTTCGCTTCGAGCGAGGCATGCGGGAGGCTCCGTCCCGAGCCGCGCTGATCGAACACGACGATCAGATAGCGTTTGGGATCGAAGAAACGCCGCGCGTTGACGTCGCCGCCGCCGCCCGGACCGCCGTGGACGAACACCGCCGGCTTGCCGTCGGGGTTGCCCGACTGCTCGTAATAGACGTCGTGGCCGTCGCCGACGGCGAGATAGCCCGTGTCGAACGGCTCGATCGGCGGATATTGCGTGCGGGTGCTCATGACTCCTTGCCGTACGTTCCTATGCGCTGCGCTACGTCCTCGCGCTTATACTCACCCAACTTCGAGCGCGGCGCACGGAAGGTATGCTAAGGAAGTTGTGTGTCGTCGCCGAGGCGATCGTCAGGACGCGAGCGTGTGCGCGAATGCATGCGACGCTCGGTCGTCGTCGGACGAATCTCTCGGGAATCCATGAACGTTCTGTAACTTGAAAGAGCTTATGCGTCGTATGCAGAATGCTCCGCCTTTCGGCGGCGACCGCACGCAAACTAACCGTCCGTCACCGAGTTTCCGATGATCGAAGTTCAGAACCTAACGAAAGAATACGGTAGGTTTCGCGCCGTAGATGACTTGAGCTTCCGCGTGGCTCCCGGCGAAGTGCTCGGCTTCCTGGGGCCGAACGGCGCCGGCAAGACGACCACGATGCGCATCGTCGCCGGTTTCCTGCCCGCAACGGCCGGCCGCGTGCTGGTCTGCGGCTCGGACATCGAGACACAAGCCGTCGAGGCCAAACGCCGCGTCGGCTACTTGCCCGAAGGCGCGCCGAGCTATCCCGAGATGACGCCGCGCTCGTTCCTCGAGTTCATCGCCGACGCGCGTCGCATTGCCCCGGCGTCGCGGCGGCAGCGCCTCGACGAAGTATTTCAATTACTGCATCTCGAGAGCGTGCTCGAGCAGAACATCGACACGTTGTCGAAAGGCTATCGGCGGCGCGTCGGCCTCGCGCAGGCCATCCTGCACGACCCCGAGGTGTTGATCCTCGACGAGCCGACCGACGGCCTCGACCCGAACCAGAAACACGAGGTCCGCGAGCTGATCGGGCGCATGGCCAAGTCGAAGATCATCGTGATCTCGACGCACCTGCTCGAGGAGGTCGAGGCGGTCTGCAACCGCGCGATCATCATCGCGCGCGGCAAGATCCTCGCCGACGACACGCCGCGCGGACTCGAAGCGCAATCGCGCTTCTACAACGCTGTCTCGCTGAAGCTCACGAATCCCGAGCTCATCCCGGCCGCGCGCAATGCGATCAAGCTGCTACCCGAGGTCGCGAGCACCGAGCTCGACGAGAAGAACGGCCGCATCACGGCGTTTCCGAAGCCGGGCAAGTTGCCGCTCGCGCCGATCAATGCGCTCGCCGAGCGCCAGCATTGGCCGCTCGCCGAGCTGCACCTCGAATCCGGCCGCCTCGACGAAGTGTTTCGCACGATCACGGGAGGCGCCACGGCATGAGCGGCGTCGCAGCGGTCTTCAAGCGCGAGCTCGCGAGCTACTTCGCGACGCCGATCGCGTACGTGTTCATCGTGATCTTCCTGATCGTCTCGGGTTGTTTCACGTTCTTCTTCGGCGGCTTCTACGAGGCCGGTCAGGCCGACCTCGGCGCGTTCTTCTACTGGCACCCGTGGCTGTACTTGCTGCTCGTGCCGGCCTTGAGCATGCGGCTCTGGGCCGAGGAGCGAAAGTCGGGCAGCATCGAGCTGCTCATGACGTTGCCGCTCGAGACGTGGCAAGTCGTCGCCGGCAAGTTCCTTGCCGCCTGGGCGTTCACGGCGATCGCCGTCGCACTGACGTTTCCCATCTGGATTACCGTCAATTACCTCGGCGAGCCCGACAACGGCGTGATCTTCGCCGCGTATCTCGGCAGCATCCTGATGGCCGGCGGCTTTCTCGCCGTCGGTGCCTGCTTGTCCGCCGCGACGAAGAATCAGGTCATCGCCTTCATCCTGTCGGTCGTCACGTGTTTCGCATTGCTGGTTCCCGGCGTTGGCCTCGTGCAGCAGGTCCTGTCGGGCATCGCGCCGCAGTGGCTCGTGGACGGGCTCACGAGCATCGGACCGCAGGCGCATTTCGACTACATCAGCAAAGGCGTCATCGATCTGCGCGACATCGTCTACTTCGCGCTCTTGATCGGCATCGCGCTCTACGCGAACACGGTCGTGCTCGAGCTCAAGAAGGCGGACTGACGGAATGAGCACAGCGAGTAAGAACAAGCTCGGCTACATCACGCTCGCGCTCCTCGCGGTGGCGTTCGTGATTGGGGCCGTCGCATCGAACGCTTGGCTGCGCGGCATGCGCGTCGATCTCACCGCGAACAATCTCTACACGTTGAGCGACGGCACGAAGGCAGTCCTCGGCGGCATCAACGAGCCGATCAATCTCTATTTCTTCTTCTCGAACGAAGCGACGGCCAACTTGCCGAGCCTGCGCACCTACGCCACGCGCGTCCGCGAGATGCTCGAGGAATTCGCGGCGCGAGCGCCCGAGGGCAAGCTCGTGCTGAATTTCGTCGACCCGCAACCGTTCTCCGAGGAAGAGGACCGCGCGGAGCAGTTGGGACTGCAGCCTGCCAACGTCGGGCAGGGCGGCGAAGCCGTCTACTTCGGCCTCGCGGGCACGAACAGCATCGGCACGTCGGATCGCATCGGAATCTTCGACCCACGCAAGGAGGCGTTCCTCGAGTACGACATCGCGCGCCTCGTCTACAACCTCGCGAACACCGACAAGACCGTCGTCGGCTTGCTCTCGACCGCTCCGATCGGCGGCGGCTTCGATCCCGCGTCGCAGCAGCCGGCACAAGCTTGGGTCGTCGTCGATCAAGCGAAGCAGGTGCTCGAGGTTCGCAACTTGCAGCCGAACCAGCTCTCGATCGACAAGGACATCGACGTACTCTGGATCGTGCATCCGACGATGCTCGACGACAGCACGCTCTACGCGATCGACCAGTTCGTCATGCGCGGCGGCCGCGCGCTGATCTTCGTCGATCCGAATGCGGAGATTCTCGCCGGCCCTGACCCGTCGGGGCTGGGCATCGGGGGTTCCGCGTCGACCTCGACGCTCGGGAAGTTGTTCGACGCCTGGGGCGTCAAGTTCGATACGACCAACGTCGTCACCGACAACCGGTACGGGCTCAGCATCGGCGGCCGCTTCCAGCCCATGCGCCACATCGGCCTGATCGGTCTCGATAAAGAAGCCATGAGTCAGGACGACCCGATCACCTCGGGCTTGAGCTCCGTCAACTTCGGCGTCACGGGGCATTTCGAGCTTGCCGACGGCGCGACCGCAAAGCTGACGCCGCTGATCAGCTCGAGCGCCGAATCCGAGCTCATGCCGGCCGAACGGTTCCAGTTCTTGCCGGATCCCGAGGAGCTCCTGAAGGGTTTCACGCCGAGCGGCAAGAACTACGTCCTTGCCGCGCGGCTCTCCGGTCCGCTGAAGTCCGCGTTCCCCGACGGCGCGCCGACTGCCGAAGGACGCGAGGCGCCCGTGGACGCGGCGCTTGCAAGCGCGCACCTCGCCTCGACCGAGAATGCGAACCTCGTGCTGGTCGGTGACGTCGACGTCCTGAGCGACCGGCTCTGGGTGCAAGCGCAGAACTTCCTCGGGCAGCGGATCTACCAGACGTTTGCGAACAACGGCGACTTCGTCATCAACGCGCTCGACAATCTTTCCGGCAGCGCCGCACTGATCGGCTTGCGCAGCCGCGCGACCTATACGCGCCCGTTCACGACCGTCGACGAGCTGCGCCGCCGCGCGGACCTCACGTTCCGCGCCACCGAGGATCGCCTCGAGGCCGAGCTCACGCAGACGGAACAGCGTTTGGGTGAGTTGCAATCATCGCGCAGCGACGGCAACTCGCTGCTGATGAGCCCCGAGCAGCAGGCCGAGCTCCAGCGCTTCCTCGACGAGCAGGTGCGCATCCGGCAAGAGCTGCGTTCCGTGCGCCGCAATCTCGACGCCGACATCGACCGGCTCGGCACCACGCTCAAGGTCGTCAACATCGTGCTCATGCCCATTCTGTTGACGCTCGCCGCGCTCGGCGTGGTCCTGATGCGCCGCCGGAAAAAGGCTCGCTCATGAGCAAGCGCACCGTCACGATCCTGGCCGCGGCGCTCGTCGTGCTGCTCGTCGCGCTCGTGATTTTCGGGCAACGCCCTTCGGCGCCCGTGGGCAGCGGCTCCGCACTCGTGCCCGATCTTGCGGCCGCCGTCGGCGACCTCGAGCGCGTGACCGTCGTCAAGGCGAACGGCGAAACCGTCGCCACGCTCGAGAAACGCCCCGACAGTTGGGTCGTCGCCGACAAGCACGGCTACGTCGCGAACGCCACCAAGCTGCGGCAAGCGCTGACGGCGCTCGAGGAAGCGAAAATCGTCGAGCAGAAGACGGCGAATCCCGAGCTCTACGCGCGCCTCGGCGTCGAGGACGTCACGGCCGCGAACGCCGCGGGCGTCAGCATCGCGTTAACGGCGGCCGGGCACGAACTGCCGACCGTCGTCCTCGGCAACACCGAGGGATCGAAGTACCGCTACGCGCGGCGCGCGGGCGAGGCGCAAAGCTACCTCATCGATCGCAATCCCGATGTGCCGCGCACGGCGGCGCAGTGGGTCGATTCGGTCATCATCGACGTCCGCGGCGATCGCGTCCGCGACGTCACGATCACGCACGACGACGGCGAGGTCGTTCACCTCTCGAAGGCGAGCGCCGAGCTCGCCAACTTCGAGGTCGACGGTGTTCCGAAGGGCCGCGAGCTCTCGTATCCCGGCGTCGCGAACGTCATCGGCAACGCGCTGCGCGAGCTGAATCTCGAGGATGTCGAGCCCGCCGCGGCGCCCGCCGACAAACCGACGATCGTCGAATTTCGGACGTTCGATGGGCTCGTCGTGCGCGTCACTGGCGTGAAGAGCAACGACGCAAGCTGGATCTCGCTCGAGGCGAGCGTCGACGCCGCACAAGCGGCCGCGGCGCCCCCGCCCGCTGCCCCCGCAGACGGGGCCTCCGCGGCGCCGGCCGCGGACCCGAACGCCGAGGCCGCGCGCATCAACGCCAA